>Ga0209506_1002420_pt1 | contig 16701 bp, 5 predicted proteins | sample AD_JPNHG2_MetaG_FD_184409 | JGI IMG/M metagenome (GOLD analysis project Ga0209506, IMG submission 184409) | Active sludge microbial communities of municipal wastewater-treating anaerobic digesters from Japan - AD_JPNHG2_MetaG (SPAdes) (version 2) | ecosystem: Engineered > Bioreactor > Anaerobic >...
CGGTCCCGCGCTTGCATCAGCAAAGACGCCTGGCGGCCAGACCGGGAGCGTGACGGCGTGAAGAGGCAGAATGACAGCGATCGGATCGGCGCGGGCGGCGTGCGGTTGCATGGCCGCCGCCGCGGGATGACGATGATCGAACTCATCGTCGTCCTTGCGGTGCTTGCGCTCATGTCGGCCATCGCGATTCCGACCTTTGCCCGGCTCGGCTACTTCTCCCGCAACGATCTCCAGGCCACCGCCCGCGAACTGCATTCCATGCTCAAGGCCGCAAAAATCTACGCCGCGACGTATCGTGTCAACACCGCCGTCGCCTACAGTGTTGTTCCTGTTATTGACAGCAGAACTGGTGCAACGGTTGAAATTATTGATGCCGCGGCGTTGGTTTACGAATTTCCAGAAAAAATTAGGGATCTAACAGATTTTCAAGATCAATCAAACGATTTGCATACGGATGCTTTCGTTCCAATTACTGCGTCTCTAACCGGAGCCTTCTTCAGATCAACCAAGCAAGACACATGTGTTTTGATGCAAGGACTCCCAGGTTATGACTTGAAACGGACACTGAATACAATCCGAATATATCGTGTCGAACCACAGATCAGTGAAAATAATGAACCAAGATTCATTGCGTATCCAGTTGAAACACTTCCGGCATATCGTGATAATCGTGATAGGTTTTTCGCCCACATTTTCAAGACTGGTGGTCAGGTGGTTGTGAGCGATCCAAGTTTGCCTGAACGATTTAGAATGTATGTAGGTTATAGACCTGATGGAAATACTACGGAACGCTACGTGGACGAGGCCCGGACGGAATTGCGTGTCGAGACGATCGAACTCTCGCAAAACACGGGCCGGGTGCAACTGGTACAGGAGTAGCGATAATGAGCCATTCAGCCGAGAAGAGTCCGCGGCGTGAACGCGAGAGCGGGTTTTGGGATTTGGGGTTTGGAGTTTGGGGTAAGGTAAAGCCTGTGCCCAGACCCTGTGATCCTTCCGCCGCCTCCCGCGCCGGATTTACCCTGCTCGAAGTACTGGTCGCATTGGCGATTCTGGCGATGGGGATTCTTGGCGCGATGCAATTGTTTCCTGCGTCGCTGCGACAAACCCGCGCCGCCGCCGAGCGTACCGCCGCCGCCAACCTGGCCAACTCGGAAATGACCCGGCTGCGTTCGCTCGATATTCAGCGCGAATTCCTGTCGTGGCTCGACAAGAATACTCTCGAAACCCTGGCGGTCACCGAACAGGCCTACGCCCTGTACAGCGGATGGCTGACGACCGTTCAGCAGACTGGCGCCATGTCCGACACCTACCGGGTGACCTTTTCGGTGCAGATGATGGATGGACGCCGGGAGACCTTCGTGACCTACGTCACGCGAAGATGAGCGAGTGCGAAGTGCGAAGTGTGTAGTACGTAGTGCGAAGTGCATAGTGCGGAGTGCATAGTGGACGGAATGGACAAAGTGGACAAGGTAGATGCGGCGGTTATCGCGCCTCGCGCCTCGCGCCTTGTGCGAAGTGCATAGTGCGGAGTGCATAGTGGACGGAATGGACAAAGTGGACAAGGTAGATGCGGCGGTTATCGCGCCTCGCGCCTCGCGCCTCGCGCCTCGCGCCTTGTCTCTTGTCCCTTGTCCCTTGTCCCTTGCTCCTGGCTTCACCCTGGTGGAGTTGCTGGTCGCGATTGCGCTGTTCGCGGTGCTGATGTCGGGCGTCGTGATGCTGTTCGTCGGTAGCGTGCGGTCCGCGCGAACCAGTTACCAGCAGATAGACGCCTTCGAGAAGGCCCGAAGCGCCCTGACCATTATACAAGACGATCTTATTCATTCTCAGATGTCGGTTGATCGCGGGGATAGCCGAACTTTTTATGGCACACCCATCGGAATGACATTCATAAAAAAAACAAAAACAACAGTGGGATCCGACAACTACAAATGTTCACGAGTCACTTACGTTGTTTACAACCGGATTATCTATAAGAATAACTTGATTCAAGATGTTGGCGATCCTGATAACACCTCTACCGATGCTTATCCCTACCGGTTTCCCGAAGCGTTGGAAGATTATATCGCGGGATATGACACCAATGGTAACCCTGTATATTTTCCAGATGGCATGCCGCGGTTCCGGGATGCCTACCCATATCCTTTGCTCAAATACTTCGAAAATGACATGGATAACCTAAATAATTTTCCCGTCCCATGGTTGGATGAAAGAGGCAATCCAACACGATTTGGCGCGATTCTAAATAATTTGCTTAGTGAACGCCCAGATTCCATGGGGAACATTATAACCGTTACGAAAAAACGCCTTACTGAAGAACAAAATAAAATTTTATGGTCTACAAAGTGTGAAATGTGGATTCGAATGCTCGCTGGCGGAGATTCTGGAATAGATAATATCAATTTTTGGGCCGAGTCGAATCTCGATCCTCTCGATTATATGGTAACTGACAATATTCTTTCGACGCTTTCACCGAACCGTATCAGCGCAAGTTACCCACCCGGACGTGATTTTAGCGCCGATCCGAACATGAATCGCAAAGACGAGCCTTTCGGCGGTTCTGTATTTTTTGGTTATCGCGAGAATACAGACTTTGAAGACGATACTCCAAATGGCAATCAAAACAAATACGCGAGACCATGGTGGCTGGAAGATCGTTGGCCTAAAATAGTTACCATGAGTTTCTGGCTCATGTTCGAAAGCCCATATCCCGGCGCGCCGGATTTCAAGCGCCATTTCAGCTTGCAGATCAACATTCCCGCCGCCTATGCGCGGCCCCAGGAGTAGGCCGACATGCGGATTGCGCTTCACGAGAGGAACGGCATGGGACGCGGCTCGCGCGGCGCGGCGTTGATCATCGCCGTGGCGGTCCTGACGATCCTGATGGCGATTGCCCTGACGTTCTTCACCGTGAGCCGGGTCGAACTCAAGACTTCGACAAACGTCGAGAACACCGTACGCGCGGAATTGCTGGCCGACGCCGCCACGGCCATCGCAATGAGTTTTCTCAACTATGACAAACTCATTCATCCGACCTATACCTCGCTCGACCATGCCTGGCGCGCCTATTTCAACGGCGCGTGGATCGAAGGCAAGCAGTGGGCCTTCGTGGACCCCATGAGCCCGAACCGGTCCGCGCTGGCGCCGACGATGGCCCATACTCCCCCGAACAATGTCAATTACGACGATTTTTACAAGCCTACGCCCACCGATCCCAGTTATGGTCTGCCGGACAATTTCTACACCCCGCGCAGGGAGCCCGCGGCGCGTGTTCCCAAATTGGCGCGCTACGTCGAGTCCGGCGCGGACTATCCCTTCCTGATTGACAACGTCAGAGAACTGCCGCCCGCGTGGCAGGTGCACGATTGGGCCGACGTGGACAACGATGGCGACGGCCTTCGCGATTCGGTGTGGATTCCGCTGGTGGCGGACACGTCCGTGGGGCTGGTTGCCGATCGCTACGACGACGATCCCGCCGCCCTCATCAACCAGACGGCCGGCGTGCCCCCCAACGAAAACCGCGCGCTGGCCGGCCTGCCGAACGTCGTCTTTCCTGGCGACGCCGTGGACAACGATCTCGACGACTCCCTCGACATGCCCCTCCCCGACAAGTGGAACACGTTCGACGAGGCCCGCCAGACCGAACTGGCCCGGACCTTTTTCCGTTCGGTCGGTACGGACGAGGCCAACGAAACCGCCGTGTTTCTCTATTGGGGCGGCAACGACGGGCGCGACAACAACGGCAACGGAACCGTGGATGAGCCGGACGAGCAGCGCTGGTTCCTCACCGCGCCTATTTACGCCGCGCCGTCCGAAAACGCCAATGAGTCCATCTACCAGACCCTGCGCAACGTGAATCTCACGACGCCCGGCCAGACCACTCCCAGTTCCTACAACATCCCCGGCGATCCGACGCTTCCCTGGGGGCCGCCCGACGCGCAGCACCGCTGGGTGGACGCGATTGACAACGATTACGACCTCGTCATCAACAACCACATGGACTACTGGACGCCGTATCCGGAAACGTACGATTTCAGTGCGGCGGAATACGCCGCGCGAAACCTGCGCATGTACCGCCTTGCACTGGCGGGCGACGAAAACGTCTACAAGGCCCTCTCGAACATGGATCCCGCGACGGATCTCGGCCAGGCGGATCCCGGCTGGCGTTCGCGGCCCATCTACCAGCCCGCGTTGTACGAAACGCCCCCAACCGACACCGCCCTAATCCCCGAATCGGGCGCCATCGCCGCCGAGTCCGGCGTCACGTTTTACGTGGATGCGCGGCTGGCGCGTTATCTGGCCACGATCAACCGCTGGAACTATATCGCCGACCGTGGGCATTTCGTGAACGGCCAATGGGAACGCGGCGGCCGCCTCGCCAAGGCCGTGCCCAATCTCTGGCCCGATTTCGAGTTCGACAAACTCCGCGGCGCGCGTGAAATCGCCCCGCACTATCTGCAAGAATCCGGTGTCGCCCAGCCCCCCTGCCGCCTGAAATCCAGCGGAGAGCCCGTCTGCCAGATCGTGGGGCGCGCCGCCATCCTCGTCAACGACGAAGCCTCCAAAGTCAACCTCAACGCCAGCGGCGGATACACGTTCGATATGCAGCTCTACGCGGCGGATCCCGGACACCCCGCCGCCATTGCCGCCACGGCCGATCCGGCCAACGCCGCGTATTGGATTCCGACATTCTCGTCCGGAGCCAGCGTATTCGAATACACGTCGCTTTTCCTTCAGGCGTGTATCTGCGGGGTACCCGATGTTCCGGATACATGGCTGGTTCGCACGCGAAAGATGTGGAACCTGCTTATGGGAGCGCCTTTCGGCTCGCTGAAGACAGGCAAACCCGCGGATACATCCGTTGCCTCGAATCCCGACCTTGCCGACGAATACATTCTCGACGCGGTTCTTCCCGGTTACGGTCTCGTGGACGACGACGGCAACGCCCTAGCCCTCGCCATGGACGGCTTGGACAACAACGGAAACGGCCTCGTGGACGAGGGCGTCAACGACGGTTCCAATCTCACGCCCGAGCAATATGAAGCGGCGCTCAAATTTGCCCAGGATCACGGCATTACACTGTCCATTCCCGCAGGCGAGGAAAACGTTCACAACATCCAGGCCCGGGTCTTGTACCGCATGTATCTCGGTTATCTCGAAGGCATTGACGATCCCGGCGAATACCAGCGGCGGCGGCCGTTGCGCAATCTGGTCGCCGAGGGGCGCGTGCCCAAACCCGACGGCACGTACGAATTCGGCGACGTGGACGGCAGCGGGGCCGCCGGCGCCTTCGGATTGCTTGGCGACCGCGTGCTCAAGTCCCGCGACGAGGTCAAGCGCATTATTCGCAACGAGGCCTTCGCAAACGCGGACACCTACTACCAAAACATCAAGAACCACATCACGCTGCACTCGACCGACACCAACAACCGGTTCCAGCAGGCCACGAAGAGCGATCCGCTCGCCGAATCCGAAAGGGTCTGGACCGCCGGCCAGCGTCCGAAGGGGCTCAAACTCGACTACAATTTCGCCACCCCGGAACAGATCGCGCAGGTCCTGCGCGACGACTGGGACATGAATTCCCCCGCCACCGCCTACGGCGATTCGTCCAATTCAAGCGAGGAGAACGCTTCGCTCGAATTCGCGCGCGGGCTCCAGCAGGAAGGCGTCAACGTTTCGCTGGATATCAACGGCGTTTTTTCGAGTCCCGTGGCCTTCCTCAACGAGTTCGGCAACCCCGTCACGGCGATCTACAAGGCCGATCCGTATCTCCGGGCGCTCCAACTCGGCGCGAACCTGCGCGACGCGCGCGACACCGGCTACGGCCGGTCTACCGCCGTCATGCAGGTGGACGACACGTGGTGGGACCGCATGCAGGCTTACGATCAGATGAACAATCACGGCGTCTCCACGTTCGATCAGGCCCGGCTCATCGTGGAAACGACCGGCGACCGCCGCAAGATTATCTATACCGTCGCGGGCATCGAGGGCGTCCGGATCACCGAGATGATGGTCCGGCCCGTTCGGCGCGTCGAGGCCGAAATGAACCGGGACGACGAAACGTCGTCCCTCTTTCCGCGGTATCTGTACCAACTCGCCTACAACGAGGATCCGTCAACCGCCACCTATCAGAACAATTTCGATCTCACCCGCGGGCAAATGCGCGACAAAACGCCGCCGGCCTATTCGGTAACCAATCAGCCCGTGGAGGGTTTCTGGCCGGAACCGAAACTGCCCGCGAGTTCCACTTCGGATCCGGCCAATCCCTGCAACGGTTTTCTCAATCCATGGCTCGGACCCGGCACGGCCATCCCATGGCTCGGACCCGGCACGGCCATCTCGACACGGACGCGGTTCGTCGAAGCGGAGGATCCCGGCAAGGAATCCGGGCCTGGAGCGGATGATGCGCCCACCGAACATTGGCCGAACATCATGGAATTCACGTTCGGACCGAGCAAGGGCCTGCCGCCCGGGCGGTATTATCTGAAGATCAACACGACCGACTATCGCGGGCGGCCCACGGTCAGCGGGCCGCGTTCCGGCACCGCGGATGTTCCGTGGTATCGCAACAACGAGGATCCGATCCGCGTCGCGATCAAATACGTCTCTTCGACGGGTGTTCCCATGCCGAACGGCATGACGGTCGGCACGAAATCCATCGTGGATGATGTCGCGGAAGGGTTTGCGGCATGCGCGACCCGCGACTATCCCGACGATTTTTACGACAACGCTTCCGGGGATGCGAATACGAGTTACTGGAAGGATTACTGGACGCACTACTGGCGCGGGCCTTCCGACGCGAACGGCGGCGTCGGACTTGTTCTGGACGCGCAAAGCCTGGAAAAGGCGGACGCGGACGGCAACGGGAAGGTCACGTTTGACGAGGCGAGCGCCCTGATCCCGTCTTTGCCGCAGGAATTGTTCGACGTCTACGACACCAACGACGACGGCAGCCTGGACCTTGCCGCCGAAGGCATTCCGAGTTCCGAACGGGTCGGAAAATACAGGCGTGGCATCGCCACCGGTTGGATCTTCGTGCCGGGTTTGGACGACACCGTGCTGAACGTTCCGCCGGATCTTGCCGCCCAAACCGCGTTGCGGGCAGGCTACGGCCAGGACAAGGCCTTCACCGTCACGATTCCTCCCGATGATCCGGCCAATCAGGTCTACCTGCACGTGGCGGTGTGCATGGGGGGCGGCGATCCGGTGGCCTACGGCAGCGCGCCGCCGCGCCTGTGCGTCAATTCGTTCGAGTTCAGCCAGGAACCCGATCACGAATGGGTCGAAATCGAAAACATCACCGGCCACGACATTGACATCTCCGGCTGGGAATTGACGGTGGGCGGCGTGGATCCGGCAACGGGCGACATCGTGAGCGACGACCGGATCTTCATGCGCGTGCCGTACGATCCGGCCAATCCCGTGATCCTGCCCGCCGCCCGGCCTGACGTCGCCGCGGGCGCCGTGGCCGCCCGTTCGCCCCGGATGCTCCTGGCCGTCAACGCCTACGATTACATCGGCTACCCGCAGGACGTGAACTTCGACCGCGACAACCTGCTCTTCCGCAACGGCATCGGCCTCGAAGGCGGTATTTTCTACGACACGGGCGGCGTTACCTATGACGGACAGGCGGTTACTGTTCCAGACTTTCCTGTCGTTCCCTACGACGAATACGGCGTCCCCTACGACGAATACGGCGTCTACAACGAGGACGAATCGGGCAGTATCTTCCGGAGAAAGGCCAACGATTTGCCCATCGTTCAACTCGAAATCGAAGGCCTGACCACAACGGCCGCCATCAAGACGCCACAGGCGGGCGGCGTGAACGCCGCCGAAAGCCTCTCCGCGCTGGCCGGCTGGGTGTTGCGCGGCGGCGTGTTTCCGAACAATCCCGAACACGACGGCATTGACAACGACAACGACGGCAATACGCTCCTTGTTGATGGCGTGGACAACAACGGCGACGGAGTCGTGGACGATCTCCTCGAAGGCATTGACGAGGGACGCCGGTGGATGACCCCCGTCTTTGTCGAGGGTGCGAATCCGCCCGTCTTTCATGTCCCCGCGCCGGGCGCGTTCGATGCGGCAGGCATCGAGTATCGTACGGAGTTCTTCTATCGGAACTTTTTCGTCGATACCAAAGAATACCCTGCGTACTTCGGATCGTTCGCCGACCCGCCGCGCTGGAAGGAATTCGTCGAACGCCGATTCCATCCCGGCGACAACGTCGTGGTGACGCTGTTCGAGGGCGACCACCAGGCGCATCGCGTCGTGGACCGCGCAACCTACACCGAACGCGACGTAATCAACCGTGCCGTAGACGACGGGATCCCCGTGCCGTCCGATGCGTCCGGCAATTCGCTGCTTCCGACGCTGTACGACAAGAGTTCCGGCACGCCCAGCGCGTCCTACCTGAATTTCTGGCCGGACGACACGATGGGCGCGGATTTCTACCGGACGCTCGAACGCAAACACACCGCCATCTACAACGGCGACCGGTTCGGCACGAGGAACCGATGGGAAGCCACCGACGGCAATTACGACGACTGGTCGCACGACCCGGTTATGCCGCGGCTGAAGCCGGATGGGACCCCGGATGGCATTGACCGCTTCAACGGCACGCCGCTGCAGCCCAACGCAGCCTACGATCCCGAATTCGAATACCCCGTTTTCTATTACGCCGAAAACACGCTCATGATCCCGCAGGTTTACCGCGAATGGACGCCTGCTTATGCAGCCCTGCGGAACGCCCTCGTCATGGGCCGGAAAACCATTGCGCACGGCGATCAGCCGTTCGTGTCGGTCGGCGACATCATGACGCTGCCCTATCTCGAAATCCACGAAAACCACACGCTGTACGGCGGCGAATTCGGCGCCGCCCATGCCGAAATGGCCGCCTTTCCGGTCAGGATTCCCGGCCTGGCCCGCGAAAAGGCGCTGCGCGCGCGGCTCGGCCAAACCTATCCGGACGAGAAACTTCTGTGGAAATCCGGATCGCAGGAATCCGACGACCTGTTGAAGGCGCTGATGAACGCGGCGGCCTTCGATCCGATCCGGTTTTCATGCGCCCGCGCCGATTTTTATTTGTTGCGGCCAACGTTCGATCCCAACGATCCGAACGACAACCAGCGCGTGCGTGAAATGATGAAATTCGAGCCGGCTTCCGATCCCTCCGCGCCGTGGCCCCTGCCCGAAGTCTGGCGGCCGGTCTTCCTGTATTCGCTCGACATCGCGGGAGGCGTCAACCGGGAGCTGTTTGACACACAGTACGGATTGGGCTTCCCGTACAATGTATGGGACAAAAATCTCGGGCTGATGCCCAACACCAATTATTTCCTGTTCAACCGGTCGCCGGTTCCCGCCACGCTGAAAACCGGCAACGATCTCTGGTCGCGTTCGCCCGTCCAGTCGCGCACCGCCTTTTATCTCTCCGGCAATCCGGAAGGTTTCAACTCAACGCGCCAGTCGGAAAGCAACCGTCCGGCGTTTGACGTGCCGGAAGACTTGGGACCGGTTACGCAAGGATCGCTCGTGTCGGAAGCCCTGTTCGTATGGAACGCGGACGACGGGATCGAGGACGGCGTTTACGATCTCTATCTGGATACCGGCCAGCCCTTCGACCGGCTGAGCGCCGCCGACATGGCTTTTTCGACGGCCAATCCCGGCCAGACGCTGCTCACGGGCATGGGCAGCGCCCTCTGTGCGATCGCGGCATCCAAAACGCCGGGCGACATCATCCTGGACGCCGAAGTGTTCACGGACCGCGACCGCGACGGCAAATGCTGGTTCGGCGATCCGTATCCGTGGCGGTACAACCTGCTGCGTCCGGGCGCCGATCCGAACAATCCCGAAAAGAGCGACTCGCTCGGCATGCAGGAAGGGCTTACCCCCGACGACAACGGCATCGTGTATTACGGCGTTGTCGAAATTCAGAACAATTTCCTGGCCCTGTACCTGCGCAACTGGTCCGTGCGCGGCGTGCCCGCCACCTTCGCCGGCATCGTCCTCACGCCCCGCGACCGCACCTCCGGACGCATCAATATCAATACGGTGGAGATGATTGCCACGGGAAGCGCGGGCAGTTGGAAACCGTTCAATCCGCTGATGGGATTGCCGGGCATGCAGGAATTGCCATTCGTTTTCACCAATATGACCGGACCAAGGCTGAATGGCGACGGGGCGTTTCCGCCCAATCTAGGTTCGTTGCCCGCCATGGATATTCCCAATCTGACCGTTCTCGATCGCGTCAAACTCATTACAGCGGGGCGGCCGGGAACCATGCAGCCCGTAAACCCGCCCGATCCGAAACGGGCCGACGGACGATATTATCGATCGCTCGACGAGTTGCTTTCGCTAGGAACGGACAAAGGAGTTTTCTACGGCAGCAAACCCGATGAACCGCCGAGATGGCTGATGCCGCTCAGCACGCAGTACAACGATCCGCTTGCCCGTTTCGCGGAGGAGCAGTGGCGTTTTTCGCGGATGGCGAACATGATCACGGTGCGTTCGGACTTGTTCGAGATCATCGCGACCGTTCAGGCCGGCTACGGCACGGACGCCAACGGCGACGGCGAAATCAACTGGCGCAGCAACGACGAATTCGTGACGACGGCCGAAAAGAAAGTCAGGACGATATATGAGAGGTAGGCTGAAGGCTGAAGGCTGAAAGGATTTGGAAGTCCGATGCCCGATATTCGCCTTGGGCTGTTCCTGAATCAGGTATAATACTATTGCGACATGAAAGCGATTGACAGATGAATCCGGGGAATTCGGCGGCGCTTCGCGAAAGGCGCGGCCAGAGGAGTGACTATATGAAAAAAACACGGCGATTCATGGGTTTGTGCGCGCTTTCGTGCGTGCTGATGGGAACCGTTTGGGGCGCTTACGGCGACCCGGCCGATCCCGGCAACTGGGCGTTGGGCAACACGGCCGTGGTGTGCGGCGCGGACAATCCGCTCTACGACGCGCTCAATGCGCAGGTCCCGGCGCCGGACAAATTTCCGCGGTTCGATACCGTGACCCAGGCCATCGCCTATGCCGAGAGCCAGAACGGCGCGATTCAGTACATTGTGGTGGCGAGCAGCACGGCCGGCACGAGTTCCGTGGTCTCCGAAATCCGCGACAACATCGTTTATCCGCAGACCGGGACCTTTTCCATTGTGGGTTATCCGCCTTACAATCCGGAGACGATCGTGATCAAGGCGGCGGACCCCTCGCGTCCGGTGCTGGATCTCGGTTCCGCCCCGGCGGGCGTCTCCATCGAGGGGCTGACGTTCACGGGCGGCAGCGTGGGCATTCGCACCGGCAACCGCTGCGCCGCGACCATCAACCGGTGTTACATCCGCGACAACAACGCGGTGGTCCAGGGCGGCGTCATCGTGGACAAGACCGGCGTGGGCATTCTGTGCGAGGGCGGCGCCACCGGCGCGCCGATCATCCAGAATTGCAGCATCGTCCATAACGAATGCGACGGCATACGCGTCGAGTCGCAAAACGTATGCGTCGCCTTCTGCACGATTTTCGAGAACGGGCGCAACGGCGTGTCCACCGACAGCGGCGGCAAGGCCTCGGTGACCAGTTCGATCGTCATGCGCAACGCGATCGGCGACACGGTCGTTGAACCCATTACCAACTTTATCTGCAAATGGCCGCCGGCCGATCCGATGCTGAAATTCACATGGTCGCCCGGTTCGCAATGGCAGATTGGCCCTCCGTCGGGCGGCGGCGGGCAGCAGGACACCAACGGCTTTGGCAATCCCGATCCCCGCTCGACGATGGAGCGCCCGGAGGTTTTCGGCGTCAATCTCGCCGGCAATTACACGGCCTCTCAAGACGCGAACACCGATATCGTGCGGAATCTCGACAACAATCAGGCCATTTCGGGAGACGTGCTTGTTCACGATGTCAAAGTGATGGCCGTTGGCGCCAGCCTGCTGGGGCCGACGGCGCTTGTGCTGGAAACGCCCGCCGGGAACTTGACGCTGGCGCAGATCAACGCCGGCATCGGCCTGAGCCTTGAAAACGTCACCTTTTCCGACAGCGCCGCGGAACCGTTTCCGGCTTCGGCAAGCCTGGTAAACGTCGATCTCAGGGACGGAGTTTACAAACCCGTGCAGCCGCTTTCCGCGCTTGCGGGCCAAAGCGCGGATGGGCCGTGGCGGGTGGTTCTTCAAAGCCCTGTTCCGCCAGTACAACCATTGACCTGTCGAATTGCGCTTCGCGAACGTTTCTGGTTGTCGGTGGACGTGGACTGCACGAATTACAGAAATGTCAGCATGATTTTCGATCGCTGGCTGAATGTGGATTCCTACGGGTACGCAGGCATTCAGGGACAGGTGGTGGGGACCAACCGGTGGCTCCCGATCTGGGACAAGGGGGTTTTCGACATCTGGGATCGCGGCGACAACGAGATCATGGACGGCAATGTGGACCGGCAGCAATGGACCGTGCGCTCCTACGATCTGCCGTGGGCGAGCGGCAAGAAAATCCGGGTGCGGTGGACGTACCGGACGGATTTCCCCGGGCGGGCCTGTTCCGGGTGGAACATCGCCAACCTGCGGTTCGTCGGCATTCCGACGGCCATGCAATATTACGGCCTCAATGCGGCGGCGCCCCAATCGCTGACCTCGCTCAGCAACGATGTGTACGCAAACGCCCCCGCGCTGTGGACGGCGCCGACGGGCACGCCGTGTCCCCTGCAGGGCTACATTTACACGAACGCCTATGATTACAACACGAACGTCAGCGCCGATCCGATTCTGTGCAAGGACATCCACGTGGATCCGAGGTTCGACATGTCGTCGCCGTGGATTGGCCGCCTGCTGGCGCGTGAACTCACGCAATGCACCGATCCCGTCTGCATTGACGTCAAGAACCACAGCGGAACCGCCCCCTGTCCGTGCGTGACGCCCCCCCGCGATTTCCAGTATGTGAACGTCCGCCCGGACAATGAATGCAACATTCCCGACATCGGCGCGGACGAAATCCCGTCGGATGGCGGAACGGGCCCGTTTACGGGTATATGGTTTGCGTGCCGCGTTTTGGACGTCCAGGCCGATCCCGGGCCGCCGCAAATGGTGGGCGCGCATTCCTTTACGGTGGACGTGTGGATGACGGAAGCGGGCATGCCGGACGAGGCCTATTACATTGCTGCCGATGGGACGCAGGTGGATCTCGGTTCGGCGACCGATGCCGGCGGCGGCCGGTACACCTACCGGGCCAGCCCGCCCGCTTCCGGCGGCGCGACGGACGGCGAGGCATCCGTTCGACTTAGATATGGAAATATCGTTTTGGGTGATGGCGGACCCTATGACGACCTGATTACCGCCCAGGCCCAGAGGGGACGGCGTTTCATCATTGACACGATTCCGCCGGTGATCGTGCAGCCGGGGCCGGGATATATCGCGCCGGTCGTGGTTTCCGCGAGCCTGTCGGGCAATCCGTCCACGGCGGCGAGCGTACCGTTCGGATCGCTTACGCACCCCTACGACAATGCGCCGTCCAGCTATCCACAGGGCGGTTCGCAGGGAGCCCACGGTTTTACGTTCGCGTCGAGCGCGGACCGCTGCCTGGCGTTTTTCAATATCGGTTCGCCGGTGAACGGGTACGATACCCCCCCGCCGAGCGTGTGGGATTTGGAACTCAAGGCCGTTTTCCGCGACGATCCGCCGTCCAACAGGACTGTTGCGGTGTCGGGATTCCGCACGACTTTCGAGGGCGGCGCGAGCGCGATCGAATTGGCGCCCCCGGACCTCGCCGCGTGGAACACGGGCGGTGTCACGCGCCCCGTGTGGCTGAGCGACACGTCCGTGTCGGCGTTCCCGCTGGCGTCCGTTACGAACACGTCGCAACTTGACGTGGCCGGCAGCACGGACAATATCACGGCGACGTGGAAAATTCCCTTGCGGACACCCATAGCGGAGGCTTTTCGCGCGACGGTCCGCTTTGCGGCGCGCGACCGGGCCGGCAATGTGGCCGAGCCGCCGTTGACGTCAACCGGCGATTCCATCCTGCCACTCGAAATCTGGTGGCTCGCCCCGACCGTGTTGGACGCGAACCTGAATGTCCGCACGGTGCCCGGCGCGTTTCCGATGTGCGAATGGGGCCTCAAGCGGGAGAGCGTGGACATCGCGTTCGATTCGGGTCCGAAACCTCTGTATGCGTACCGGATCTGGGCCAAAAACATGGACCCGAGCCGCAACGTGTACGAGCCGTTGGATACTTGGAAACCGTGGTCGGATCAAAACATGGCGGTCACGCCGGTCATGTTCGAGGCGCTCCAGCTTGCCGTCGAAAGCCGTTCCGCGCCGGACATCACCACGCTGTACGGCCAATCGCTCCTGCTGGTCGTGGCCGCCTGCGACGAGGCCGGCAATGTCTCGCGCTGGCCGGACACGCTGCCCCCGTTGGGCACGGGCGATACCATCGAGGATCTCATGACGGGCGACGGCGGGATCAATTGGCGCCGCTTTACCATTCCGGACAAGGCCAAAGTCGTGGACACGCGCCTGACGGCGAGTTTCCGGCGGGCGGGGGTTGATTTGGGCGCGGTCACGATCATGCAGGCCCCCGATTACGGAAAGCCTCAGGATTTGCAGGCGATATTCACGATTACCCTCGTCGTGCCGGAAGCGAGCGCGTTGGCCGAGTCCTTTGTCGAGGTCGAACTCATCGAGGACGGGAAGAGCGTGTACACGGGCGAATTGTGGGGACGCCCCGGCGCGGACGGCGCTCCCATGCCGGATCCCGTGCGCCGGATTGTCGTGCCGGCCTTGGATGGCATTCCCGCGGGCGCATTGGCCAACGGATGCCTCGGCCATCCCCACACGCCCGGCGTTACGCCGCCCGACGGCACGGCCGTGGACTATGTATTCCGCGCGACGACTAAATACAAGTACCTAGGGAAATTTATCAGCGACGCCAGTCCCGCGACCTACAAGTTCAAGGTCGTTCCGCGCAGCGTCGAGCAATATCTTGAAATTCCCGCGGGCCAGCAGCCCGTCAAGCTCTTCGAGCGCGAATAGCGTGACGTTTGCGCTATGATAATTGCATTCCTCCGGCTACGGCGGCGCGGACCGCGACGACCGGCAGGAACCGTTGGAGGAGTGTCGGAACCGGATTCGCGGTGTGGCGTTCCTGTCTCTTCCGGCGCAGGCGAAAGTTATACAATCGCGGAACACGGCGGAATAAAGCGGAATCCGCCGGCACAGAGGAGATCATGATCGTCCCGGGTAAAAAATGGTCATGGTTGGCAGGGTTACTGGCGGCGGTGTGTATCGCGGGTGGATGTTTTTCCGCGCCGCCGCCGAGGGAAACACGGGTTGTCATCGCCAGTTCGCCGGAACAGGAAGCCGACGTGACGATTGGCGACATGCCCCGCGGTAAAACGCCCGTGACGCTGGTGAACCCGCCGCCGGGCGAGACCGTGGCCGTCCTCACGCGGGAAAATTTCGAGCGGACCTCGAAGACGATCGTCTTTCCTGATCAGGGCGAGGAACGCATCGTCATTGACATGCGCCCGCTGCGGGGATACCTGACCATCGAGAGCACGCCGGCGGGCGCGCAGGTTTTCCTGGACGGGCGCGAGCATCTGGGCAATACGCCGTTGACAAGCAAGGAAGTTCCCATCGGAAAACACACTTATGAGGTGCGGCTGGACAACTATCGGACGGCGACGGGCGAAATCGAAATCAAGGAGGATTACCGCTACCAGTTTGCTCATGTTTTGGCCCCCAAGAACGCCCAACTGGCCGTCGTGTCCCGTCCTTCCGGCGCCAAACTGTGGCTCAACGGTGAATTGCTCCCGCAACTATCGCCCGCCAAATTCGAGGTATCCCCCGGCGACTATATTCTGACGTTGTACGCGAAAGGCTACGACAAGTTGGAACAACCGGTCGTTTTGGGCCCCAACGAATCGAAAACGCTGGAATTGGTGCTGACAGAAGGCAAGGCGCCCGAAGGGATGGTCCTGATTCCCGCCGGACCTTTCATTATGGGCCTCAATGGCGCCTCGCCCGATGAAAAGCCCCAGCGCACCTTGGAGTTGCCGGCCTTCTACATGGACCAATACGAGGTTACCAATGCGGAGTTCAAATTGGTTTTTCCCGATCACGTTTTTCCGGACGACGCCAAGGACAAGCCGGTGACCGGTGTCTCGTTTGTCCAAGCGTCTGCCTATGCGAAGGCCGTGGGCAAGCGCCTGCCGACCGAAGAGGAATGGGAGAAGGCGGCCCGGGGCACGGATGGCCGCGAATATCCCTGGGGCATGGAATTCGTGCCGGAAAACTGCAATTCCGGCTCGGAGGGCACAATCCGGGTGGGGCGTTGCCGCATGGGTGTTTCGCCGTTCAAATGTTACGACATGGCCGGCAACGCCTATGAATGGACCGCCAGTTGGTATCAGGCGTATCCCGGCAATCCGGACGTGACCAAGGATTATGGCCAGCAGTTCCGCGTGCTGCGGGGCGGTTCCTATAAAAGTGACCGATTCGGGGTGCGTTGCGCCCGAAGACATTACGATCACATGGAATCTCGTCAGCCGGATTACGGTTTCCGATGCGCCAAAGATGTCGAATGACGCGCCGGAGAGGCCCGCCGGAAAACTCTTGGCAAACAACATTTTATCTTGACACGGCATAAATTCTGTACTACAATAAGTTTCAATAGGTTATGAAGTTCCCGGCACAAGTGGTGATTTCA
>Ga0209506_1002423_pt1 | contig 16694 bp, 6 predicted proteins | sample AD_JPNHG2_MetaG_FD_184409 | JGI IMG/M metagenome (GOLD analysis project Ga0209506, IMG submission 184409) | Active sludge microbial communities of municipal wastewater-treating anaerobic digesters from Japan - AD_JPNHG2_MetaG (SPAdes) (version 2) | ecosystem: Engineered > Bioreactor > Anaerobic >...
CTTCATGCGTCTGGGACAGCCACAAAAGTTATCTCTTGCCCAACCCTAGAATAATCTATTCAACTAAAATATGTTTGTCAAGAATCATTTGTCATAAAAACTAGGTCGTCGTTTAGTGGAGTATGAGATAATAAAAAAGTATTATTAACTCAATCTCAAACAAATATGTCTGTATATGCAGCAGTTCACACTCAACCACTTCAACCACCTGGTCACCAAATTATAGTAGATCATACTTTTTTCATAACATAATTATCTGGTACTCAAACGGTTGTTGGTATCAGGTCTAATGTTGATTTGTTCGCATGTGCGTGAGCTTTTGCAACAGCATCGACTATTTGTGCGTTAGATACTGTATATGTGTCTAATAACGATTTATTACTATGTGTATGTCTGGCAGATGTGTTTGCAGCTATTGCTACCCTTTCTGCAGGGGTTAAAAACAAGTGTGTTGCTCATTGAAATATGTCGTCTGCATCAAAACTTGTAAAATCTATTTGTAATCATTTTATCGCTTCATCTTTTATAATAACCTCTCAATTAGCGTCTTTTTCAAAAAATAATGCTGAAAAGAAGTCTTGGACATTGAAAGCCCTTCTCCAAGAAACAGAAGTTATTTCTCATCAAGAAGTAACTATTGTAGCAAAATGATAATAAGCTCAAGGAAGTGTTTCTACGGCTTTTAATGTATCATCTGAATAATCAAAAATAATAAACAAAGTTTTATTATCTTCTAATGTAATATCTGTGTCAGGAAGAATTATCTGTTCATTACCTTTAATTAAATCTCATCAATAGACCAATATATCAAGTCCTCATTTTTTTACCACTTTTCATATATCATCTGTTAATTCAAATATAGTATTGAAATTCTCAGCTAGATCGTTTATAGCGACTTCATCATATTTAAAAAGCTCTATAACCTCAGTTAGATTATATCATTTATATTTCACACTTCATCAGTCCATATATACTGGGATCACTATTCTTGTTGCTGGATTATTAACCCTGAATACAACAAAAAAAATCTTACCATCCTCTATATTTGGCACATTTACTAAGTTAAGAGTTCAGTCAACGCCTGGCGTTAGTGTCTGATCGCTACTTATTGTTGTCACAAAGAAATTATCTACTTGAAATCTATTGTATGCCATATAATTTATTTGCAAATAAAACTAATATGTATATAATGATTTTAATTAAAAAATCAAGTGGCTAGGTGAGAAGCCAACACAACTATTTACCAGTTACGACCTAACAAAAATGAAAGAGAAATTAGTGTTCCCAATTCAGACCTCAAAACATTTTGCTGATGAAAAAACTTTTTCTAGTCGGTTTTGAAGGCAAATACATAGTAATTGATGATTCCGACACAAAATATCTGATATGTCTATAGATGCGAAACCTTGCGACGCCGTGATCTGATTAGGTTGATATACTTGTCTATGTGAGATAAAAGTTTGAAACAATAAGAAAAAAGTAGATGTTTATAATCTACTTAGACCTAACCAAAAGTTTTGATTAAGAAAACGAAAAGAAAATTGATGAAATAGTATTGTTGTTTACTATAGCAAAATCCATCACAAATATTGGGTACTAAATTTCTCAAACAATATGGAATTATCACTTGCCGAATAAAATTGATAAGAAGTTAATTTTTACTTCTGCCGTTTTTGGTTTTATAATACCAGCTGCTTTCAAAAGCTCCATTTTTAATTTCGCTCTTGCCGCATAATCGGGTATTATATCTCATTTTGCGTTTTGAGTAATAACTCTATTAGATTCTTTTATGATATCCTCAAGAAGCGACTTCGGGTCTGCCTTTACCGTTCTTGTTGTTTCTATTCATGTTTCTGGATCAGTATAAGTCTCTTCATATTGGTAATCTTCCAGAACTCTTTGTACAAATTCCTCTTGAGGACTTAGTTTTCAATTATGTAAAGTAGACAGTGATGTATTTTCAACACTGTCTACATTTTCTATATTTTCCATATTAACTATCGTTCATTCGTCTATCTTCATCTCTTTGTTTTTTTAACAATATAAACATTTTGTCATTTAATATTTTTTCAAGAATATCTTCACGATGCTTTTGTTGTCTTTATTGTTTGAACAACTATGTCTGGTGTCTTTTCAGAAACTGGAGCCTTAGGTTTTATAAAGTCATATTTTGCTATAATTTTTTTCGCCTCAGCCTCAGGTAATTTTATAGGTATAATTCTATTTCATTTAGCCCTATACTGTATATACTCTAATGGTTTTTGTTTTAATACATTCTCATAAAAAGCTCATTTAAATCAAGAGAATTTATTAAGGTTGTCAACAAGCTTGTTAAATCAAATACTGCCTCTTTTTTTCTTACCAGATCATGGTTCTTTGAACATAGTGTCTCTAGCTAAATCTAGAACAGCATCATCGGTTAGCGGTTCTGAAACAGTTATTCTGTCTATATAATCTTTTATTGGGTCTTTTAACATTTCCATAAGTTCTGGGTCTTTTCATATTTCAATCAAATGATCTATATCATGAGAGACATATCACGCCAACACATTAACAGCTTGGACAGGACTTGTTGTTTCTTTCATATATCATACCGATGTTTTTTTATAATCCAATATTTTATCTAAAGACTCAGCCTTATCTTTTGATTCTAATCAATCATACCAATTCCATATCCTAGAATTCCATTCTGCATAAGGATTATTAAATCACAAAGAAGACAATCACTCAGACGCTATTGTTTTTTCCAACATAGCTTGTCAAACATAGGTTCATAGTGACGAATAGTCGGTTAACGTCGATGATAGCGGAGTGTTTTTATCAGCATTCATATACATATATTGTAGATTTTTAGCCATTGTTTGATTTCACAATAACACTGTATTATACATATTGTGAGTCAATTCTTTATCGAATACGGCAGCTTCTTTTTCTACCTGTATTTTGAAAGCCATAGTTTTAGAATTTTTTTTGTACCAATCTTTTCATTCGGTTGCTTTGTATGTGTCTTTTATTATAGCTCTATTAGCGTTTGACAGTGCCCTCATTCAAATCCCAATTCTTTCCTGTTCTCAAAACCTTCACTTTCAATTATCAACTAATTTTAATATTTTTTCTGGATCGTAAGCAGCAGCCTTAATTAATCAAGGAGATGTTTTTTCTTTTTCTATCAACTCTTCAGTCAGTTGATTTATTATTTTTTGCACATTATCGTTATGTTTTTCTCTATCTTCTTTTGTAATTCATTTTCCCGCCTCAACCAAAGCCTTGTCATAAGAAGACGAATTCATTAGGGCATAAGAAGTTATTACCGAAAATACCTTATATTTATGATCAGCAAGAGATTTAGCCTCTCAAGATGTTATTCACTCCTCGTTCCAAGCAAGCTCTGTGTCTTGATTTATCATGTCCTGGACCAATTCGTAGTCCTCTCACATTCACAATAATGTTTTTTCTACAGCAGCATTGTCTAATAATCTTTCTAAATTATCTAAAACCTGTGGAGCATATACTCATCAATTCAATTGATATAGTCAGTTTTCTTTCATATATTTATCAACAGCCATAACAGCCATCCTGTTATTAGAAGAGTATCTAAATAGCTTTAGTCAAAAATCATAGATTGAACTATCCTCTTTTGTTAGATTGTACATAGCTTGTTTTAATCTATCTGCTCATTTTATGTCGTTGGTTATTTTTGCGTTAGATATAAAGTTCAAAAAATAATTATTATCGACAGAATTATAATAATCCCTATATATTCAAGATGTCATATCTGTTTTATATCTTCATATTCTTCAAGACACAGTATCAGAGAAAATTTCTGCAATAAATCAAAACACCGGTACAGATCAAATAGCTGTAGAATAGTAGTCGCTAGCTGATTCCCTTTCAGATAACCTATTTCATCACTCTAATAGCTTCAATGTTTGTATTGCCCAATATAGCGGTGCCGTTCAGATACGTCATTGCAGTCTATCTGAAGTATCATAAAACATTCTGAATACCTTTTCAGACAATGGTTCTTGCCAAGCCTCTCATCAAGAAACAAGTCTTACCATATTCTCTGGCATATTCAGTAACGACATATTCATTACAACATAAGGTAGAAACATAGATCACATATATGCCTCATAATCAGTCCCTCACTCAGCTGCTTTATTCATAAAGCAATATACCTTAGAAGCATACAATCACTCTGCAGTTATTTGTGTTAAAATTTTCATGATTTTTTCTGGATCTTTTGAGACTATTGCGTCTGCTATTTTGTATCAATAATCTCACGCTTTCCTAGATGCCCGATTTAAAAACCTCATATTAGCTGTTCATGCATATCAACTTATGAAATTTTGTACAAGTTCTGGCGTCCTAGACATTTGAAAAAATGTTATTGTTTTTATTCTTGCATTTTCTGTTATCTCCTTGAAGGGCCTTAATTCTGTGTTCATTTTTTTAATGTCAGACAGTATCGTCATAGATTCCTCTAAGGTAAGCTTTCATCATTCAACAGCTTTGTTTAATTTTCTTGCTATTGCTCAAATAGTAGCATCATCTCAAAAGCGGACTAAATTATTTATATCTATGTATTCTGAGTACCCCTTTGCGTCAAATTCTTCCATAACACCCATAACTTTATTCATTAGTTCTTTTGCAGAATCCGCTTGGTATCATTTTTCAGCCATAGCAGATGCTAGTGCATATTTTTTTACAGGCGCCTCCATACTTTTATCTGCCCAAGCTAATGTTGATTGATATTGTAGCAAGTTATTTACTTGTCTTTGGAACTTTCTGATCTTTCATGTTTTAAGTGTCACTCTTCATAATTCTGGTCTATCTGCAAAAACATCAACCCTCATTAATTCTGTTGGTATAAGTTCATCAGCAACATTAAATAACGATTTTAAAGTTTTTGCATCTATTGACTCCGATCAAAAAGCAGCTGCCTGTTTTCAAAACTTATGAAACGCATTAGAAAAAAGCTGCTGTGTCATTGCTGGGTATCATGCTCAAAACACACTATAAAATGTAGCATACATAAAGTTCGCCGATGTTTTTTCTATAACCCTTCCTGCCTTCATTAATTTATCTATAGCATTATATGATACATCGGAAGTGGCAAAAGATTTATACAAAAAGTCATTAAACATTTTTGGGTGATATATCGCTGCCTCATCTTTTAGTGCTTTTATATCCGATACAGACATTCATACCCAATTTCATTGTAGTCACATAGCCTTACTAGCAGACTCGCTTTTGCTTCTAGCACCAGCAAATAGTCTTGACGTAGAAGTATTTCATATATCATTAAATATTTTTTTTAATTCTCATTCATTAAAAAATCAAAAATCTTTATGCCTTTTTGATAATAGCTCTACATAAGAATCAACTAAATCTTTATATCAATCTAGCGAAGATGAAGAATAATTTACTGCTTTTACTTTCATTTCTTTACGAGATTTTAGATATTTTTTTTCATAAGCATTTGATATGTCATCTACTAGATTTTCATAAGTAAGTCATCACTTCCATATGTGTGTCTCAACTTCTTCTTGGAATATTTTTAGAAAAGCTTTTTTTGTTATAAAATTTCATTCAAGCTTTTTTGATTTTAATAATCATCATATTGCTCAATCTCAGACATAAAATCATTTACCCATATTATCTAAAGACTTAGATAATATTTTTCATAATTTCACATCTGACTCAGCTACGGTTGCAGGATTTACAAACATTCATATAATTTTTGTTAACCAATTTCACTTATGTTTTGCTTGATTATTTTCAAACTTTAGTTTATATTTATTTTGTCGTCACCTTAGAACATCAGCCTTTAATGATGAGATATTTCATTCTATATTAAAGAATGGCCTTAATAGATCATTATCAAAAAGATTCTTTGCTACTCAGTCAAATCAAACAGATCTTATCTCCTGAGCTATAAGACCATATTCTTGTATTAATCTATTTGTATCGCTTATTGCTTCTTGAACAGAAACTTCTCACATTTTATCCATTATTTTTTCATAGTCTTCTGTTTTCATAACCGGAGTCAATCATAAAACAGAATTTTCTTTTATATCTTTTCGTGAATCAACTATTTTGTCGTTAGACATTATGTTTCTAAAATACATATCAGGTGAGGCATCTGGAGAATTAGCTAACAAACTACGTTCTGATTGTAGTAAAAAATGTTCTAAATCTTCGCTATTTAGTCAGTTTTTCTGTAAATCATCTAAATCTAATAGTAATTTATTATATCAGTCTTCTCATATTTTTAATATAATATCCTTTTTAGACCCAGCACTACTAATAACTTTTTTATATGCTCATATAATTCACTCTTTAGTTTTGTTAACTCAAACTCAAGAAATATCTATGTCAGACAAAACTCACAACCTATTTAATCTATTGTTAATTGCTACCTCATATCTAGTAGGTCATCAAGATATTTTGTTTATAAATGATGAAAATTGCTCTATATTCATCTTTATAGGCCTATCAAGGTTTTTCAAAGAACCGATTATATATTCTTCAGACCTAGCAGAAAGATAATTAAAAAAGTTTTTCTTATAAGAATTTCGTTGAAAGCTTTTGTTATTTCAATTAAGAATTTTTCATCAATTAAGACTTCAAAGTCATTTAGCAAATCATTTATTGATATTTTTATTATCAAATCACTTTAAAACCGATTCATATATACTACTATACTTAGAAACGCTTGATACATTTTTACTTCTTTTTGTAATACCATAAGCCATTTCATCTATAAATTTTGGGATGTCTATATTCCTAGCATTATAATATATATTTCACATATATCCCTGTGCTCAAACGAATAATCTAGAAACTATATCTTGCGATATTTCTTTAGCGACCTCTTTTGGGTTAGCCACCAATGCTGCATCATATATTCTTTTTTCTACCATATTAGAAAATACAACATATTTTTCTCAAAAAGTTTTTCATAGATTGCTTAGTCACTCATTAGGCTTTAGTCATTTACCGTTATATTGAAATGCTCATCGTTTATTAAGAGATGGCAATTCATTAAATCATTCTACAGTATTGGGATACAATAATTCTTTAGCTTTAACAGTATATTCATAAACTTTTCATCAATTCTGTCTTTTTATATCATTGGCATAAGTTTTATCTATAGTTACCCAATCTCATTGATTTAATTCATTCTTTGGAGAAGCCCTATATATTTTTACATCAGCTTCTGGATTTTTCATTATCTCCTTAAATTTATTCAATTCTTTACTCTTCAATGAGGGATATCAATATTGCCTTTTGAATTCATCTACAAATGTATCTATTTTTTTTAAATCTATTGATGTTATTGGACTTGATTTCTTGGTATCTATTTGATGTCATATTCTATAAGAAGTATCTACTTCAGGAGCTTTTCATATTCAAACCGCATCAAAAACTCATTCTATTTCCCTTAGAACTTTTGGATCATAATTCTCAGCTATTCAATTTATATATTCTATAAATATCTTATTATATGTTTCTTTATCAGCATAATTTAGGTACTTAATAAAGTCTTGTCATGCAAACTCAACATATCAACGATTAGTTATACGACTTGAAACATTTAGTAATGTTTCTCAAAAAGTGAATCAATCTACTTTTTTTGTAAAATCTATAACATCTCAATCATAAAACTTATTTAGATTTGCTACCGCCAATCAATGCTTTGTCTGAGAAAATTGTATAGCCTCATTAAATTTTTTCCATTCTTTTGTTCACTCCTTTAACTCATCAGCCATTCTATTCAAGACATTAGCGTCCGTATAGTTTAGCGACAATAGCGCTCATAATTCTTCCGCACCTACAGTATCGTCATAAACTTTTGTAAGAACCAGGTTGTCTGAATACAATTTTGATATTTCAAAAGTATTTATGTCTTGTGACATAGTAGCAAATTTGTCTCACTCTTCTTTATACATATAAAATAATTGCTCTTGTTTTCTATCTACATCAACCCTTTTTCATATAGGCTCTAATCTGTCTCAAACTTTTATATAATCAATTCACTCTTCACCTCGTCACTTTTCATCTGCCCAAGCCTTATAATTTTCTACGTTCTTTGGGATATTTTCGGTTTCCTTTAGTTTTCAATAAGATATATCGGTTCAAGATAACTTTCTTCAAAGCTCTCTAAATTTTTTCAATTGCTCTGTTAAGCTATAAGACTTCTCTCACATTTTAGATGCCTGTCCTCAGATATCTATTAAATTTTTATTTCAGTCTAATATGCTCGCTGCCAAATAATATAGCGTTCATTTCAAATCATCCGCATTTTTATCAATTTGCATAGCCATAACCATAGTTTCCACCATATTAACAAACCTTTTTCAAAGAACCTTGAATGGGTTAGCTCATGATATACTAGACACATTAGATCATTTTTGTATTTTTGATAATATAGCTTCTCAGATATTTGCAACTCAATTTTTGTCTCAAAAAATTCAGGTAACTATAGCATCTGACATTATATCTGCTGACAACTCTTCTAAAAAAATTTTCTTATTATCAGCTAAACTTAATAAATATTCTAATCTTTTTTTATTAGGATTATCAAACAAAACCTTTATACTGTCTACAGAAAATTTATTTCAAACAAAACCATCAATATATTTCATAAGCTTGTTTTTTATCACAGGTTTTAAAGACATCATAATATTATGTCAAAGCTCATGTGCTAAGACTTTTATGATATCTGAATTTTTTGCAACACCTTTTCATTTATTTATTGTTCAGACAAGCCCGCCAACCATTCATATAACCATATCCGTTTTTCATCATTCCTCTACGAATGTTGTAAATCATTGTATTCATTTGATATTGTTTTTTAACGAATTTGGCAACTCTATAATTTTTAAATTACCTGCATTTAAGTCAGCAATCGTATCTAATATTTGCGACAAATTAGCTTTTTGTCAATCACTAAGAGGTGCTATAGACACTCACACAACCTCTTTTGAATAATCGTTTATATCATATGTTCTTATTCAAAATTTTTCATATTTTTTTTCATCTCACAAAATAATCTCTGAAAGTTTTTTTGGATCTCAAATGTTGTCCAAAATCTCTTTTGGTAAAGAAGCCAGCTCTATAGGTCATTCCTTAATATTTTGTCATACCTTACTCAAGAAGTTCTTATTAAGATTTATTGTTTTTATCTCAGCCATCTTAACTATATTTCAAAATCATTGTTCAGCCATTTGTAATGGTAACATCCTCATCTCCGCTCTCCATGTATGTAGCGCGTCTTTTGCTTCTTGTATTTTAATAATACCTTCTGGTGTAGCGCTTTTTTCTGCGTTTGTTAAGTTTTCTAAAGTTTTATTATACACTTCATTTAGCTTTCAATTCAATCACTCTTTTTCTGAAAGCTCTAAAATTCAAGCTGCTAATTTATTTTTTGCCGCCTTCTCTAAAGTTGCCTGTTGGTCATTTAAATATCTAGCAACAACAGCTTTTTTATCTCAGTTATTTTGCTTTAATATTGTTTCTGTTAAATCTCAGTAAGCGCCAGCAGCTCTTTTATATAATATATCAATATTTTTTTCTCACAATATATCCAAGCTGTCTTTTAATAATAGCTCTTGTATTTTTGCTTCTGGTATTCATTTTAATTTCAATCTTCACATTAATTTCAATCTTCACATCTCTACTGACCTAGCCAACTCATTATAATCTATTTTTCAACCTTTGATAAAAGACTGTATTCACAATTTTCAATCTTGCTGCACTAAAAATCCATAACCCTTTGAATAAAAGTCATTATTAATTTTAGTTAAATCTGCAGAGTTAGTTAAATTCAATCCTTTCGTGATATTGGAAATATCATTTTTTATTTTAGTCGCAGTGATTCAGTTCCTTATTATTCAAACAGATCTTATTCATCATATACCAAAATCTATAAGATTATATCTTATATCCGCCTCAACTCATCACATAGAGTCTATAAGTGTGGACATAACAAGCCCCTCAGTCACTTCTCCTGCAACAGTTGCTCATACCTTATATAGAGTTCTTAATCATGGCGAACTTATTCACTTAGAACAGATGTTTATTGCTGATGTGATTTTTCAAGCCGTTCACAATAACGGTAACGCAACAGATAAAATCACTCATGCGGTTTCTAGTGGGTTGTTTTGTATAACATTCATTAAACTATTTAAATTATCTAATATCGCATAATAAGAATTCATAGAATATGCCAAGTCTTTTTTTTTCAACGACGTTAGGGTTGGGTCTATAACAGATCACATTCTAGCTTGATACTGGTTCTCTATTTGTTTAACCATCCTTTTATCAACCTTTTCTTCATCCAGCATATCTAAGTATTTTCGATATTGCTGTTCTTGCTTCTTCCTTAAATCATACACCCCAGCAAAAAAACTATGTGCTCATTTTTCTATCAAAGTTCCAGACTCATCAGCTCTTTTCCATTTTTTGCTAGCTTTTGATTCTGCATGCAGAGCATGTAATAGTCATCAATATTTTGATAGTACATCAGTTGATTTAAGATATTTTACATATCAAGGATAATCAAAATTTCATTTTTCATCAAAATATCAATTAATAGCGTCTCAATCCAATATTTCCCTTTTTAATCATAGAAATTCATCAGAATTCAACAAATTGCTCAACAGCTTCTTTCAATCACTCATGTCCCCATCTGTTATAAGAATTTTGTCCACTGCTCACATAGTGAACTCATTAAAAATATTTATTTTTATCTTTTCCTTATATACCGCCTCTTGTCATCACAGCTCCCTTGCTTTTTTAAGCCTATCATCTAAATCTCAATGTGACTGAGAAAACATAGCACTTTTAGCAGCATCAGACATAATAACTCAATAATGCTCTAATGTGTCAGCCACAGCATCAACCGTGAGTCAAACCACATTATAGTCTGATCTCATATTATATTTTATCTCCAAATCTTGTATCTCTTTTATAATCGATTCGATAGCTTTTATTCTTTTATTTATTCATTTTATATTTCAGTTCCATATCTGATCATTAGAATAATTAACCCCTAAAACGCCCCTAACAGAATCAAATATGTCGTCTAGGGTTTCTCATTCCAACTTTGTATTTAAAGAATATTCTAGATAGAGCTTTGTATACTCCTTAACCAAATATTCTTCTTTTTCGTCTAAATATTTTTTTGTCTTTTTGTCCAAATCCTCGTTTTCCCTGATCTTATTTATTTCATCTATTTTTTTTGTTATCGACCCCAACTCATAAGTAACCTTACTGTAAGCCTCTAGCTCATCTTTATTCTCTTCCACAATCTTATCTATTTCTTCCTTTACACTTCATCCTCAATGCTCATCAAAATTCAATGCTATTTTTTCAGACATTATGTATCAAACATCTGTTCTCTTTTTTTCTTCGACCTTTTTTTCTTCTCTATATATTTTCTTTTTTAATTCATCTTCTGGTGAGACATATTCTCTACACATTTGATATCACTTGTATCAAACATAAAACGGTGTTGCCAAAACCCTACCAGTAGCCTTTATTCAAGCTCGAGGCAGCTGCATCCATGCTCATTTTTTTTTAACCCTTTCTCAATCATCTCATACAATATAACTTCAATCATCGTTCTTTTGATAAATATCATCCTCTATATCTAAATCTCTTTTGAATCATTGAAAGAATTTTTTTATTTCCGATCATCTTTTTTTTACAAAAATAGACCTATATTTTTCTCATTCAGGTAGCTCTTCTTGATTTTTTTCTCGCTCTTCAAAAGGAATAAACTCATATTTACTCTTGTCTTGTGCTAATTTTAGCGTTGATAAATCTATTTCTTTAGGCTTAGTGCTTTCTACTTTAGGGGCAAAATCGAAATTGTTTCAAACAACCTTCTCGTCTTCGTCGTCTTTTTTGCCAAAAATTCTACTAAAAAGATTCTTTTTTTCTTCAGCCATATTTGTGTTTATTTAAAATATTAAATATTAAGCATACGCCGATCATCCAGCTCATCCAGCTCACCCTGCCACATTTATATTACTCGCTCATGCTCAAGCTATCTGTGTCTCTGCAGCGACCTTATTAGTTCTAATAGATTCTGCACATAAAGCCAAATATTCTCAAAAAGGTTTAGCTAAATTGTTTGCACTTAATGCAACAGCAGCCGAAACATATACCCAATCATTGCTAAATATTTTTGCAGCAGCAACTATTTTTTGGCTAGGATTAGCATTTAAAAAAGTGTCCTGGTATTTAGCAACTATATTCTGGAAATCTGCTTCAAACTGTCATGACATTACATCTAACATAGGCTTTAATGTGTATTGTCAAAGAACATTCATTTTTTGTGTATCATAATTGTTTCTCAAATTTTCTATTTGCTTTGTTATCTCATTTAGCTGTTGATATGTCCATTGATCAGCTTCCATTCATGCAGCCTTAATCCCATCAACTAGTTGTGCCCTTTGTGTTTCAAGCGTTGCTAATGTTTTTTCTTGGTCAGCCTGTAGCTTATATATTTCAGCTGACATTTGTGCCCTATCTTTCATAGCCTTAAAGAATACCGCAGGTCAAGCCTTAGACACATCAAATCATTTTTGTTGTAGTTGTTGATTCATCTTAGCTATGTTTTCGTTTGAATATATCGCTTGTGCTTTCTTTTCTAAATCTCAAGCAGCCTTTAGATTTCATGCAGCCGTTTGGAATGCTGTATTCATAGAAGTTAATCTATCTATTATTTGTCATTGGAAATCTGGAGTATTAGCAAATCTTTGTTGCCATTCACTTAAACTTTGGTTAAAGCTTGTGTCCAACCATGTATTCATCTGATCCGCTGTATTTTGTATGTCACTAAAAGTTTGGTCAGCTGCCGCGCTTCAAGAACCCAATTCTCAAGCCCCTGTACCTGTACCTGTACCTGTTCCTGTACCTGTACCAGTTCATCATTGAGTCTTTAATGCAAACTGATCCCAACTTCCGACTCAAGCCAATTGCCATATTTTGTTTCTTATCCAGGAAGAAGTATTTTGATATGCCTCTTTATTGTCAGAAGTTATCTCTCATGTTCAAGAATTTATTTGTATGTTTCATCAATTAGAATTAACAATAGACATAAGCCTTTGATAATAGTCGTTTGCTGCTTGTGTTCAAGTGGTATAAACTTGTGTTATCATCTGATTGTAGAATTGTTGTGCTATATGGTTATTTCTTGTTATTTGATAATCTGGTCAAGCAGCAGGTGGTGATGCTAATTCTCAAAAAACTATTGTAGGGAATGGTTGGCTTCATGTTGCAGTTCAACCAGTAGTTCCTCAAGTAGTTCCTCAAGTATTTTGATTAGCTTCTGCTTGGTCTATCTCAGACTTAAATTGAGCGATTAGAGCTTGCATCGCTGATCATATTTGTGCATCCGTTAGTCAAGATGCCGTCTGTCTTGTTCAATTAATTAACGCTCAAGAACAACTCACTGTTCATTGAGATGTGCTTCATACCTTTGTTATAGTTAAAGTTAGGGTATGATTTTTATAGGTTTGCGTAGAAGTAGCTGTAGTTCCTCAAGTAGTTCAACCAGTAGTTCCTCAAGTATTTTGATTAGCCTCTGCTTGGTCTATCTCAGACTTAAATTGAGCGATTAGAGCTTGCATCGCTGGTCATATTTGTGCATCTGTTAGTCATGATGCCGTTTGTCTTGTTCAACCAACTAAAGGTCAAGAACAGCTTACTGTTCATTTAGACGTTGTTCATACCTTTGTTATGGTTAAAGTTAGGGTATGGTTTTTATAGGTTTGCGTAGAAGTAGCTGTAGCCATTTTTTAAAAATTATAAATTAAAATACATTGTTTGCAGGAGTTATATAAGGGTTTCATCATTCAGTTAATACTGATATCCCTGTAATATTAAGATCAAAGTTATCTATATTTTCTATTGATAGTTTGTAATAAGAACACTTTTTTCATATAGGTATCCCTAATAATCAAACTTTAGCGATATATTCATTCAAAGAATTTCATCATCATATATTTCAGAACCCAAAAGGAATTAATCATAATCATGGCTGTTGCCCTGCAATATTTTGCCAAACTAAATATTCTACTCAATTAGCATCTTTTTCGACCTTTCATTCAAAAACAGCATATCATAAATCTAATCTTATTTTAAATTTTACTATATTTCAGTAGTATCATAATCATAGTTTAATTTTTTTTATTGAGAACAGAGAATTCACATATTGTTTAGATCAAGTTACAACAACCTTTACCTTTATGTTTTCTCACAGATCACTTTCTCATTTTCTTAGACAAACTTTATCTCAAACACAAATAAGGTGCTCTCAATAGAATTGTTCAAATTTATCATAAATTTCTAAATTATATTCTTGCGGGAGCCATCATTCATATACAGAATCATAATATAGTATATAAGTTTTTCAATCTTTAACATGCTGTATTATCACTCATCTACCATAATTATATGTGCTTACAAAATCTCAGCTTTCTATCCTATCTAAATATCTTTGTATAATCTCTCATTGGTTTTTTGTCTCTCAGTATATAAGGTTAGTAGAAACCGCAACAATATCTCATCATTCAAAAACAATATCTTGTCACAGATAATATAGTCATCATTTATAATGGATAGCTTCTGGTGAGAATGATGCGGATCAGTTTATTATAGAGTTAAGATTATATATCGGGTCATTATCAGCTGTAGCTGCTATTTGCCGAACAACAGAAATACTTGTTTCTTGGTTAACCAAAAGGTAGTTCTTTGTTAAAACCAATGAATTCATTCTCTGTCATCTTGAATCTAAAGATGATCAGCGTATCGTGTCTGGGTCTAATATTTCATATTCTCAAGAACCTATTGACCCTCAAATAGACGTTCAATAAGAATTAATATGCCAATATCTTCATTCAAAAATCTCTATATCTATTCATCATAAATTCCTAGCATGAGCCTCATTATCATTAACTCATACACATAAAACTAGTCAATCATCATTTCTGATATTATTAAACACAACCACCTGGTCTATGGTTTCATAGGTCTCTCATGGTTCGTCAATCTCCCAATCTATGGGGTCTCAATAAAACATTTGGTTTAGATAAACTGTCTTATCATCAACAAGCTCAACAATCTGCCTTATTTGTCATCTAGAATTAGATGACGCACTATTTGTAAAGTATATGTATTGTCAAACCGAACTAGCAGAGAATGTATTTGCCTCGTTGACAACTAAAACCACATTTCAACTACCATCATCATTCAACGATAAAAGTTTGTCTGCAGTCCATGACTTAACATGTTTTGATAAATATGGGACATTGATAGCTTTTTGCTTCATTCTATTTCCATACATATCTTGAGTCTTGATAGTATAGTCCTCAGCAACAGAGTTGTCGAAAACTTTAGTCAAAGTAAGATTACCTGCTATTTTCTCAAACCTATATATATTACATTCTTCATCCCACATAAAAGAAACTCATCAAACCAAATGCTTCCCCATTATTTTTGCATCAGCCTGCCACAAATACTCTCATCCTGGTCATACATCTGTCCATAATCATGGTCTTTTTTTTAGTGTTGCGGTTGGTCATAAAAATCAATCTTCTACAGGGTTCTGTACAAGATCGTAATTCAATAACTCTGAAAAGGTTGTATTGAATCATTTCGATGCTATAAAATCTTCTTGAAACATATATTAAGGTATTAATGATAAATACCTGAAGCTTTAGCCGCAGTTGGTTGCATATCGAATCAATATGCCTTTCAGTAAGTAATAAGCAAAGTCTGTGCCATCTGATAATTTTGGTTAGCTAATGATGATCAAATATCTAATCATCCTGGATATATAAACCATAAAGCTAAATGCAATAAAACTTGTTGCATAGAATATGGTATGTTTAAATCGTTATCTCATAATGAAGTTAGTTTATTATGTCCTCTGTGATATAATAGATGTATCACTTTTCATTTCTTTCATGTTTTAATAACATTACCATTAACATAAAACACACTATCAAGCTCTCAATCTCTTCATACCAAAGGTACATTAGTTCTATCTAATTCATCTCAATCAAGCTCAATCCAATATGGAAACAGTATCTCATGATCAAAAGTGAATAAATCTGTTGCTGTCACTTCTTCTTTTTTCGCCAGTTCTAATGTTCGTGGTCGTTTGGTATACATATGTAAAAAATTACAAGCTGAATTAATAGCTCATAAAATTTTCTTGTTATCGTGCCATGTTGTATACGCATTTTGGTCTAAATCTAGGTTAATCTGTTCTGCTAATTGTTTTGAAGAAATCATAAGCTAGAAAAAAGTAAGTAAAAACTATACTCTATATAATGATTTCTTGCTTAATTTCAAGTAGGTGGCCAACTTAATATTTAGTCCAGCACAAATTGCAAGAGTTTTTTGTATAAAATAAGTTTTGATGGATTCTTTGTAAAGGTTAATAGTTTTAGGTGCTCTACCCTTTTTTTGTAAGTTCAATAAAAAATCTAAGACATCATCTTCATGAATATCTGATTCTGCTTTTGGTATAGAAGAAAAAAAAGATTTAAGACAATTGATATAAATCTCTAAAGTTCTAGGGCTATAATTTCTATTCAACAAAATCTTGGTAAAATAATCTAGATTTCATTTTTTCTCTTGAATAAAAGACATTTTTTTGTACTGTGATATTG
>Ga0209506_1002429_pt1 | contig 16636 bp, 11 predicted proteins | sample AD_JPNHG2_MetaG_FD_184409 | JGI IMG/M metagenome (GOLD analysis project Ga0209506, IMG submission 184409) | Active sludge microbial communities of municipal wastewater-treating anaerobic digesters from Japan - AD_JPNHG2_MetaG (SPAdes) (version 2) | ecosystem: Engineered > Bioreactor > Anaerobic...
TCCCAAACCCGTGATACAGTATACTCGTGGACATGCCCTGATCCCTTCCTGTTTTCTTTCTTCAGATTCAGAAAGGCAGGTATGTCCACTCCTTTCAACTCAAAAGTACGCTTCCGTGTGATGAACCATATTTATTGTCCCATAAGCATATTTTGTCAAAGTAGTCACCCCCATGGGGGTGACTACTTAAATATTGCTACACCTTGTTAATAAATCATCCGTACTGGTAGGAGAAAATTCAGTTCCAGGCAGATTGTTATTATCTTTCAAGCAGGCATAAACAAGTTTTTTGGCCATCACATGACGCCATTCCTTTATACGACGCTGTAATGTTCTGAGCTGTCCATCCGAGAAATGATCAGGGTGCTCTCGTTGTAATCGCTCAAACAATGTCTTGGCTGTGGTGTCGGGATCCTTCTGTAACCAGATAAGTATTTCAGGCCAAAATGGTTCAAATGGATCTTTTCGAGTTCTCCAGTAGCGCTTTTTTGTAGGTTTCTGTTTATGTGTTGGACGCACTTCGCCAAGGACCCAAAGGTTAGGGAGCTGTTCAAGAAACTGTTTTAGGTTCTTGTATCTAATCTCGTTTGATAATTCTGGAGACACAAGCGCCGATAATGCGGCTTGACCATGTCGGATATGATGAAGTAGTTCTAACGGGTCAAGTCGAAAACGTTGTTCTTTAAGAGCGCTCTTTGTACATTCATCTACATCTTGGCGTTCCAACAAACGATCATACGGGGTTGCTGGCTTATAGTAGGATTTTCTTACCTTTGCCCCATCGCGTGTCTTTGAACGAAGTTTAAATGATGGTTGGAAAAAATTCACATACAATCTGACAGATTGAAAAAGGTGTGCAAGTGCCTGACATGCCACCACACCAGAAAAGCGATCATACCCTACAAATCGACGTATCACTGCACCATTCTTCTGCTCTATCCATGCCTGATCATTCTTCTGGTATGCCCGTGAACGAGAAAAATATATCTTCTTTTTATCACAATAGGATACAAGCGTATCATTAATAAAAGCACTGTCATTGTCTGAGTTGATACCAACTATAGGGATGGGCATCTGTTTTCCAATTACCTCAAGCCCTTCAATTACAAGAGATTGCTCTCTGGCTATAAGAGGAACAAATTCAGTCCACCCGGTGCAGACGTCAGTTGCTACCAAGCTATGAATAATTGAACCTTTCATTGAACCCCCACAATGAGCAACAAAGTCGATCTCAAGACATCCTGGAGTAGTTTCCTCCCAATCTGTAAACGTTCGAACTGGTATTTGCCCGCTGGCTTTCTTAGATTTTCCTCTCCTTTTCTTTCGAACTGTTGCTTTACTTCGAATTGGGGCAAGCAGTCTATCTATAGTAGATGCACTTATAGATAGCAGCCGCTGACGAACAACTTCATCGAGATCTAGGTGCCCATGTCGTTCCAATGCATCTATAAGACTTGGCAATAGTGCCTTTAATCTCTTCCCGCAAATCCTGTCAGAAGCTTCCCACATAACGATCAATGCTTCTTTCACGGCATCATCGTACAATCGCCGACTTATTTTGCGAGATTGGATTCTGGTTGTCTTGAAATTACCGAGCAATCTGATCGCATGTTTTCTATGACATCCGACCAATGTTGTAAACTCGTCAAGTATCATCGTCTTCTCTTTTTTCAATGCCTGACTATAACGAATCCTTACTGCTTCGATTATCTCTCTCCTTGTCCCTTTGCTGATGCCTTTGTCTGCCATTTATTGCCTCCATTTCTTGGTAACATCCCCCATGAGGCAACAGCTCGGCTTCGGTAGTATTTTCTATGAGTCAATGCGATGAGGTTTTTTAATTGACGCCAATCAGACCTCCCTGTATGCATAAGTTCTCAAGGGGTTTTGCCTGATCCAGGGAAAAGTCCGGCATAGTAATCGCTGCCGTCCGTCTGTGACCTGAAGCGCCGGCAGATGATCATTTTTTAGATCAGGAAAGAGAGAATACCATGGGAGATTTGCTCGCCCAGAAGGTACTGATCACCGATCTGTCGAGGTTCAGAAGGGTGGTCGATCTGCGGACTTCCGTGTCGGTGGGGCTGCCGAGCGGTCACATCAGCTGCGAAGAGCTGAGAAAAATCCCAGCCGGCGGGTCGTTCGAGGTGCGTGACAAGCGCTACTTTGTGCTGCCGTGCGACATGCACGACTTTGTCATGGAAGGGCTCAAACGCAACACCCAGATCGTCTATCCCAAGGACTCGGGCTATATCCTCATGAAGCTGGATATCTTCCCAGGCAAAAGAATCGCCGAGGCAGGCACCGGCTCGGGCGCCATGACCGCAATTTTCTCACGGGCTGTCGGGAGCGAGGGCAGGGTCTATTCCTATGAGCAGGATATCGGGCTCATCAACCATGCCGTGAAAAATCTCAGGCTGGATGCAGGTGATACGAATGTGGTCATCCATCACCAGAGCCTGGAACAGGGAATTCATGAGCAGGACCTCGACGCGTTCTTCCTGGATGTGAGAGAGCCCTGGAAGCTGCTCGGTGAGGTGTACGGCTGCCTGAAGCCGGGAGGGCATCTGGGGGTCCTGGTGCCCACAACCAACCAGGTGAGCCGGGTGCTGTTGGCCTTCAATAACTGGGATTTCCTGGTCACCGAGGTGGCCGAAACTTTCCTGCGCACCTATAAACCCGTACCGGCGAGGCTGCGGCCCATGGACCGGATGATTGGGCACACCAGCTACCTGATATTCGCCCGAAAAATGCAGCCGGATACCATCAGACGCGCCGCAGCCAGGGCCGTGCCCGCTCCGGAAGACATTGAAGATGGGCTTCTGCCCGAGAATGGCAGCCAGGACGGTACGGAGGAGTGAACATGCTCTCTGCGCCCGGCCGGCAGCGATAGAATAGAGAAGGGGGGTGCGTGATGGTGAGAGATGACAGGAAGTATCATATCGGTTTTTCCCGGCAGGATCTGTGCGACGACCCTCCGGCGGACGCCATTCTGTGCGGCGACCCTGAGAGAACTCGAATGATCGCGACCGAATTTCCGGGCGTGGAGCTGATCAGGCCGTTGTCCGAGAACAGGGGGCTCTCCAGTTTCCTGGTGAGAATACCAGGCGGGAGGAAGATCGTATGCGCAACCAGCGGGATGGGAGCGCCCTCGCTGAGCATCGTGGTGAACGAGCTCGTCTCCGTGGGCATCTCCCGGATCGTTCGCGTAGGCACCACGGGCTCCATTCAGGACCATGTCCGGGCTGGCAGCATCGTCATCACCCGGGCCGCGTTGTGCCGGCAGGGGGCGGCGTTGGACATCGCTCCGCCTGAGTACCCTGCAGCCGCGGATCTCTTTCTCACCATGGCTCTGGTGCGGGCGGCCCAAGAGCTCGGGGTGGACTGGCACCTGGGCATCACCGCCTCGGTCGACACCTTCTTCGAGGGCCAGGAGCGAACCCGGACCTCAGCAAACCCTCATCTCCTGCGGCATCTTACGGGCATCACCGATGAGTATCGAAAGCTCAATATCCTCAACTTCGAGATGGAGTGCGGGACCCTGCTCAAAATGGCCGGGGTCTACGGCTTCTCGGCCGGATGCGTGTGCGCGGTGATCGACGACCGCACCACGGGGGAGGATATCGATCTGGACATCAAGGCAGGGGTTGAAAGGGATGCGGCGCGGGTTGCGCTCAAGGCCCTTGAGCGGGACGAACCGACCTGCATGCAATGATAAGTCTTGGAATAAGAATCTATTTTTATGATTGACATCACTGAGCGGGCAGATTAAAGCATAACCGCATATGGAACATATATCTCCCTGATGCAAACCTTCGCGCATGAGCCGTGCCGCAGGTTCCGGCGTCCAAGCCGGTAAGCCCTTCGGAAACACTTCTGATAAAAAGCGGGATAAAAAAACTATGGAAGCAATCGAGAGATGTCGAACAATCGAAGAAGACCAGGAGGCGGGCACCCCGCCGGGGTCCGGCAGACATCATGAGAGAGAGGTGCTCAGGCGGCGCACCTTCGGCATCATCAGCCATCCGGATGCGGGCAAGACCACACTCACCGAAAAGCTGCTGCTCTTCGGAGGGGCCGTGCAGCTCGCCGGCACGGTGAAGGCGCGCAAGGCCAATCGGTATGCCACCAGCGACTGGATGAAGATCGAGCAGGAGCGCGGCATATCGGTCACCACCTCGGTGATGAGGTTCAGCTACCAGGGCTGCGAGATCAACCTGCTCGACACCCCCGGGCACCAGGATTTCTCCGAGGATACCTACCGGGTGCTCACCGCGGTGGACTCCGCACTCATGGTGATCGACAGCTCCAAGGGAGTGGAGTCCCAGACCGAGAAGCTCATGGAGGTCTGCCGGATGCGCAACACCCCGATCGTGACCTTCATCAACAAGCTCGACCGCGACGGTCTCTCGCCCCTGGATTTGATGAGCGACATCGAAGACAAGCTGCAGATCGAATGCGTTCCCATGAGCTGGCCCATCGGCATGGGCAAGGCGTTCAAGGGGGTCTATGATCTCTCCCGCAGGCAGCTCCGCCTGTTCACGCCCGGCAAGGCCACCAGGGACCAGGACGGCATCGTGATCACCGACCTGGCCGATCCCGCGCTCGACGAGCACCTGGGCTCCCAGGCCGGCCAGCTCAGGGAAGACGTGGAGCTCATCGAGGGTGTGCTGCCAAGGTTCGATCGCGCGGAATATCTCAAGGGCAACCAGACCCCGGTCTTCTTCGGCAGCGCGATCAACAACTTCGGGGTCAGGGAGATGCTCGATGCCTTTGTGGAAACCGCCCCGTGCCCCGGCGTACGGGCTGCTGAGAGCAGGGATGTTTCTCCCTTCGAGGGGTCCTTCTCCGGCTTCGTGTTCAAGATCCAGGCGAATATGGACCCGGCCCACCGGGACCGCATCGCCTTTTTCAGGCTCTGTTCCGGCAGGTTCACGCGCGGTATGCGGGTGGTCCACCACCGAACCGGCAAGGCGATGATCCTCTCCAATGCCACCGTGTTCATGGCCCAGGACCGGGAGAATGTCGAAGAGGCCTATCCGGGAGACATCATCGGCATCCACAACCATGGCACCATCGCCATCGGCGACACCTTCACCGACAAGGAACCCTTGAAGTTCTTAGGCATTCCCTATTTCGCGCCCGAGCACTTCCGGCGGGTGATCCTGAAAAACCCCATGAAGTTCAAGCAGCTCCAGAAAGGGCTCACCCAGTTGAGCGAGGAGGGCGCGGTGCAGGTGTTCAAGCCTCTGGCAGGCAATCACTATATCTTGGGAGCGGTGGGTCCGCTGCAGTTCGACGTGGTTATGGAGCGCCTTAAGGCCGAGTATGGGGCCGAGGTCATCTATGAGCCTGTGGATTATGTTACGGCCCGCTGGATCGAGTGCAGCGACAGGAAGATGCTTATGGACTTCGAAAAGGCCCTCCAGCCGCACCTGGCCCGAGACGCCGGAGGATATCTCACCTACCTGGCGCCCAGCGAGTGGCGGCTGAATCACACCATGAAGGAATGGCCCGATCTGGTTTTCCTGAAGACACGGGAGCATAATTGACCTATACTCGTGATCGAGAAGGGTGATGATGAGCAAAGCCGCAAAGATCGCTGATTTCAAGCACCTTACGCCGGAGGTCCTGCTGGACCTCGTGGAAAAGGCATACGGCGTTCCCATGACCGGGCTCACCATACCCCTGCCCAGCTATATCAACCGGGTCTACGAGCTGCAGGCCAGGAGGGGTGAGCGGATCATCGCCAAGTTCTACCGCCCGGGCCGCTGGAGCAGGACCGCGCTTAAAGACGAGCACCAGTTCCTTGCGGATTGCGCGGCTGCCGAGATTCCCGTGGTCTGCCCCCTGGTTCTGCCCGGGGGGGACACCCTGGCCGAAGCGGACGGCGGGTTCTTCGCGCTCTTTCCAAAGAAGTCAGGCCGCGAGTTTGAGATCAACACAGGCGACGACCTGAGGCGGGTGGGAAGTCTCATCGCCCGGATTCACCTCGTAGGTCAGGAGCGTGTTCCAAATGACCGGGTCGTCTTGAGCCCGGAGAAGGCAACCTCAAACGACCTGGATTTTCTCATCCACGGCGGGTTCATCACGCCCGAGCACCGCTCAGCCTTTGCAGATCTCACCTCACGGATCATCGAGAACATCTCCGGGCTCTTCCATGAAGAACATTTCATCCGGATCCACGGCGACTGCCACCGTGGAAACCTGCTCGACCGCCCGGGCGAAGGGCTCATGGCCATCGACTTCGACGACATGATGCTGGGCCCGCCGGTCCAGGACCTCTGGATGCTCCTTCCCGATCACGCAGGCCGCTCCCGGCGCGAAATCGATCTGCTGCTGGACGGGTACGAGCAGTTCCGCGAGTTCGATTATTCATCCCTTACGCTCATCGAGCCACTTCGCTTCATGCGCATTATCTACTACCTCACCTGGTGCGCCCGGCAGCTTGACGACCACGATTTCCGGGCAAACCATCCCGACTGGGGCAGTGAGACCTTCTGGCAGCGGGAGATATCAGACATCAACCACCAGTTCCAGGTCATCATGGAGCACAAGGTGGCCTGGGAAGAGGGCAGGTTCTTCGGGGAGTGAGGCGGTAGGGCGGTCCGGCTCCCGGCATGGATCGCGCCGGAGGATTGCCTGCCAAAAAAGAACATCGCTGAAAGAGAGGTTCCCCTCTCGATCTTCGTTTCCGCGAGTTTTCTAACGGGGCGCCTTTTTCCCTTTGATCTGCCCTCGCGATCATATCCTCCCCAAGGAGCCGGCTACCAGCCGATTTTTGTCTGGATCTGCACCATGCATGCATTACTTCATATCAATGATGCAGTTTCCCTCCTTGAGTGATGATCACGTCATCGTATTATTTATGTATGTCTGCATAAACCAAATAACACCTTTGTGATCGCCATCTACAGCTACCAATATAGGAGGAGGAATAATGAAGCTCAGGATGTTCTTATGCACTTCCCTGATCGTTTGCCTGCTTCTCCCGGTCCCGCTCCTCGGGCAGGAGAAAGGCCAGGCCGATGAAGAGCAGACGGCAGGTGGTGTCACCCTGCGGGACTGTATCGAGAACCTCACCCTTAAAGGCGACATGTTGATCCGGTACGAGCTTCTGGATCTGGACAATCCGGCGGAGCCCGACGAAACCCGGGACCGCATCCGGACAAGGTTCAGGCTGGGGTTTGACTGGAAGAGCCGAGGCGAGAACTGGCAGTTGAGCGCAGGGCTTGCGACCGGAGGACCGGCCGCCACCTCTACGTTGGATACCTGGAGCGAAGAGGAGTATTTCGAGACCGGGGACATACGCCTCGATTACGCCTATGCAAGTCATAATATCGAACCGGTGACGTTCATCGCGGGGCAGCAGAAGAACCCTTATCAGACGAGCTGGCTTCTCTGGGACAGCGACGTGCGCCCTGCCGGGTTCACCCTTCAGATCGACCCCGGCATGTTCTTCCTGACAGCCGGAGGATACGACGTCATCCAGATCGAGGTCGATCAGGACTTCGGGATCCTCTATGCCGTACAGGCAGGCACGGAAATCGAGCTACAGGATGCCGGGATCAGTGTTGCCGTTGCATACTACGACTTTGACGGGGATTTCGAGCGACAGTTCAGGCGGGACAACCCCAACCTCGACCCTGACTACGAGTTCAATGTGATCGATCTGTACGCCAGTGCCGAGATGGATTTCGGCGATATCGGGCTTACAGTGTACGGGCAGGTGTTCAAGAACATCGGTGCCGAAGGAAACGCTGGACAGAGCATACTGGGAGGCACCCTCGATCCCGAGGAGGAAAATGTGGGCTGGACGGCCGGGATCGAGGCGGAATTCATGCGCTTCGTGCTGGAGTATACCTATGCGGAGCTGGGCGCCGATGCCTTTGTGCCCGGACTCACCGATGCCACCTTCGGGGACGGGGTGGGGGATACGGATCTCAAGGGGCATATCATCAGTCTCGATTTCAATGTGACCAAGTGTTTCACTGTGGGAGGCAATGTCTATATTTATGAGGCGCTTGAGCGGGACAACGAGCCTGAGGCGATCCAATACCACGCCGAGCTGTCGTACAAGTTCTAGTGATCCTGTAGCCGGCAGCAGGTGATAAGCCGGGAGATAAGCGGCCCTGCGAGAGCAGCGGGAGATTGCCCGATGTGCTCTCCCCCGTTGCTGCTCAAGTGTTGAAAAACCGCAAGGAAAGAGGGGAGGAGAAGCTCCCCCCTTTCCCTTGAAAAGCCCTTTCCTGTAAAAGACGGTTTGGCCCGCGCGAGCGTTTGCGCCGCCTTTTTCTCCTCGCTACTCGTTCATCGCGTACTCGCCGTTGAGCACAGAGACGTAATTCTCCCAGACCCTGTTATACTGCGCCGGATCGGGCACGGCCTTGATGAGCATGATATCCCTGCAGTACGCCCGCTGCTCGTCCTTGGTGCTGTGGTTGCCGTAGATCTGCAGGGCGAAGAGCGAGAAGTCGCGCACCATGAAGTCAAAGATCTGGTTGACGATGTCCGGATCGGTCTTGTCAAACCCGGCCTGCTCGAGGATGAGCTGGCCGTAGACCACGATGGAAAACATCTCGCCCAGCGGCAGAGACCACGATGGGTCCATATCCTGCATCTTGTCCGGGCCCGCCTTCTCCAGCATATTCTTGAAGATCTCGGTCTGCTTCATGAAGGTGGCCACGTTGGGCAGGTCCTTGCTGGCCTCGAAGACCGGCCGGTAGTCGTGGAACTGCACCTTGCCCAGTCCCTTGGTCGGGCCCTGGTCGAAGAGGAACGCGTCGTCCTTAAGCGAGAAATCAGGCTCCACCGGCGCATACTCGGCCGGGTTGAAGAAGTAGTTTTTCATGAACTTGCGGATGAGCTGCACATTTACGTGCACCGTTCCCTCGAGCTTGGACGGGCCGCGCATGTCGGAGGCGGCCATGTGGAAGTAGGTATCCTTCTCGAAGCCCTTGGCCGCGATGACGTCCCAGAGCAGGTTGACCACCTCCTCGGACTGGAGCGTCACCTTCATCTTGCTGGTGGGGTTATAGAGCAGGTAGCGGCGGTCGTTTGCATGAGCGCCCCGGAAGTAATCGGTGGCGCGGCGCTGGTACATCTTCATGGCGACCAGCCTCAGCCAGGCATCCATGAAGTTTTTACGCACATGGGGCATGTCCGTGACCTTCATGCCATAGAGGATGCGGTTTGACGCGTGCGTGATGGCCTCATAGAAGCAGTGCTCGGCCAGGCCCATTGATGCCGGGCCGATGTTGAACTTGCCGATATTCACGGTGTTGAGCGCCGAGTCCCATGCGTGCGGCCCGCGCGAGAGGATATCGTCCTCGGTGATGGGATAGTCGTGCAGGGCGAAGTTGGACACGTACTCCTGGTGGGAGATGACATTTTTCTTCAGCTCATAGGCCTTGTGCCGGTAGTTGGTGACGAAGAAGACATAGTCGTCCGTGCCGTCCTTGACCTTGCCAAGGGTAGAGACCATCTCGGCCTCGTTGCCGTTTCCGATATAGTACTTCTCGCCGTTGGCCCGGTAGGTGCCGTCGCCGTTCGGGATGAGCGCCGTCTCGGTGGAGTAGATGTCGGCGCCGTGGGTCCGCTCGGAGAGGCCGAACGCGAAGATGGCCCCCTCTTTGAGGAGCTTTGCCGCCTTTTTCTTGGCCGTCTCGTTGGGGCTCATCCAGATGGGGCCCAGGCCCAGGATGGTTACCTGGAAGCAATACCAGTATCCCAGCCCGTAGAATGCGAGCAGCTCGCTGTACTCGCTGTTTCGCGCCGTGTCCCAGCGGCAGTCGGGGTCGCCGCCGGCATACTCCTTCGGGGTGAGAAGCTTGGCGAAGATCTGCTCGCGGCCGATGAAATCCACGAACTCACGGTACCAAACCTTCTTGTTGTAGTCGTCCAGGAGCCGGGTTTTTCCCATGTTTTCAAAAAAGGCAATGGTCTTGTCCATGATTGCCCGGGAACCCTCGTCCGCCATCAGCGAAACATACTTCTTCGGCTGAATCAAATAGTTCATATCACTCTCCTTTTTTCATTAATATGCTCAAACATATTCAGCAGCGGTATGCGGCTTTAAGGCAAGGCCCGGCTATGGCACGTCCGCATCCCGCATTTCTACCGGCTGTCCGGAATGGGGCTGAGAAAGCCCCTGCCCGGCACCCCCTCTCTGAACTGGTTCCAGAAAAATCCACTTGGCCGCGAACACCGGCAGTGCTACCGATGCCCGGCTTGATGCCCCTCTCTGAGATTGTTTTGTCATTTTAACATAATTTCAGCGTTTTGTGCTGCCCATTTTTTCAAGAAACCAATAAGCACAGACATTGTGCACAACCTTGCAATTCACCCGTTCCTTGAGCTCGTTGTTGCACACGTATGTGTCTGCATGCCGGGTCATGAAGCATGCCTCATGCCATACTGCAGAATTGCCCAACCTCCTGTAATCCTAGGATGAATGGTGCTGTATGGTCATAACAAAGCCCATATATGGGCAACGTCAAGCCCACATATGGGCTTGACGAAGAGGTGTTGATGGGTAGAGGATACGCATAGAGAAAAGCCGGGCGATTTCCCGTGAATCAGTGCGTATCGGTGATTCCTCTTACGGGAAGGTCTTATTCGTCCGGATGCGTTGATTGCAAGGTCTCAGACGTATTTTAAGGAGGTTTTTCATGAAGGAGCTGAGCAGGGCGGACTGGCAGACCCTGGCTGTTTTGGAGATTCTGACAGGAGCGGTGAGTCTGGATGTTCTGGAAAGGCTTGCCCCGCTTACGCAGCAGGAGCTTTGCTCGCGGGTGGAAAAATTTGTGTCGCTGGGCATCGTAGAGCAGGCTGAAGACGGAAGCATTGCTCTGGCTGCGGACCTGCCTCAGCACATCATGCGCAGGCTCTTAAGGATAAACACGAAAAAGCGTGCGGCCTCCCTGGCAGCTCAGATTCAACGCCCTGACCTTCAGGACAGCCTCCCCGTTTCTGCGCGGATCGCTGTTCTTGCCAAGGCCGGCCTCGACTACGATGCGGCGCTCCTTGCGCAGGCGGCTGCAGAAAAATCGACTCAAGAAGGCGATGCCCAACGCGCAATCGACCTCCTCGACACCGCTTGCGGGATCGCCGGGCGGAATCTGGGTGATCCCCTTTGGGACGCCCTGTTTGTCCAGATCGTCAATGAACTATGCCGGCTCAGAATCGTCCATGCCCAGGGCATCAGAGAGGTACCATCCCTCCTGGAGAGGGAGAAGCCCGTGGCCGTTCGCCTGGGCGACCGGCGGAGCCTTGCGCGGATCGATCTTGTCTCAGGACTCTACCGCTACCTCATTGGTGAAACGGCCAGAGGGCTTGATTCCATCTCATCCGGGCTGCAACAGGCGGAGGATCTGGGCGACGAGGACATCATGGCGATCTCCTCGGAGTTCCGTGGAATCTACTACTACCTCAAGGGCATGTACAAAGAGGCTTTGGATGCGTTCGAACAGGTGGGGCGGATGAACAGCCCGCAGTCAGGAAAGAGGGTCCCCACCTATCTTCCCGAGTATCTTGCCTCTTCCTCGGCGCTCGGGTACATCAGCGCACTCCTTGGCCAGTACCATCGGGCAGTTGGACTCCTGGATTCTCACTGGCGCAGGGCCAGACTGAAGAAGAATGACCGCAACGCATGTTTCTACGAGGCCCTGCTGGGCATCGTGCTCATCATCATGGGCAGGAGGAGCGAGGCCTACTCCCATCTCAAGGCAGCCCAGAAAGAGGCCCTCGAGCTCGACAACAAACAGGCCCTTCACGTGACCAGGAAAGGGCTTGCCTATCATGCCTACTTCGAGGGCAGGATCGAGGATGCCTACTGGATGACCATGAATATGCCATATACCGAATCCATCGGGCCTCAGTACAACTGGCCCGTGCATCTCGAGATGCTCTATGCGTTCGAGCGCCAGGATCTTCTTCCTGCCATGCCTTCTCTGGCCTTCGAACAGGAGATCAGGAGGGTCCTCGAAGGGCCGAACCATCACCTGCGGGGCGTAGCGCTAAGGATCCGCGCGCTCCAGGCCCAGGAGAGGGGGGCGGACCACGAGGATGTACTCGCCCTTCTTCAGTCCAGCGAAACCGAGCTGCACCTCACGGGAGATCCGGTTGAGCTCGCCAAGACCAGGGCGGAGATGGCCCGGGTAAAGCTCGCGGCAAAGGACAGGCCGGGCGCCCGGAACTATGCCCTCATGGCCTGGGAGGGCCTGAGCGGCTATGGACAGGACTTTTTCCCCGACGACCTGGTTCCCCTGCTGAGTATCGGCTTAGACCAGCGGCCAGGCACCAGGAGGCAGGATCTGGCAGAGAGGTTTGCGGACCTGATGGACGGGTTTATTCCGAGCACGGACGGAGACGAGCTCCTCAACCGGCTCGTTGCCGCCACAAGCCGATTTTTCGGAGCGGAGCGGGGAGGTCTCTTCTGGCATCCAGGGGGCCGCGACACAGGGCGTCCAGTGCTTAAGGCGGCCTGCAATCTCGAAAAGGCCGATATCTCATCGGAGCTTTTCCGGGAGTCGCTCAGGCTTGTGCTCAGGACCTTCCGCAACGGGGAACCCCTGATACTCAAGGGCGCCCCGGCCGGACACGACTTGGATGGCGAACCTCGTGTCCTCTCCATAATCTGCCTGCCGGTGGTGATCAGGGGCGAGACCCGGGGGGTTCTCTATCTCGAGCATTCCTGCGCAGATGACGAAGGTGGAAACCTCGACCTCGACCGGGACTCGGCGCTGCGCATCGCCAGGCAGGTGAGCTTCTCCATCGATCGCATTCTCCGCTATGCGGGCATGATCGAGGCAGACAGATCGCGTGTGGTATCGGCCCGTCCGTCGGAAGACGGGGATGTTGCATCGGGGGCGATCATCGGAAGCAGCCCCGTGATGCAAATTCTCCTGGCCCTCGCAGATCAGGTGGCCCTGAGCGACGCCACGGTGCTCATCACCGGGGAGACCGGCGTGGGAAAGGAACTTCTGGCCAGGAGAATACATGAGAAGAGCACCCGCAAAGACAACCCCTTTGTGACCGTGAATCTGGCAAGCATACCCGATACTTTGGTGGAGAGCGAGCTGTTCGGTCATGAAAAGGGCGCGTTCACCGGGGCCGACCGTCAGAAGCCGGGCAAGATTGAGCTGGCCCACCGTGGCACCCTCTTCATCGACGAGATCGGCGATGTGCCCCTGAGCGCACAGGTGAAGCTGCTCAGGGTCATCCAGGAAAAGAGCTTTTCGCGCGTGGGCGGCACGCGGACCATCGTGTCGGACTTCCGCCTCATCGCGGCCACCAACCGGGACCTGACCAGGGACATGGCCTCGGGGCGCTTCCGGCAGGACCTGTATTTCCGGCTCAATGTGGTGCCTTTGTCGGTGCCGCCGCTCAGGGACCGGGGGCAGGATGTGGTGGAGCTCGCACGGGAGTTTCTCAGACATTATGGCAGACAGTATCACCGGAGTCTGCCCGCCCTGACCCGTGAAGATGAAAAGGCACTCACGGCATATTCCTGGCCCGGTAATGTGCGCGAGTTGAGGAACGTGATCGAGCGCTGCGCCATTCTCTCATCAGGAGACAGGCTTACGCTCCATCTGCCTGCAGCTCCGCGGCCTGCATTTGACTCCGCCTTTGACGGCACACCCACCATGGACGAGATGCAGCGCCGCTATATCCTGCACGTGCTCGATCTTACGCGCGGCAGGCTGGGAGGTCCCGGAGGAGCCGCCGAAATCCTGGGCATGAAGCGGACTACGCTCCAGGCCCGCATGAGAAGGCTCGGTATCGGGAAGTGATCGAGAGGGCCTTTGTTCAGTTTTCATGAGATCGTTTTTTGTTGACATGCCGCCAGATTTGCACTAATGGCACAACAGATCTGAAAGAGAGATCTATCTGATATGAAAAGTGCTGTATGAATGCAACCTTCGGTTCACTTCAAAAAGCCAACGGATCATTTCATTCACGATAATTCTCATTTTCAGAAATTCTAACAAGCAGATCTCTGGCTATGCCGGTCAGGGAATCTGGAAAGAGGTCTTTCATGGCACAAGGAAGAGTAAAGTGGTTCAATGATTCAAAAGGCTTTGGTTTCATTACCTCTGATGACGGGCAGGATGTCTTCGTACACCATACATCCATCAAGCAGGAAGGTTTCCGGTCTCTCGAAGAGGGGCAGAGAGTGACATTTGACATTACGAATGGACCGAAGGGGCCTCAGGCGTCAAACGTCTATAAGGTCTAGTACCGCAAACCAGCACTCAGTAGCCTCTCATCCCGATCAGCGATTATATGCTCTCCGGTATGAGGCCTGCCGGGGTGGGAGGTCCTGATTTCATGCGCATCCATTCCTGCGAAGCTTAAGCATCTCCGAGCAGTTGCGCGAAGATCGGGCCGTATTCCCGGCCTACGGCCCCATTGAGCACCAGCCTATTCGAGAGTATGTCCCACGGAACCCCCTCAGGTGCACAAATATCCGGACCGCTCATGGATTAAATAGGAAACAATAACTTAAATTGCCTATTGAGCAGATCGGAATAATGGGCGATTGCTGGATCTTATGATATCCGATAAAGAGACATTAAGAGCTAATGTAGAGTGGATTTCCCTCGAACGGATACCGCATCGGGGGATTTATGAAATTACCCACAAAATGTGAATCCTTTTCCGTTGCCACGCATCTCAAATAATACAAACATAAAACCTCCTCTTTAGGATGGCGCGTCCTATGCCCTAACCGCCATCCTTTTTTTTGCCTTCAGAATGTACTGGCATCGACTCTCCCTGTGGAAGACGCACCAGAAACCCTTGATTGATCATCTAAACAGACAAGGAGTTTGATCATGGCCGACATCGGGATCCTCATCCTCATCATCTGTGCCTGGTTTCTCCTTCAGGCATGGCTGCTCCCCAGGCTGGGCGTGCGGACCTGAATGAGCCGCACCTGTCCGGTCAAGGACGGGAAGAGCACAACAAAGAAAAATGCTAGAGATGCAGACCGGGCGTAGCTATTTCTTTCTTGTATTTGAGCGAAATTTATTCGATATCCATGCATATTACTACAACGGCGGTTAAAGCAATCTTCCCTATCAAGGCGGTTGAGCAGGTGACAGACAGCGGAAACAATCATCCCGATCGATGGGTGCTCATTGACACCGAAACAACCGGTCTCATTGATCCGGTGTATCCGGTAGAGATTGCAGCACGGATCATGCGGGGATGGGAGCCCGAAGGCGAGCCGTTCAGGGAGCTGATCAACTTCGATGTGCCCATGGAACCCGCCGCCGTCCGGATCCACCGCTACACCCGGAGCTATCTCAGAGATCAGGGCAGCCCCCCGCGTGAGGCCCTTGAACGGTTCCGGCATTTTGCCGGCGACCTGCCTCTCGCCTCGTACAATCTCTCCTTCGACTGGGACCGGGTTCTGGCACCCACCTTCAGGCGCATGAACATGCCCGATACCCTCAAGCCCGGGTTCTGTGTGCTCGAGCTTGTTCGAAACATAGTGCCGCGCCTCTATAACTACCGGCTGATCACTGTGCTCAAGGCGTTCGGGATCGCTGAACAGCAGAAGCACCATGCATTGGATGATGTGGACATGGTTGTGCGCCTCCTGAGAGAAAAGATCGGCCCGCATCTCGGGAGCCACCGTGTCACCAGCCTCGAAGAGGTGAGGCAGTGCGCAGAGGGCAGGCTCAAGGTGCCTCCGCTCCATCCCTCGAGACGAAAACCCGGCCTCGACGAACTCCTCAAGAGGCTCTTGCGCGCCAGACAATAGAAGGATCAGGGCTGATCTCGGCCGCCGACCGCGCCGTGCTGAAGGTTTAGTCGGTTTTTCGTGTTCAGGAACACACGCAGAGATCCGCAGGGAGACCATTGAAGGCAAGGCGGCTCTTCTGTCCGATGCTGGTGCGGCTTTGGCAGGCCCGGAGAACAACCCCTGGAGCCACCTCACTGTTTCCGATGTTGCTGAAAGAGATGATATGGCCATTTGATAATGCCTGAGGCCTGAATCGCATTCTCTTGCCATGGCGGCCATAGGTGAGGCCGTTATCCTCGCCTGATGGGGTGTAAGGTTTGAATTGCACAGAGGTACCGGTTGGGCCCGGGAGTCATGGTCATTTCATAGATCTCTTGCCGGTCGCTGGTGCTTTCCCTGGTCTGGGCGGCAGTGTAGTCAGGGGAGGCGAGGCATCGAAATACAAGGATTCTGAGCACTTCAGCCTGTCTCATACATGATCGTCGGCATCCATAATTATGGATAATCAGGGTGTTGGCATGCCGCAGGATGGCGGAAAGGCATAGCCGGAATAAATTTGGCTAATAATGAGATGATAATGAATGAAATTATGCCGACAGCTCATGCCTTTTGTATGGAGAGAGTGGTCGACGGGGAAGGCTTTCTTTCTGGATATTATTTAACTATGCAAGATAAGTTGATAAAAAATTGCATGGTGAAGAGCTGATGAATAATTAAATGATGGAAAGAATAAAGTGGTTGACAAGGATGACAATAATGGTTCATCACACGGAAGCGTACTTTTGAGTTGAAAGGAGTGGACATACCTGCCTTTCTGAATCTGAAGAAAGAAAACAGGAAGGGATCAGGGCATGTCCACGAGTATACTGTATCACGGGTTTGGGA
>Ga0209506_1002450_pt1 | contig 16538 bp, 11 predicted proteins | sample AD_JPNHG2_MetaG_FD_184409 | JGI IMG/M metagenome (GOLD analysis project Ga0209506, IMG submission 184409) | Active sludge microbial communities of municipal wastewater-treating anaerobic digesters from Japan - AD_JPNHG2_MetaG (SPAdes) (version 2) | ecosystem: Engineered > Bioreactor > Anaerobic...
AAAATATTCATCAAAAGCCTCTTCCGAAGATTTAACATTTCTTATGTTGAAAATTATATTTTCCTTTCCTTTTAAGTAGATGTTAAAAGAAATTGAAGATCTATTTTCCTCACTAAAAAATTCAAAATAGTATAGGTTGTCATAGGGAACAGAAAAAAATAGATAATTATTATCGATATTTTTTAAAATAATTATTGGAGAAATAAATATTTCTCTTTTTTCTGGAAAAATAACTTTATAATTTTCGAAATTAACTATAAATTCTATTGCACCCTTACCAGAAAGATTTAATTTATAATTACCATCAGTTTCAGATAAATTATATTTGAAATTAATAAACTTACCTTTACCCTTTTTTATTGAGGTTTCTTCACCTTCAACATTTCTTAAAATAAAAGTTATATCAAAATTTTCTTCACTGATAGACTCTTTTGGATTTAATCCAAAAGTTATTAAGAAAAATAAAAAAATAATTAAAATAGTAACTATTTTTTTCATCATAAAAATTATATAATATTTAACTGATTTTTACAGAGTTTAAAAAAATTCTTAATTCAGTAATAAAATTGTTTATTGAATTTCTCGCTTAATTATATGCGACTTTTTGAAATATAGAAAAATTTGAAATCCTAAATATTCGACTACCCTTCCACTTGATTTCACAAGTTTTGAAATTTGAAATTTTGAATATTTAAAAATTGTAAAATTTTACTATAATTATAAAATCATTTATATGAGAATAGGAGGTTTTCATAAAAAAGAATATTATAGTGATAATTTTATGTCTTTTAATAGTTGTTGCTGCTGTATCTATTTCTTATATTGTTTTTTTTAAAAATAAAAGCGATACTATTGAATATCGAAATAACAAGTATGGATTTATCTTTGAACTTCCAAAATCATGGAGGGGTTATTCTATAATAGAGGAAAAATGGAACTATTTTACATATGATTCAAAAGGTCAAGAGGTTCCCGTTGAGGGCCCAGAAATTTTTATAAGACATCCAAAATGGACTTCTACTAACCCACACCAAGATATTCCAATTATGGTTTTTACTATTGATGAGTGGAATTTACTTCAAGATGGAAAGTATTTTGGTCAAGCTGCTCCTATACCTCCAAGTGAACTTGGTCATAATTCAAATTATGTTTTTGCTCTACCTCCTCGTTATAACTTTGCCTTTCTTACAGGTTGGGAAGAAGTAGAAAATATTATTTCAAACAATACACCACTTCACACTTTTTAGTTTTAGATTATATTAAAGATAAAATAGCTTAAATTTTTTTTAAACTTTGAACTTTATACAAATTATCAATTAATAAAAATTTACTAAATTATTTAGTTATTCAAAACGATATTTCATTTAAAATTATTTTAAATTTTTTCTAATTAACCCCTTATGGATTTATTAATTCTTTATCCAGAAATTTTAAATAAAATTAACTCAGCTAATTTTTTAATCAATTCTCCTTTTTATCAAAAATAATTTTTTTTCCTAATTTGCTTTTAAGTAAAATATTATAATTTTTCTAAAATATGAAGTTAAAAAAATTACTAAACCTTCTTCTTGTAAGTTTCTCCCATAAAAAGTACGATTATAAAAAGAACACCAAATAATGCAACAAGCATTGAAAGAGATAATGTGTAATTACCTGTTGCACTATGAAGAGCTTCCATAATAGGAACTATCAAAACTGCAGCTCCATTTCCTAAAAGTTGTAAAAAGGCTGCTCCAATGCCAGCAAATTTTTCTCCTGCAATCTCTTCAGACATTGTAAGAATAATAGGGAGTGTAGAAACAACAAAAAATCCCATTACAATAGCATTTATTGCGTTAGTTGTGAAACCTCTTGCAAATATCATAATAGTGATTGTTACGATACCAACCAGAGATGCAATCATTAAAAATGGCTTTCTTTTCATAAATTTGTCTGATAACATTGGAATTATTATGCATCCTATCATACCGCTAAAAACTAACATTGAGGAGATATTACCTGCCTGTTGCATTGAGAATCCGTGGGTTTCATTTAATATTTTTTCAAGCCATGTGAGTAGGCCATTAAAAACTCCGATACCTATAAAAGCTACAATGCCAAGTAGAATAAAATCTCTAATTCTGTATATTTTTTTAATACCATCTATGTATGAAATTTCTTGTTCATTTGATTTGTCTTCAGGAACAGGAGTTTTTGTTTTTGTAAATATATAAAAAATTGGAATGCTTATAACACCTATAATACCATATATTAAAAGCATTGTTTTGAACCCTAAAGATTCAACAAGTGCTGGTGTTAATCCAAGCCCTATTATCATACCTAAGAATAAGGAGAGTGATCCCAAACCTACAGCTGTAGCCTCTTCTTTTTTTGGAAACCATGTAACAGCAAGTTTAGTGATGCCATTCAAAACAAAAGGTTGACCAACAGAAATTCCAATTTGAGAAATTAAAAGGATAGCATAAGAAGATGGATTTATAAGTCGCACAAGCGCAAAAGCTCCTGTAAAAATTGTTCCTATTCCTACTCCAAATTTATATCCTTTCTTATCAATTATTATCCCTGCAGGTATTGAAAGAATAACAAATAAAAGTGGAAACACAGTTGTAAGAAAACCAACTTTCATTGCTGATAAGTTTAAATAAGATTCGAGGTATGTATCTATTGCAGCGAAGTTTAACCAGTACAACTGTGTAAGAGCTGCTACAAACATATAAACTATGAGTACAACCCACCTATAGTTAGATACTTTATTCTTCTCCATTACTACCTCCTTATGAAAATTTTACACCATCCTTTATCTTTTTTAATGATACCTCAATTTAATTATAAAAAATTGCTATCTTCTTTATCTTTCAACATTTCATAAAAGCTACTTTTAGGAATACCAATAGTTCTTTTACACTTCTCACCTTAACCACATATCTCTTCAAAGATATTATTATTGTTTTCATCACATCCTTATCTATCTTTAGAAGTTTTTTCTTATTACTTCCTTTAAGATATTAATAATCTCTTCAATTGAAAATCTACTCTTTCTTATCTTTTTATTACTCCTTTCATTCATTAATTAATTAAAATTGTTAAATAATTTTTGTTATAGATTTTTGGGAGCAGGGCAATCATTGTTAATCTTTAGAAATTTTTAGATTTTTAATAAATAGGAGTTATCATTCAACCATTTAATTCTCTTCTTATAATCTGGTAAAATTTTTTCAACTTTTTCATAGAAACTCTTTTTATGAGTTTTGTCAACGAGATGGACAAGCTCATGAACAACAACATAATCAATAACCTCAATTGGTACCATTATCAATCTGAAGGTAAAATTTAAATTTCCTTTATTTGTGCATGAGCCAAATCTCTTATTTGCTGAAGTTATTTTTATTTTGTTATAATCATAACCATATTTTTTGGAATAAAAATTAACTCTATCTGATATTATTTCAAAAGCCTTCTTTTTATAAAATTCTATAATAACCTTTCTTATATCAGTTTTATATTTATCAGAGATATTCATTTCATTGTTATTTAACATAATCTTCCCTTTCTGATTTTTAACTATCTTTAATTTGTAGAAATTTCCTAAAAATAGAAACATCTCGCCTTCAATAAATTTCTTAGGATATAATTCAATTTCTCTTTTTTCTATGACCTTTAATTTTTTATAAATCCATTTTTTATGTTTATTTAAAAATTTTTCTATTTCTAAATCAGAACTATTCTTTGGAATCCTTAAAATAATTTTTCCATAATCATCTATCTCTATGCAGAAAGTTTTTCTATTGCTTTTTATAACTTTTTCTATTTCATACTCCATAGAAAAATTATAAATTAATTTTTACATATTTTTAAAATAAGGATTTGATAATAATCAAAAGGAAGTTCAAATTTGAGATAAAAATATTAGGTTTAAATCCAATTATAAAATTAAAAATAAAAGAATTCGGAGAAATAACTATCCTTTTATATGAACTGATAAAATATTTTTAAATCACACTATAAAAATTATATAATTCACTTATGAGTTATAAAAAGAAAACCTGGAAAGAAAAATTAGAAAATGATAAAGATTATCCTAAAATTTTATCATTTGAACCAACTTTTCCCTGTGGGAAAACATTAGAAAAATTAGGAGCAAAAAGGGGAGATAGTGTTGTTATCACACCACCTATAGATGTTTATGAAATTATGAAGAAAATTCCAAAAGGAGAGCTTATAACACTAAATCAGATATGTGAAATTTTGGCAAAAAAATACGGTTCTAAATTTTGTTGTACATTAACAACAGGTATTTATATTACAATATCTGCTAATGCTTCAGTTGATACTGGTGATTTTATACCATACTGGAGAACAATTAAAAACAATGGAGAGCTCAACGAAAAATACCCTGGTGGATTGGAAAAACAGAAAGAACTGCTTGAGAAAGAAGATCATATTTTATTAAAAAGAGGTAAAAAATATTTTGTGAAAGATTTTCAAAATAAATTGATAGATACTTCTAAATTCATTTAGTTAAATTTATTATGAATTTTAGGGTGGCTTAAGTTTAGATTTGAATAACTATATTTTTTATTTGATAACATTAAATAAAAAATCATTTTGTCTCTTTTTTATATTCAACATAAGAGTAAACAATAGTAAAAATTGCAACAGCTGATATTGGAATAATTGCGAAAAATACAAAATATTTTAGGAAGAAGATTCCAAATATTGAAACTATTCCAGCAATTTTAAACAACTTTCCACCTATTTTATGGGTTTTATCCCATACTGATTCACTACTTAAAGTCCAAGGCGTTCTTATTCCTATAAACCAATTCATTTTTGAATTTTCACAAAGAATACCACAATAATAAAACATAATTCCAAAACCAATTAATATAATAACATCGGGTTTTATTTTGATTCCAAGATTCCAGAGAATTACGTTAATATAAGTAGAAATCATAAATATGAAAAAAATAATAATAAATCCATCGTAATATTTTCTAAATTTTTCAATATTTTCTTTCTTAGGATCAACTCTTGGAATAATAATGAAAAGTAATCCTAAAAAGGTAAACATAATAGGCATTGTAAATAAACCCTCAGCTTTTGGCATATAACCATCTACTTCACCTTGAGCATTCCAATGTGAGGCTATTTTATCTGGCATTAGAGGATAAAAATAGATTCCAATAATAAAACAAAGCAAAATCAAAACAAAAATCACTATTTCACTTTTTCTAATTTTCATAATTACCTCTCATTATTAAAAAAATATTTCTTATTTTAATATTGTTATATATAATTTTACAAAATAAAAAATTATTTTTCATTATCAAACTAAACCAAAATAAATAACTCCAGGAATCTCATTTTTGAAATTAATACTAATATATTTTATCTCTCTTGACAATTTGGTAATTCTTTGTAGTTGAACCTGCCATTTTTTAATTTTAACCAACCTTCAAACTTAGCTCTCTCTTTTGCAAAAATAGATAAACCCCTGCTGTTTTCTAATTTTGGTTTTATTTCATTAAAAATTAAATTAGCAAATTCTTCAAATTCCATATTTAAATAATAATATAAAAATTATTTATGAATAATGAATAAATTATTTTTAATAATTCTTTAATTATCATTTATAAATTTAGAAATATATTCTTCAATTTTTCTATCATCCCAATTAGTTGTTTCTTTTAGACCTTTTTTTATTATTTCAAGATATTCATTACAAGGTTCTTGCTTTTCTGCCTCCCCACATCCTGTAATGGTTTTTATTTCTAATCCCTTTTTTTCTCCCAGAAGTAAAATTTTGTCATACCACCCTATACCCTCTTGCTTTTGAATATCTTTAAATTGCGTTTCGGAAATTTTCCATAAACGAACTACAGCATGATAATCCGAATTAGATTCCTTTTTACAAGATAAAAAAGCAACACCCATATTATCCCACATCGAAGATTTTTTAGCAAAGTATAATCTATAAGGGACATACATCAATCCTAAATCTTCTGGTTCTATTTTATCAGTACTACCGTTATAAGGTTTCCCTCTATACATTCCTCCTTTAATATAAAACATAAATCTTTCTTTAAGTAGATTTGAACCATACGCTGCATAAATTAAATATTTCATTTTAAACCTCAATTATTAAGTTTATTTTGTTCTTTAAATATATTTATTGTATTTGTTTTACTTAGTGGAGTTCCAGATTTTATATGATATTTTATATCATTCTTCTTACAGAAATTTATAACTTTCATTACCATCTCTTTGTAAAATTCTTCATTGTTTTTCCACGCAGAAGATGAATTACTTTCACAATTTATTAATCTATTATAATTTAATTTTCCAAATATTATTTTTTGGACGAAACCGATGCTTTCAAGAATTTTTTCTATATTTTCTGCAGTTTCGTCTAATTTAGGTGTAGGATATGGTTCCATACTCACCCAAGTATTCAAACCTTCTTGAGATAATTTTTTTAATGAATCTATTCTTACATTATAAGGAGCTGAAAAAGGTTCAAATTGTTCTTTGAATTTATCATTTAATGAAACCAATGTAATACCATATTCATTGTTTTGTAAAAACTTTTTTTTATCTAAAATATCTTCAGGATAAATTCCTTTTGTTAAAGTAGTAACTTTGATACCTTCGCTATTTAATTTTTCTATTATTTTTAGTGTTAAATCTTTTATTTCAGGTATTGACTGTTTTTTTTCAAAATCATACATAAATGGATCTGACATAAAACATAAATGAACGAAATCAATTTGATCTTTATATTTTGGAATTTCTTTTTCTAAAAGTTCCAATGCATTTTTAACTATTCTTGGCTTTCTCCAATCTTCATCATCTTTAACCCAACCAAATCTTTCTGCCATCTTCATTGCATAACAAGGAAATTTACATCCATGTTTGCATCCTATTATATGATTGATAGTCCAATTACCATATTCAACTTTGGTTTTATATAGGAGTGTTTTCTTTGTAATTGATGAGATATTAGTTTTATTAATTTCATAAGTTATTATTTTCCCTTTTTTAAATATATTTTCATATGTTATTAATGGTGTTCTAGTTTTATAAGATATTTTACCTTCTTTTTTCAATTTTTTTAAAACTTCACTTGCATGTTTAGGAAGATATCCATTTTCAAGTGTATAATAAAATGCTTCTTTATTTGTTTTTATATTTTTATTTAGCACATATTTTTCTAATTCTTCCTGGAAATGTTGTAGTGTCGTTTTTTCAACTAATTCTGGAAATAAACAAGGTTTATTTTTATCATAATCATCATAAATATCATAATTTGCACTTCCATTAATGGGATTAATTTTCCAAATAATATTAAGAAATTTTACTACTGCTAAAATATGCTTAGTACCAAAAATTAAACCATAAATATTAGCATCTTTTTTTAGAGAAAATGGGTATAATTTAAGTTGAGAATTTGGTGTTAATTTATTCTTAAAAAAGTCTATTACTGCTTTATGTATTAATTTATAAGGAGTGTTTTTAAATTTTTCAATATCATCTTTTTTTAAATTTAAAGCATTTTGAAATTCCTGTGTTTTAGCGAATCTTCGTAATGAAGAAGAAGATATAAATAATAAAAAATCAGTTTTATTAAATTTCTCAAATTCGGGAATATATTTACTGTATTTAATTCCAAACTGATCCATAAGAACCAAACTAGGATATTTTCCTATTTGTATTTGTAATTCGTTAAAAATTTCATCAAATTTTTTGTTATAATATTCAATTTGAGTAACTTTTCTAACATCAATGTTATTATTAAGATACTTTTCACAATTATCTTTTAAATTTTCAAAATGCATATTATCACAATCATTAAAAAATAATTTTATTTTAGTTTTGTTAATATTTATTAAATGATACTTAATTTTATTAAGTATTCTTAAAGGTGAGCCTGGATTACCCTTGGAATCATAACCAGGTCCACTAAAAAAATCAAAAATATAAATATAATCTACCTTGTCTTTTAAAAAGACAGGCAGCCAACTTTCTACATATTTTTCAAAAATCAGTAATTTTATTAATGTTGCTTCATCAAATTGTGAAGCAAAAAAATTATTTGTATTACTCATTATTATAATCCTTCTTCGATGATTTTTATTTCATCATCGGTTAAGCCGTAAAGTTTATAAATCAGCTGGTCAATCTGGTGTTCATATTCTTTGACTATTGCTTGTTTGGCAGGATTCTCCAGATAATCCTCATCTTTTGTTATTGCAAGGATTTTATCAACAAGAGCAATAAATGGCTTTTGTTCAGAAGAAGGAATAGTTTTTAAGGGTAATGCTAAAAGAGGCTCTTTGTCAATCTGATAATTATCGCCCTGCATTTTCCCCTTATGTTTCAACCAGAAAGCAATCAATTTTGAATTTAATAAGGCTGTTAGATATTTCAGGTTTATCCTTTCTGTTTTTATTAGGTAAAAAGTTGCTGACACATAACAATCAAAATCTGTATAGGTAAAAGCTGGCTCTTTACATTTACGAACAGCAACTATTTTTTCACCTTTAAAAAATCTCTCATCCCTTGCTCTATGCAAGCCATAGGGCTTATTATCAGATGTAATAACTTTTTGAAATTTATCAAGATGTCTTTTAATATTTGGGTAAGGTTCAATACTTTCAGGATTTTTAAATCTTGAATCGGTGTATATTACCCACTCAGAATTTTTTCTATCTGCATAATATCTCTTGAGTTCTTTCGTAGTATATGATGGTTTAATCAGCTCTAGTTCTTTTTCAGTAAATGAAATATCGTTTTTCTCTTTATTATTTAAAAAAAATATTCCCTCACCATTCATAAGATTTGGAAGCTTCTTTAAGTGGCTTTTAATAACATAATCTTGTGGCGCAACTATTCCTTGAGCAATTTCATTTTCTGTGAGTTTAAAATTACTCTGCTCCGAAAGTTTATTCAATATTTCGTCAACTTCGGCACTGCTAAAAGTTAAGGGTTTATTTAGAAATTTATTTCTCTGGATAGTTGGTTTGAGATATATAGTTTTTGAATTTGGGTTATGCTTTAAAAGGTCCAGCACATCATTAAAATTCAGTTCATCACCTTCAAGCCTTCTATAGTCAAACACATAGTTATCAGATGTTGAATTTGCTTTAAATATCATAATCATTGTTTGAATGTCTGAACTTTCAAAAATTTTATAGCTACCAAAATCAATCATTTGTATTATTTGGGTATCTTTTATTACCTTATTTCTCATTTTTGAAGCACCATAACTAGTAACCCAGTTGTCCTGTGCAATATAAGTAAGAATACCAGAATTTTTCTTTAATAAATCTATTCCCTTACAAGCAAATAGATACCATATATCCATTTTCCCTTGATAATATGGGGAGTTTCTTAATCCATCAAATGCTTTTTTTGATATATATTCTTTGATATATGGCGGGTTGGCAATTACTATATCAAAACCACCTTTCTCATGAAAAACTTCTGAAAAATAAATTTCAAAGTCAAATTCTTTATGACCTTTGGTTATTTCAAAAATTAAATTATCAATTTCTTTTTTTAGATGTTGTTTTTTAGTTGGATTTGTTTCGTTAAAATATTGAGGTTTTAATTTTTCAAGTTCCTTAAAAAGCCTCCAATTGAATGGATCTCTTTCAACACCTAAAAGTGAATTTCCACAGACTACTTTATAATCAAGATTTGGAAGAGGCTTTATATTATAGAAATCTTCCTCATCAACAATTAATGAAAGCCAAAATCTTAATTTACATATTTCAACTGCACCAGCATCAATATCAACTCCATAAAGTGAATTTTCAATAGCATGACGTTTTAAATCATATGTTTTTTTCTGTTCTCCTGTAAAAATAGAGAGTAATAACCTTAATTTTACAATTTCATGCATCATACCTATTGGAAATGCACCTGAACCTACAGCAGGGTCACAAACCTTAATATTGGCAAGAAGGTCATCAATTTGTTTAGCATTGTTTTTTATAATTTCTGGTATATGACTTCTATATTTTGTTGATTTTATTTCTCCTTTATCAATTGATTCTTGCTTTAAAAGATATACTGCTTCATTTTCTTGAACAGAATCACTAATTTTAATAAATTCTTCAATGTCATTTTTTAAATCATTTGAATTACTCTGAACAACAGATGAAAGTTCTGTTTCAAGATAATTTTTTAAACTCTCCTGACACATATAGTGAACTATTTCTCTTGGTGTATAATAAACACCATATTCTTTATTAAATTTTGTTTCTTCTCCCCTTTTGCCTGTTTTTAAAACTTGGTTATATTCATCAAAATTATCTGCTCTTATTGCATTTAATTTTTCATAGATTTTTCCTAAAAGTTCTGGGTCAAGAGCAACTTCTTTTTCAAGTGGCTCTTCTTCATTTACTGTGAAATTAAATCTATCAAATATGTCGAGTATACCATTTCCTTTATCACCTTCTTTTGTTAGATTGTCATTTGAGAAAAGATTATTAGGAATCGAAATATCTGTATCTACCCAGTCATAATCATTTATTGGATCAAATAGTCCTCCATTTAAAAATGGTATTTTGCAATTAAATCTGCTGTAATAATGGTCATCATAATTTCTATCGGTTCTTAATGCCTCATAAAAAAGTGGTTCAAGAATATCGTTATAAAAATTTTGATAGTCTCCAAATTCCTTATTAAATAATCTACTCATAAAATCTTTTGGACCTGTTCCCCAGGGCTTCCCTTTTTCAACTCCAAACCATCCTTTCTTTTGTAAGAAATAAAGAAAGACAATCTGACCTAAAAGTTTTTTTGCAAAATCAACGGTGGTTATGTTTTTGTTTTCGAATTCCTGTTTTACATCTGAATTATTTTTAACAATTTTATCAAGCTCTAATTTTGTTTTTATGAAAAGATCTCTATATTTTTGGAAAAATTCTTTTGTGACTACTTCAACATCGAATGCTTGCTCTAAATCATCAAGTGTTGGTTTTTTATCATCATTTTCAATTATTGGAATAAATCTACTTTGAGCGGTATGGCTTTTTTCATTTTCACCGACAAGGAATGACCATCTTTTTGCTGGTGATTTTTCTTCTATTACTTTGTTATTTTCATCAAAAACATACTCAATTTTTACAAGTGAAAATCTCCAATTATCTCTATTGGGTGATACAAATGCAACCAATGAAGCATCTTTATATTTTCCCCCTCTACTTCCTTTTAGATACCATGCAATAAAATTTCTTTGCATTGTTCTTGCTTGTTCAAGCGATGTTTCTTTTTTTAATTGAACAATCAATAAATCTATTTCTTTATTATTACAATTATATTTACCAATTCTTTCCAAAGAAGTTATATATTGTTCAAATGCATCAGGGATATAATTACCCTGATAGATAAATGTTTTCTCTTCATAAGATTTCAAAAGGTTTTTGAGGAAAAAGACAAAATTACTTTTATCAAAACGATTTTCAAAAGTATTAACTATAATTTTTCTTGCTTGTTCTCTATCCATTGTCTTTCTCTGTTAAATATAAAGATAAAATAACTTCTCTTTTACTTTCTGTCGTAGAAGATATTTCTGCATAGTGACCTTTAAGAAATGTAGGTGATATTTCTCTCTGTAAAACACCAATCACTTTTAAAGGGTTCTGTATCTCTTTTCCAAGACCATTTAGTGCCTTTAGTGTATTTTTTACAGTTTGTTTTGGTAAAGATCCCACTTCAAGTTTATATAGAAGTTTTTTAAGATATTCTTCTTGCTCTTCTGTTAGTTGTTTACTATTTTTTTGTGTTGCTTTTAAGGTTTTTAGAAGTTTGGTTTGACTATCTGTTCCACCTCGCTGATGAGTTTCAATAATTTCTTCTATGGTTGCGTTAAAGAAAGCGCTTTTATTTTTATCAAGCAGTTCATAGTAATCTTCAAGAGGTATTTTTGTTCTCTTCTCATCAAGTGAACTTTCAAGAATCTTTGCAGCATTTAAAAAATCAAGTTCTTTTGTTGATGTATTTTTTTTATCTGAGAGAAAGAATTTAACTAATTTTCCTTTTCTAAAGAAAGTTATCAAAGAATCAGCAGATGCAATTTCTTTTAAAGATTGAGAAAATATTTTTGATGAGCGTGCTTTTTTAGGAAGATGTTTTATCTTTTCAAAAAAATCAGGATTTTTATTGCGTATATCCTCAATAATTCTTAAATATTTTAGCTCACTTTCTTCTTCCTCATCTTCTGTGATAGTTTTCTTTGAAAGTAATTTGTCAAATAGTTCGTGAGATGTAATAGGTTCACCTTCAGTTAAAATTGAACTATCACCACCAAGCAATGTTAAAAATGCTTCTATTTTTGAACGAGCAATATTTGTGAGTTCAATTTCTGAATCTGATTGTCTTGTTGGAAAAAAGTTAAAGGTATAAATTTTGTCAAAAGGAGTATCTATACGGTTAATTCTTCCAACTCTCTGCATTAGTCTTGTTGGATTCCAAGGTATATCATAATTTATTACTATATTAGATCTATGAAGATTAACACCTTCAGAAAGAACCTCAGTTGAAACAAGTATTCTATAATCATCTTTTTTATTTCTTGCTCTTGCATCAAAATTGTCTATAACTTTGTCTCTTATTATTTCTGGCGAATTACCATGAAATAAAAGAGCAATTTTACCAAAATGATTATTTATATTTTCAGTTAAATATTCAGCTGTTTCTTTTGATTCAGTAAAGATAATTATTTTCTTATTTTTCAAAAGATAATTATTTTCTAAATTTTCCAACAAAGTTTCAATTTTCGGATCTCTTTTTATAGATTGCCACATAGATTTTATATTTTTTAAAATTTCAAGATCATTTTTTAAATCATCTAAAAATTCAGGTCTAAAATCTTTACTATCATATTTTTCTGCTTTCTCTTCATCAATAAGCTTCTGGACTGCTTCATCGTCTCCTTGTTCTAAAAGTTCAAAAATTTTATTTATATATCTCTTACTTATATATACATTCCCTTTTTCATATTCTTTTTTGAACATTTCATAGGAATGAATGAATCTGTCAATACTTTTTCCAAATGCATAAAAACTACTTTCGAGTCGTTTTATAAGGAGCACTTTCATAAAACCACCCATATTTTTTTGTGATTGTTCTTCAAGTTGTGTAATACCCCTTTTCAAATAAAGTAATGGTGTATAACGAGCATATGTGAATTTCTGGGTAATTAAATTTACAGTTTGCATAAAGATTTTATCTTCTTCATCATTCAATTGATAATAAAAAGGTTTTGGGTTCTCTACTTCTGGAAATTTAACTTTGTTTTTCTTTAAATCTTCTGCAAAATATTTTTCAATTTCAGTTCTTGTTCTTCTAACCATTAGATATTTTAAAACTTTATCACGGATTTCTTTTGCATTACTTCTTGTTATTTCGAGATAATCATTATAATTTTTCTGACGGTCTACCTTTTTTAACCTACCTTCAAGTCTGCCAAAAAAATCTTCAAGATCTATAACTCCAGGAATAGTGCTTTTTCTTGTGTTCTGGAAAAGTTTTATCTGTGCAAGAATATCTCTTGGTGAGTTATTGTAAGGTGTTGCTGAGACCAAAATTACTCTCTTTCCACGACAGATTTCAGCAATATCTTCGTAACTAATAGTTGTTTCTGTTCTGAAACGGTGTGCTTCATCTATAATAACATTTTTATATTCTCTTGACTTTGTTCGTTTTATTGCTTCCTTAAGATTACCGGTTGATTCAAAATCTGCGGAAATATGAAAATCGGAAAAAATATTTGGCCAAGAACCAGGATTGTTTTTATTTAAAAGTGCAGGTGGTGCAATAACAAGGGTTCTACCATCAAGTTGATTTGCAAGCATAGCTGAAACATAGGTTTTGCCAAGTCCTACCACATCAGAAATAAAAACTCCACCATATTCTTCTAAAATTCTCTTCGCATTTAGAACAGCCTGTTCTTGATATTCAAACCTTATAAAATCTTGTGGTAAATATCTTGTAAAAATTTCATCACTTTTACTCAATTCATCTTTAAAATATTCATATAAAAATTTAAGATAAAGTTCATAAGGAGTAATATTTTGATTAAGCCAGGTTTTATTCGTAATTGTTTGAATATATTTTTCACTAACATCAACACTATTTTCCCATAGTTCTTCAAATTTCTTTTTTGCAAATTGATAATCAGAACTGTTCTTTAATTCAACATTAAATTCAAGATTATCTACAAGTCCAGATTGAGTAAAATTACTTGAACCTGTGATAACCCTACCTACATCTCTATCGGTCTCTCTAAAAGTCATAATATATAATTTTGCGTGAATATTCTGAGATGGATATGCTCTTATTTGTAGTTTACCTTCTTTTATCCATTCAATAAACTTTTGAGCACCTTCTTCAACATTTTTGTTATCTTCTGATTCAGCCATTTCATTTTCTACCTTGTTTTCAACAATTTCTTTTGCCTCTGAATAAGAAAATTGAAGCGAATTTTGAGTTTCATCTTCAGAAGTTTTAATTAAATCGTAAGTCCCTTTATCTGTTGCAGTTCCAATGAGTATTTTTATTTTTTCAGTTTTTTGTAATGGTTTATATATTGCATAAAACCCACTTACATAAAAATAAGCAGATAAACAATCAAAAAATTTACAATCTTTTATTAGTTGCTCAAATCTATCCTTAAGTGTTTTACCCGATTCATTTGTTATAAATGTTAAGTCTAAAGATGAGTTCTTATCTTCAGGAGAGTTTGTAGTTGAATTCTGATATTCCTTGTTATCCATAAGTTACACCCTCTCGCTTTTTTTCTCTGAAAAAAATTTTATGTTATCTTTCATCATTTGTAAAAATTTTTTATTTTCATCCATTTGTAGATAACTACCAACTTGCTTAATTATTATTATTTTTTTTTCCTTCTCCTTCATAACTTAACCTTTTTATTCTATTAAATCACAATATTTAATAAATTAATACTAAATAAAAGAGGAGATGTCAAGTTTTTTCTAATTTTAATAATAGGTATAGATAAATCTAAATTAATTTCTTAATGATAATTGGTATATAAATTCATAAGGCTATCAGTTTGTTAATGAGGTTTAATTTCTTTTTAATTATAAGAAAATAGATTTATAAGAATATCTATCTGGAAAGGTGTAGTTTAAATTTTTTAATTCTTCATTTAAAAGATATTTTTTTGAATTTAGAAGTGGCTCCTCGGGCAGGATTCGAACCTGCAACCTAGTGGTTAACAGCCACCCGCTCTACCGTTGAGCTACCGAGGAATTCTTTATATATTATATTTAATCTTTTGATTTTGTCAATATGAAGTATCATGAACAACTGAAAAACTATTTCCTTTAACAGGATTTTCGATCAATTAGAATGAAATTATTTATTAAAATTTTTTGAAATTATAATAATAAAAATGACAATTTTTATAATAAGGTGGCTATAAATATAGACAATTATATGAAAAATTAATTCTAAATTTTTTAATTTTTTACCTGTATAAAAAAATAATTGAAATTATAAATTATATGATAATTAAAATTTTTGATGTTATAATTAAGGTGTAGAGAGAATAAGGAGGTAATTAAAATGTCTGACAAGTTCAGTAAAATCTTAGAACCTATTAAGATTGGGACTGTAGAAATTAAAAATAGAATCGCTATGGCTCCCATGGGTATATTAGGTTTAACAAATCCAGATGGAAGTCTTAATAAACGTGGTATTGACTATTATGTTGAGAGAGCGAGAGGTGGTACAGGTTTAATCATTACTGGAATTTTTAAAGTAGAAAATGAAATAGATGCTATGATACCTGGCGTTCCACTTATTCATGCTGGTGGATTAGCTTCTTTTGCAGAGCTTGCTGAAGCTGTTCATGCTTTTGGCTCAAAAATATTTGTACAACTTACTATAGGTTTTGGCCGTGTAGGACATCCAATGATGTTAAGAAAACAGCCTGTTTCTGCTTCAGCAATTCCAAATTATTGGGATCCAAGAATAACATGCAGAGAATTGAAAACAGAGGAAGTCGAAGAGATTGTGAAAAAAGCTGCTGAAGCAGCTGTAATTTGTAGGATGGCAGATATTGATGGAGTTGAAATTCATGCTGTACATGAAGGTTATCTTCTTGATCAATTTACTATAGCGTTTTTCAATAGAAGAACAGATAAATATGGTGGAGATTTAATGGGTAGGTTAAGATTTCCTATAGAAATAGTTAAAGCAATTAAAAAAGCAGCTGGTGAAGATTTTCCAGTCGCACTAAGATTCAGTGTTAAAAGTTTTATAAAAGATTGGAACCAAGGTGGTCTGCCTGGTGAAGATTTTGTAGAGAAAGGACGTGATGTCGAGGAAGGACTCAAGGCTGCTAAAATATTAGAAGCTGCTGGTTATGACGCCTTTAACGCTGATGGTGGTAGTTATGATGCTTGGTATTGGGCTCATCCACCAACCTATCAAGAGCATGGGCTCTATCTACCATTAATTGAAGAGCTTAAAAAAGTTGTAAAGGTTCCTGTTATTGTTGCTGG
>Ga0209506_1002467_pt1 | contig 16478 bp, 12 predicted proteins | sample AD_JPNHG2_MetaG_FD_184409 | JGI IMG/M metagenome (GOLD analysis project Ga0209506, IMG submission 184409) | Active sludge microbial communities of municipal wastewater-treating anaerobic digesters from Japan - AD_JPNHG2_MetaG (SPAdes) (version 2) | ecosystem: Engineered > Bioreactor > Anaerobic...
AGAATATAACACAATTTTTAATTTTACCATTTTTTAATTTTTTTAATAGAATAAAAAATATTTTAAAAAAATTAATAGCTTTTCTTCAGATTATGGAATTTAATAATTTTTTTAATTTCATAATAAATATATCGCTTTACAATAAAATCACTCTTGACAGAATTTTTATTTTTGATATAAAAGAATCACTGTAATTTTTGTAGCTATTCAATTCAGGGGGGAAACTACAAGATTATAGATAAAATATATTTTTATGGAGGTTAAATATGAAGAAAAAGATTTTTTGCTCAATAATTTCAATATTTTGTAATCAATACGAAAATTATTTTCCTTTAAATTATAAAAAAATTGGAGGTGAAATATGAAAAATTCTTCATTAAAAATTATTATTTTAGTATCATTTTTAATAATCTCCTCTATCTCGCCAATTTTTAATCCTTACTCTATATCAAAAAATCTTGATGTAACTCCTATTTTTACTGATAGTTTTGAAAATAAAATAAACACAGAAACATCTATTACAAGTTCTTATTATAAAGAGACAATTAAATCTTCAAATAAAATCTCCTTTATAAATGGAAAGGTAGGTTTAGGAATTCATCTTGATTCTTTATCAAGTTATATTGGTTATAGTTCTAAATATATAAACCCAGAAGAGGGAACAATAAGGTTTTATTATAAGCCAGATAGTAATTTATATGATTTTTATAACACAAGACAACCAGAGTGGAAAGATTTTGGTTCATATAAGCCACCATTTTCAGGTATAATTCTTGATGAAGTTGGTTTTCTTGGAGCTTTTTCAGGTGCATTTGGTTCTTATATCAATTTTTCAGGAGATAAAAGTAACAAAAATATTTCGTTAGGTTTTCAAACATGGAGTGGCTCAAATTGGAGTCAGGCGACTTTCTCTACAAAGAATGACTTTGTTCTATCAAGTGATAAATTTTATGATTTTGCATTCACATGGAGTAAAAGTGAAGGAAAGATAAAAATATATATTGATGGAGAGTTAAAGGCAACAGGTAACTATAACGCTCCATTAAACAATAAAGAACTATTTTTCATTGGTCAGATTCCATTCAGTAATTACTCTCCCTATGGTCCTCATTCTCTAATTGGAACATATGATGAATTAAAAATTTATAATGTTCCATTAAAAGATTTTGGAATAACTCCTCCATCTGATAATCCTAATAAACCTCCAAGAGGTTTAAGAGCATATTCAGGTGATAACAAAGTTTTACTTGAATGGGATCCTCCAGAAGATACAAAGAATCTCACTGGTTACTACCTATATAGATCAAAACAATCTGGTCAATATACATCACCTGCTCATGACTTCTCTATAACAGATACAAAATATATTGATGTGAATGTTGATAATGGAACAACATACTACTATGTTTGCAAAGTTCTCTATAAAGATAAAACACAATCTCCCCCATCAAATGAAATTATGGTAACTCCAAAGCAACTATCTCCTATAATAAACATAACTGATAATCAGAAAGTGAGTAGTTCATCATTCACATTCACTGGAAAAGTTGATATAGGTTCAAAAGTTTTTGTCAATGGATATGAGGTAAGTGTTGATTCAAATGGTAACTTCACAGCGCAAGTAACCTTGAATAAAGGTTCAAACACAATAACAATTGAAGTAAGAAATAAATCTGGTGATTATATTAAAATAACAAAGGTAGTTATCTATGAAGAGACCTCAAATCCTCCAAAAGAGATAAAAGAGAGCGAGATTATAATCATCCTTCAGATAAACAATCCATATATGACAGTTAATGGAGTAAAAAAAGAGATAGACCCAGGAAGAGGAACAGTACCAGTAATAATAAAAGGAAGAACTCTTGTTCCTATAAGAGCAATAATAGAAGAGTTAGGAGGAACAGTTGATTGGGATGGAGTAGAAAGAAAAGTAACTATTAAGTTCAAGAATAAAACAATAGAACTCTGGATTGATAAAAAAACAGCAAAAGTAGATGGAACATCAAAAGAGCTTGATGTGCCTCCTATGATTCTAAATGGTAGAACTATGCTTCCTCTAAGATTCGTAACAGAAGAGTTAGGATGCACTGTAGATTGGGAGGATAAGACAAAAACTGTAACTATAACCTATAAACAAGAATCTCAACAGGTTATAGATAAAATATCTTCAGAGGGTGAAAAGATATTTACATCTTCTGGAGGTGAACTTATTCTTTCCGATGGAACAAAACTCTCTGTTCCTCAAAATGCATTTTCAAAAGATACAAAAGTAACTTTAAAATCAATAATAAATCCATCTTTTTCATCTGTTGATACCTTGGGTTTTGAGATAACAGGATTAGAAGATCTCAAAGGAGAAATAACTCTATATGTAAATGGAGAGAAGAACTTAAAAAATGAAGAGTTGAATATCTTTGGCTATGATTTTGATAAGGATGAAAAGATTGATTTTAATTACAATTATGAACCAAGTAGTGGTCTTGTAACAATTAAAATATCTCCTTTATCTTCTTTAAATAAAAATTATAACTTTATTCTTTCAAATAAATTTATTGAATTATACTCAAAGATTTTAGGATTTAAAGAAAAATTATCAGTCTATGTTGGTTATACTCCTTCCTATACTGCAAAGAGTAGCGAGAAAATAATAAGAATGCCATATTACGAACAGATTGGTGGTTCCTGTGCTTCAACTTGTGCTCAAATGTTAATAAAATATAGTGGTAGGGATATTGAAGTTTTTGATATTCTTAAAGAACTAAATGTAGATGATTCAAACTTTGGTTTAGGTCAAGAAGGTGTTAAGGATCTATTCGGAATTTATAAGTATGCATGGTATTTGAGAGATCTTCTAAGTATAAAAACAGGTTACACTGTTATCCATATTCCATATTTTAAAGTAGAGAACCTTAAACATAGAATTCTTTCAGAGCTTGATAAAGGACATCCAGTTATTTTAAACTGGGGATTACATGCAGTTCTCGTTGTAGGTTATACAAATAATGGCGATGAAATAATCATTCATGATCCTGCAAATACATCACCAGCAACTAATGATGAAGGTACTATGTATACAGTGAGAAGCTGGGATTGGATTAAAAATAGACATAAGTATGGAGTAGAAAAATATTATATCCTTTACGCAGATGGTACATTTCCTACAGGTTCAAATTTATCCTTAGATTGTCCTGGTAATGATGAAATTGGAGCAATGACAGCAGGAGAACTTTCTTTCTATATTATACATCCAAATACAAAGCAATTAACATCTTTATATCAGTTGCAGATAAAACCATCCAATGAGATTGATGGATATATTTGGTTAAACAAAAACACAAAAAATAAGGTTGATTTTATTCCAAATGATGCTGAAACTTTAAAATTAATCCTGCATTCCTATAATGGTTCAACTTATTCTAAAAATATTGAAATTAAAATAGCAATTGAGGAAGATAAAGGCGAAGTTGCTCCAGGAAAACAGATTACTACACATAGTCAAAAGTATTCAATAGGTGAAGCAAAATTAAATACAAATACAAAAGTTACCTATCAGCATGAATTCAAATTAGAAGATATGAGAGATTTAACTCTCAGTGACAAAAATGGTAGACAAAAAATATTTATCCATGCATATCTCTATATAGATGGAGATACAAAAACTTCTGATTCCTTTATGGTAAAAACAACTCTTGATGTTATACCTAAAGTTACTTCAATTAACCCAACAACAGGAATAGAGGGAGATATAATAACGATAAATGGATTTGCTTTTGGAAAGAACAAATCAACAAAAAGTAGAGTTACAATTAATGGTAAAGATGTTGAAGTAGTTAACTGGAGCGATAAAAAAATTGAAGTTAAATTACCCCAGGATGTTGAAAATGGTCCTGTTGTTGTTTATACAGGTGAAAAATATGAGTATGAATCTAACAAAGATATTATTTTCAATACAAAATTAAAATGTGATAAGAATTATGAAGTTGAGTGCACAGAAGTACCATCTTGGAGCATATTTGATTGCAAATGGGAAGATCACAATCAACTGATGAGATTGTGTGTTATTTTTAAAGATGGGAAAATTTCCAATTGGGGACCTACATGTTATGATCATTTTCAAGAGGTTTCTGGTACATATGATAATAGTGGTAACATCAGTTTCACATTTACATGGGAAGGATGGTATGGTGCAGATGATACACATGGTTTTATTGTAACCGGTAGCTTTACTGGTAAATTTGTAAAAGGATGTACTTTCTATGGAACTGCACAAGGTACAGCAAGAGCATACGATAAAAACCCTATGTATTGTAAGCCTTATGATATAAAGAAGGAATTTACATCACCAATGTATGATAAAAATTATAAGCCATAGAAAACAAATGAAAAATTAATATTGTATTAATTTGAAGTAAAAATTTTACCAATTTTCAAAGAGAATTATTATAAAAATTGTTTCATTTATTTACATTAGACCACACTGATTTGAAAGTGAATTTGCTTTTAAATTGTTTCATTTATTAGCTTTTAAACTTCTAATTTTTTTACAACTTCTATATTTATATAACTATATTTAAAAAAACCTATCTTTATAAGAAATTCTATTTTCATTTCGTAATAAATAAATTTTTAACAATACATTACTCTTGACAAATTAAATTTTTTAAATATAATTATACCAACTGGTCGGTATATTAATATATAAACAAGGTTAGTTACTTTTATTTTTATATAAGGAAAGATTATGAATGAAAAAAAGATAAAAGGTGAAGAAACAAAAAGAAAAATTATTGAAGTTAGTGAGACTCTTTTTACTGAAAATGGTTATGACTCAACAACTGTTCAGGATATTTGTAATAAAGCAGAAATAAGTAAAGGTGCATTCTTTTACCACTTTCCAACTAAAGAATTTTTGTTTTTAGAAATTCTCGATAAATATCTTTCAGAACTCGATAAAAGAATGAATGAAATAGAGAAAAGATCAAAAAATACCCTTAAGGCAATGGAAGAAATGGTAGTAATACTTGAGGAGATTTTTATAACATCTGAAGGAAAATTTACAATATTTCTTGAATTTTTAAGAAAGGCATCAAAAGAAACAGAAATAATGAAAAAAATATCATATCAATTTCAAAAATATAAAAAATATGTCTATGAGATGATTGAAAATGGTAAAAAAGAAGGAAATATTAAAAAAGAAATTGATTCTGAATTTATTTCACAATTAATTATCTCGTTAGCAATCGGTATGATATTAAAAAGCTCTCTATTCTTAGATCAAGAAAATGAAGATTTCTCAAAAAAGGGAATTAAGTTTATCTTGAATAATATAAAAAAGGAGGAAGAGTTATGAAAGTTTTAATAACTGGTGGTTTGGGCAACATTGGCCAACAAGTAACTACTGAATTGGTAAAAGATAGCTTCGAAGTGAGAGTATTTGATTTGAAAAATAAAAAAAATTTAAAAACTGCTAAAAAAATGAAAAATGTAGGATTTTTTTGGGGTGATATAACAAAAGAAGAGGATGTTAAAAATGCTCTAAAAGATATTGATTTAGTCGTTCATCTTGCTTTTATAATCCCTAAAATATCATCAACTGGAATTGATATAGAAAAAGCCCCAAAAATAGCTGAGAAAATAAATGTTCAAGGGACAAAAAATTTGATAGAAACAATGGAAAGTTTAGATAAACCAAATAAAATAATCTTCACATCGACAGTTCATGTGTATGGAATAACTCAGCATCTTAAGCCACCACTTAAAGTTACTGACGAGGTTCATCCAAATGAAATATATTCATACCATAAGGTTTTATGTGAAGAGATGATAAAAAAATCAAATTTAAAATATTTAATTTTAAGACTTGGTGCATCAATAACTTTTGATTTAAAAATAGAAAATTTTATCAATGGACTTTTTGATGTTCCATTGAATAATAGAATTGAGTTTGTTCACTCAAAGGATATTGCTTTGAGTATTGTGAATGCAATAAAAAGAGATGACTTATGGGGAAAGATATTAAACATTGGAGGAGGAAAAAAATGTCAATATTACTATAAAGATATGGTTTCTAAAATTCTTAATGAAATAGGGATAGGGATGCCACCAGAAGAACTTTTTACAAAAAATTATTTTGCAGTTGACTGGCTGGATACAGAAGAAAGTGAGAAACTCCTAAGTTATCAAAAAAGGGGTTTAGATGATTATATTAAAGATTTGAAAAAAGAACTTGGATTAAGAATATTATTTATTAGATTATTTAAGCCTTTTATAAGATCATATATAAATTATAGTTTACAGAAAAGTTTACAAAAATAGAGTGTCTACTTTTGTAAACTTGAAGAGTGCGAATTTTTCTCTTTGATTAATTCAGCAATAATACTTATAGCAATTTCATCTGGAGTGATTGCATTTATATCAATTCCTATGGGTGAATGAATTTTTTCAATCTTTTCATCAGGGAAACCTTCACTTTTTAGTTTCTCTTTAAACTCTTTAGCTTTATTTTTACTTCCAATAAGTCCAAGATAAAAAGGAAATCTCTCTTTTTTCAAAATTTCTTTAACAACCCTAAAATCAATTGCATGCTCTCTTGATACTATAACAACAAAATCTCTTTCTTTAATATCGAGTTTTTTTGAAAATTCAACCATATCCTCTTTTATTATATTTGCATCAGGAAATTTTTCACTTTTTGCAAATTCTTCTCTATCGTCGACTATGAAAATTTTAAATGGAAAACTTTTTAAAAAATTATAAAGTGAATATCCAATATGCCCTGCACCAAAAATATAAATTCTATCTTTAACACCAATCACATCAATAAAAGCGACAACACTTCCACCGCAACTCATCCCTATATCTATTAAATCCTTAGAAAACATTCTTGGTTTCCCCTCTTCAATTGCTTTTAATGCCTCTTTAGTTAAAATAAATTCAAGAGCCCCTCCTCCAACAGTTCCTATGGTTTCTCCATTTTCTTTTACAATCATTTTAAAACCAGGCTTTCCTGGTGAAGAACCTGGTGCATCAACTATAGAAACGAGAGAAAAAATTTCTCCTCTATCAAGTAACTCTTTTCCAAAATTAAATATCTCTGAGTTATGCACTATGTGCCTCCTTTTCTCTTATATAATCTTCATAAGTATCTATATCTTTTATAACATCTTCATCATCAGTTTCAAAATCAAAAACTAAATTTTTGTTTCTCGCATCATAAATTATATCTCTTAAAGCATCTTTTTCTGGATCCAAAGAGAGAATTTTTTCTTTGAACTTTAATGTGATAAAAGTCGGATGACCCCTTTCACCTTTATAACAAGAAACAATAATTGGATAATCTCCAACTTTAATCCTTTCAATAAATTTTTCGACATTTTCTTTTTTTATAAAAGGTTGATCACCTAAAAAAATAATAAAACCAGAATAATCATTTGGAATTTTTTTTACTGCTTCTTGAATTGAGGTCAACATTCCCTTTTTATAATTTTCATTAAAAATTACCTCAAATTTCTCTGTCAAATGAGGTTTTATATTTTCTAAAATTTTTTCTTTCTCATGTCCTAAAACAATATATATTTTATCAAGGTCTGTATCTTTCAAAGTATCAATTATACTCTCTAATATTGTTGAATTTTTCCAAGGAAGAAGTTGCTTTATTTTACCAATTCTCTTACCTTCTCCACTTGCTATTACTATACCTGAAATTTTCATTTTAACTCCTTCAAAATCTTCTTAAATATTTAAAAATATAATTTTTCTGATTATAAAGATAATTATCATTAAAAATCTTAATAATTTTCACCTACAAAAACCTTTATTTTTTTACCATCAATTTTAAAATGTTTTGTTGTTCCATCGACAAGATCACCATCTGCCTGAGTTGTGATATTTTCTTTAAAATTTATTTTAATATCTTTTGTTCTTATGTGTTCAACCACATCTAATTTCATATGAGTCCCGCCAAAATAAACTCTTGGAAAATTAAAAAATAATTTTAACTTGGTCATGTTATGGAATATTATTATATCTAATAATCCATCTTCCATATTTGAATAAGGTGAAATCTGCATCCCACCACCAGCAAACTTTCCATTCGCAATAGTTATTAAATATGCTTTTATATTCCTAATTTTACCTTCAACTTCAACTACAAATTCTGGAACTTCCCATTTTATAAGTACTTCTAAAAAAGCAAATAAATATGAAAGAACACCAAACCCTTTATATTTAGTATTAGCGACTTTTGCAACTTCAGCATCAAGACCAACTCCACAAAAATTAACAAATCTTTCATCATTTAATTTCGGATGATCTATTTCAATAGTTTTACTATTTTTTAAAATTAATTTCAAAGCATCTAATGGATTTTTAGGTAATTTCAATGTTCTTGGCAAATCTCTTCCTCTACCTGCTGGAATTATTCCCAATGAAACATCTTTATCTTCAATACCATCTGCAACTTCTCTTGTTGTTCCATCTCCGCCAACTGAAATCAATACTTTGTAACCCCTTTTAACAACATCTTTTGCTATTTCTGTTGCATGTTTAGGGTACTCTGTGATTTTATAATCAAATTTAACCTTTTCACTATTGAGATAATTCTCAATTTTTTGCCAAACCTTTAATCCTTTACCTAAACCCGCAACTGGATTTACGATAAAAAAATAGTTCATAAAAAACCTCCATTTTAATCCTTTTTAAAAACTTTTTCACCTTCAATGTATGTCGAAATTAACTCACCTTTAAAAGATAATGGATCATCTGTAAAAGTTACAAAATCTGCAAATTTACCAACAGATAAACTTCCTATATTATTTTCCATCTCAACGCCTTTAGCAGGATTTATTGTATAAGATTTAAATGCTTCTTTAATGTCAATTGCTTCACTTTTGAAGAATTCTTTCCCAGAAATTTCTCTATTAACTGCTACATTAATTCCTCTTAATGGATCTGGATTTTCAATAGGAGCGTCTGATCCAAAAATCAATGTAGCTCCATTCTGGATTAAACTTTTAAATGGATATGTATATTTTCCTCTTTTTCCTAAAAACGTCTCAATTTTATCTATATCAAGTATTATATGTGATGGTTGAACAGATAAAAATGTCTTTTTATTTTTCAAAATATTTAAAAAATTTTCAGAAACAATCTGAGAATGTTCTATCCTATTTAACTTATTTCTTCCCTTTTTTGTAATGATTTTTAAAACTATTTCATTCGCTCTATCTCCTATAGAATGAATCCATACATAAATTCCATTTTTATTAGCTTCATTAACAATTTCATCGAGCTCTTTCTCATCAAAATATTTAACTCCAAAATTGTTCTTTTCATCTTCAAAGCTTTCTTTCATATATGCTGTTTTTGAACCTAATGAACCATCCATAAATATTTTTAGTCCACAAATTTTTAAGAAATTATTTCCAAATCCAGATCTTATTCCAATAGAAATTGCTTCTTTTAATTTGTTCAATGGTATTGAATTCATTATTCTTAAATTGAATTTATTTTTTATAAGATGTGTAAGGATATCTCCATCCATATTACATATTGCTGTTATTCCATATGATTGAATTTTTTTTATTCCCTCTTTCAAAATTTCATCTATATTTTGTTTTTCCTTGAAATGCTCAATAACATAATCAGATGCTCTTTCCCTTAAAATTCCTGTTAAATCACCATTTTCATCTTTTTCTACTTTAGAGCCTTTAATTTTGGATATTTCATCTATATTAATTTCATTTAATACTTTTGAATTAACCCAGACAGAGTGTCCATCTCTTCTTTTTAAAATTACATATCTATCTTTAAAAATTTTATCAAGAAATTTTTTATTTGGTTTAACTCTCCATTTTTCATCATCCCATCCAAATCCATATATAATATTATCTTTTATTTTATAATCTCTCAATTTTATTATTAAATCATTAAAATTATCTATATTTGATAAATTTAATTCAAAAAGCGACTTTGAATAAAGATAAAGATGAAGATGCGAATCAAAAAAACCAGGTGTTGAATATGATTTTTTTAAATTAATCTTTTCATATTTTTCTTGTAAAACTATATCTTCATCTCCAATATAAATTATCTTTCCATTGTCTACTAAAAGATTTTTATTTATATTGAAATTTTCATCGTAAATTTTCCCATTAAAAAATAATTTTTTCATTTTAAATTACATAAACAATATAGAAAATAAAATATATTAAAACAGTTATGAAAATAGATTTTTTAAGGTTAAGATTACTTATATATCTGATTCCAATTATAGTATATAAAATAAGAAGGGCCCTTGGTAAATATGTAAAATAAAAGATTGTTTTATATAGAAAGCTAAATGATTCCTTGTAAGCAAAAAGAATTATTAAACTATATAGATAATTAGAAACAAAGTTTTTATTGATAAGAATTATCAATGCAAAAACTATATAAGATGGTAAAAAAATTGATAATGAATCTGATAGAGATAAGATAAAACTTCTTTCAATACCATACATCTTTAAAAAAACTTTTAGGAATAGAGCTAAAAAAATCAAAAAAATAAAATTGAAAAGAATTTGAATGATTGAGCCATAGAAAAATTCCTTTGAATTCGAAATATTTTTTATAGAAAAAATTAAAATAGTTGTTAATAATATATAAAATACTAATAAAATAATAAATTTATTTTTATTTTTCAAGTTTAAAAAAAACTTTTTTGGATTTATAAAAAGGTAAATAAAATCCATATAAAAAATATATCAGATTTTATAAAAATAAAAAAGGCTCCGAGAAATCGGAGCCTTAAATAAGAAACTCTTATTAATATTCTGGCATAGGAGGTGGTGCTGGTTTTTCTTTTTCAGGTATCTCTGTTATTGAAGCTTCAGTCGTTAAAAGCAAGGAGGCAATGGATTCAGCATTTTGAAGAGCAGAACGAGTAACTTTAGCAGGATCAATTATCCCTGCATCTAATAGATTTTCAATTTTATGACTCTCTGCATTATAACCAATATTAACTGGGCTCTCTTTTATCTTTTCGACAATCATAACTCCTTTTTCTCCAGCATTATCTACTATTTGTCTTAGCGGTGATTCAAGGGCTTTTTTAATAATATTCACTCCTGCATTATAATCAACTTCATTATTTTTTAGTGAGTCAAGTACTTTTTGGGCATTTATATATATAACTCCACCACCAGGAACAATTCCCTCTTCAACTGCTGCTTTTGTAGCTGCAACCGCATCTTCAACTCTATGCTTTCTCTCTTTCATCTCTGTTTCTGTTGCCGCTCCAACTTTAATAATTGCTACTCCACCAGAAAGTTTTGCAAGTCTTTCTTGAAGTTTTTCTTTATCATAATCTGATTTTGTCTCTTCTATCTGTTTTTTGATTTGTGCAATTCTTGCTTCGATTTCTTTCTTTTCTCCCTTTCCACCAACAAGGGTTGTATTATCTTTATCAACCTTTACTTTATCTGCTCTACCAAGCATATCAAGTGTTACATTTTCAAACTTTATTCCTAAATCCTGAGAGATAACTTCTCCACCAGTTAATACTGCAATATCCATAAGCATTTCTTTTCTTCTATCACCAAATCCTGGTGCTTTAACACCACAACACTGGAATGTTCCTCTTACTTTGTTAACTACGAGAGTTGCCAGTGCTTCACCTTCAATATCTTCTGCTATTACAAGGAAAGGCCTTCCTGTTTGAACAATTTTCTCAAGAAGTGGTAAAAATTCTTGAATTCCTGAAATCTTTTTGTCTGTTATCACAATATATGGTTCTTTAAGTTCAACTTCCATTTTCTCTGGATCGGTTATAAAATAAGGAGATATATAGCCTCTATCAAACTGCATTCCTTCTACAAGATCAACTTTAATTTCAAGACCTTGCCACTCTTCCACAGTTATTACTCCATCTTTTCCAACTTTATCCATGGCATTTGCAATTGCTTCTCCTATCTTTGGATCTTTTGAAGATACTGTTGCAACTTCTGCTATTCTCTTTTTCTCATCAACCTTCATTGAAACTTTTTTAATATAACTTACAACCTCATTAACTGCATCATCCATTCCTTTTTTAAGAAGAACTGGATTTGCTCCTGCAGATATAAGTTTTAGTCCTTCATGTATCATTTCCTGAGCAAGAACAGTTGCTGTTGTTGTCCCGTCTCCTGCTACATCATTTGTTTTTGATGCAACTTCTTTGAGAAGTTGAGCACCTAAATTCTCAAATGGATCTTTTAATTCAATCTCCTTTGTAATAGAAACGCCATCATCTGATACAATAGGAGATCCAAACTTTCTCTCGAGAACAACATGTCTTGCTGTTGGACCAAGAGTCACCTTAACTGTCTCTGCAACAGCATCAACTCCTTTAAGGAGTTTTTTTCTTGCATCTTCACTATAAAGAATTTCTTTTGCTGCCATATCTTACCTCCTTATTTTTACTCAAGAACAGATAAAATATCCCTATCAGATAAAATTAAATATTCCTTATCATCGATTTTTATTTCTGTTCCTGCGTATTTTGAATAAATAACAATATCCCCCTCTTTTATTTCCATTGGACTTCTCTGTCCGTTGTCTAAAATTTTGCCTGGACCTACTGCGATTACTTTACCCCTTTGTGGTTTCTCTTTAGCAGTATCAGGTAAAACAATACCTGATTTTGTTTTTTCTTCTTCTTTTTCTGGTTCAACAATTATTTTGTCTCCTATTGGTTTAAGCTTCATATATTCACCTCCTATTTAGCACTTTAAATTAAAGAGTGCTAATTTCTAATAAAAAATTATAAGTTGAAATTAATTTTTGTCAAGTGGTTTGTTATTGCAAGGCGATATTATATGGAATAATAATGTAATTTTCTATAAAATAGAGATTTGAAATATAGTTAGAGAATTTATAATAAGTTATGTAAAAACAGTAAATGAGATTCATTAATGAATGGCTAAGACAATTCAAATATTTTATTAAAGTAAAGATTTGAAAATAAAAAAATAAAAAATAAAAAAAGAATATTTTTAAATAAGATAAGATAAAGATTCATAAGACGAAAAAAGTTTAAAAGAAAAGATTATTTATTTCAGAATTAAGATAAATGATTCTGATAGTAAAATGGTTAAAATCCTGTTTTGATTTGATAGAGATAGGAAATATCATTTAAACATTTTGTTATTAAAGCCAATTGATTCAAGAAGAAGTTTTTTCGATGTTTCTTTATAAATTTTCGAAATAGTACCAATGCTTGAAAAAATATAATAATTATCAATTAGAATTTTTGGATTTTTTGGGAGAAGTATCCTCTCATCATTGATATTTTTATAAATTTTCGAAATAGTACCAATGCTTGAAAAAATATAATAATTATCAATTAGAATTTTTGGATTTTTTGGGAGAAGTATCCTCTCATCATTGATATTTTTATAAATTTCCTTTAAATAACTTTTCATTGATGAAATTTGTGTTAATACACCTCCAGTTCCAACAACATATTTAATTCCTCTCAAATCTTTCCCATAAATTGCTTTTAATTTTCCTGAAGGAGTATATAGAAATCTTACCTCTCCAACATGTCTTAGAAGTGATGTTTTAATACACATTTCTGCAAGTTTTTTTGTTATAAATATTTCATTTTTAGTTTTTGGAATAGGTTTTAAATATTTTAAATAATTTTTAATCTTTTCAACCTCTAATTCATCAAAAAGATTAACTACATTTTGATGTGAAATGTAAACCCCAAGATCTCCCTCAACTGTCCTTTTTGCAATTGGTTCTGGGTATATAACAATAGAATCTTTTTCTATTTTACCTTCTGTGACAGAGTGGACATCTGTTGTCGCACCACCAACATCAAATCCCATAACATCACCAATCTCATCATAAAGAAGTATAAAAGCATTCATAACAGCACCAGGTGTAGGAATTATTTCTCCTTCTACATAATTTTTTATTTTTTCCATCCCTGGAGCATGAATTATGTGTTCCTCAAAAACCTTTTGAATAATTTTTCTTACTGGTTCAATATTCAGTTTATCAATTTCAGGATAAACATTTTCAGTTATATAAATTTTAAAACTTTTCTCTTCAAAGATATTTTTGATCTCCTCTTGTATTGCTTTATTTCCTGCATAAATTATTGGAGGTTTACAATTTAAAGTTGAAAGTCTTTTAGCATTTTCAATAATCATATTACTTTCACCATAATCAACTCCACCTGAAAGAAGTATTATATTAGGTTTAATTTCCTCAATTTTTTCTAAATCATATTTACTGATAATTCCAGAAGTTACAAGTTTTGTTATTGCACCTGCACCAAGAGCAGCCTCTTTTGCAGCTTTTGCTGTCATTTCTGGAACAAGACCATGAACAGTCATCTTTAATCCTCCAGCGGCGGATGAGTTTCCATACATATGTGACCATGTTAATTTTTCTATATTAAGTTTATTTTTTAAATCCTCTATTGCATTTCTTAGTCCAATAGTTATATCTCCTTCTTTTATTGTTGTAGAAGATATCCCTTTTCCAAGATAGACTGGATTTTTCTTTCTAAGATTGTTAAATGCTGAAACTTTTGTGATAGTTGATCCAATTTCAACCACGAGGACATCAATCTTCATGAAAAAAATTATAACATAATAAATTTACCCTTTTTTTTCAAAATAATGTAAAATTAATTTATGAAAAAAGGATTTTGCCTTGTGAGTTGCTTATTTAGATTATTCGTTTTTATTGTAATTCTTATCATCATTATTTTTTTAGTTAAAAGTTGCGTAAAAATAGTTTTTTAAATGTTAATCATAAGATGTTCAAAATGTAAAAATAAACTTTTTAAATATGAAAAAATTGGAAAAGGTAAACTCCTTCATCTCTGGAAAAAAAGAATCAAGAAAGAATATTCAATAATAAAAAGTAATAAAAATATTTATTGTGAATGTGGAAATTTAATTGGAGTTGACGAAGGAATTTATATCAAAATTATAAAAAGTAGTATAACTTATAGTGGAGAAATAATTAAATAAGTTTGATAAAATAGTATAAATTGTTTTAAAAGGAGATTATATGAGAAAAAGATTTTTTTTAATGATTCTTTTGCCAATCTTAATGATTTCTATAAACATTCAAAATTTATCTGCAAAAGATTATTCTATTCCAAATGTAAAAATTGATGTAACAATAAATAAAGATGGAAGTGCCTATTTTGTTGAAGAAAGAAGTTATTCTTTTCAAGGGACCTTTTCATTCGGGTACTATGACTTACCAAAAACTGGTTATGAATCTTTAGAAGAATTTTTAGTTTATGAAGGAGATACTCTTTATAAGGAAGAGCAAACAAAAAATATTAATACCTATTATATTGAAGATACTGGAAATAATTACAGAGTGAATTTTTTCTATAGTGCTACAGATGAAACAAAAACATTTAAATTTATATATAAATTAAAAGGAGTAACAAAAGTTTATGAAGATTATGGGGAATTTTATTGGAAACTTCAGGGGACAGGATGGGATAAAAAAATTGGACTATTTGAATCAAAAATAAGACTTTTAACGCCTATTCCTAAAGATGATTATTATGTATGGGCTCATGGCCCTCTGTGGGGAAATATTGAAAAGGTTGATGATAAAACAATTTATCTGAAAGTTGATGATGTTCCAGAATATACTTTTGTTGAAGCAAGAATTTTAATTCCATCAAACTATTTTACTGAAGCAAAGAAATTATCTGGAAATATTAAGGATAATGTCATAAAAGAGGAGACAAAATGGGCACGAGATTCAAATGTAAAAAGAGTTTTAACATCAATTTTATATTGGTTCCCAATTGTAATTTTTGCTCTATTACTTTTCTATATTTTTTATCTTTATAATAAATATGGAAAAGAGTATAAAGTTCCAAAAGAATATGATTATATTAGAGAACCACCGAGTGATATAAAACCAGCTGTTTTAGGTCACCTTTTAACTTTCGGTTCTTTTAATGATACATTTTTAAAAGCAACAATTATGGATTTGATACATAGAGGAATAATTAATGTTGAAAAAGATCCAAATTCAAAAAATGACTATATTTTTACATTAAATAAAAAAAATGACGAGCTTCAAGGATTTGAGAAAATCCTTGTTGATAAAATTCTTTTTGACATAAGCGATTCTTTTACCATTAAAGAATTAAATAAAAAAATTAAAAAAAATCAAGAACACTATTATTATATTTTTGAGGATTTCAAAAATGAGATTAAAGAGGAATCAAAAAACTATGACTTTTTTGATAAGAAAAGTGAGGGAAAAAGCAATTTTGCAATGGGATTAGGTTTTTTTATTCCAATAGCAGGTATAATTTTAACTGTTATCACAAGAAATTTGTTATTTTTGCTATGGTTGATTCTTGCACCAGTATATTTAATTGTTGGTTCAGTTGCACTTAAAAGAAGATCTTACAAAGGAAAAGAGGAGTTTGATAAATGGATGGCACTGAAAAATTTCCTTAA
>Ga0209506_1002474_pt1 | contig 16439 bp, 14 predicted proteins | sample AD_JPNHG2_MetaG_FD_184409 | JGI IMG/M metagenome (GOLD analysis project Ga0209506, IMG submission 184409) | Active sludge microbial communities of municipal wastewater-treating anaerobic digesters from Japan - AD_JPNHG2_MetaG (SPAdes) (version 2) | ecosystem: Engineered > Bioreactor > Anaerobic...
CCTTGCGGTGTAGTGATGTTGAATAATGAAATCGGCAACAATTTTAATCGCATTGTCTTTGATTGTCCTATCCCTTGCCATTACTAAAAATTATGTTTTAATTATCATATAAAACTAATGGCAGTCAACAAGAATGTGGCAGCTGCGACCCAAAATCGGCACTCTATTGCATTAATCTTTATGTATCGTCAGATGTTAAAAATCGAATTGGGCGAACTTGGGAATGTGGCTTGAGCGCAAAGGGCAAAACGTCTGCCAGTCATGTTTACCAGATAGGAAGTCCGGCGGATAATCTTTAGGGCTGAAGATTTAACCGAAAGCTCCGTCCGGGACGGCAAGGCGCCAAGAAGCTGGTTGAGAAATATCAGGAGCGTTTATTGAATGTGCGTTATATTTACAATGCGATTAGCGGGATAAAGATGAAGACTGTGGAATTTGTAGAAGAGCAAAAGCCGTGGAGTAGAAAGCGGCAGTCTATTCCGCCTAACAAGATCATGCATTTGCGAGTTGAATACGACGAGGTACAGATCAGGAATTTGGTTAAATCGTGCGGCGGGCGCTGGAACAAGGGAAAGGGCTACTGGGAATTAGCCTATCGCGAGGTGCAAATATTAGGACTTGAAAATAGGATTTTAAATGATTAGATTGCAGGTGTTTGATGAGGAGTAAACTTTGAAGAAAGTTTTGTTTATAGAGAAATTAAAATATTTATCCATAGACAAAACTCCCGAATTTATTTCTACATATAGAAACTTTTTTCTATATGTAGAAAAACCGGAAGTATGGAAAAGTGCAAGATAAACATATGTTAGACTATAAAATAAAAAATTAGGTGTATCAGTGGAAATATATGCTATGGCTTTCAATTTTAATTGCCGATTTGAATTCTCTAAAGCCCTGATCAATTATAATAGCTATGAATTTGTTTTACATAATGGAGGAATTGAAAAAGTTGATGTTATTGAAACAATTTTGAATAATGACAATGAAAGAGAACAATTTTCTCAAACAGCAATCGATTTTTGTCTATCTCTCGTATCTAAAAATCTTTTACATAGTTTTATTTATATATCAGATTTTGCAATAGGAATTAGGGAAAAAATCAATTTAATAGAAAGAGAACCGTCAATACGTGTTCCAAGAAGCGAAAACACTTCAATAAGTATAGATTTTATAAGAAAGTTAAAATCAAACGAACAGAAAATTATTTCATCCTTATTAAATGATGCTCATTATAGTAATAATCCCTTCTTTAAGTTTCTCTGTTATTGGAAAATATTAGAAGTACCAATTAAATCAAAAAGTCGAAATGCTGAAAAATGGATAAATGATTTAATTATAAATAATCCGTCTATAATCAGAAGTAATGATAAGCTTTATGATATGTATAAATCAGGTGTTAATATTGGATATTATTTTAGAGAACAATGTAGAAATGCGATTTCTCATATATCAAAACCACCGTATTTGACCTCCAATAATTTTAAGCATTTTATGCAAGTTACAAGGGCGTGTTCTTTTATATTTATTTTTGTCAAATACTTTATTATGCATGAAATTTTCTGGGAGAGATACCAGCAGAAAGTAAATATTCTTTCTATTGTCAAATAGACATACGTGGAGAAAACACCATGAACTTGAACAAATTAATTCAACAGTTATTAATATTATCATTCTTTTTACCATCTTTATTATTAGCGAATACTATTCGTGTCCCTTCTTATTATCCAACTATTTTATTAGCTGTGAACAATTCGTTAAATGGTGATACAATCATAGTTAGTGATGGTGAGTATTCGTATACCGATAATATTATTATTAGTAAAAATATAGTCTTGATTTCAGAAAATGGACCAGAAAGTTGCATATTTTCAGATGTATACCTTAATGTTAGACATTATTTACCAGGACAAACTATAATTGATGGTTTTACATTTACAAATCGCTCAAAAGTTTCGATTGAAGGATCAACCAAAGTACAAAATTGTACGTTTACAAATATTATCTATGATAGTTGTAATCCGACCTTTATTTGGATTGGAATTGAGGGTACAAGCTTTGTAGATATTATTAATTGCCAATTTTCTGATAATAGTACGTTATGTCGTAATTATGTATCAGATTATAAAGGTTTAATAAAAGTTGAGGCATCAGGATATTCAAATGTAAATATTGATGGATGTCATTTCATTAATAATAGTTTTAGATACTTAACTGGACAAGGGGGCAATGGCGGAGCAATATGTGTTAGTAGTCAATTCGGAAATATAGAGATTTCAAATTCAAACTTTATTTCAAATAAAAATCTCAGAGGCCGAGGAGGTGCAATATATAGTTGTGCATCAAATATGCTGATAGATAGTTGTTATTTCTATAATAATACTGCTGATGATGGTTCTGCTATTTTCGTTGAGAACGGTACTACAGAAATATTTTACTGTACGTTTGAAAATAATTCCGAATGTGCAATAGTCAACTGGTCAGATAATAATTCAAGTAATACAATAAATAACTCAAATATTATCAATAATATTAATGGAATTATAAATTTATGTTCGTCATTGTATTTCGATGCCGATAGTTGCTGGTGGGGATGTTTTTCTGGCCCGTATCATCCAATCTATAATATTACTGGTCTTGGTGATACCGTTAATTTATATGTTGATATTTTACCATTTCTTACTTCGCCTGTTACAGCTGCTCCTCCGCCGTTAGTTCAAAGCCTTTCAATTGATACAATAGGTGTTGATTTCGTTATATTAAAATGGTGTCCCAGTCCGATAGGTGATCTTAAAGGATATAGGCTTTATGTTAATGAAAGTCCTACAGTATATGAATTTTCAGACACAATTGATGTAGGGAATGATACCGTATATACTCTAAACAATCTTACTGCTGGTTCAAAATACTATGTGTCTGTCACCTGTTATGATAATTCCGGAGATGAAAGCTGGTTTACAAAGACTCTTGAAGTCAAACCATCACCCGTATCAATAATAAATACTGAATCAGACCAAATTGATTTTGGGAACGTGATTGTTGGCGATACAGTAAAATTAGCAATGACAGTTTTTAATACTGGAACTGCTGACCTAAACATCTCTAGCATCACAACGACATCTTCAGAGTTTATTTCTTTGGATACTGTTCTGACTATTTTACCAAATAGTCAAAAAGAATTAAGAATAGCATATCTTCCTAGTGATTTTGGATTTGATACGGTCAATATGGCTATTTTTAGCGACGCATATAATTTTCCCGAATATAAAATTACTCTAATAGGATTTGGAGATTTATCACCTAATCCAAAAATATTATCCTTAACAGATATACCAGATGACCAAGGCGGACAGGTTAGAATTAACTTCTCAAGAAGTAAATATGACGGAATTGACAGCACTTATAAAATCGTTAGTTATACAGTTTGGAGATTAATAGAAAATAGTGAATGGGATGCAATCGGTAATTTCGATGCAATTCAAGACTCATTTTACCATTATGTAGCTCCGACATTAGGTGATTCGACTGTTCACGGCATCGTTTGGTCAACATTTAGAGTATCCGCTCATACTGAAGATCCTAATATATTCTTCTATTCTGATTCTGTGAATGGATATTCGATAGATAACATTGAACCTGGAGTTCCGGATGGTTTAATTGCATTACCATCTGATGGTAGTATTTTATTGACTTGGCAGTCGAGCCATGAAAGAGATTTTCAGTATTATGGAATATACCGATCAACGCAATCAAATTTTAATCCTGATTCAATGGAAATATGTACTTATGTGACATCCGATACTTTTTATATTGATAGTAATATTAAAAGCGAAACTAAATATTATTACCGTATCTCAGCATTTGATTATGCAGGTAACGAAAGTGATTTTTCCTTAGAAGTTAATGCGGCCGTTGTAGGAATACAGGAGAATTTGGTAAATATTCCAATTCAATATGCTATATCGCAGAATTTTCCGAACCCATTTAATCCAACTACAACTATATCCTATCAATTACCAAAATCATCATTTGTAAAACTTGCCATTTATGATATAAATGGAAGATTAATTGAAACATTGGTTAACGAAAATAAAAATGCTGGGTATTATTCAATTAATTGGAATGCAAGTAGTGTAAGTACAGGAATATATATTTATCGGATTGATGCGGGTGAATTTACATGTGTAAAGAAGTGCTTGGTCGTCAAATAATGGTCTAACCATTGCATTCACCTAACAGCGAAAGTGTTTAGATGAATTTTGAGTTTTCTGATTTTTTGAGAGATAAATTGAAAAAGGAAATGATTGGTGGTGTCACTTTCGCTGTAGGTGATGCTTGTCGTTATACCCTATAAAATAAGGAAGTAATATTGTGATTATTGAAGAGCATATTTTGAACAATTTAAATCGGATTATATCAGATGGCCAGCGATTACGTCAAAGTAATCAATATGGGCAAGTGACTTCGCCTGTTCAAAAACAAGAATGTTCAGGTTGGATTGCTTCAGCACTACATATTATTGAGTTAATCACATCAAATAAAACTAACGATTATTATTTGCATTCAAAGAAAATCGCAGATAAGGAATACGGATATATTATTAATCAACAAGTTGGAGAACTAACATATCTACTTGAATATCTTAAAAATGATATTAAAGAAGGATTATTAACTTCTATTGCAGAAAGAGCACGAGCTGAAACATTTGATAATTTTTTAGATCACGCTCAAAAATATTATGATAATAATCAAAAAAATGAATCTGGAGTTATTTCGGGAGTAGTATTTGAAGATACAATTAGACGAATATGTGCTAAGAATTCAATTCCTGAAAATGGAATAAAACTTGATAAATTAATTAATGATTTATCTGCGGCAAATATTATATCACAAGTTAAAGCAAAACGTGCTAGAGTTGCTGCGCATGTTAGAACAAAAGCAACACATGCGCAATGGGATGAGTTCGATTTAGCTGAAGTGGAAGAAACAATTAAAATCACTCGGGAATTTATTGAAAAATATTTAGAATAAAGGGTATAACCATTGGCTGCACCTAACATCGGGAGCTGTTTTTTGATGGAGGATTTTGCGAGTTTGCGAAGTGTTTTTGAAATGTTTGAGAAAAAGCGAAATTACACCCGCCGTAGGTGAGCTTTGTCGTTAGCCATGCTATTATGGATATACAAAGACGATGAGAACACACGCACAATCAAAACAACGTATCGCCCAATATGGTGAGGTGCTTACGCCCACGCACATCGTTGACGCGATGCTCGATCTCGTCAAACAAGAGACCGAGCGGATTGACTCACGCTTTCTGGAGCCAGCCTGCGGGACGGGCAATTTTCTCGTTGAAATCCTGCACCGCAAACTCCAGGTGGTGGAGAGTCGCTACTGCAGGAGTCAACTAGAATATGAGCGCTATGCCATCCTGGCCATATCGTCTCTTTACGGCATCGAGCTCTTGGAAGATAACGTAGCGGAATGTCGCCAGCGTCTTTTCGACGTCTTTGACGCGGCCTACACTCGCCTGTTCAATGCCAAGGCAAAAGAGCCATGCCGGGAAGCCGTGCGCTATATCCTTGGGCACAACATTATCCATGGCGATGCCCTTACCTTAAAAACCGTAGGCGAAAATCCGCAGCCTATTGTGTTTTCCGAATGGTCGCTGGTCAACGGTAGCATGATCAATCGGCGGGATTTTGCCTTCCACGAGTTGGTGAGCCATGGCTCGATACGGGAACTGCCGCTCTTTTCCGACCAGGGCGAGGCAGTGTTCATCCCGAAGCCCGTCAAAGAGTTCCCCCCAGTCCATTTTTTGGAGGTAGCCCATGCATACGATGACTAATTACAACCCGGACGTGCTCTCCTGCCTGGCCAACCTCTCCAGCGACGAGGTCTTCACCCCGCCGCAACTGGCCAACCAGATGCTGGACCTTCTGCCACAGGAACTCTGGAGCAATGCCGAAGCCCGCTTTCTCGACCCGGACTGCAAGACCGGCGTGTTCTTGCGCGAGATCGCCCGGCGGCTGGACAAAGGGCTGGAAGCGAAAATCCCCGACCGGCAGGCGCGCATCAACCACATTATGAAGAATCAGCTCTTTGGTATCGCCATCACGGAATTGACCGGCCTGATGAGCCGTCGCTCGGTTTACTGTTCCAAGATTGCCAACAGCAAATATTCAGTCTGCACCGCGTTTGGTAACTCAGAGGGCAATATCCGTTACCGCCGCATCGAGCACGCGTGGCAGGATGGCCGCTGCGCCTTCTGCGGGGCGAGTCAAGAAAACTATGATCGAGGCGAAGAACTTGAAACCCACGCCTACGAATTCATCCACACCGAAAACCCAGAGGAGATTTTTAACATGAAATTCGATGTGATCATCGGCAATCCGCCGTATCAGTTAGAAACCGGAGGATACGGTAGACAAGCAAAACCAATCTATCACTTGTTTGTTGAACAAGCAAAGAAACTAAGACCAAGATTCTTGGTTATGATTATCCCCTCGCGCTGGTTTGCCGGAGGCATGGGACTGGAGAAATTCCGCAAGGCCATGCTGGGAGACAAGCGTATAAGATCTTTGGTCGATTTCATAAATGCGAAGGACTGTTTTCAAGGTATTAGCATTAGCGGAGGTGTCAACTACTTTTTGTGGGATAGGGATTACAAAGGATTTTGCAAGTTTACCAGCATTCATGATGGAAAGAGCAATACCTTGGAGAGACCGCTTAACGAGTTTTCTGTTCTAGTACGGTATAACGAGGCTGTTCAAATCATCCACAAAGTGCGTGAGAAAGCCGAAGCTTCTATCAGTAATATTGTAAGTGCTATCAATCCTTTTGGATTCCCTAGATCCTTCAGGGGAAAACAGAACCACTCGAGAGACGACATCAAAATTTACTCAAGCAAAGGAATCGGGTACGTATCCATATCTGAGTTATCCCAAGGAAGAGACTTGGCCATGAAATATAAAGTAATGGTGAGTCAAACTATCTCTGAACATGCTGGAGAACCCGCAAAGGACGGCAAGTTCAGAGTTCTGTCAACGGTGAAGGTACTTGCTCCGGGTGAAATTTGTACCTTTTCATATATAGTTCTTGGTCCATGTGGTAGCGAAATCGAGGCATCCAACTTAAAAAACTATCTGTGCACCAAGTTCGCAAGGTTTTTGATAATGCAAGCTGTTTCCTCAATAAACCTGAGCAAAGACAAGTTTGTATTTTTGCCAATCCAAGACTTCAGCAAACCCTGGACAGATGAAGCACTTTACAAAGAATACGACCTGACCGAAGACGAAATCGCCTTTATAGAAAAAATGATTCGTCCCATGGACGACGGCACGGAGCCCAGCGATGAGTAAGGACTTCTTCCCGCCGCGGCCGCAGGTGCAGCCGAAGATCTACGCCTACGAGGACACCAACCCGCAGTATGCAGGCCTGCTCAAGGTAGGCTACACCACCAAGGATGTGCGTGAACGTGTTGCGGAACAGTATCCCATAAAAAAGCCTGGTGAGCCTCCGTACCGTATTGTCCTGGAAGAGCCGGCCATGCGTAAGGACGGGACGGTTTTTACCGACCGCGAGGTGCATCGCATGCTGCGCATCAACGGCATCAAGAATCCCGAAGGGGAATGGTTCCGCTGCACAGTCGAGCAGGTAAAGGCTGCTATCATAGCTGTGCGGGAGGGACAGCTGTTTGAGGAGCAGCGTTCGCTGGACTTCACGATGCGGCCGGAGCAGGAGGCGGCTGTCGAAAAGACCATGGCCTATTTCAAAGCCTATCGGCGCGAGAACGACAAACCGCCGCACTTCTTATGGAACTGCAAGATGCGCTTTGGCAAGACCTTTGCCGCTTACCAACTGGCCCGGCGTATGGGTTGGAAGAAGATACTCGTTCTGACCTTCAAACCTGCGGTGCAGAGCGCCTGGGAAGAAGATTTGCGCTGTCATGTTGATTTTCAAGGCTGGCAGTTCATCAAGCCCGGCGGCTTGACCTATGACGAGGCGGACAAGCGCAAGCCCATCGTCTGCTTTGGCTCCTTCCAGGACTACCTGGGCCGCAACCCCACGACCAACGGCATCAAGACCAAGAACGAGTGGGTGCACGCTACGCACTGGGATAGCGTTATTTTCGACGAATACCATTACGGCGCTTGGCGCGAAAAGGCCAAAGAACTGTTCGAAGCAGAGGATGAAAGGGAGCGTAAGTTTGGTGAAGGCGAGGGTATCGAGTACTTTGATGAAGAAATCCTGCCTATCACCTCTGACCATTACCTGTATCTTTCCGGCACGCCGTTTCGGGCCATCGCCTCGGGCGAATTCATCGAAGAACAGATTTATAACTGGACTTACTCCGATGAACAAAAGGCGAAGGTAGCATGGCAAGGGCCTGATAATCCTTACGCCGCTTTGCCGCGCATGGTGCTGATGACCTATCAGTTGCCGGATGCCATTCGGGAAATCGCCATTAAGGGCGAGTTCAACGAGTTCGACCTGAATGTCTTTTTTTCCGCAGAAGGCGTGGGCGAGAGCGCCAGATTCGCGTATGAAGATGAGGTGCAAAAATGGCTGGACCTCATTCGGGGGGTATATCTCCCCACCAGCATTGATAGCCTCAAACTCGGCGCACAAAAACCGCCGCTTCCCTTTTCCGATGTCAGGTTGTTGAACGTGCTCTCGCATACGCTCTGGTTCCTGCCCAGCGTGGCGGCCTGTTACGCCATGCGCAATTTGCTTACCAAACGCCAGAACCGCTTCTATCATGACTATAAAATTATTGTCGTCGCGGGAAGCGCTGCTGGCATCGGCGTCGCGGCCCTTCCGCCAGTGCTGGAGGCGATAGAAGATCCCCTCCAGACGAAAACCATCACGCTCACCTGTGGAAAACTTACGACGGGCGTGACGGTTCGCCCGTGGACGGGGATATTCATGCTGCGCAATTCTTCCAGCCCGGAGACCTATTTCCAGGCTGCGTTCCGCGTGCAAAATCCGTGGACCATCAAAAATCCCGATGGGGCATTGCCCAATGAGGAGCTGATCCTCAAAGAGGAATGTTATGTTTTCGACTTCGCACCCGATCGCGCCCTTCGGCAAATTGCGGACTATAGTTGTCGTCTGAACGTCAACGAGGATGACCCGGAAAAAAAGGTGGAAGAATTCATCCGTTTCCTACCGGTGCTGGCCTACGACGGCAGTTCCATGAAGCAGATTGATGCCGCCGGTGTTCTGGACATGGCCCTGAGCGGAACCACGGCGACCTTGCTGGCACGACGCTGGGAAAGCGCCCTCTTGGTGAATGTGGATAATGACACCCTGCGGCGGCTCATGAACAATGACCAGGCCATGAAAGCCCTGATGAGCATAGAGGGATTCAGGAACCTGAACCAAGACATTGAAACCATCATCAACAAATCCGAAGCCGTGAAAAAGGCGAAGAAAGAGGCGAACGACAGAGAACTTTCCGCGCGGGATAAGAAGCAACTAACGGAAGATGAGAAGGAATACAAGAACCTTAGGAAAAAGATTCAAGAGAAACTTGTCAAGTTTGCCACGCGGATACCTGTTTTCATGTACTTAACGGATTACCGTGAGCGGACTCTCAGAGATGTGATCACACAACTGGAACCGGGCTTGTTCAAGAAGGTCACCGGGCTGACGGTCCAAGACTTCGAGCTGCTGGTAAGCCTGGGGGTCTTCAACAGCGCTTTGATGAACGATGCGGTGTACAAGTTCAAACGCTATGAAGACCCAAGCCTCGTTTATATGGGTATCAACCGGCATGAAGGAGAAAACATTGGGCTTTATGATACGGTCTTGCGTCGAGCGGACTACGAGGCAACATTTGTAAGTGAGGAGAAATAGAGTTGCAAGAGGCTTGGAAATCTGGGCTAACAACCGGTTGCAGCGGACGGTCCGCGGCGCGGCCCGCCGCTGAACCGGAGTGTTATGTGTATAATAAATTCTTCTACGTAATACTACAAATACTAAAATATTAACGATTGTTTTTATCTTGCTATTTTGGTAATATACTCAAAGTTGAAATATCTTTGAAAATTCCTAAGTAATAATTTGGGAAATAAGATGAGTCAGAAAATCAGAGAAATATTTAATGATAAAGAGCTGGTTGCTAGAATTCAGGACAAACTTCCGAAATTATTTCAATTGGCAGAATTGGAGAGTTCAAGATCTGGTAAGATTGGAATGGAAGTTGGTTCTTTAAGAGAAAGAATTATTGTAGCTTTATTAATCTATTAAGCCGGCATAAGATATTAGTAAAGTGAAATTCCTATTACTGAATCGGAAGTAGATGTAGAGGTACATGGTAATCCAATTTCAATAAAGACAATTACAGGTAGAACTCCATCCGGTGTCAAGTTAATCTGGACAGTTGATTCGACAAAGGCGAAAGAATTTAGCGAAAATTATTTACCATCATGTGATATGATTTTTATACAGATCAACTGGAATAATGGTGGTGGATTTTATTTGATACCCAAAGAGACTCAATTGGAAGTATTAAATAAAATAGGACGATCAGCCTATATTAAATTACCAAAAGCAGGTACAAATCCACGGGGTGTCGAAATTGCACAGCAAGCCTTACAAATATTGCTACAACATAAGGATACATTAGTTATCCCAATAGATTGGAAAAAAGAAAGAATTGAATATAAACCATTTAAAAGATGGGTTGAACTATGGGCACAAGAATAATAAAGAAAATAGGTACATCTACTAGTTCTTTTGGGACTAATGGAAGAATTAATCACGACAGCTCAAAATTTTATAGCTCAAAATTGTATTCAGAACTCGAGGGTAAAAAAGTAATTGATAAAACTGAAAACGAATTACCCAAGCATTTGTTAAATAAGATAATTCTTGGTACAGCGGAAAATATGCAAGAATTACCAAATAATTGTATTCATCTGATGATAACTTCACCGCCTTATAATGTATCGAAAGAGTATGATGAGGATCTGTCGTTAAAAGAATATTTAAATATGCTCGAGAAATCGTTTACTGAAACATACCGTGTTTTGGTAAATGGTGGGCGCGCCTGTATTAATGTCGCAAATCTTGGTCGTAAACCTTATATCCCATTATCGGACTATATTTCGAAAATGATGATCGAAATTGGTTTTAATATGCGGGGAGAAATCATCTGGAATAAAGCCTCAAGTGCAAGTCCCTCCACAGCCTGGGGGAGCTGGCAAAGCGCTGCAAATCCAATTTTGAGAGATATTCACGAGTATATTTTGGTATTTTCAAAAGGCGATTATAAAAGAATCAGAGGCAAAAAGGAGAATACAATTACAAAAGAACAATTTATGGAATGGACAAAATCCGTTTGGGTAATGAATGCCGAGAGCGCCAGGCGAATTGGACATCCAGCACCATTTCCGGAAGAATTACCTTTTCGCTTAATACAGTTATATTCATTCAAAGATGATATAATCCTTGATCCATTTATGGGAAGTGGTACAACCGCTATATCTGCCTTAAAATCTGATCGAAAATACGTTGGTTATGAAATCAGTAAAGAATATATTGAGCTAGCTGAAAAGCGTATTGAGCCTTATAAATCTCAAGTAAAAATTTTCAATTAATATTTTGTGATTGATAAATCTCACATAACCATAGTCTGGAGGCAACTCGGTGAGCTCTGGCATGATTTTGAGATTTCAGACTTTTCAAGGGGGTGTTGAACTGTGAAAGTTTGTCGCTTCGGTTCACCTCGTATCTCAGGCTTGTCCGTTAGGTGTATAAATAATATACATAACTATTAATAGTTGGAGAAATAATGCTTTTTAACAAACCAATATCCGATTTAGATATAGATGATATAAATATATTTTGTAAAACATTTGTTGAAAATATTAGAGTTGAATATAAACCGAATCTAAATTCTGTACGTAATAATTTATCAAAAGTAATAAGTTCATTTGCAAATTCTTACGGCGGTGTACTTATTATAGGAGTCAAATCAATAGGTGGAAAAGTAATTTTTCCTTTACGAGGTTTTAACAAGCCTTTGCATGAAGAACCAAGAGTTACAATACAACAAAGATGCCTTGATCAAATAAATAATCCAATTATACCGGATATAAAGGTTATTAACATAACTGAAAAAAGAATTATTATTGTTGTTTATGTATCTGAAAGTCATGAAGCACCCCATAGCATCGAAAATAACAAATCAGTATATATCAGAACCGGTGATTTTAGTCGTCCTTATGACCGTGCTGATATCGAAAAAATTGAGTATTTACTTAAACGAAAACATAATGCAAAGGAAAAATCAAATGCACTTTTACAAAAATCTATTGATAGACTTAGTTTTTTTCGACCAAAACAAATATCATCATATTCCTATCCGGAACTGATTTTAGTCATTCATCCTACTTTCATTTATCATCCAATAATTAATAGTACTGTAATAGATAATTTTATGAGGGGAAAAATTGAAATACCTTTTGGATTAGAAAATATGTTTGAAAGTCAAAACTTAAAAAGACTTATTGGGTCTGTAATTTCAACATTTTATGATTCTAAAAATCATTTTTATACGGAATTAAACGAGTGGGGATATTTGCTTCATTCAGAACCAATAAAAATTGATACCGGGAAATATTTCCAGATAGATGATCAGAATAAAAATCCTTTGTTATTTGCCCATATAGTAAATACGATTGCAAAATATATTATCTTTATTGATGAGGTTTATAAATACGCACTTTTCTATGGTAATTGTGAGGTCAATCTTTATTTAAATTCGATATATAATGAGAGTTTGTCATATGGAACATATGATTATTTAGATTTAGTTTTTCAAGAAAAAAATGCCGAGTCTACAATTAAAGTTTATTCTTCTAGAATCTATTTTAATTTAAAAGATATAATTACTGATTTATTGCATCCAATTGTCTGGGCATTTAATCAATCTCACGATTCTATCCAAAGACAAAATGTTATGAATATTGTCGGGGAATTATTAAAACGAAATAGATTTATTGAATAATAAACCACCTAACCATCGTCTGGAGGTAACGCTTTGAGCTGTTGTCTGGTTGTCATTTCCGATAGTCATCGCGTACCTCAGCCTTGTTCGTTATTGTCTATATTTCCTTCATACATAAAGATATTTTTCATTTTTTTAGTTATTTTGACAGAAGATTTGTGAATATCGTATTTGTCGGTGCATTGGTCGTATAGGTTTTTGGAAAAGTTTAAGGACGCGACTGTCTGGCGTTTTTGGGATTGCGAAATTTGGATGGTTTGCGTATTTTGGTTTTGTGTGACGAAATGGCGAGCGTTTTTTCGGGTTAGTGAATGGGGAGAGAGATGAGATTTTTGATTTGGATAAGACGAAAGGTTTGGCAGGACTATAACCATTGGCTGGAGATAACGCCGGGAGCTCTGGGATGAATTTGAGGTTTAGTGATTTTATTAGGGAGAATGTGAAAATCAGAGCGAAAACACTTCGAGCCCCGGTGTATCTCAGCCCGGTGCGTTATGCTTTATGAAATTTGTATTTTTCTGATCAGTTAATTTTTCATATACTTAGAATGACAGCTTATTATTAAAGTTTATCGTATGGAAACAGTTATCAAGAAAAAATATGTAGATGAAAGTTGGGATTTTGAAGCCGCGAATACAAAAACTTTAACCCATTGCTTTCATAGTTACCCTGCAATGATGATTCCACAAGTTGCAGCAGGACTAATAGAAAAATATGGCAAAAATGCAAATCTATTATTTGATCCTTATTGTGGTACTGGAACTTCACTAGTTGAAGCAAATTTGAGAAATATAAATGCAATTGGAACAGATTTAAACCCTCTTGCTCGTTTGATTGCTAAGGCAAAAACTACCCCAATAAATATTCAAACACTCGATTTGTACTTGAAAGACTTTAATGACTGGCTCTTTTCTTTGCGATTTGGGATAAAGAAAAATACGTCAGTAGTTATTCCTAAATTTAATAATATTGATTATTGGTTTACCAAAGATGTTCAAATTAAATTAGCTATTTTGAAACATTATATTGAACATATAGATAATGAGTCGATAAAATACTTTTTCTTCGTTGCTTTTAGTGAGACAGTCAGAGAAAGTTCTTTAACACGAAATGGTGAATTTAAACTTTATAGAATTGCAGAAAAGAATCTCAAAAGTTTTAACCCAGATGTATATGGAATTATTGAAAATAAGCTATCAAGAAATAGAAAAGGCTTAATAGAATTTATGAATCATAAAAAAAACAACTCTACCTCTCAAGTATATTCTTTCAACACAGTATTTAAGATTCCTAAAGAAATATTGCCTGATAATTCTGTAGATATAGTTGTGACTTCTCCTCCTTATGGAGATTCTCGTACAACTGTAGCTTATGGTCAGTTTTCTAGGTTAGCTAATCAATGGTTAGGCTTTAATGAAGCTTCAAAATTGGATAATGAATTAATGGGAGGTAAAAGGCAAATAAAAATCGAGAAATTTGGAATTAGGATTCTTGATGAAATAATAGAGCAAATTGGAAATAAAGATGAAAAGAGAGTAAATGATGTTTATTCTTTTTATAAAGATTACCTATCTTCTATAAGGAACATTTCCAAAGTAATCAAAAATAAAGGATTTGTATGTTTTGTAGTCGGCAACCGAAGAGTAAAGTCTATAACCTTACCAACTGATGAAATAACATCTGAAATGTTTAAACTTGATGAATTTAAACATATTGAAACGATAATTAGGAGAATTCCAAATAAGAAAATGCCTTCAAAAAATAGCCCAACAAATGTAAAAGGGGAAAAAGACTCTACAATGAATTATGAATATATTGTTGTGATGCAGAAGATAAAAGAGTAGGAAGGGATTCGCACAATGAATTTGAAAGAACTAGTTGAGAAATTACAAGCTATACGAGGTATGGGATATGTAAAAGCCTTGAGGAAAGGAAATACAGGAATTGGTTATACCTTTGAGTCGCTAATTGGATTAGACGAAACAAATATTCCAATTCCTGATATAGGCGGAAGAGTGGAAATAAAAACGACTCGTAAAGATAGTTCTTCACTTGTTACACTCTTTACATTTAATAGAGGAGTTTGGATAAGAAGACAAAAAGAAATTATAGAACAATTTGGTTATGAAGATGAAAAGGGAAGAAAAGCACTAAAATCAACCATATTTTTTAATAAGCCTAATTCTTTGGGATTATTTATAGAAATTGACGAAAGTAAAAATGTAATAAGACTTTTGTCTCCTAATAATGAATTATTAGCTGAGTGGGATGTTTATGTTGTTGTAGGAGTTTTTTCTTCAAAATTAAGCCGCTTATTATTTGTTCTCGCTGATAGACGAACTGTTAAAGGTCAAGAAGAATTTCATTTCAACGAAGCATACCTTCTTACAGAACCAAATCCAAGAAACTTTTTAAAAGCTTTTAAGAATTCACTTGTCGGAATTGATTTAAGGATGCACTTAAAAGAAAATGGTACTGTTAGGAATAGAGGAACAGGTTTTAGAATGCACGAAAAAGATATGTTAGAACTATACGGAAATAAACGCAAGATATTGTAAATATAGAGCATAACTATTGGCTCAACTTGACCGCAGGGGCTGTGCGGTTTTTCAAGTTTAAAAGCCTGCATCAAGTTTTTTGGTTATTCCAATCCTGTGCCCCGCAAGCCTGCGGCAAGTTAGCCAAAGCGTTATAGTCTATAATCGTCATACATGATCATATTTTTCAATTATGGATATTTTGACAGAAGATTTGCGAATATCATATTTGTCGGCGCATTGGTCGTATAGTTTTTTGGAAAAGTTTAAGGACGCGACTGTCTGGCGTTTTTGAGATTGCGAAAATCGGATGGTTTGCGTATTTTGTGTTTGTATGATGAAATGGCGAGCGTTTTTTCGGGTTGGTGAATTGAGTGCGAAATGAGATTTTTGATTGGGATAAGACGAAAGGTTTGGCAGGACTATAACCATTGGCTGGAGGCAACGGCTAAAGCTGTTCGATGAATTTGAAGTTTTACGGTTTCGCAGAAGATTTTCAGGAAGTGAAAGAGGATCACTCCGAAACCTGCCGTGCCTCAGACTTGTCCGTTAGAATTATACATAATTTAAAGATAGGAGTAAAATGTTATGAATCTACAAAATCACCAAAAAAATGGACTAAATCAGAAGATATTTTGATTAGAAAATTAGCAAAATCTGGTGTAAGTACTAAAAGCATAGCAAAACAACTAGGTAGAACAGAAGATGCAATAAGAAATGAGGCATCGAAAAAAAATATTTCATTAAAACCTAAAGATATGAGGAAATAATATGGGACTATTTGATATATTCAAAACAAAGGAATCAAATATATCCTCGGATAAACCTTTATTGCCAGAATGTCCGTCTGAAATAATTGAAAGAGAAAAAAAAGATATATTAAA
>Ga0209506_1002475_pt1 | contig 16428 bp, 12 predicted proteins | sample AD_JPNHG2_MetaG_FD_184409 | JGI IMG/M metagenome (GOLD analysis project Ga0209506, IMG submission 184409) | Active sludge microbial communities of municipal wastewater-treating anaerobic digesters from Japan - AD_JPNHG2_MetaG (SPAdes) (version 2) | ecosystem: Engineered > Bioreactor > Anaerobic...
AGTGTTGCTTTCACTTTTCGCCATTTTTCAGCATCGCCTTTTTCCCGGCTTTTTTAATATCGAAACCTGTATCAGGTGAAAGCAACACTTCAGTTATATCATCAAAATAAAATTCTTTATACCATCTGAAGGGTTCAAAGAAGAAATAGTGAATTGCGAAAACGGGAAACTTTCCGGATGAAATATCAATAAACGCATCATACGAATTATCTATAAGTGGAATCCAGTAGGGCTTAAAAAATTGTTTATCAATTTCATGTGTAAATTTGTTAAACCAGTTTATCCAGTCTTTTTGAACTGATTCCAGTTGATGCGGAACTATAATGTCCTTTAATCCAAGCAATGATAAAATTAAAGGATAAGTATTCAGATAATTTATAATATGTATTACATTATTAAATTGTAATCCCCAGTCATTAAGAAATGATTTCCAATCTGTTACATCTTCACCGTGCATAATTCATTATAATGTACCCAATCTTTTTGAAAAATACACATATATTTTTAAAAAATGACCAGTCATACTAGACCATCATACTCGTTCCTATAATGCTTCAATTGCTACTTTCGCCTTAAAGGCTGATGAATATTTTTGACTTTTCGATTTCATAATGCACTGGTTTAAAGTTATTAAATTTAACGTGAGTTCGACATAAGGTCAGGATATAAATAATTGATTGTTAATAACTTGAAATGTTTTGTTAATAACTAATTGATAATCAATATATTATAAAAAAGGATTCTTTCTAGATTTGATTCAGTAACAACCAAAAACAGAAAGAATCCATGAAAAACTTTGAAGACAAACTTATAGAAATTTTTTGTAATGTAGATGATTTTAACAAAGTATTTATTAACGAATTACAAAAACACCAGCTTTCAGATGGGAGCCGGAAAAGGATTAAACCGGGGAATTTGAATGAGAGTGAAGTGATGACCATTGTAATATATTTTCATTTAATGCGTTACAGAGATTTTAAACATTATTATTTATATCATGTGAGCAAGCATATGAAGAAAGAATTTCCTGGGGTTGTATCATATAATCGTTTTGTTGAGTTAATGCAAAAGGTACTATTGCCACTGGCTGTGTATCTTAAAACCTGTTGTCTTGGTAAATGTACAGGAATTTCATATATTGATTCATCTCCCATAAGAGTATGTCATATAAAGAGGGCACATTCCCATAAAGTTATGAAAGTACTTGCTGCCAGGGGGCACTGTAGTATTGGCTGGTTTTTTGGATTGAAGCTTCATTTTGTAATAAATGACAGGGGTGAAATATTAGACTTTGTGCTTACTCCGGGAAACGTTGATGACAGAAACCCATTACTTGGGAGCAATCTTCTGAAAAAGATCTATGGTAAACTTTTCGGAGATAAAGGATATATCTCTCAATCTCTTTTTGAGAAGCTTTTCATAGACGGGATACATCTTATTACCAAACTGAGAAAAAACATGAAAAACTCTCTGATGTTACTTTCAGATAAAATACTGTTACGCAAACGTGCATTGATTGAAAGTGTATGCGATGAACTTAAGAATATTTGCCACATAGAACATACACGTCACCGGAGCCAGATTGGATTTATCGTTAATTTACTCTCAGGTCTGATTGCTTATTCGTACCTACCAAAAAAACCTTCACTTAACCTGGAAATTATCGATGAAACCGTGGCTTTAACTTTTTAACTTTATGTCGAACTCACGTTAAATTTACACTTAATCAGTGGTCTTAATTCAGGGGAGTATTATAGAAATCCCAACAATCCAGAATGATAAATTACAAAAGCGTGATCTAGAGGCAACCTTAAGCTTGACAGGTTACAGTGACCCTTATTCAGGGTAGTATTACACGCTTTCTACAAAGAATAATAACTCTATACTTTGATTGTGTCAAATAAGTAAACTGATATCAGATTTTATTGTAAGCTCAAATGCACCAAATTTTATCTGATGAAGTCCATGGAGAAATTTTTTGTTAATTACTTTAATACCATCTACATAAGTTCCCAAAGGCGATAAATTATATAGCCAGACATCACCCTTAGAATTAATAATAACAAAATGTCTCCTGCTGATTGATGAGCCTTCAATTTTGTTTATGGGATGCTGAGTATAACCATATCGGCCAATTGAAATAATACTATCAGTAAACTCTTTCCGGATTCCGATTTTATCACTTGATATTTCAATACTGTTTCGTTCGATACCTATTTTTTCAAATCGATAGTCCTGAAATAACAATTTGGATTTTAACGATGATTTGTCGTGTTCATCCCATGTTCTCGGTTTTTCATTCAGCACTTCTTTATTATAGTTTATAAAAGCAGTCTCAAAATTCTTAATATTATCAGGTATGTTTTCTAAAGAGTGATTTTGTAAAAGAATTGAAAGAAACAGGTTGCTTTTAAAACAAGAAATTTTGGGAAACATAGAAATCAAATCTGACAGGTAGGAAGAAGTTTGTTCATATAAACCTAATTCAAAGAAACATCTTGCAAGCAGGTTATGTGCTTCAACGTCATTGGGGTGCCTTAATAGATAGTCATTTAATAATGAAATTGCCTCCCGATATTTTCCTGTTTCCAATTGCATCCATCCCATTTCCTTTTGAACCTCAGCACGTGGATTGAAATGGAGTAGTTTTTCATAATATAATCGAGCTGAATGAATATCATTCTGGAATAAATAGTAGTCACCCAAAGTTTTTAAAGCACTCAGATTATCTGGTTTGAGATTTAAAGAAGCTTCTATCATTTTGTAGGCAAGAGTCCATCTTCTGTTTTTTAGAAGTCTGTTGGCTTTTTCAGCAAGTTCTCCTGACTTGAGAAGTTTAGTATCAAGAATAGCTGGTGCATATTGAGATTTAATTGCTTCAGCCATGTCTTTACCTGTTTGAAACCGAAATTCAGGAGTCGGATCCAATGATTTATAAATGATATTTTGCAGCCACAAAGGGTAATTTTGTATTGGTAATTTTTTATCCCTGATGGTCTGAGAGATTTGGGCAGGAGTTTTACCAATAAACGGATTTCTACTGATAAGTGTTTCAAGCATTGTTACGCCAAGAGCGAATATATCTATTCGGGGATCATTATAGTCTTTAAGATTACTTATAAATAGTTCAGGTGCCATATAACAGCTTGTGCCACAAAACGTATTTGCAATTCCAAAGTCGGAGATTTTTACTTCTTCATTTTTATTGAACAGTATGTTATCTGGTTTAATATCGTGATGCGTTATTCCTTTCAAATGCACCTTGTGAAGAGTCTCTGCCAGAATTTCAAACCATGGAAGTGCTACTGGAGGTGGTATTGGATTGATAAGCTTCGAGCGTAGGCTGCCGTTCTCACAATACTCCATTACAAGAAGTATATTCGCCCCAAGTTTAAAATGATGATAGAAGATTACAATATGTGGATCAAGGAATTCTGATATTGTTTTTATCTCTCTTAAAATCGAATCTTGCTTTTGCCAATTTGTTTCTTTTAACCATTTAATAGCAACCAATCGGCCTGATAAAACATCCTTAGCAAGGACTACTTCACCAAATCCACCTTCACCAAGTTTCTTAATGTATTGATAATTTTCATTTAAAACCATTTGATGAAATGTAAAATACGATTAAAAGAACTAATTCAAATTAGATTAAAGATATATTAATTTTTAATACTCCCTGATTTTCAACCACAGGTTATACAAATATAATTTTTTTATCGATTTTTCATTTGTAAATACATTTTTAGAAAGATGTATAATCTGTCAAATTCCTGAATAACCAGATTTTCGGGGAATGTTCCTGGCAGTGCAAACAGGCTGGTTATGATGGTATTTAGAAACCAGAAACATTCTGCAGCCAAAATAACACAGCTCTTCGTTGCAAATTCTCCCCCCGGGTGGCCTGGAATCCCGGGAAGGGGTAGCTTGGATTACTTCGGGATGGGGGGCAGATGGCGAAGCCACAGAGAATTCAGGTCGGACCGGATTATTCATCCAGTTTCTGTTTAGTTGCCTTTTTTTAGCAATTTCATTCCAAATTCCGACTTTGCAAACTCGTTTCATAGCTTTAAATTGGAGATGTTTTGAGGGGCTCTGACAATATTTTAGTGCCTATGTATCAGGTTATTCTATTTTTGTCTGACTATTAATTTTATCTTGTAACTGCTTTAAAGTTTTAGTTGACCTTTTTTCTATATTGAAGATTGTTTGTTTAACTAACAAGTATTTCCATTCAAAACCCGTCTGTTCTGTTACTGCTTTGCACCAGCGTTCTATGGCTTTATTCTTATTGTCAAGATCGGGATATTCGCGGCCCTTGGTTTCGAGAATCCAGTATACCTTTTTAGAACCATCTTTCTGAACTGCTACAAAATCAGGAAAATAATAACGGATTGCACCAGAATTTGACAAGTAATCAATTCTGAAAATATCTGCTAAAGCAGCAAAAGCTTCTATATCAGATGCATTATCAAGAAACTCTGCAAATTCAGCTTCAAACGGATTGTAGGTTGCAACGAAATTAAAAACGGTTTTCTTTAATCTGATGTGCCCCCTCCTCCAGGTGAATTTTGGTGTATCTGATAGCTTTATGCTTTTTCCTTTGACTTTTACCTGTTTTTTCTCAACTGTAGCTTTCCCTATTTCTTTTGCCAATAGTTCGATGATAGCCTCCTGAATTGAGAGTTCTCGCAGAACCTTCCTTAATTCTTCTTTTTCAATATCATCAATTTTAACTTCAAAGCATTTATTCAGAATGTAATCTTCACAAATCGGGTAAACAAATTGAAAGCAGTCCGTCAAGCCGGCTTTCTTCATAACCTGGGTAACAATATATGAAGTAAGGTCCCTGCCTAATTCCAGAAACTCAGATTCAACCGCAGTCTGATGAACTTCAACACCAAGGTTCATTACTTCCATTTTTAAAAGCGTTTTCCTTTCTTCGCTTAATTTAGAAGATGAAAACAGTGAAGGAAATTTTTTGCCGTCAATTCCTGAAAGATTTTTATAAGCCCTGGTATATGAAAAGTCAGTAGCCGGGATTTCGATGTCATAAGTTAATCTCTTTTTCTCAGGAGCTATGGTCACAGGAAGTGGTGGCGGTGTTTTAGTTGTGTTGATGCCTACTCCTTCGAGCTCTAATTGTTTAACAATTTTTTCAAAGTTTTCATTACCTATAACCTCCAGCGTTTGAGTGCGGTCGGGACTAATATCTCTCATTAAGCGCAAGCCTCTACCAATAGTTTGTTCCGGGAGTATCGCAGAATCAAATGCACGTAAACCCAAAACAATGGTTACATTTTGGACATCCCATCCCTCACGAAGCATTAGAACGCTGACAATCACCTTGATTTTGTTATTAGGATTATCCACATCACGTGCTTCTTCCCTTAAACTTTCTAAATCACTTTTACGGACATCTCCGGAATTATCGGTGTGAATGACCATAATTTCATCCTGAGCAATTCCGTAAGTTGCTCCTCTTTTCGCAATTGATTCGGCAATTTTATCAGCAAAGGCATTTTTTTCAGCCATGATGAATAAAACAGGTTTTTTTCCAACTCCTTTATATGCTTCATAGTGTTCTTTCCATCGAGAAAGAGCAGCCGTAATCCAGTCGCCATATTTCTGAACCACATTGTCTTTTGTGATTTTTTCCGGATCTTTTTTATTTACGGAGTGAACTATTAAAGGAACTTTTACAATTCGGTCTTCCACTGCCTGAGCCAAAGGATAGTCACAAATAATCCATGGGTAATAAGTGTTATCAGGAGTTTTGGGAGTTGCTGAAAAATCGATCCACATCTTTAGCCCTCCCGGAATGCTTTTATGAATTGATAATAAACTTTCATTCCATTTCAATTCATCATCATGCACATGATGGGCCTCGTCATTCATCACCAATAAATTGTCCAGCTCTTTAACTCTTTCAAATAATGTTTGTGGTGATTTTCCAGGGTCGCTCTGCGGTTTGCGCCCCAGAATCGCCTCTATAATTGTATTGGGGTTGAATTCTTTCGCCCTGCTTTCATATAACTGGTGAATGTTGTTCAATATAAAATTATTTTCTGCCGATAACGGACTTTCATCACCCCTGAGTTTTATATTCAGTTTCCATTGCGATTTCCATGCATCAGGTATAAACGGGAATTCCATAAATATTTTTCCATTTGCAAAATCTTTTGCTAAACGTTCATAAACTATAACATTGGGCGCTACAAGCAGAAAGTTATTGGCATACCGTCTGTCTTTCTCTCTTAAACGGTTAAAATAGCTCCACACCACCACAAAAGCCATCACAAAGGTTTTTCCTGAACCTGTTGCCATTTTAACAGCGTACCGCAATAAATCTTTTTCAGGCAACTCCTGCTCGCCCTCCTGGTTAAGTTCAGGGAAGTATCTTTTTACTTTTCGCTTACCATCTAAATCTTCACTAAACTCTATGGTTGAAGCAAAAAGTTTTCCACTGAATTTTTCATGATAATCTTTAATTAGAGGAATAACATCAGAGTACTTCTTGATCTCATATAAATAAATAATGGTTTCAATAGCTTCGCGCTGGCAGAAATAGAAATGGAATGGTTCATTACAAAATAACGGTGGATGCGACTGATCGAACCAAAAGGCCAGCAATTCCTGTGATGTGGACGTGGCTCCGGGATAACCCTCATTTCTCCAACGGTCAACGTCTGAGCGGAGTTTATTCACAAGAAGCATTTTGCTGGGCCTGCGTCCCGGTACCAATTCATATTCGTTGGCAGCTTTCTTTTTTAAATAACTTACCGGTACTTCCCATGGATTACGGTTCTCAATGTAGGGAAGCGTTTTGTCGTATTGTACAATTGATTGTGGCATAGTATCACTTTTTTTTATTTAACCGCAAAGTGCGCTAAGAAGGCGCTGAGAACGCTAAGAGAATCTCTGTGTTCTTTGCGTAATCCCTTTGCGTTCTTTGCGGTTTAAATCAGTTCATTTTATAAATTATTTACAACTCTCTTAATTCCATTTTTTAATAGTACAACATTAAAGTTAATTAGCAAGCCAAGTTTATAATTCCCCAATTTTAAGTAAGTAAGTGTTTGTGCCAAATGAATATCATTTAAGGAATCTACACTTTTAACTTCTATTACCACTTTGTTTTCAACTAACAAATCTATTCTATACCCACATTCAAGTTTAACTTCTTCAAATACAAGCGGCATCGGTTTTTCTTTTTGAACCTGCATACCTTCCTGAGCAAGTTTATAAAACAAGCATTCCTTGTATGCACTTTCCAATAAACCTGGTCCAAGCGCTCTATGCACTTCGATTGCTGATTGAATGATTTTATTGGACAATTCGTTCTCTGTCATAAAGCTTTTATCTTTAACCGCAAAGTACGCTAAGAAGGCGCGAAGAACGCTAAGAGAATCTCTGTGTTCTTTGCGTAATCCCTTTGCGTTCTTTGCGGTTTATTTTTTTATTACACTTTTATTTCATACACCTGAGAAGTATCAATTCCGAAAATATCAATGATTTTCACAAATATTTTATAGGTGCCTGGTTTCGAATATTCATGCTCGGCTACAAGCCGGAGTTTGCGTTCCTGTTTTGTGCGATAACTGGTCCATCCGTTATTGAATGTATCGTTCTGAAAGTCAAAATCTACAGCCCAGTAATCAATCCAGTCGCTCCATTTTTTGATGCTTTCCTTTACATCAGGCGGAATTAAATCAGTATGCGGAATCACAAAATCTTCCAGCTTTACTTTTACTTTCAGCCCTTTGGTTTCAATTTCGGTTTTGAAGTAAGCTAGTTCAAAAAACTTAACATCTCCTTTGCCTGCTGCCTGCGGGTCGATAGCATCCATGGGTATGATGCGGAGTTTAAGACGGATACCCATTTGTTTGGCCACTTCCTGTATGGCATCGTTTAAGCCCATTTCCCATTCCCAGCCCAGCACATGCAGTTCCTTCATTCCCATTTCTTGCGTGTCTTTCAGGGCATCGGTAACTTCCTGTATGGTAACGGGTGCATCCACAGCACCAATGTACACCAGCGCATTGCCTTTTTTGCCGTGAATGTGCGATGAACCGGCAATGGGCTCCGCGCCGTAAAGTTTAAGGATAAATGCAAGATATTCAAACAAAGCCTGTGTTTCATCCTTTCTGCCGAATGCCTTTACGCTCCAGAACTGACGTTCGTACTTGCCGAGGTTCAGAATTTCGAACGGCCTTGCCTTTTTGCCGTATTTCTTACCTTCTTCGGTCAGGCTCTTGCTGTGCTCTATTTCCAGCAGGCGCTTGCGGGTGATGTGTATGGCATACCTGCTCAAATCTACACCTATCCACCGCCTGCCTAACTTTTCCGCCACAGCACAAGTGGTACCGCTGCCACAAAAGAAATCAGCAACTAAATCTCCTTCGTTACAACTAGCCTTAATAATTCTTGCTAATAAGTTTTCGTTTTTTTGAGTGTCATATCCGACCTTTTCTGTGTTAAAACTCATTATTTGAATTGAATCTAGAGTATCCATATTGTTGCAATTCCAAGTATCTTCTATTGGATATCCTTCCCCATCAGGCACATCACCATCACGTCTTGTATATCCCTTTGGATAAGGGATATATTCTTTATTGAAGACAAAATGATCAACATCCTTAGTATAATAAAGAATAGTATCATGATTTCTAATCCAATTCTTTGCCTTTGATTTATACCCAGAAATCCAGCCTATTCTCCAAATTATTTCTCTCTGAAAATTATCAGGTCCAAATATTTCATCAGAAATCAATCTAATATGAGAAGCTGTTCGATAGTCTAAATGAATATAAATTGATCCGGAAGGCGAGAGTAGGTCTTTCATTAATTGAATTCTCTCATAAAGCCAAGGAAGGAAACTATTTAATCCTTCACCCCAAGTATCCCTATACGCCTTTTCTTCAATAATTGAGTGCTTTTTAGTAATCTCCTTTTCTCCTTCTCCAATATTAATATCAACTTTAAAATCCGCACCTGTAGCAAAAGGAGGGTCAATGTAAATGAGGTCTATCTTGCCGGCAAATTTTTCGAGCAGAGAACTCATCACAAACTTGTTGTCGCCCCAGATGAGCTTGTTTTTCCAGCCGTCTTCAAAGGTGCTGCCCTCATCGCCTTTCCAGATATCATAAAGGGAGGTTTGTCTGGGAACTTCATCTCCTTTTTCAACCCGAGGTTCATTTATGCTTTCCACTATCTGAAAAGGAAAGGGACCAGGTTTTTCAACCGGCACTAAACGGCCTTCATCATCGTATTTGCCAGGCCAAACGAGTTCGGTTTTTTTGATTTCGATTTTGCTCATAATCATTATTTTTTATAGCGTACTTTGCGCCTTCTTTGCGTACTTTGCGGTTTATATCTTTTTTAACCGCAGAGGGCACAGAGTTTTTTCGCAAAGATCGCAAAGTAAATTCATATTATTTTTGTTTTAATTGTATTAGTAATTGTCTGCCTTTTTCTGTGAGACGGTATTTTTGTTCGGGACTGGTAGGTTTATCGGGTTTGGTCATTTCGATAAAGCCATTTTCCAGTGCTTCCAAAATATATAATTTTCTAAAATTTTCTCTGTCTTTTAATTGAAGTTTTTCCTGAAGTTCATCCCTGGTCATCTCATCTTCAATTATCAATACCAGGTTTTTAACTTGCTGGGTAACTTGCTGGGTAACTTGCTGGGTAACTTGCAGGGTAACTTGCAGGGTAACTTGTTCGGCAACTTGTTCTTTACGCCAGATAATGGATGTAAAAGTTTCGTTTTGAGCAAATTCCGGTTCTTTCAGTCCTGCCTGCCGGCATGCCTTTATCATATCGGGGATACCGGTTCCCATGCGTTCGATGTACCCTGCAAGGTACATAGGTTCGGCCAATAGAGGATTGGCGGGAAATGATGCGTGTGCCTCGCGGAGTTTTTCGATAGTAAGCTGAAAAGGCAACTGTCCGGGATTCCACACTTCGAGACGGTTGCGAAAGAGCATGACCTGCACGGATCCATTGCTGGTATAATCCCTGTGCGCTACCGCATTCACTATGGCTTCAGTAATAGCAGAACGGGGAATTTCGTAGTTTACAGGCACATCCGCCGATTGGCTTCGGTCGCCCACCGAAACATCAATTTTTGTCATCACAAAATCAACAGCCTGGTCAACCAGTCGAAATACATCACCTTTGTATACCTGATAGGAAGGAATCGGTTTTTCCACTTCATAACCATAAAACAAGGCACAACGCACTTCGGAAGAGATGAAAAAACGCTGTGGTTGTTTGCCGAAAAGAAGAATTGATGCATTGGTCGGTTTTCCATTTTTCAACAGGTTCAGATGTGTTAGAATTTTTTCAGGTTCTTCATCAGGTGAGAGGGGGAAGCCTCTTTTGCGCTGGGCAGTATGCACAAACCAACGGATGCGTTCCGTGTCAATATCATCCATCGAAGCATCTTTACATACCGAGGCATCGAAAGGAGCGGTGCGAATCAATTCTTTTTCCTCAAGCAGGTTCACCAGAGCAACATAAACAGCGGTTTTTAATTCGTAAGCATCATTAAATTTTTTTCGCACAACCACATTCTCGGCTTTTTGGATTAATCTCTTTGCTTTGGGATGGCGCAGGTTTTCCGGATGATTTGATATAAAAATAAGACGGATTTTATGTAATTCAGAAGCACGGTCAAATTCAAGTTCGGTGGGTGAAAGTCCTTTGGAGTTTTCAGAACCGTAATCCCTGCCCAAAATTCCAATGTAAACATCACAGCGTTGAACCTGTTCGAGGTAAGCCATGGAAGCCGAAACATCCTTAGCCGGTAACATTTCAAAAATGAATGGTTCAAAGAAGCGTCCCAGCAAGGCATCGGTGCTGATGTACTCAAAAAGCATCTGCCTTTCGGAGGAAAATTCAGATTGTACGCTGCTTATGAAGATTTTCAGTTTGTTCATACATTTACTCTGCAAAAGTGCTTAAAATCGCATTCCTTACACACTTTGGTTTTATCGGGTTTTGTTTTAATTTCAAAATCTTTGTTGATAATACATTTGGCAACAGAATCAAAATGTTTTCCTGCAGCTTCCACCAGTTTTTCATCATAGTCAATTTCCATCAGTGCATCTTTGCGGTTATCTTCGGCAGTCCAGTAGATATATAATCTTTCAGGGTCTTTCTGATAGCGTTCTTTCAGTATGTGTGCATACACATGAAGCTGGTAGCGGTATTTTTCCAAAATGGCATCATGCTGAACAGGACGGGGCTGGCTTTTAAAATCCAGCACTTCGAGCTTATCATCTTTGCCTAATAAAAGGTCAACCTTGCCATTGATAATGTAGTCATCCTTTTCGTACGACACATCAATTTCAGTTTCAATTACACGGGCGAGCAAATCTTCGTTGTTTAAGAAATAATTTAAACAGTGTCGTAATGCTCCATGTTTTGATTGTTCGGCAAGAGGCCGATAACCATTGGCAAGAAGTCCTTTATAATTATATTCAAAATCTTCGGCAATTATTTTCTCGGTCACTACTTCGCCATCGAGGATTCTACGATGAAGGTCTTCAATGGTTTCATGGACTAATGTACCGAACAGTAACTGCCCTGAACGGCTTGGGGTAAAATCGTATTCTTTGTAAAACAGGTATTGCCTTGGACAGGTTTCGTAAATATTGATATGTGAAGTGAGAGATAATGATTTTTTAGGAACATAGGGATCTTTTGACTGAAATCGTTGAGCTTTCAGGGTTTCCTTTTTAACGTGAGGCCATTGGTCAAGCCCCTCCCAAACTGAATCAAAAATGTCTTTCGGTTCTCCGCTGCTCGACAGTACCAGTATTTTCTGAGGACGTGAGAAAGCTACGTAAAACAAACGGGCATGGTCAAACTGAGTAATCCGGTTTTCAGGCTCAAATACTGCCCTTTTATAAAATGGAGAAAGGAAACGGTCGGTTTGTTTATTCACGCTATATTGCTTGTCCAAAGAACTAACCACCACCACAGGAAATTCAAGTCCTTTAGACTGATGTATGGTCATGATTTGAACATAACCCTTTGGAATAGGATTGTTCTCGTCTTCAAATTCATTTTGACCTGTGTTAAATAGCAGGTTAAAAAAACTGTTGAATAGGCGGTATTTAACAGCCACTTTATTTTTGGCACTGATAAGCGGAATATGATAATATGTCATAAATGAGCTGATAAGAGAAGAAAACTGTGAAAGGTTACGGGCAGCATTTTCATCTTTCAGATATTCGCTGAACGGGACATAAGCAAAAAGTTGATAAGGGATATCGGATGGAAGTTCATCAAGGCTTTCATTTTCTTTCAGGGCATTGATTTTCTCGTTCATCAACCGGATATATGTTCCCAATGGTTTTGAAGCATAATTTCCCAGAAGCTTGATTCCTTCATTAATAATTTCTTTATGTGAGTAATTATCAAGGTCACTCCCTATAAACTCAAATATCAAAGCATAACAGGCAATTAATAGTTTAATCTCCTCATTTTCAAAGTATGCTTTTGCCCGCGGACAAAAAGCTTTTATGTTTTTATTATTAAGTGCGGTGATGAATGGTTCGCTGTATTCTAATTTTACGCTTCGTAATAACAAAGCAACATCACTGGGGTCGTTTATTACTTTATTTTTAAGAAGATATTCAACCATGTCAGCAAAACGTTCCGCTTCGGCTCTTGCATTATCGGCCCATATACAAAACACAGCGGGATAGTCAGGCGAAACAGTTGATTTTGCAGGCACTACTTCTTTGTCAGGATACCGGAAAGGAACTTTCCCTTTCGGATTTGTCCAGTCAATATGCTGCATAAATGCATTGTAATGTTCAATTATAGTTTTATGGGAGCGGAAGTTTTCAAGTAGTTTAATTCTTCTGCAATCTTCAAAGTGAGTTTCAAATTCAAGAATATTTCTAACAGTAGCCCCTCTGAATCGATACAATGCCTGGTCTTCGTCTCCGACAACCGTAATGTTGTTATGAGGTTTAACAAGCGTTAAAGCAATCTGCTCCTGAATATAATTTGTATCCTGATACTCATCAATAAGCAGGTATTTGATGGTGCCGGCAATTTTTTCTCTGGTTGCTTTATTCTGCAATAGGTCATAGAAAATCCTTTGTTGGAAAGAAAAATCAACCCGGTTGTTTTCGAACATGAGCTCACGATAAATTTTGTATGATTTTCCAAGTTGTTGCAAGAAATCATCTGAAGAGTCTATTAAATCATCAGGATCGATGATCTCTTCAGTGATCTTATCATAAAAGTTTTTAATACGACCAATCGTATCCCATTTGCCTTTCCATCTGCCGAAATACTTCTCTCCATCATGAAAAGGTTCAATAATAGTTTCGAAATGCTCATTAATAAACAGGGAGCAAGTAAGATCGTCAAGTACGGTATAATTTTTTTTGAGAGGTGTTTGTTTAATATAAGTATTGTTGAAGTTGTCGCAGATACCGTGTATTGTGCCGGTAATTAATTCATGCAGGTTTATTTTTTCGCCTAATCTTTTTGAAAATAAGCTTAAACGGTCACGCAATTCAAAAGCTGATTTTTCTGTAAAAGTAGTCAGCACAATTTCTGACGGTTTTGCTTTTCCTGAAAGAATCAAATACAAAGTCCTTAAAACAAGTGTGTATGTTTTTCCGGTGCCGGGACCGGCAATAATTAATGTTGGTCCATCAGTTTCAAAAACTGCTTTTTGTTTCTCTTTATCGGAGCCAAGTCCAAAAGTCTCGATAAATTTAATTTGCAGATCTGTCATAATTAAAGGAGCTTATTTTCTTTGAAACTGAAATACTTATCTTCGGCTACAATGATGTGGTCATAAATTGAAATATTCAGCACTCTGGCAGGAATTTCAATTGCTTTTGTAATGGTGATATCCTGTTCTGAGGCTTGTGGATTACCGTTTGGGTGATTATGCAGAAGTAAAATTGAACTGGCTCCGTTTCTCATCGCTTCTTCGATCACTTGTTTTGGATAAACAGGAGTTTTGTCAGTCAGCCCTTTTGAAATCAGATTTTCTTTTATTATAGCCTGTTTGCTGTCAAGCGAAATCATCCAGAATTCCTCATTCGGTTGAAATCCAAGTTTTGTTTTACAGTATTTGATAAGGTCATCTTTTGACTGCGTAACCGGTAACTGTTGAGCTTGCTGCTTATAATAGAGCAGAGAAACCTCTTTGATGAATTTACGAAGAGCAAGTGCTTTATCTTTGAAGAAAGGAATCTGACTTAATTCTTTCTCATCGGCATCAAAAAAACCTTTAACAGTACCAAACTTATCAATTGCTTCTTTTGCTGCTGGCTTTACATCCTTTTGAGGAATTACAAATGTGAGGAATAACTCAATAATTTCATAGGGCTGTAAACCGTTTATTCCTTGCTGAATAAAACGGTTTCTTAATCGGCATCGGTGATCAAGGTAATGAGGTTTTTTTATGTTGCTTTTTTTTGTCATAAATTAATCTTCTCAATGCAAAATGATTTTTAAAACTGCATTTTCTATGTAGGAAAGCAAAATTGCATTCTTTGACAAAGCTTTGGTTGTAACGTTGGCTTGTGGGGCTTTGCCAATGTGTGCAATGTGTGTCGACAGAATTTCAAAATTTTTGTGCGGTGGGTAAAAAAAATTAAAACACATTGGGGTCGGTCCCGAAAGCTTTCGGGATCGGATTATTTGTCTAACAGTTTCGTTTTTCATACCAAGTTTAATATTCCATTTTCATTGTCAATTTGCTGTGTCGTTGTCTTTTTCCGCTTGTGCATAACATGTTATATGTGTACAAAAGGTGCATATAATTTACCAAATTATGTGTTATTGTTTACCTTTGGTTCTCTTTTATATCATCTCTCTTAAACGAAGATATAAAAATCTTATAAATCATCAAACGGACTTCTGATCTTTTGTATACTCTGTGTTGTTACATGAGTATAAATCTCAGTAGTGCGGCTGCTTTTGTGGCCAAGCAATTCCTGTATGTATCGTAAATCTGTTCCTGATTCCAGCAAATGCGTGGCATAACTGTGCCTTAATCCATGCAGCGTTATATCCTGCTTGTTAATCCCGGCCCTCTCAAATGCTCTGCGGAAAATCTTTTCCAGACTCGTTTCGCTGTATTTGGTACCTCTGTACTGTCCCTCAAATAAATATTTTTCCGGTCTGTAGTGAAGCAAATACCTGTCAATCATTTCTATTAGTTTATCCGAAAGTGGCACAAACCTGTCCTTGAATCCTTTTGACTGCCTTATCCTCAAAAGTTTTCTGCTTCTATCAACGTCGAACAGCGTAAGATTTAAAACCTCATTCCTCCGAAGGCCGCATCCGTAAACCATACTAAGCATCAGCCGATGCTTTTCATTTTGTATCGAATTAAGTATCTTTTTTACTTCCTCTTTACTCAATACATTAGGCAACCTTCGCTGACGCCTTGGTCTGTCCAATTCACCAGGATCGATTGTCTTTTGGCAAATTTTTCCGTAATACTTCTTAAGTGCACTTATCAACTGATTCTGATATGAATAGCTCAACCCTCCCGGAATAATATACTCATCCACAAACCTTATAACATCATTGGCTGTACATTCATGAGATTCTTTCGGATTCATAAATCTGAGAAAGGTTTCAAGCATTCCACAATACGTTTTTACAGTCGAAGAAGGGTATCTGTGAGTTTCAAGCCACTTGCGGAATTTTGAAACTTCTGCCCTGCCTTTCTCCCCCAACTCATGTAAACCTGACTTTTTATTTATTGGTTGCCTGGTATTTACAGAATATACATTATTAATTTCTTTCTTTAAATTTTTATTTTCTGCGACAGATACAACCTGTGAGTAATCAATAAAAGCTTTGCCTTTAAAAACATCAAGAATAGAATCTATAACATTCATGCTGTCAGGTAGGTGCCAACAACTCAAAGTGGCACTCCATCTGCAATCCGGTAAGCTCTTTACAGCAGCAATAAGTTCAATATCATATGGAAATTTTAGTGCTATACGGTTTTTACCATAATGTATTATTCTCTCGGCTTTAATCTTCTTCATCTGTCACACCTTGTTAATAGTTAATATAAAAAACCTTACACTCAACTTTTTTCCCTTCCCCCCGGGCATGCTTCCGCCCCGTCAGTCACAAACGAAATACCTGCATCTGATAACCCTAAAACCCATATTACATGTGCCTGACAACCCTGCTCCCGGAAGGGGTATTTAAAATTAAAAAATTTATACGAAATAAATTGGGATTGTAAATATTTTTGAAAAATTTAAAACAAATTTATCTCAGCCTTTTACACTTTCGGCCGGAAAAACAGAAAAAATTTTTATCTGTTTTTTCGGATCAGACCATGTACCTTTAAAAGGGTTTACGTTACCAATTGCGCCGGAAATGAAGGTTTCATTCTTAAATAAGCTTTTCGTCCCG
>Ga0209506_1002484_pt1 | contig 16378 bp, 14 predicted proteins | sample AD_JPNHG2_MetaG_FD_184409 | JGI IMG/M metagenome (GOLD analysis project Ga0209506, IMG submission 184409) | Active sludge microbial communities of municipal wastewater-treating anaerobic digesters from Japan - AD_JPNHG2_MetaG (SPAdes) (version 2) | ecosystem: Engineered > Bioreactor > Anaerobic...
CTCGTCGGAGAGCCGGATGCGGCAAATCCGCACGTCCGGTTCGATGAGCGGGACCTGGAAACGGAGTAGGGATAAGCGATCCTGTTTATCCCTATCCACCGCGCCAGGTCTCGACTCTACCCTATTTCTGGCTGGCCCTTGTTCTTCTTGAGACTCTGCTGGCGTGTTATGAGTTCTTCGGTCCCTTTCCGCCAGTATTCCAGTTGCTCCTGAACGGTCTTTCCCTCCAATCGCTTCATCACCTGCTCGGCCCCTCGGCGCTTCATCTGAACGCAGTCAAAGGTCTTCGTCTTCATATCCGACAATCTCCAGCGGGGAATAGATGGCGATCTCGCCATAGCCGTGCAGCTTGTTCACCGCGTTATATTTGGGAATCTTCCGGAAATTTACGATGTGGCGAAAGTTCCAACTGACAATCATGGACGTCTCTGCCACCGTCGCCAAGGCAACGTGCAGCGCATCAGTGGCATATCGCTCAGAGACAATACGCGCACCGAGATACGCCTGCTGCAACCGCAGCGTCTCGTCGGTAACCGAGGCGACGCGTGCGATGGGCAGGAGGTCGTCAAACAGTCGACGGACTGCGTCGGGGGCCGCTGCGATCTCCTGCCTGACCACTTCGGATGTGACAAGTCCAAAGCTGCCCGCGACCACCGCGTCAACGAACGCCCTGCTCGGCTCGCTGAACTCGTCGTCAAACACGCCGCCAAACACGGACGTATCCGCGTATACCGAGATGGTCCTTTGCCCTGCCATACCACCTATGATAACGGTATGTCGGTCTTGCGACAAAAGGAAAACCAAGCCAGACGGTTGGCAAGCACGGAGGAAAAGCCCCTGCGCGGCGCCCCACCATTCCATCCGTGTCGCGCGCGGGACGCCCTCGCCACGTTAGAACTGGTCGAGGAAGCGGAGGTCGTTTTCGAAGAGCCAGCGGATGTCGGTGGGAATTCTGGGGACGCCTCACTAATTGGCGCTCGGTCATGACGTCCAGGTCAGGGCGGGCTTTCCCTCGACTTCGCTCAGAGCTTGCCCTGAGCATCGCCGAATGGGACGCGCTTTCCGGCGTGGGCGCGTTGACGGAGAGAGAGTGGGCAAAAGCCGGAGCACGAAATCCGAAGCTCCAAACAAGCGCGAATCACCGAAGGCTCTACGTTTCACGAGATACGAGCGACCAGCGACCAGCGACGCGCGACGCTTCACGCACAACGTCGCTGCAGGCCGCCCGCTTTCCGCTTTCTGGGCGATGCGCCGGCGGTATAATAAAGAGTGCATGCGGCAATGATGGCAGTCTGATCGCAGACGGTTTCGAGGAGCTTTGATATGTCGCCGTTGGAGAAGGTGCAAGCGGACGCTCTGAAGCTCAGCAGCAAGGAGCGGGCCTTTCTGGCCAAATGCCTCATTGAGAGCCTGGACCAGGGCGAGGAGCAGGAGTTCGAGCAGTTGTGGCTCGATGAGGCCGAGCGTCGTCTGGCCGCCTATCGCGAAGGGACCATTCCCGCGCGAGCGGCCAGCGAGGTCTTTGCAGAAGCCTACGAGAGAATCAAATGAAGACGCTGCGCCGACATCCGACCTACTGGATCGACAGAAGGACGTGAGGCGACCAGGCAACTTGGGTTGGTGCCGCGGCGCCCACCCTACGCGCGACGCTTCACGCCTGACCAGATACGAGCGACGAGTCACGAGTCACGGGTCACGGCGGCGTGCATTCGTTTGGAAAAAAGCGTGGAAGCACGATTTTGCGCTTGACAAAACGGCGCGGGGCAATATACTCACAGCCAACAATGATGCTCCTTCGTATTGTGCTCAAACGGTGCGGGGTTTGACAGGGTACGAAGCATGGATGCTGTGCGTGTGCTTAGAACAGGGACTGTTTTCCCCGCTCATTTCCAAGCGGCTGGCCCGTCCTGTGGAGGTAAGGCCGGGCCGGAACCCGTCCGACTCATGGGTTGCACAAGCCCATCCGTGGCGGCTGTCTCAGCGCTGCGCAAGCAAACCGGCTTTTCGATCCCGATGTCGCTGCAAGGTCCCGAGGGCGGTCCGCTCATCGGCGGTCCGGCGGCGACCGGTCGTGGAGACGACCGGCGGGAAGAACAGAGGTTTACAGACAGGTAGGTCCCGACCGTCGTGACGGTTCGGGTGGAGGAGACCACTCGCAAACAGGCGTGGAGGGTGTCTCTTGAGTGACCACGCCGCGAGAGAATTGTCTCGTGGCAGGAGGATGGACTCGGCGTGCGCCGACGCGGCGCGTCGCGCCGAGGACGGTTCGAGGGTCCGCCCTCGGCCGAGGGTGATGTTCATTGTTGCGCAACGCGGCCGGTGCGGATAACCGGGAGCCTGTGGCTCCGGAATATCCACAGCAGGACCGGGCGGTGTGCGCCGAATACGGAGTGTAGGGAACCGGTTAAGGAGAACGATGATGAAAAGACTCAGTGCCGCACTCATTGCTGTTGTGCTCGGTTCGGTGGCTGCCTCCGGCCAGACGACGACGGGCAGCTACTACATGAACACGAACGTGCAGACGAACCCGTCGCAGATCCAGAACACGCAGGCCATCGGCGGGGGCAACGCCGTTTCGTCATCGACTTCGGACGCGATCGCCTGGGCCGGCGGCGGCTCGGCCTATGCGGAAGGCGCCACGAGCGGGTCCAGTTCGGTTCTGGTGTTCAGTCCGACGACGAATTCGAACTACAAGTCGCGGACGCCTCCGCTGACGACGTATCCGCCGTACCTGCCGATGTGGAATCATGGAGGTTGGGGAACGATAAAAGCGTATTTTCCGAACGGTCCTACGAATCATGACAAGGTGTACGAACGCGTGTTCGACCCGACGAACGAAGACGACATGCGGGAGGTCCGCGGGATTTTGCGGTCGCTGCCGTACACCGGTCCGATCAAGTTTCTGGGCGGCCTGTGGAACGGCGTGCAGACGCTGTTCGGCGGTCCGGACCAGTATCATCACGGTCGCGGGTTCGACATCGCCAACGGGCTGGTTCGCGATCGGCGGCCGGAGGGCAAGCCCCTGCTGGTGTTCATCGACAGCTACATCGATCCGTTGCGGCTGGAGCAGGAGGGCTACGCCTACGTCGGACGAATCAGCCTCGAAGGCAGCCCGGACCGCAACTGGGACCAGGTTTACAACGCGGCGGTCGCCGAAGCGCTGCCGTGGGATGTGGACATCCTGCTGATTTCGGGCGGGATGAAGGGCGTCACCGTCGGCGCGACCACGAGCATCAGCGGCGGCGGCGGATACAGCCAGACGAACTACTCGCTCTCGCTGCTGGGCGGCAGGAGCAAGGGCGTCACGGAAGGCAAGGGCGAGGCGGTCATGAGCGTCACGGGCTATCGGTACTGCCCCGAGATGATCGAGCGACGGCGAATCCCGGTGTCGCTGTACGATCGGATCCGCGTTCGTCCGCAGACGGCGGCGGTGACCACGACCACCGCGGTTCCCGCGGGCACGGAAACCGTTCTGACGACCGTCTCGCCGGCACCGGAGTCGGCCCCGCTGGCGCGGGAAGAGGAGTACATCCCGGCCAGGGACACGGCGCCGGCCGCAGCGACCGGGGTCGATGTCAGTCAGGACCTGTACCGAATGGCGTTCCCGTAGCCCAGCGGCCGCGGGACGATGAACGTGTGTCTCCGGAGAAGTAGTGTGGACAGGAAGTCAAGGTTGAGAGGGTCCGGGGGGGGGAAAGGAGGTGACCGGCCCACGGCGGGCCAATGTGTCGGCAGTAAAACGGTGTTGTGATCGCGGACACGGTGTCGGCGATCCAAAAGGAGTGAACAACACAAAAGAGAAGGAGTCTAAGACATGTTGAGAGTAATTGCAGCTTCGATGGTGTTTGTTCTGTTGATCGGTTCTGGTGCCTTCGCCAGCCTGCTCCACGAGCAGTTGACGGGCATCGGCCTGACCAATGCGCTGGAGTTCGTCCAGGGCGAGCAGCAAGCCAGTTCGTTGCAGAATCTGATCGTCGACAATTCGCAGTGCGCCACGGGGATCTGCGGCAGCTTCGCCAATGAGAACTTCTTCGCCTCGATCGGCGAGGCCGCCAACGCGTGGGGCATGTGCGGGACGGTGGGTGTGCTTCAGGCTCTCGGGATCACCGGGACGCAGATGCAGGCGGTGGCCGAGGGCGTCGGCCCCAAGGTGCAGGACCAGACGCTGGGCGTTGAGGTCGGCCAGAGCATTTCCAAGATGAACGGCGCCGGCTATGGCGATGCGCTGCACACCGTGGTCGTCAATGAAGGGCAGAGCGCCAACAACGCGGCCGGCTACATGGACGAGAGCGCGACTGTCATGGGGATGCAGACCTCGACCCTGTACGGCGAGCCCGGTGCCGCCGGCATGGTGACCGGCACAATGACCGTGCAGACGGTCCAGACGCAGGCTTCCATGTAATCGAATGGCTCTTCTGAGAGAATCGGCAGAACCGTCTCTTCGAGGATTGGGCGGGGAGCCCTGAAGCGACCCTCGGGCCGTGACAGGGCACTGGGCCCCGGGGCTCCCCCTTGCTCTGCGACCCCGTGCCAGAGGGGCTGGCCAGGCTGGACCGTTGTGGAACAACCGCCCCAGCCACCTGGCGGACACGTGACAACGAAGTGACTGAGAAAAGGAGTTCACAACATGTTCAAAGGATTCGCAGTATCGCTAATGCTGCTGCTGTTCGTGGCGACGGCCATGACGAGCGCTGCGCTGTTCCAGAACCAGGGCGGAGTCCTGGCCGGAACGAACGGCGTGACCGTCGTGGGCGATGGTGCCGCGGGCAACATCAATGCACTGACCATGGACCTCTCGCAGTTGGGCACCGATGCGCTTACGCACACGACCGCGTTCCAGGGTACCACCGGCGCGCTGCTTCAGAGCGCCGGCGCCGTGGGGATGGTCGGGCTGTTTGACGTCGATCAGTGCGGCCTCGCACTGGCCGGCCAGACCCAGATCCCGGCGATCGGATTGCAGGATCAGAATCTCAACGCCCTGCTCAACCAGGACGTCACCAAGGTAGGCGGCCAGGGCTCGGCCCTGGGTCTCCAGACCTTCCTGGGTGTCCAGACGCAGTTGACCTTCACGCCCTGGGGCGGCAGTGCCAACGTGCAGGGGATCGGCGTGAGTCTGTACGATGCCGTCGGTGGCGGCCCCGGTGGCAGCACGCAGGTGGCTGGTGGCGCCAATTTCAGCGCCGGCCAGCTGTAGTCCCGTGGTACGACAGGCGGGCTTTCCTCGGCAGCCGGGCGGACGTGGAGGCGTCATGGACCCGGCTGTCGGAGAGCCCCCGGCAGGTGGTAGCTCGTGTCACAGCCGGTCCGCCGCCGGCGGCCAAGGGAATCGGCAATCGCTCTTTGACTGAGGGCCTATCGGACGGTTCTTCCGAGGACGCTGATGTGTGACTTCTTAGCTTCTGGGTTCGTTACGCGACAACCTCGTTCTTGTCCACAGGATGACCTTAAGAGCCCTCTGGTCAGGCTTGCCGCAGTAGACCGCATTGTGGTTCAGGCTCCTTTGGGACACGGCGTGCCTGCACCAGAGGGCTTCTTTCTTGCGAAACGGCGTCGGCCTCCGGCCCGGCCGGACGGCGACAGATTCCCTGGAGAAGCGGTGTGAAAACAACGTTCTATCGAGGAGGAGGGGAAGAGAAGGGAGGTTGGACCTCGGCCAAGTAAAGGGTGGTTTATCGTCGTGTGTACGACCGATCCGCGGGTGGCGGGCCGGTCCACAAAGGAGTGAACAACACGTAGCAGAAGGAGTCTGAATTATGTTCAAAGCAGTTGTATCTTCGATGATCGCAGTGGGCGTGATTGCCAGCGGTGCGTTTGCCGCTTCGTTGCACGAGCAGATTACCGGCATCGGGGCGACCAATGGGATTCAGTTGCAGCAGGGCGACCAGACGGCCCAGTCACTCCAGAACCTGGTGGTGGACAATCAGCAGGCCATCGTCGGCGCCGCCAGCGAGAGCTTTTTCGGTTCGATCGGCCAAGCGGTCAACGCCATCGGCAGTTGCGGTCTGATCGGAGCGACGCAGAGCCTGAGCATTCTGGGTAATCAGATGCAGAATATCGGGGAGTGCGTTACGGCCAAGACCCAGGGCGAGAGCCTGAACCTGACCGCGTTGCAGGGGCTCAGCCGGGCGAATGGCCAGGGCGCGGCCGATGCGCTGCACACGATTGTGCTCAACGGCAGCCAGAGCGGCATCAATGCCGGGGGCTCGCTGGATGAAGCGACGACCGTGATGGGCATGCAGACCTCGCAGATCTCGGGCCTGCCCGGTTCGGCCGGTGCGGTTCAGGCGGGGATGACGGTGACCGGCACGCAGGTGCAGGGTGCTCAGCCGCCGTTGGCCCAGTAGGCGATGCAGCAACCGCAGGATGGGCGTGCCGCCCATGCTGTAGCTGTCACGGGTCCGCCGCAGGCGGATGCCGCGAAGCCCTCTGGTCAGGCCTGCCGCACACACCTACGGTGATCAGGCTCTTCTCGACGCGGCGGGCCTGGATCAGAGGGCTTCTTCTCTGTTGCACACAGGCGAGGCATGCCTCGCCCGGGTGCAGATCCGGCACAGGGGGATTGCCCGTGCCGATGCAGGAGGGTGTGTTGGGAACGACCGGCGCGTGATCGGCCGTCCTGAAGGGATTGAACAACACACATAGAAAGGAATCTTACCATGAGTGCGAAGTGGATCGTATGTTCGGTCGTTCTGGTTCTGCTGGCCGGCCCCGCCTTCGGGATAACCATTCAGAACCAGGTGTTCAATGTCGGGTCCGCCAATACCATCGACCTGACGCAGGGGATCCAGAGCGCTGCGTCGGTCCAGAACCTGACGATCGATCTGTCGCAGATCGGCAGTGGTTCCGGCCTGACCATGGCCAACGTCAGTCTGCTGAGCGTTACCGGCCAGATGGGCGGGCTGTTCGGCACGTCGAGTCTGCTCGGGACCGGCCTGCTGGGGCTGCACCCGATCGTAGGGACCACCGGCCTGACGCTGCCGCTGGGAGCCCTCGGGTCACTCCAGATGGCACAGATGCGCGCCCAACTGCTCGGCCAGTTGCTCGCCAATTGAGCCCCCGCCGCGCGTACAAGACCAAGAGCGGGGCGGCCGGCACGCGCCGCCCCAATCTTTTTCTTTGCTTGCCACCGTCCGGCTTTTGCCGGTCGCGGCGCAGCGGCCGCCCCGGCGACCCGGACGGCCCGTCACCGACAGGGCATGTGCCGATAATATGGGCAAAATGGGAGAAATTTCTTGATTTCCCCCGCTCTTTGCAGTAGAATCGCCTTCCTTGAATGCTTTCTGCGCATGAGACGTGGTGCGGCACAGCTCGAGGAGGATGGCGATGAGATCACGAACGAGCACGCTGTTGGCTCTGGGGGCTTCCATGGTACTCGCGATCGGCGTTTGCCCTGGTCTGGCGGAGGCCGAGACGGTTGTCTCGTATGGTGGCCCGTTTGATCTGCCCATCCCCGCCGACCCCGGGGCCACCAAGGGGTGGATGGCGGACGCGATTATCGACGTTTCAGGTCATCACGTCATCCTGGACGTGGACGTAGCGGTGAGTGTCAGCCACACGCAGGTTTTCGACCTGCAGCTGCTGATCACCAGTCCGTCGGGCACGACCATCGTGCTGAACATGTACGACCCGTTCACCGACTACTTCGAGGGTGCCGACTACAGTAACACGGTATTTGACGACGAGGCGTCTATGTCGATCTCAGACGCTCAGCCGCCCTTCGAGGGCTCCTTCCGCCCGATTGACATCAAGGGACTTGCGGCCTTCGACGGCGAGGACGCCTTCGGGCAGTGGCGCTTGCGAATCTACGACGCCTGCTACATGGATACCGGGTCGCTGGAATTCTGCGAGCTGGTCATCACGACGCCCGAACCGGCGACGGTGCTGTTGCTGCTGCTGGGCGCCGGTGGTCTGACCCGGTATCGGGTTCGAGGGCACGGATTACGGCGCCTTGGCCTTGCGTCGGGCGGCGTCAGCGCGACAGGGATGCGTCCTTCTGACGGACGGTTTGTTCCTGTTTGAGTCGGAAGTCAGCGAGTTTCCGTCGCAGATCGGGGTCTTGGATGGCGAGGATCTGTACGGCGAGTATGGCGGCGTTTTTGGCTCCGGGCTTTCCGAGGGCCATGGTGGCGACGGGGACTCCGGGGGGCATCTGGACGGTGCTGAGCAGTGCGTCGATGCCGCCGAGTCCCGGCTCGGCGACCAGGGGCACTCCGATGACGGGCAGGAGGGTACGGCTGGCCAGTGCTCCGGCCAAGTGGGCGGCCATGCCCGCGGCCGCGACGATTACCCTGATTCCGCGGGCCTCAGCGCCCTCGGCAAACTCGGCGGCGGCCTGCGGCGTCCGATGTGCCGACAGGATCCGCACCGTCGGCTCGATCCCGAACTGACGCAGTTGCTCGACGCAGCTTTCCATCACGCTCAGATCGCTGTCGGAACCCATGACCACCGCGACGGGGGGCGTTTTTCCAGATACCATTTGTCTTCTCCACCAGGAAGAATATAGAATGGGGTTGAAGCAAGAGCAAAGAACAAGAATCAGAAAGCAAGAGGCTGGAGTCCCGATGGACCTTAGGCTGCCGTGCGGAATTCGGCCCTTTGATTCTTGCTCTTCTGACAGTTCCGCCTCCGGCGGATTGCACGGATCATAGCGGGCGAGGGTGGGGAAGGCAAGAAATTAGAGGATTGCCATGCCAACGCGAAAGCCAGTTGTCGCAGGTCAATTCTACCCGGGCGATCGCGACGAGTGTCTGGCGCAAGTCCGGGCATGTCTGGAAGGGGCGAATGAGTACTTGGCCGGGCCGGCCGGCTCTGCGGCGTCTGTGCCGGCGACCATCGTGGGCGCGCTCGTCCCGCACGCGGGCTGGACGTTCAGCGGGACCCTGGCGGCGCTGGCCTTTCGGGCGATACGGGATTCGGCTGTGTCGGTTGAGACTTTCGTGCTGTGCGGGACGGCCCACGGATATTACGGCGCCGAGCCGGCCGACGACGACAGCGACCTGTGGGAGTGCCCTTTGGGCGATGTCGCAGTGGATCGGGCGTTGCGTGAACGGCTGGTGGATCGGGGGGTCGTCCGGCTGGACCGGGCCGCCCATCGGCGTGAGCACAGCATCGAGGTGCAGGTCCCGTTCGTGGCGCACCTGTTCCCGCAGGCGAAGATTCTGCCGCTGACGGTGCCGCCGACTCGGGCGGCGCTGGCGCTGGGTGATGCGTTGGCGGAGGTGATGGCTGCCAGGCCCGGGTCGATCGTCTGTGTTGGCTCGACTGACCTGACGCACTACGGGCCGCGGTACGGGTTCACGCCTATGGGGGCCGGCGCGGACGGCCTGCGCTGGGCCAGCGAGGTGAACGACCGGGCCTTTATCGATCTGGCTGTAACGCTGGAGGCGGAGCGTCTGCTGGCCCGCGCGATCGAGAACGGCAACGCCTGCGGGCCGGGTGCCGCCGCCGCCGTGGTCGGCGCTGCCCGAGGGCTCGGCGTCCAGCGCGGCTGTCTCCTGGCACACACGACCAGCAACGAGGTAATGCTGCGTACGATGGGCGTGGCCAGCCGGGACAGCGTCGGATACGCGGCCATTGTATTCTGATAACTTCGGTAATTCCTGTTATAATCAGACTTCCTCCCTAAATTCTCACCGTTGGTAAGCAGCCTAACGTCCGATATTTATGATCTGCCTCCGGACCGCCGAACCCGATATTTTCATTGACAGGGGTCTCGGTGGCCGATATCAGAACGGGCGGGGGTGGTTGTTTGCGCAATGTAAGCCGAATCCGATTTGGTTGGAGAGAAGAAGGATGGAGCACAAGATTCTATTGAGAGAGAGCGAGATTCCCCGCCAGTGGTACAACCTGGCTGCGGACCTGCCGACCCCGTTGCTTCCGCCGCTCGGACCGGACGGCAAGCCGATCACCCCGGATATGCTGGCGCCGGTGTTCCCCATGAACCTGATCGAGCAGGAGGTCAGCACGCAGCGCTGGATTGATATCCCCGAGGCGATTCTTGACATCCTGTACCGGTGGCGTCCTGCGCCCCTGCGGCGGGCGGTCTACTTGGAAAAGCACCTCAAGACACCCGCACGGATCTACTACAAAGACGAGAGCACCAGCCCGCCGGGAAGCCACAAGCCCAACACCGCTGTCGCCCAGGCTTACTACAACAAGGTCGCCGGCATCACGCGTCTGACCACCGAGACCGGTGCCGGCCAATGGGGCAGCGCTCTGGCCTTCGCCTGCGCCCTGCTGGGCCTGGAATGCAAGGTGTACATGGTGCGGATCAGCTTCGACCAGAAGCCATTTCGCAAGCTGATGATGCAGGTCTGGGGCGCCAATTGCGTCGCCAGTCCGAGCACGGAGACCAACGCCGGCCGCAAGATCCTGGCCGAGATGCCGGACACCCCGGGCAGCCTGGGCATCGCCATCAGCGAGGCCATCGAGGCGGCGGTCACCGACCCGACCGGCAAGACCCGGTACTCCCTCGGCAGCGTGCTCAACCACGTCCTGCTCCACCAGACGATCATCGGCCTGGAGGCCAAGGCGCAGTTGAAGGCCGCAGGAGAGAAGCTGCCCAACGTGATCATCGGCTGTGCCGGTGGCGGCAGCAACTTCGCCGGGCTGGCCTTCCCCTTCACCGCCGACAAGATCAACGGCGCCAACATCGACATCATTCCGGTCGAACCGGCGGCCTGTCCGACGATGACCCGCGCGCCGTTTGCGTACGACCACGGCGACACCGCCTGTATGACGCCGCTGCTGGCCATGCACACGCTCGGCCACGCGTTCGTCCCGCCGCCCATTCACGCCGGCGGCCTGCGGTACCACGGCATGGCCCCGCTGGTCTGCCAGGCCATCGTGGAAGGCCTGTTCACGCCGAGGGCTTACCATCAAAGCAAGTGCTACGAAGCCGCCCTCACGTGGGCCCGTACGGAGGGCACGATCTGCGCGCCGGAGACCAGCCATGCGATTGCGGCGACCATCGACGAGGCCGTCAAGGCCCGGGAAGAGGGCAAGGAGAAGGTCATTCTCTTCAACTACAGCGGGCACGGCCTGATGGACCTGGCTGGCTACGACAAGTACATGTCCGGCCAGCTCAGCGACTACGAGCTGCCTGACGAGCTTCTGAAGAAGTATACGAAAGACCTCGAGAATCTGCCGAAAGCGCCGATCCGAAAGTCGGGTCGCTGGTGAGTGGGGGGGACAGTGGTACGCGGCAAGAGAGAATTCGGTGTTTGACATCCGATGGAATGGGAATGAGTAAGGTTAAGGAGAGATCGAAATGAGGCATGTACTGTTGTTGACGGCCGTCTTGTTCGTGGCGGCAACGGCAGGAGCCCAGGACTGGGAAGGGGATCTTCTGGGAGTCGAGGCGGGCCAGCTCCACGCCATGGTGGGCGCCACCTTTGACAGCGAGTATGTCTGGCGCGGGTTCAAGGTCTTCGGCAGCAAGAGCGCCACGCACGTGCTGGCCGACGTGGACCTGTTCGAGACCGGCTTTGGGATCGGCGTCGCCGGCCACTATGCCAACGGCAGTGGCTATGTGAACTGGACGAGATACGACTACACGCTGTATTACCAGAACGGCTTGTTCTCGTCGGAGCCTTATGCCACCAACTTCCGCGTCGGCTGGGTCCTGTACGACTATCCGGACATGGGCAGCCATTGGGCCGATCTGCAAGAGGGCCACGTCGTTCTCTCCTGGCCGAATCTGCTGCCCATCAAAGGTCTGTGTCCGTCCTATGTGGCGGCCAAGATGTGGCCTTCCGAAGGCGGCTCATGGGTGGGCGGCAACGCCTCGGGCTGGTTCCACATCTTCATGCTGGACTATGGTTTCATCGTTCCGGGGATCATCCCGCAGATTCCCGAGCACGTGATCAAGCTGCACGGGGAAGTCGTCTACAACGACGGTGTACATCCCTATGGACGCAACGGGGACCACGAAGTCTCCCACTTCGTGCTCGGCGCCTCCACCGACCTGGACCTGGGAAGTGGTCTGGTGTTCACGCCCTCTGTCTACTATCAGCGGGCGATGGACACCGGGATCGAGTGGTTCAACGATGGCGCGGACGAACTCTGGGCCAGTGCGAGCCTGAAGTACTCGTTCTGAGCAGCCCGTTCTCGTGAAGGCCACCAGGGCCGCCCCGCGTGGGCGGCCCTTTCTCTTGGATCTGTTTTTCGCGGCGGTCCCGGGTTCGTCGGCATCAGACGCTGTTGCCTGTCCCGGCACTGCCTTTTGGGCACACGACAAACAGATTTTCCGGCGGCCCTCGCGAGATTCTCTTGCATCCGGGCGGTCAATCTGGTAAGAGTAAGAACAGAGCATCGAGTGTGGATGCTCAAACGGGCACACGAACGTGTGCATGCTCTTGAATGCTGCCTTTCTGCGGACCGCATCCTCGTGCGGTTGCGCTTTCGCGGCGGAATCGAGAGGCCCTGAGGCGGTGGAACCTGCCTGTACCCAAGCCGCCAAGGGGAGACGACAGCCAAGTCGCTGTCTTCAGGGCGCTTCCGTTCTGCCCATGCCCTCCGCACCCTTTATGCCCGTTCGCATCTCGTGCCCTTGGAACCCGAAACGCCAAAATCCGAAATCCGGTCCGTGCGGTGATGTCGTGGGTGGGTTCTGCCCTTGGACTACCGGGGCCTTCCTGCGTGCCTTGAATCCTGAGATTGCCGCCGTCTCATCCGAAGGCCGCAGGTGGCCTGTGGACACGGCCGCCGGCAGATTGTTGTTGAATTGCGACGGTGGAATCTGTTATAACTACCGCTGAAGGGTGGTGCGATCTGGACGGGCAACGGGCCTTTGAAGCGCGAGGCCTTGGGTTGGCTGAGGAGTGGGTATGGCCGAGAACGTTGCTGCACATCACGGCGCTGCATCCACGGTATGATTCTCTGCCTGGCGCCGGTGCCGCGCGCTCTGACCGGGGCTGTTCCACCAACCGAATGAACACGCAGGCATCGAAGCGCTCCGCCTCCTCAGGACGAGGTCGAGCCCGTTGTTCCTGTACCGCGGCAGGAGCAGGCAGGCTCCCCGGCACGGTGTGGTCAGAGTGTGTTTTCGGTGTGTGGCCGAAGCACGGTCCGCGTGATTGTCTTTCGAAGGAGGATAGCTATGTGTAAGAGACGACTCTGCATCTTTCCTCTGCTCCTGGTGCTCAGTTTGACTTGGCCCGGCGAAGCGCAAAGCGATGATCCCACGCTCGCAGCCTGGTGGCGACTGGATGAGGGAGGCGGAACGAAGGCCACGGATTCCAGCGGCAAGGGCAACGACGGCACCCTCAACGCCGGCGCCGCCTGGACCGCAGGGGTAAGCAAAACCGGTGTCTATCTGGACGGCGTCGACGACTACATCGAGGTGCCCAACGTCCTGACCGAAGACGGTACCGTGGCGTTCTGGTTCAAGCCCGACTGGGACGGCTCCGACCCGGAGGACTATCGGATTTTCGATGCGAGCCTGGGAGGCATCTACTTCTTCATCTCCAAGGGCGCCAATCACACCGACATCACTCCGGACTACTTCGGTTTCTATCTCGAGGATGCCGCCGACACCGATTACCAGGCCATTGAGTTCGACCCCGACGGTGTTCTCTTTGCCGACACCTGGTTTCACATCGCGGTGACGTGGGAGTTTGGCGGCGGTCCCGCCGTTCTGTACCTGGATGGCAACGAGATGGCGCGGGCAGCCAGTCTGGGGGCGTTTCCAGCCCTGAATCCGAACCTGCGCTTTGGGTATGAGACGTTCACCTACATCCCGATCCGGCATGGTGCCATGGGTGTGATCGACGAGATCATGATCTACAATCGGGCGCTGGCCGCGGAAGAAATCCCTTCCTTGATGGTGACGGCGCCGCCGGAAATTGCCTCTGACCCGCGTCCGGCGGACGAAGCCACCGATGTTCCGCGCGACGTCGTCCTCGGCTGGGGGCCGGGCGCGTTTGCCGCGGCGCATGATGTGTACTTCGGCACGTCATTCGACGACGTCAACGCAGCGAGCCGAGCGAACCCGAGGGGCGTGCTCGTCAGCCAGGGTCAAACCGCCGCCAGTTACGACCCGCCGGGCGTGCTCGATTTCGCCACCACCTACTACTGGCGGATCGATGAGGTCAACGCTCCGCCGGACAGCACGATCTTCAAAGGAGCGGTTTGGAGCTTCACGGCCGAACCGCTGGCCTACCCCGTGGCAAACATCGTCGCCACCAGCAACGGGATCTTCGATGCGGACTTCGGGCCGGAGAACACCATTAACGGCTCAGGCCTGAACGCCGCCGGTCAACACTCCATCCAGGACACGGACATGTGGGCGGCCGCGCCCGGCGCCGAGCCTCTGTACATCCAGTACGAGTTCGACCGCGTTTACAAACTCCATCAGATGCTCGTCTGGAACTATAACTCCATGTTCGAGCTGGTCCTCGGCTTCGGCCTCAAGAGCGTGACCGTCGAGTACTCCGAGAACGGCGCGGACTGGACGGCTCTGGGCGATTTTGAGTTCGCGCGGGCCACGGCCAAGGCGACGTACACGGCCAACACCACCGTAGACTTCGGCGGGGTTCCGGCCCGGTTCGTCCGGCTGAACGTCAACAGCGGCTATGGCATGATGGGCCAGTTCGGGCTCAGCGAAGTCCGCTTCCTGTACATCCCGGCCCACGCCCGCGAGCCCCAGCCGGCCGACGGCGCCACCGACGTCGAGGTCGGAATGGGCCTGGCCTGGCGCAGTGGTCGCGAGGCGGTCCGGCACGACGTGTATGTGGGCATGGCCCCGGACGCCCTGAATCTGGCCGGCACGGTTGACTCGCCGGCGTTCGTGGCGGCGCTGGAGTTCGGCCGTACGTATTACTGGCGGGTGGACGAGGTCAACGAGGCCGATGCCACCCCGGTCTGGAGCGGCGATGTGTGGAGCTTCGCGACCCAGCAGTACGCGCTGATCGATGGGTTCGAGACCTACAACGACGACCTCGAAGCCGGGACCGCGATCTTTGACACGTGGCTGGACGGCTGGATCAACGCAACCGGCTCGATAGTCGGTTATTTCAATGCCCCGTTTGCCGAACAGACCATTATCCATGCCGGGCGCCAATCGATGCCCTTGCAGTACGACAACACGAAGTCGCCGTTCTACTCCGAGGCCTGGCGCGAGTTCGAGACCGCCCAGAACTGGACGGGCAACGGCGCCGATCGCCTGGTGCTCTATGTGCGAGGCAACGCGCCTGCCTTCGTGGAGCAGGCCGATGGCCAGATCATCATGAGCGCCATCGGTACGGACATCTGGGACACGTCGGACCAGTTCCGTTACGCCTACAAGAGCCTCAGCGGCAACGGCTCGATCACGGTCCGCGTCGACAGCCTGATCCGCAGCAATGAGTGGGCCAAGGCCGGCGTGATGATCCGCGAGACGCTGGAGCCGGGCTCGAAGCACGCCTTCATGGCGTTGACGCCGGAGCCGGCGCACGGGGGGTCGTTCCAGCGTCGTCCGGTGGCCGGCCAGGCCAGCGCCAATACGGATGTGGCCAATATCTCGCTTCCGCACTGGGTGCGTCTGACGCGGACGGGCAACACCTTCACCGCCCATTACTCGGCGGACGGCGTGACCTGGACCGCGGTGGTGGTCAGCCCGGCGGTTGAGATTACGATGGCCAGCAACGTGTACATCGGTCTGGCGGTGTGCAGCCACGACGCCGCGATCGTGACCGCGGCCGAGTTCTCGAATGTTTCGATGACCGGCGGTGTGACGGGGGCCTGGCAGACGGCGGAGATCGGCGTCGCCCAACCTGTGGGCAATGCTACGGCTGAGCCGATGTACGTGCGGATCGAAGACGCGGCGGGCAAGACCGCGACGGTGGTGAATGCGGATGCGTCGATCAACCAGCGTCCGTCGTGGCAGGAATGGTCGATCCCGTACAGCGAGTTGTCGGGCGTGAACCTGGGCCGGGTCAAGAAGATGGTGATCGGCGTGGGCAGCAAGACCAGCCCGAAGGCCGGTGGGGCCGGCACGGTTTATGTCGACGATATCGGCTACGGCCGCCCGGCCGCTCCTTAGTGGTTCCGGAACTCCGGCCGTCTCAGCGCATGACAAGGGCCTGCCCCGCGTTGGCGGGGGCAGGCCCTTGTCCGTCTCGTTCGCCGCATGCCCACAGGGGCGGAGAACGCCTCGCCCCGGCCCGCCGTGCCGGATTATAGTTGAATTTCCCGCCCGGAATCTGGTATAAGTAGAAATGAAGGGTTCTGTAGTCCGGCATTCTATCTGGCCGTGAAAACACGAAGACGTGGGTCTGCCGAGGAGCGGATATGGCCGGGAATGTTACTTCACGCCGAAGCACATCCACTATACGGCTGGTTGTCCTGCGCCGTCGCCGCGCGCTCTGACAGGCACTTCTCAGGAAGGAGGTGACCAGGA
>Ga0209506_1002488_pt1 | contig 16370 bp, 8 predicted proteins | sample AD_JPNHG2_MetaG_FD_184409 | JGI IMG/M metagenome (GOLD analysis project Ga0209506, IMG submission 184409) | Active sludge microbial communities of municipal wastewater-treating anaerobic digesters from Japan - AD_JPNHG2_MetaG (SPAdes) (version 2) | ecosystem: Engineered > Bioreactor > Anaerobic >...
GTGAGCGTGTGTTGCAGGCGTTCCACCTTGATATCGTCAAACGAAAGCGAGCGGGCCATATAGGCGCCGTCCGCTTTCAGGTTCATGGCGACAAGTTCCATCGCGGTAACGCCGCCGGCGGAGATATTTTCCACAAAATTTTGCGCGGAGGGAAAGGGGGTTTTATCTCCCCATATGCCCAGGCGGGTGGCATAGGCCAGGTTCATAACTTCCGTGGCGCCGGTCGCGGAAACATACACAACGCGGGCGTTGGGCAGCCGGTTTTGCAGTTCAATTCCGGCCAGCGCCGTTTCGGACGCTTTCTTTTTGCCCCGGTCGGTTCTAGTGGCCAGGGCGTTACCCATGTTGTGCGCTTCATCAAAGACAAGCACGCCATCAAAGTCTTCGCCCAGCCAGTTTACTATCTGATCAAGGCGGCTGACTTCTTGTTTATCCACGACTTTATTTGAGCGCAGGATGCCGTAGCCGACAAAGCATATCCCTTCGCTTGTTTTGATTTTATCGCGGAGTTTGATTTTTCCCAGGTCAAATAATAATCCCTGGTTCCAGCCCACGCCGGCCACGTCGCGTTTTGCGTCGGCCAGAAGCGGCGAGTTCTGACTGAGCCAAACCGCTTTTTTGCGGCCCTGGTTCCAGTTATCCCAGAGGATCGCGGCGATTTCCCGGCCCTTGCCCACGCCGGTGCCGTCGCCGATGAAAAAGCCGCGGCGCTGGCCGTTGGGCAGCGTGGTGCTGTGCGCCTGCCCGGCGTAAACCACCGCTTCGAGTTGCGCGATACTGATATTGCCGTTTTTGATTACTCTTTCCGGGAGATGTGGCGCGTAGGTCGGATCAATCGGTTCAACGGTGGCCATCGCCACGGACTCCACCAGCTTGCCCGGATGCGGTTGCGCGCCGGCGACGGTCAGTTTTGCCGGTTTATATTCATCAAAGATTGCGTCGGTTAATTCGGAGGCGCTTTTGGCGACGGCGGTTTGTTGCCCGATTGTTAGGCCCTGGGTAGGGCTATCCTGTTCATGTGGTAGGGATAATCCGGCAGCGTCAGCGTCAGATGGTCGTGGACTGTTAAAATCAGTTGTGTCGCCAGGTCTTGCGGCGTTTTGACTTGTGCCCAATCCACCGGCTCTTGTTCCTGGCCGTCGATCACGGTTAGATATTTCATCACGTTGTGGGGTTTCCAGCCGATCATTTCGTTGATCGTTTCGATCAGGCGTCCGTCCTCGTCCTCGATTTGTGGTAATCCCCAAATCATCAGTTGCAAACAATAAAGGCTGTCCGGGGAGATTGGCACTTTCTCCTGTTCTAGTGCCTGGCGGCATTTCTGATTGAGTTCCAGCTTGTTGAGCTGGGATAGTGATGCGGTCATTTCTCACTCCTTCCAATAGGGTTATGAGCTCTTCAACCGTATCGACATTTCCTGTCACTTTTAATATACTCTTTTTTTCTGATTTAGCAAGAGGTTTATCGATCACGATTATTTGATTGTCGAAGCTCGTTCCATATTTCGCGTATTCTTTGCCGGAGATGCCGATATTGGCGCGGACGCTGTAATCATTATCTATTTTCGCCCACCAATCGCGGAAAGCCGGTTTATCATCGGCCATGCCGTTGCCAACGATGCCCACCAGGCGGCCGCCGGGCTGGAGTCGTTTTAGCGCCTGTTCTATATGCGCTGTGGCATTGATTGTTTTTCGCTGTCCGGCCATGCGTCCGGCGGTAGCTGAAAAGGGCGGGTTCATCACCACTACCGTGGGTTTGATTTCCCAGGGCAGGATATTGTTTATTTGTTCCGCGTTTTCTGTGAATACTTGTGTAAAGCCGAGTTCTTTCAATATCATCGCGCGGCGCGGGGCCAATTCATTCACGATAATATTGTCGATTGGTATGCCGGCTAGGCGCGCGAAAATCGCCAGGTTTCCGGTGCCGGCGGAAGGTTCCAGGTAAACGTCTTTATATTGGAGATCAGCTACCCAATTAGCCACATACGCCAGGGACGGCGGCGTGGAAAACTGCTGAAATTCTTCCATTTCCGCCGTGCGCGTGGTCTGCGTGGGAATTAACTCCAGCATTTTTTTGATTTTAGCGATGGCCTGTTTTGCGCCGGCGGCGTCCAGTGCGTATTTCAGTGTGCCGGAATAAAACAGGTATTTATTAATGCCCATTTCCATCGCGTCGTAAGCGTCTTTCGCGGAGTATTTTCCTTCGGCTAGTGTGCCGCCGAAAGCGGTATCGCAGATTTTAAACAGATCTTCGCGGGTGAATTTTCTTTTTTCTTTAAGGTTATAAAAAATGCTATCCGATACATTCGCAAACGCGGCGGCTTCTTGTTCCTGTGTTGGCGCTTCGGGCGCGGCGGTTGTTTGCGCGGCGTATTTATCCCGGATTGAGGAATGCACTTCGTCAAGCGGCGGCAGCGCGGCCAGTAGCGCTTCGGACGGATCGCCGTTGAAGAATGACCATACTTTTTTCGGGCCATACCAGCGGCCGCCGATCCGTTTGATTGTTTCTTTCCAGGTGCGCGTTTCCGGCCCGGTGACGTTCCATACTGTCTTACCGGTATTTGTTTTGCCCTGGCTGACTTTAAGGCCGTAGGCGCCCAGATCGGCGGTTCCGGCGGCGGGCGTTTCGGCGGGCGTTGCCGGTTTCAGTCCGGTTGTCGCCTGGACGGATTGCGTGGGCGCTGGTTTGGCCGGCGCGGCGCCTGGATTTTCCTGCGCCCATTTATCGTATATTTCCTGTAGGCGCGCGGCGATATCGCCATGTTCCGCGGCGTTGTTTTTATAAGCGTCGATGTTTGTTTTTTTGCGCGCGCGTTGTGCGGCGGCCAGCAAGTTCTGTTTCCGTTTTTTGTGGTTTGCGATATAGACCAGAATGTCGTCCGGTTCGTAGTATTGTGAGGGATAACCCTTGATCCCTTCGGGCATGAGGATATCCGGGATTACCTTATCCGGGCGCGCTGTTTCTTTTTGCAGATTTTGAGGTTCAACCATCTCATATACCACGCCGTTATCCGAGCGCACTTTGAAGTTCGGGTAGCGTTTTGTTTCCTTTTGTCCGCCGAAGATTGTCTGTGTCGTTACGGAATAGGTTTGATCTTCGATGATTTCGCCGTGGCGGTTGTCGCGGGTGGGCATGACCACGCGATCGGCGATTTTAAATGCCGACGCGGTTTCGTCGGCGGGCGGGGCCGGCGCGGGCGTTTCGGCTTTTTTGCGGATCGTGATATTGGCCGCGGCCAGTTTATCCGCGGCGGCGCCGGTTATCAGGCCGGTTAATATATTCTTTTCTTCCGCGGTAGGCGTGCCGGCAATAAATTCATAGCCGCGTTCTTTAACATACTCCACTTTGCTACCGGCGATTAAACCTATTGCGGTCTGTTCGGGCGTTTCTGTTTTCGCTTCTGCGCCGAATAGTGAGGGCGTTTTCAGTCCGGTTGTCGCCTGGACGGATTGCGGGATCGGCGGTGGTTTGGCGGCTTCATTTTTTCCTCCTGGGAGCACCTTTTCGATTGCTTCTTTTACCGGATCGGAAATATCTTTATCTTCCAATTCAGTTTTAAGAGCGTGGAGTATATCATCCTTCATTTCCTGTTTGGTTGGATAAGTTTTATATACATAGCCTGTGCGATATAAACCTCTTTCGCCGAGAGAATCAGGGTAAGATATTGATGCTTCAAATCTATAGCCGTGTTTATAATCGGCACTATCTTCATCCGTTATTGCGGATATGGAGATAGAAGCATCAAGCTCCTTGAAAGGAATATATTTATTAAAAACTTGTTTTTCTACTTCCGTGGCTTCTTCCGCCGGTTCCTTGCCGATTTCGTTTTCATTAATCGCGTCGATTTCCGCTTCCGTGTTCATGCCGGTTTTATTTGTGCCGGGATAATTACGCACGGCCATATACAGCGATTTCAGATAAGGCCGGATAGCTTCGCCGATATCCGCGATCATCTTTTGGGAAAAGTCCATGAATGACCGGGCGCCGCCTTCGATATAATATCCGGCCAGGTCAATGCCGGCGGTGAGGATTTCCGGATCGATGCCGGTGTTTAACTGCGTAGGATCATATTTCTTGAATTTATTTTTGAGGATTTCGCGCGCGCGCGCGGCCTTGTCTTCCGTGAAGATTTTATTTTCGCTGCCGAAAGCGGGCTTTTCCTTTTCGGCGGGTTTTACTTCTTCGGTTGTTTTAAATTCGTCCGGGCGGCGGCTTTCATCCCGGAATGTTTCGGCGCCGGCGCGTGTCGGGATAATCTGCACCGGTTCAGTGCGGCGCACGCCGTTGACCGTGAACGAGCGCATACCGTTTTCGTCTTCGTATAGGTCATGGCCCCCCGTGTTTTGTCCGATCAGCTTCCGCTGCTTTTCCGTTTTTGCCGGCGCGGGTTTTTCGGTTTTCGGTTTCAATCCGGTTGTGGTTGTAACTGACTGCGGGATTTTCTTTTCTTTTTTTGTCAGTTCGGGATAATCCTTCAGCACTTCAGGGGGGACGGGCTTGCCTTCGGAAAGGGCTTTTTCAACTATTATTTTATGTGCATCTGCTGTAAAATCTGAGATTGTTTTTTTATACCAATCAAAAGAGAATTTTTCATTATCGGCAATCTCATAAAATGCTGAATCAAGAGCAGTGTATTTCCCCTTTCTTCTATTTAATTTGAAAGGGATCGAACCTGCGGCGGTTATATAGCTTGACTCTGCTATTTTATTTCCTTCTGTGTCGTATGCCTCGTATTTATATCTTCCTCCGGCGATATTTCGCCTTACTGTTACATAGAAAATAGGATCTTTTTTGTAGTTTCCTGTTTTCTTAAAATATTCAGGTGTATGTTGTTCAACTGAAACTTTAACATATTCATCCCGCGTCATTTTCCACGGCTCTTTTGGCGCTTCTTCTTCCGCTGTGGATTTCGGCCCGGATTGCAGTGATTCCATATCAAACGATGCGGCTTCCGGGTTGGGTCTGAAATAATCCACATCATTGATCGTGCTGCCCTGGCGCACTTTGCGGATCGTGCCGTCTTTCATCGTCACGTTGCCAGCGTCGTCGATATCGGTAACGCGGAATTCTTCTCCGGCAATAACCAGGCGATCGCCGAAAGTCAGGTCATCAATATTGATTTTTCTGCCGGCGAGGGGCGTAAATCCTTTTTCTGCCCAGGCCGTGGCTTCTTCCAGGTAATCTCCGCCGTGCTTGCGTGCGGCGCTGGATATCGCGTTAAATATTGTTTCTTGGCGCGGGGTGAGAGTGTCCTTGTTTTGCACCTTTTTCAGTATGGCGCGGGCTTCGGCCCTGTCCACTTTCACGCCCGCTTTGTTGGCGGCGGTAAGCCATGCAACGCCGGCGCTGATGCGTTTATTGGAGTTGGTGGCCGGGTCATATACCAGGCCGGCTTGCCCGGAATTTTCCAGATCAGTCAGCATTTGCGTTACCAGGGCGGCGGTGTTGATATTATCGCTGGCCGGCACGGGGGCGGGCTGATAATCGGGATTTTCTTGTTCGTCTAAAATGTCCTTGTCTTGCGCGGTTTCTTGTAAATCCGGGTGATCTTTAAGTGCCGCGGGTGATACAGGTTTTCCTGCCGCGCGGGCCTGTATAATAAGCTCGCGGTGGCGCCGTTTGGCTTCGGGAATAGCCGCCGGAGTTCCGTCGGTTGTCCGGAAAATATACTCGTCCAGGCTCATTTCCGTGTATTCTTTGTGTTTTGCTTGATTTAATTTGCTTTTTTCAGTGTCGGTCAGTTGCTCATAGTTCTGCTCTAATGTGCTGATATGGCTGGCAGATAGCATACTGTTGATATTCAGCAAATGCCGAACATGTCGTAACGTGCTTTCCGCGTCTTTTTCCGCTTTTCTGGCTGCGCGGCGTTCTTCCGCTTCGGCCAGGGCTTTTTCATCGGCTTGCTGTTTGGCGATTTTAGCGTCCAGGGCGGTGATGCGGTGCTGTGCTAGGCGTTGGCGCAGGTCAAACAGATTAGCAGGAGCGGGGCCGGCGGGTGTTTCCAGAGAATAAAGATTTGGCCCGGCTGGCGTGATGGTCAGTCCCATTTCTTTTTGCAGCGCGGTGATCAGGCGTTTTTCTGTAAGCGATAATACGTCGTCCACAATAGTCTGCTTTTGCGGATTATCGGCGGCGAGTGTTGTTTTCAGCGTTGCTTGCTGCTCACGCGCGTCGGTTACGGCGGCGTCTATTTCCGCCTGTTCCTGCGCTGCTTGTGCTGCTGTTTCCGCTTCGCGGCGGGCAATTTCCGCGGCGCGGGCGGCTTCCAGTTCTTCGTTTTCCGCGGCCACTTCCGCCGTGATTGTATCGTAGAGATTCGCGGCGTGTTTCTGCACATCCGCCGCGTGTTTTTCATCGAGCGTGGTTTGGCGTTGTCCTTCGGTAACATGCGTTTTGCTGGCTTCATTGGAAGGCACAATCGGCATATCCGTGTGTGGCTTGGCGCTGGGCGCTGCTCCCTGTTCGCTTGGCGCCGGTGAAGCACCGGCGCTTTCAAAGGGCGCGTGCACGGCGGCGGCGCCGCCGCCAAGCACCAGGCCGGTCAGGCCGGCTTCGATTATCCGTCCTAATTCTGCGGATAGTTTTTGATCCGGCGCGTGGCCGTGTTGGGAAACGAGCACATTGACGCCTTCCTGCACCATTTCCGTTCCGCCCTCCCACAATCCCTGGCGGACGATTTTGCTTAACAACTTTTTCGCATCTTTGTTACGGAAGATCAGATTATCCGCCGGGATAACCTCTAGGATTGCGTTGACCGTGCCGGCGATCAGGCCTTCCGCCGTGGCGATGCGTTCAATCGCGTCGTCTTCCAAAAGCCCGGTGCGCTGCATTTCCTGTTTGGCCTGTGAATATTGAGCGCCGGCTTCGATGGAGAATGATCCGCCAAAGCCCGCGGCGAAAGCGGTCGTGCGGATTGCTTTTTGTCCCCAATTAAGCACCTGGGCGGCCTTGGCTGCGCCGCCGACGCCGGCATAGACGGCCAGCAAATTTGGGATATTTTCGCCTAGTGATCTTACCCACCAGCGCCAATCGGCCAGGCGTTCCGGTTTTTCCAGTATATCGCCCTCGGCCAGATAATCCGGCCGGCGCAGCATTTCGTGATCGCGGAGCTTGCGTAAATATTCAGCGGTGGATTTCATGCCCGGCACGCGCAGCATTTCGCCGAGAGAGACGATAGACTCGCCGGTCGTTACAAATCCCTGGCCCACCGCCGAGCCGGCTTCGGCAAAAAATCCGCGTTGCTCCTGATCTGATTTTTGTTTTGCCGGTTCTTCCGGGGCAATTTGCGCGAGATGGCGGTCGAGTTCCTCGTTAATCCATCTTCCTGTTTGCTTATAATCCACGCCTGGGATTTGTTGCATGGCCGGCGGTGTAGTTTGTTCAATTATTGCCTGGCGGGTTTCAGGCGAGGGTGTGTTCTGCTCTAAAGCGCGGTCGAGTTCCTCGTTAATCCATCTTCCTATTGTGTGTTTGGTGGTGTCCGGCATTCGGTTTCCTCTCCGTTTTTTTTGTTAATTATTTGATGCGCGCATAGGGGTATTTGTGTTGGATTTTCTCCAGCGCGGCGGGCGTCAGTTTATCGTTTTTTTTCAACGCTTCGATTTCTTTTTGGGCGGCGGCTGTTTGCTCCTGCGCCCTGTTTTCCATTTTTTCATTAAACCATTTAGCGGGCGTGGCGATGGCCTTACCTATCGATTTGGCCGTTTGCCCTACCTTCTTTAGCCTTTCTGCGCCGGCGGCGGGTATATCATTAATAGTGGTGGATGCCGCGGGGGGGGTGGTGATTGTTGCCGGCGTCGTGGCGGCGGCGGGCGTTCCTATTTTTCCCGCCCATGCTTGCGCGAGGTCATACGCTCCTTTTAAATCTCCGGCGTTGTTTAGATCGCGGATGCTTTTAAGAATTTCTTTAGATTTCGCCTTATCCGCCATGCCTGCGATAGTCGTTTGCCATTGCGTCATTTTTCCCATGTAGTCGGGATCAATATCCATCGTTGCCAATTCCGTTCTGATCCGGGTTTCGTCGGCGTGTATCGCGTGATGGGCGGCGAGTGTTTTCTCGATGTAGTCGTTTTGATCCGGGTATGTGAGTTGCAAATCCGCGCTTTTCGACCAGTCCTTCGCCAGTTGGGCGCGGGTGGGTGCGGTGGCTTGTTTGATTAAGGCGGTGGTGCGCTGATAAAGATTATACTTGGGCTGCAATTCTTTTACGAGCGTGGCGCGGTTTTCCGGGCTGATGCCGGGCGTTTTGATTTTTGTCAGGATGTCGTCCATGTCGCTTTTAAGCTGATATGTCGCCGCGGTGGCGGCCAGATACGGGCTTTGTTGCAGCATACGCACAAACTGCTGGCCCAGCGGTTGCCATTGGGCTGCGGTGCGCTTTTCGGCCGGGTCGATGCCGGTAAGCGACAGTAGCGAACGGGCGCCGTATCTTTGGGCAAATTCTTCTGCGCTGATTACTTCATTTTCGGCTCTAATTTTTTCCGCCAGGGCGCGCTGTTGCAGCTTCAGAAGATTATTGCGGTTGATGTTTTGCTGTTCCTGCATGGCCAGTCGGCGCAGATCCAGCTCATGGGCTTGCTCGTCGCGTTGAATTCCTGCCTGTGTTTGCATCCGGGTAATGTCCTGGTTTGATTCCGCCAGGGCAAGATTATTTTCCAGTTGTTTGCGCGCGATGATATCTTGGGCGATGTCCCGCAGGGTAAGGCGGGCATCCTGAAGGGCGGCGGGCACGGCATTGTAGTTGTTCATTATTTTTCTCTCCTCTTTCTAATAAACCTCGCCGTTGGCGCGGGTAAATTGTTTGCGGGTGCGGCCGATACAGCCGATCAGGGCCAAAAATGCTGTGGCGATAATGCGTTCGTAGCGCCAGGGTGGCGGCGCCGTTTTAACCAGGGCGTGGCGGCCATAGACAATCAGGGGATCGACCAGCCAGCGTTTGATCAGGCGCGTGAGGCGCGGGCTGCGGTGCATGCGCGGCACAATCTTTTCGGCCAGCATGTAATATCCGCGCAGTTGGCGCCGGGTTAGAAATTTATCGCGGTATTCGCGCGCGATTTCCACTTCGGGCGATTTCCGGGAAGTGCAGGCGGTAACAATCATGCAGGAATCTTTGAAAAAATTACTGGGATTATCGATAAAATCCAATACCTTGCCTGCCGGATTTAATGCCCACTCAAAGGGCCTGATATTTTTAGCGCTAACAACGTCTAATTCTTTAGCCCACTCAAATGGGATGTCTTCAATATTTGATGTGTTACTGACTGTGCGTCCAAACTGTGAAATGACATTATTTTCGCTGCCGCCTAGTTCTTGTAATCCATACCCTAAAAGAGCTTGTCCACCGCGCCTTAAGGCGTGATAGGTCATGTATGGCGCTATGGATGTCGCTATTGACTTTAGGGTTGTTCCTATTCCTGTTGTCGCGGCGGTTTTACCTGCTTCCTGTGCGGCGATTTTTCCGCCTTCTTCCAGCGCGGTCTTGCCTGCTTCTTGTGCTACGGTCTTGCCTGCTTCCTGTGCGGCGATTTTTCCGCCTTCTTCCAGCGCGGTCTTGCCTGCTTCCTGTGCGGCGGCAATAGGGGCAACGGTCGCGCCGATGGTTTTCGTGCCTTCGGCGGCGGGGTCAAGGACTAATGGTAATGCTATTTTATTCAGCTCATTCAGGCCGGCGGCTTGCGTTATGAGTTCTGTGGCCTTGCCCGTTAGTTGGGGCATAAACTCCGGGTCTTTTATCAGTTTAGCAAGCTGGATGCCGGTAGTGCCGCCGCGGATCAGGGCAGCGGTTCGCGCCTGCTGCTCCTGCATGGCGATGGCTTCTTGTTTTAGTTTCTGTTCTTGTATCAGACGTTCTTCTTCCTGCCGGCGGCGGGCTTCGGCGGCCAGTATCTGCGTCGCGGCGGGCATTTGGGAAGCCAGTATTTGGTTTAGGGGGGGGTTGATTTTTCTGCCCGTAAGGCCGGAATACTGCGTATTAGAGCGCGGAGTGATCAGGGACATTATTAAAAATCCTCCTTTAAAAATTCGCGTTGCTTTGTGCCGCGCGAGATTGTTGATTGCTTAATTATTTCAGCAAGTTCTTTATTTTTGGCAATCATGTCGCCTATTCTTTTTGTTTGTGTTTCCTGCTGCTGGATTTGCTTCAAAGAAGCCAGGCCCTGCACGGGGATTGTGGCGCCGGAGATGATGGAGGCCAGGTTATTCTGCCGTTCCCAGGCGTCGAGTGCCTCGCGCGCGGAAAGCACGTTCATAAATATTTTTTTGCGATCCAGGGCGAGATTTTGGGATTCGATGATTTCGCGCGCGTTGGCGGCAGATTTGGCCGCGGCCCATCGGTTCATGATCGGGGCAAGCTGGGGATTAGCCGCCGCGGCGGTTGGTTTGCTCATTTCGCGGATCACTTCGTTGTGAATCATATAATCGCTGGGCATAATTTTTATCTCCTATCGGTTGCTCGTTCTTTCTGTTGAGTATTTGATGCCCCAGGCCAATAACTGCACGCCTTTGGGGCTGGCCGATGTTGATGTGGACATGCGGACGCGCAGCGTGTTGCCGTCGCCGGGGTTGATGCGGCCGGTCCAGATAAATAATTTTTCCGTTGTGTCTGATACGGGAATTTCGGCCATCGTTTGTCCGATGGTGGCGTTGTCGCGGTATAGCGTTACGGTTAAAATCACGCCGGGTTCGGGGGTGGTCAGGCCGATTATTTTTAAAAGTTGTTCTTTGGTAATTACCCATATTGAATCGGTGGGCAGAATTTCGCCCGTTTCGACGTGTTGGGCGATTGGCTGGCCGTCATAAGTCGTGCCGTGATCCAGGCGCATTACTTTGGCGTTATGCCGGAAACCGTAAATGTAGTGCTGGCCGTGGGCGTCGGAAACGCGCGCAACGGCGGAAAAATAGGGCGAAGCCGTGGCGGTAGGCGTTTTAGGATACCAGCTTTGCACTTCAAAATCATAAACCAACCATACGTTATTTTCGGTTTGGCTGGCGCCGGAAGGTATTTGCAGATTATATTTTTTGCCGCAGGGCGAAAACCAGCCGATTGCTTTATCAATCGCGGCAAAATTGATACAGCGCGGGTCGCGCTCGTCAAAGTAACATTCTATGCCGGGAATTGCCTGAATGCCGCCGGCGTCAAATATATAGGGGCCGGAGAAGGAAAGAAAGCAGGCCACGGTGCGCGCGGATTGCTGCTGGGGGCTTTCGGGGATTGTGGAGGTGTCGAGTGTGCCCGGCGCGGGACAGCCTATTTTTGTGTCCAGCGGGTAGATTTTATAAGTTTCGAAGTCATAGCCGTGCAGTATGTGGATTTGCGTTTTTTTGAAAAAAAGCGCGAAAGTAAAAATGGAGCTTCCCAGCCGGTTATAGATTTCCGCGGCGCAGGTCAGTTCCGCGCCGTCGCCGATGTATAGCGGGCCGCGGCCGTCGCCGTTAGAACTTTGTTCGCCGTTCCAGCCTTCGGTGGCGTAAGCCATGCCGTAATCGACGCGGTTGAGTTCCGCGGTGCCCATGCGGGCGCAAAGCATTGGCCGGCCCTGAAACATAAACGGGAATTTATAGGCGGGAAACATATTCTGGGGCGCGGGCACTACTTCCACCTTATCGATCCAGACATAAGCGTAAAGTTGCGCGGAAAATTTTATGCGGTAGCGGAAAAAAGGCTGTCCGTCATCGTCTTTTTTTACTTCATACCCTGGGGGGGAGGGGTTAAAAGATACAAAGCCGGTCTGATTAAGCGTTTTGCCGGCCACGCTGGTGCCGTCCTGCAGGCCGGTTACTTCATCCCAATCGGTGCCCATCCAGCAATACAATTTCATTTGTGAGGCCAGAATGTTCACTTTATCGGCGGTTTCCCGCTTATACATCGTTATTTTTACGGCACAGATTTGTTCCGTGGTGTCGAATTCGATATGTTCAGCCGCGGTCATTAGCCCGACATCGGCGACAAAAACGGCGTGTCCTTCGGCGCCGGAGGGCGTTTCTTCCTGCACGGGAATTGTGGCGTCATGCCATTTTGTGCCTTTGTAATATTTAAAGCGCTGCACCGGGCGTAAAACGCCGTCCCATAAATCCACCGGCGGTTGCGGCGGCGCGTCCACGGTGATGCGGTAAATTTCCGCGGAGCCGGCGGAAAGTTGGAAACGATAAGCGTAGTAAAGATTGCCGCCGACAAAGCGCGGCTGCGCTGATCCCACCGTAGAGGCAAACCTCACGCTGCCATCGGCGCTACTCAGGCCGTAGGTCTGATCGGATAGTGTTCTTAATGTTTCGTATTTCGTGCCCGTCCATTGATGCCCGTTGATTTGGGCGGTCGCGGTATTGGGATCTGACACATATATTTTAACGCCCTGGATTGGCCGCAGTGTATAAATGCTGAGGCAGGCGTGTCCGAAGGCGTAAGGCGCGGTGGGGGGTGTAAAATTGGTTAGGTGTCTGGCCAGTCCGGTAGTGATGCGCGTATTGTCGTAATACGCTGTTTTGGCAAACGCGCCCGCGTTGGTGGTGCCGATGCGCAGGGCGCCGGCGTTGATGGTGGGCATGCTGCTTGTTCCTATCGCTGTTTCCACTACTTCCGCGGCGGCGGTTATCCGTTTGCCGGCAACAAAGAAACGGATACTGCCGCCGGTGCGGCACAATTCCAGGTGAACAAATGAATTGGCCAAAAGTAGTGCCTGATCCTCAGTCAGATAATATAAATATTCTGCCACGGTAGTGCCGCCGGCAACGGCGATAAAACGCATGCGGTATTTTAAAATGTATGCTTCGTCGTCGTATATATATTCCCACAGCCAGTAGTTATCCACATCTTTGTAGGCTTCCATGATTGGTTGCGATTTCGATGTGTCCCGGAGCATAGTTTGCTGGTCAATCGTAAAATCGCCCTCGGCGAAGGAAAACGCGGCGTGCGCGGGGATAGACCAGCCGCCGGCGCCGGGAAAATAACCGGAAGCGGAACCGAATTTTTTATATGCGCGGGAGAGAACGGCGTCGCCAATGCGCGTAACCGTGTGGCCCAGGCAGGATTTGTCCGTTAAGGTTGTCTGCCCGTCGGCGCCGTCGTAGGTCAAAAGAAGCGATGTGTCGGTGTCGATGTAAGAAAAAAACCGGACGGCGTTGCCCGGAGAGTTCAGCGAGTTGGTAAGCGCCTCGGTCTGATCGATGGGATTAACCAGCGGGTCGGATGCGAACGAATCGGAAAAAATTATTTTTGCCGGGGGCATTTCCGGGCCGGCGTAAATCAGGGTTTCCTTGCTGTTGCAATAGGCGATATGGTTGCGCGGCCAGTAGGCAAAGCGGCCCTGGCCGGCGCCGTCGGCGTCGTAGTGCAGCCGCGCGGATTCAAACGTTTTGGGCGCGGGGATATCGTCATTGTCCGTGTCGGCTATTTGCTGCAAGATGGAAGTTGCCGGCGTGCCGGAGGCGGTTTGTTCGGATACCTGCGCCAGCAGTATCGAGCGGCGCTTATCGGGTGTGCGCAGATGGATTGCGGTCTGCGCGCGCAGAACATAATCGCCCATATTGGCGGCGATGGCGCTGTATCCCATGCCGGCGGCCAGACCGTTGCGGGTTATTTCGTAATTGGACAAGGATGTATAATTTTTGCCGCCGATGCGTAGCGGGTGCAGCGCGGGAAGCCACTTGCCCGTAAAATCAAAATCTTTATTTGGCCTGGGGGTTTCCTCTGTGGACATATTTACTACCTGTAACGGCCGCGGCCGGATTTTTGTTTGAGTGTTTTCGCTCCCTGTTCAATTTTGTAGCGGAGCACTTCGGCGTCAAAAAGATTGCCCAGCGATTGCGCTTCCTGATACTCCGTTTTACCCGTCTTAAACAGCGCCGCGGCGCCGGAAGTAATGGCCTTGCATACCCGTTCCGGGTAAGTCCATGCGCCTAAATCCCAAAAAACCGGTGACGGCAGGCTCACATAGGGCACGGCTATTTTGTGCCCGGCGGTAAGAGATGGATATGCCAGTTTGATCAGGGCTGCGGTGGCGGGTATAATGGTATAAGTGTCCGAGGCATCCCACTCCTCAATGTTGTTCCCGGAAAACAGCGCGGTGTAGAGATGCGTCGCGTCGATTACGGATAAAACCATTCCTTCCGCGCCGGCGGTATTATTGTATATTCGGTCGCGGGGGCAGACGCGGTTGGTGGTGAGAAAATTCTTTGTTGAGTCTTCCAGTATCGATCGGCCGTTTGCCGCCGCGCCGGGCGATGTTGCCGCGCCAGTGATTAACGCCTGCTCGGCGTGGACGTCTTCGATGCTAAAATGCGGCGGATAATCCTGCGGGGTGGTTTCGTGCATGAGGTAGATATAATCAGGCGGGATTTGTATCGGCCAGGATATAATATTATTGTCCCCGGTATAGCGCACAAAAAAATTATCGTCGGCGTCGCGCATATATAGGTCGATAAAGGACGGAGGCAGGGGATATTCCTGCTGCTCCGCCGCGGTCGTGATTTCCGTTTCGCGTTTGAGTGCGCGGGTGTCGCGGGCAAAGATGCAGGCGGCCAGATCCAGGCATTCATAGGCGCGTTTTTTGGTGATGTATGCTTCGGAAAATTCTTTCGTGTCGATGCCGTCTAGAAATTCTTGTAAAAGGCGAAGGCCGATCATGGCTTATTTCTCCATTTTTTTCAGGTTTTGTTTTGCGGCGCGGATTGCCGCATCGAGACTCGCTGCGGCCGCTTCTGTGGGCAGAATTTCGCAGGCGGAAAGCCGCAGCGTGAAGCGCGTGGCTTCGTCCCAGGGATCGCCTTTGGAAAAACTGATCAGTTTCCCTTTGAGCGTGATCGTCATATCCTGGTCAATGGAAAGTTTCTCCATGCCGGATGGTTTGATTTTGCTTTCCTTACCGAAGCGAAAGGAAATATCTGTGTTTTGCGCTTCTTTTTTCGCGGGGGATGCTGGGGCGGTTTCTGCTTTCATTTTTTTAATCTCCTTATTTTATTGTTTTTGTTTACGGCGTGTGGTTTGCGCGGCGCCGCAGTTTGGGCATGTATCAGCGTCTTGTATGCCCTGATCGGCCATAAATATCGCGCGGCAGGCGCCGCATATGTTTACCGGTGTGGCGCGCATATAGGTTGTCCGCGGACTTATGGTCAATGGCTCGCCGTAAAAATAATTTTCGAATTTTTCCACGACGGCGGCCACGCGATACGGCGTGTCCGGTTTCAGGCCGGTTATTTGCAGGCTATATGCTTCATCAAAAAACAATCCTTCTTCCCAAACCACATGATCGTCGATAGTGGGCGCGCCTTCTTCTCCTTCTTTGGCGCAAAAGCCGCGGCGGTTAATTCCTTCCAGCCCATTAGCGGTATGACTCCCATGGCAGGTAAACCAGGAATAGCCAATCGCGCTGACCGGCAGTGTGGTTACACCAGCGGGCGCGTTGCCGCCGGCCAGAACCGTGCCGTCCATTAGAAAAAAACCTTTTGCTCGATATGCGATAATGTTGTCCATTTACAGCCTTATTCCTAAAATATTATATATTTCGGTTTTCGTTCATACTCCACTTCTACCCAATACTGGCAGCATAGGGCAATAGAGGTATTAGGGGATTTACCTTCTACCTTATAAGCTCCCAGCGAATCTCCCGCCAAAAGAGCATTCACTTCCTCTTTAGTCCATGCCGCTGATGTCTTCGGATTAGTAGTGTAAGTCTTAGAATGTAATCCATAGGCTGATGTGCTGGGGTTAAAATAACTGTCATTATAAACCGTTCCGCCAGTTTTAATTCTAAACCTAGCTTGTGAATGCACACCGGGAGAACCGGATTCGTATAAGTAGTAATATCCTTTAACCGTAACCTTGTTGATACTATCGCTTCCGGTGTATTCCTCTAATGTATAAAGAATATCGTAAACCTGTTGACCTGTGCTGGCCAAATATCCATAGTTATAATCCGCCTCATTTTTAGACGATTCATCTACGTTCTGGTAGAGGTTACTGCCTGTGTTCGGCGTTCCATAATATTGTGAATTAGAGCTATTATATGTGTAAGAATCTACGCCTGTCGGTCTAAGGATTTGAGTTTCAGCCATTGTAACGCCACCTCAAATCAAATTGTGGTTCGCGTTTCGCTGTCCAGTCAATGCCAAAACCCTTCGGGCATATTCTTACATCGCTCCAATCTTTATTGTTGCTTTTTAATCTTAACGATAAAATAAATTGCGCCATATATTCCGGCACTTTGCCGGACGTATCATAGAAGCATGCCTTGTCTTTATATAGCTCAATACACTTTTTGGTCGGACAGCCATCGCAAGGCAATCTGACTATTTCCAATCTGTCTTTAGTTTCCTCAAGGCACATCTGTTTATTAAATTCTAAAAAGTCGGCGATACCTTTAAAGCCTAATTCCGCAAGT
>Ga0209506_1002490_pt1 | contig 16368 bp, 21 predicted proteins | sample AD_JPNHG2_MetaG_FD_184409 | JGI IMG/M metagenome (GOLD analysis project Ga0209506, IMG submission 184409) | Active sludge microbial communities of municipal wastewater-treating anaerobic digesters from Japan - AD_JPNHG2_MetaG (SPAdes) (version 2) | ecosystem: Engineered > Bioreactor > Anaerobic...
TCCCAGACTTCCTTCCTCTGGAAGGACTCCTGCATCGCTTTCTCTGATATGTCATACCTGACGCCAATGTAACTCTTGATGATCCGCTCGGCCTCATCGAACTGAGAAAAGAGGTTCCCCCTGATCTCGTGATCGCCGATGATGATGTCAGCCCGCCTGAACCTGCCGATCCTGATGTTGCTGTTGGGGAATTACTTCTGCGGGTCTCTGCCAAAGAGGATGAGAGCCCCATTCCTGATCTGCCCGCCCCTGATGAGATCAAGACGCCGGAGAACGCTATCGATCGGTTCATTGGGTTCGATCGTGGTGAGGCGGCCTGCCGCCTTTGCCAGGGCAAGGAAACGCCTGACCGTCTCCTCGTCGATCTGGTCGGATGTGTATGCCCGGCAATACCGTCCCATTCGATGCTTTGCTGGAAGTATTCCCGGAGCTCGTCGGGAAGCATCTCGCGTGTGGTGTCACCGACGCGGGTGTAATACCGCCCGTCATAGGCGACCGGGACGCGGCCCCGCTCAACGAAAATGGTAAGAACGTGCTTCCCATCGATCTCGTGGGTCTCAATGATAGGGTGGATGCCGAGCCTGGTGGTTATGCTGTCTGCAAGGACTTTGATTGTGTTGTTCCTGAGATCGATGCCGGTGACGGCGTGATCCCTGTCTCTGACACCAAGAATGACCGTGCCGCCGGTGGTGTTGGCGAACGCGGAGAGGAGTTTGTAGAGATTGCTGCTCACTTCCTCCTTAAAGTCGATCCGCCGCCCTTCATAGCGGGCAAGAAGAGCAGGGAGGTCATCCATGAGACTCCCCCTCACACCATCCCGAATCCGGGGATCGCATCTGCCCGCCGTCTCGAACCGGCAAGGAAAAATCAGTGCCCTTGAAGCGGGTATCTGCTCCGATCCCTTCAATTCTGATCATGGTGTATCTCCAGGTCTGAGTTGGTGTCATTACGGTTTAAGCGAAAGGCAATAATCACGCTGATATTGAAGTCCGGGTACGTTAGGGTTTTCGCTCCGGCTCTGTGGTCCGGGTTGGCGAGCACGCATCGCATGTTGTCGAGGGCCCGGACGGAGGATTCTGGGAGGACATGTTCTGCTGTGCCCGGTGATAATTTGCGCGATCTGGTCCCGGTACATCATTGATCAAAAGATGGATTCCGATGAGAGTGAAGAACCATCCGGAGCAGGCCTGTTAACCAGCAGAGTGAGTTTCTCCAGATCTGGAGGTGGAGTAGAACCTCGCCTCCCTTGACCAGGCCGGTATGGAGACGCTCACAAAGACACCATTGCTTCTTCAACACACTGCAGCAGGCACCCCGCAGTCCTTCGCCGCCACCAGAACGTTCAGGGTACCGGTGATGTTTGCCTCGTTTGAGGCAATCGGGTCCTTCACCGACCGCGGCACCGAGGGGATCGCCGCCTGGTGGAAGATGCCGTCCGCGCCGGGGAAGGTCCCCAGCGCCGGGGAAGGTCCCCATCAGGAGGTCGAGGTCGGTGACGCTCCCCTCGATGAAGGTCACACAGGAGTGGTTGGCGAGGTGCTCGATGTTCGCCCGGCCTGGCACGGTCGCGAGGTTGTCGATGATGACGACGTCGTGATTTTGTGCTAAGGTGTCTGCAAGGTTCGAGCCGATGAAGCCGGCGCCGCCGGTGACGGTGTAGCGCATGAAGAGTTTATGGCGGTGCCCTGGATTAGTGCTTTCTGAATGGGGCCGGAGTGTCCGGCCGGTTCGAAAGTCTGAGGAGAGATGCTACAGGGTTCGCAAAATGAGAGATCCTCCATACCATCGCCGCCCAGCAGAGTAACGATACACCTCACCCTGAACACCGATGGCCGGCAAACTCCCGGGGCTCAGGTCTCCCCTCCCCCGATCTCCCTGATCACCGGCTCCGCTTCCCGAAACATCTCATCAACGAAGCGAACCGCCTCTTTTGCTTCATCATAGGTGATGTGAGGCTTGAGTTCAGTGATCCGCCGTGCTCTGGCCTCGCATCCCTGGTCCCGTGCCTCCTTTGTCACGTAGAGTGCCGTGGAGATCTTTTCGAGGTCTTTCACCCCGCGCCTCCCGAATTTCCGGGCAACAAAGGCTATCGCAGGCCGGTACTTCGCGAGCGTCCGGGGTACCTTTTCCTTTAACCTGGCACTCACGTTCGTTGTTTTGAGGGCATTCCCGTACGGCTCGGGCTTGATCTCCCACTCCAGGAGTGCGTCGGCCCGCATCGATGCCAGCTCGTCTGAGAGGTCGAAGGAGAAAGGGCCGTGCTTGTACATGACGTAGGGGAACCCCAGAGGTATCCCCATCATCGCTTCGAGGAAGTAGGTGGCCTTCTGGATGTGCGTCTCCCCGCACCAGCTCCCGTAGTTCGTGAGTTCATCTATGAGCTCAAACAGCAGTCCATCTCTCTGTATCTGTTTCATGCCGTATCCTCCAGTTCTGATCCAGATTTGAGAATGCTTTCGCGGTTTCTGTTCAACCATGCTCTCCCGGTATCGAGCAACTCCGGACGGATGTACACCGTATCCACCGCGACTTCGGGAATATGCCGGAGTACATCCGATTTCAGGAGGGAGGATACGATCCTCTCATCCGGTTCGAGAACGGGGAACGCTGCCTGACTCGCAGGTATCTTCGGCCTATCGTGGCGTACGTTCTCTTTTCCGAATGCGGCACATGCGGCCGTATAGATTGCCAGCCCTGCCTCCCTGTACTTCATGATATCGTCCGGATTTCTCGTATATAACACCCGGTAATGGTTTCGCATCACGATCCTCTCTGCAGCATCATGACCGGGGAGACTCGGATCCCTGCTGGCTCTCCATATGCCGGCCATCACCTCGTTATCGGTGAGGTTGAGATGATCTGCGACATCAACAGGGAACCGGCCCCCGAGAAGCCACGCCTGTAGGTATTCCTTCAAGTGTATATCATAGATCCGCCGCACGGGGTGAAAGTATAACTGAGTGAACATGAAGTATCGTGCCAGCAGGAGTGCCTCTGCCGATTGAAGCCCCCCGGACTCTACGCCGAGGGCAGGTTCCTTTGATCCGCCTTCATAAGTCTTAGGAAGGATCCGAAGTGTCTCAATCAGGCGATAGTGATCGAACCTGCCATATGCGACCCCGGTATGGTGTGAGTCCCGCAGGAGATAGTCCATTCGGTCGGCACCGAACGCATCTCCCGTGATGATTTCGGAGAGTATCGCTTCAGTATTGGAAAAAGTCTTCTTTTTGGGGTGGTTTCGACCCAGTGCGAGTTTTGCCACATCCTCGGCCGAGATCTTCAACATTGCCCAGAGCTTCTCCATCTCGTCGCTCTCGATGAGCCGGAGGGTCATCGCCTCATGATTACAGTCCCCGGGAAAGAGATCTTCTGAAGCATGGGAGAAAGGGCCATGACCAATGTCATGGACAAGAGCAGCCATCCTCAGGACACGCAGATAGTACATCCGCTCGTAATTACTACGGTCGATCCCCAGGATGTCGATCCCTCCGTTCTCCAGCACGGCGTTATAGATCCGTGTTGCCAGTTCCATGACACCAAGCGAGTGTTCGAACCGCCTGTGAGTTGCCCCCGGATAGACCAGGCTGGTCAACGCAAGCTGGTGGATATGGCGAAGACGCTGGACCGGTGCTGAGTTCAGGACCTCTCTCTCGCTAGAGTCCATATGGACGAACGCGTAGATCGGATCCCTGATCTCGTGGTTGTTTTTCTTTGCCGTTCCTCTCATACCTTCTTCTCAAGCAATCCCTGTCTCCCCAAAAACGAAACCTGTTTATTAACTTTCCTTAAGGTATGTGTGGAGAATCGATTGGGATATATCTTTTGATACGCGTTCGGCATGCCAGATTGCCTATACGGCGATATATGGCAGACTTCTTCTCGGAAGAGAGATCCTGGGATATCGGGCAGTCGTATCCGGAATTTTGAAGATCACCCCGACGACCCCGCGCTGACCGTCGAGAGCCGCCGCTCCAGCGCCCGGATCCGGGCCTCAAATTCCTCAAGCGCACCTTCAGTGCTCCCGCTCCGGTTCTGATGAACCGTCCGCGAGTCGCAACTCGCACCTCCGGTGCTCGAACTCCGTTCCTCGAAGACCTTCAGTCTTCTCAAGCTCTCTTCGGTCGCACTCCGGAACATCGTTCCTAACGGTGCTCCTGCTCCTGCCACTCGCTACGCTCACGCCAATCGCGACTACCACCTCACCTTCACGAGGAAGACCGCCGTGCGAGCGCACTGGCGTGAAACGGGGAGCTTTTCCGTCCCCCACTCAATTTTTCTCAGTGCCGGGGCATAGATCACCCCGGTAAATAACCCTTCTTCAGACAGAGATATGTAGATTGAAGCACCAGAGGATCATATACCGCAGAGGTGAGGCTGCCATGACCCGAGTGAAAGAGGAGATCATAAGTGAGCTCGACGACCTGCCGCCCGGGACATACGGTGAGGTGCTCGACTTTATCCGGTTCCTCAAATTTCGGCGCCGGAAGGCCGCCCCCGACACCGCCCTCGCGAGCGAGCCCGCGCTCCGGAAAGACTGGCTCCGGCCCGAGGAGGACGAGGCGTGGAAAGATTTGTGAAGGGGGATGTAGTCGTTGTACCGTTCCCTTTCTCCGATCTATCAACCGTGAAGCGGCGTCCGGCTCTTGTCATTGCGGCACCCGGCGGGGACGATGTCATCCTCTGTCAAATCACGAGTCAGCAGGTCCTGGATCGCTACGCCGTCGGTATTACCGAACTCGACTTTGTAGAGGGAACGCTCCACAAACCGAGCAATGTCAGGCCAAACCGGCTCTTCTCTGCCAGTACAAACCTGATCCTCTACCGGGCCGGCCGTCTCAACGACCGGGCCGTCACATCGGTCATCGATCGGATCATCGGGATCCTGCAGGCGGAGTGAATTCCTGCCGGGAACCCGCAGTTGCAGGTTTCGCGCTCCTTCACTTTCAACCCGCGCACGGCCAGCCTTTAATAACAATCCCTTCTTCTCCAGTCTCTCCTATGAAACGCCTCCTCCGCTCCGACCAGACCCGTTTCAGAGACCCCGATGTCTTCGACTTCGCCTACATGCCCGACCACCTCCACCACCGCGACGCCAGGAACTCGCCTTCCTCCTCCAGGGCGCCGGCCCCCGGAACACTGAAGACCACCATCCGCCCATCCACCCCCCACCGCATCCACGCCGGCAAGCACCCCTTCGAGGGAGCCACGGCGTGGCGTCCGGCGACGTTGCCCGCCGGAGTTGTGCACCGTGACCCTCAAGAAAGTGCCGTTTCAAGAGGGGTGACTGCACGCCGTGTATGCCTCTTCTGCCATCGCTTTTTTGGCGCAGACAGGATCCGGAGAGGGTTTCGCCGGGTGAAGTGCAGATCCGGAGAAACTATTTATGTCCACCATACAGAGTGGGATTGAATGAAACGGTTTGCGGCCACTGCACGGGGGCGTGTCCGGGGGGTCGGCTATCGGGAGCATGTGTACAACGAGACGTTCGAACGGAATATCTCAGGATACGTGAAGAATCTCGATAACGGGGAGGTCGAGATCGTTGCAGAGGGGAGCGAAGAGGATCTCCGGGATTTCATCAACGAGATCAATATCATACGAAGACCCATTGCAGTCAAGTCGTTCACCATCAGATGGGAAGAAGCAACAGGGGAGTACGCCGATTTTGAGATCATCCGGGGAGAGATCCAGGAGGAGACATTCGAGCGGATGGACTACGCCGGGAATGTACTGCACAGCATGGATACCAAATTAGACCTGATGCTGGACAAGCAGGATCAGAGCCTCCAGTTGCAACATACGATGCTGGACAAACAGGATCAGATGCTCCAGCTCGGCAGGGAAACGAAAGAAGAGATTGCCGGGCTCAGAAGCGATACCAAAAAGCACCTTGAGGAAGAGTTTGCAGAGATGAGAAAGGAGCTCATCTCCATCAAGGATGCGCTTGCCCGGGCAGGCATCCAGGTCTGAGTTCCTCTCTATCCCGCGTCAACTGCCCCGGGCCATGCATGTGGTCGTCCCGGGAGTGTCCTGGCTGACCCGGGACGATTGATCGCTGGAGATGCCGCCCGGGACTCCCGGATGTCGTCGGTGTTATCCTTGAAGGCAAGGCCGAGGACGGCGATCCGCTTCCCCGAAAGATCGCCGATCCTCTCCTCGAGCAGCCGCACCATGCGCAGCGGCTGGCTGTCGTTGATGTCGAGCACCGACCGGAGGAGTGCGGGCTCTCCCCCGAGCCCCTCCGCGAGGCGGACGAGGGCCGCGACGTCTTTTGGGAAGCAGTTCCCCCCGAACCCGGCGCCGGCGGCGAGAAAGTGCGGCGAGACCCGGTGGTCCATCCCGACGCCCTCCATCACCTTGTAGACATCGATCCCGAGGCGTTTGCAGACGTTTCCCACCTCGTTTGCAAACGAGATCTTCGTCGCGAGGAGGGCGTTCGAGGTGTACTTGATCATCTCCGCGGCGGTGAGCCCGCACCGTACCACCGGGGCCGAAATCCCCTGGTAGACGGCGGCGACGGAATCGCCGGAATACTCATCCCGGCTCCCGATCACGATCCGGTCCGGGTGCAGGAAGTCTTCCACCGCACGCCCCTCCCTGAGGAACTCAGGGTTCATCGCAAACCCGATCTCCTCGCGGGCACGACGAGGCCCGCGGTCGTCCCCGGCGGCACGGTGCTCTTCACCACGACGGTGTGCGAGCCGTTCCCGCCGCAAAGGGCCTCCCCGATCGACCGGCTCGCCGCGGCGACCATCTAGAGATCGGCGCTCCCGTCGGCCGCCGGCGGGGTGCCGACGCAGACAAACGATAGATCCGCGCCGGAGACCGGATCATAATCCGTCCCCGCGAAGAGCCGCTTGCCGGCATGCCGCTCAAGGAGCGCATCGAGCCCCCGCTCGTGGATCGGGGCGCGTCCGGCGTTGATCGCCGCCGCCTTCCCCGCATCGATCTCGACGATATTGACGGTATGCCCGATTTTGGCAAAGCAGGCCCCCGTGACCAGGCCGACGTAGCCCCCGCCGACGACAGTTATCCGCATCTTTCTGTAATCCTCCGGTTCGTTACGCCAGAATTGGGCTTTGGGATGGTTAAAGATATCCGGTTGGAGAGAGGACTCTGCCGCATTTTCAAAAGTGCGTAACGCTACCCCGAAGGTGAATGACAACGACGTGCTACAGGAGCGCCCGGAACTCGTCGACGGTGATCCCGGACTGGAAAAGAATCGCCTGAAGCGTCTTTGGCGCAAGGATCTTTTTAGAGTGCACGGGAACGGTGACGATGACGTCACGTTGCGCATGATAGAGATAGTGATGGCTGCCCCGGATGCCAACCACCTCAAAACCGGCTCTCTTGAGAGCACCGACCACCTCCTCCCCGGTGGTTCTCGGGAGTTTCATGTCCCCGCGTTGCTTGTATTCAGGGGTACGGATACTTCAACCGGAATGGGTTTGCCGAGTTTCCTGGCTACCTCGATATACCCCGCGATCGCCTCCTCGACGTGTGCTAGCGCCTCTTCCCAGGTTGACCCCTCGCTGATGCACCCCGGGAGGGACGGCACCGTTACGGTATACCCTCCCTCCTCATTCTGCTCCATAAGGACCGTGTAGCGGAGACGAGTATCTGACAGTTGATCCCCTCCACTGGAGAGTTATCTATGACACTATATAGGGGTTCCGTGGATCGTCTCCCGGAGTTTGATGCGGATGATCGCGCTCCTGATGATCCCCGTCATACGATCGCCTGCTTGTCGATATAATCATACAGTTGGTGTTTGAACGCATCGAACTCCTGGATTGTCCGATAAGCGACATCGTAGAGGAACCGTTCGCCGGGACGGTAGACGACCCGCTGGAACACCCCGCTCCGGCCGAAGGCAATCGATACACTCCATACCCCAAGAGCCCGATACTATTCCAGAAAATGAATACCCCCGCTCTCTCCGTCGTCCTTCCCGCGCTCAACGAGGAAGCGACCATCGGCGAGTGCATCAGAAAGATCCAGAGAGTGTTTGCCGATCGAGGGCGAGATCATCATCGCCGACTCCTCCGACGACCGGACGGCGGCGATCGCCCGCGACCTCGGGGCCACGGTCGTCCGGCCGGAGAAGCGGGGCTCGCGTGCGCCCGGGGGAGTACATCGTCATGGGGGATGCGGACAACACCTACGACTTCCTGGAGATCCCCAAACTCCTCGCCCGGCTCGATGCCGGCGCCGATATGGTGCTCGGCTCCCGGCTCAGGGGCGAGAGCCGGCCCGGCGCGATGCCCGCCCGGTCGTCCTGCCGCCGGGCTGGACGTGTGCGCCTGCGGCGGAAGACGACGCCGACGACCTTGCCGCGCTTTACGGCGAGGTCTTTGCAACCTACCCGTTTCCCATCGCCGATCCCGGCTACCTGCGGGCGACGATGGCCGGGGACTACCGTTACTTCATCGTCCGCACCGAAGACGGCCGGCTTGCTGCGGCCTCCTCGGCGGAGATCTACCGCGAGGACGAGAACGTCGAGATGACCGATTTCGCCGTGCACCAGGCGTTCCGGGGCAAAAACCTCTCGGGCTTGCTCCTCTCCCGGATGGAGGAGGAGATGCGGGCGGCCGGGATGAGGACTCGCATATCCGCACCCTCTCGGTATGCTCGAATCCGTGCGCTCCCGATCCCGGAACCGCCGCCCTGACATACGCAAACATCCTGTCCGTCTCTTCGCCCATGATACATCTCTGTTTTCCAGGGGTTGAATACGGTTCCCTTTCAGTCGGCCCTGTTCCCGTGCTCATGCCGCCGCCCGGGTCCGGCCGTTGTCTCCCACCGGTGTCCCACAATGGGTTTTGTGGGACATGGAAATACATTTTGTGACCCAAAAATATTGTTGTGGATCGCAGATGACCCACAACCGCTTCCATGACGTGTTTGTGTATATCCCGGTAATCGCAAGATATTTTGTGTGTAGGATCGCGGTTTTGACACACACAAATGGGTTTGCAGATACCAGAGCACTCACAACCGATCCCCTTCGGTGATGGCAATCAGGCGCGGGAAGATGTAGGTCGCGGCCCGCCGCCCCCCGCCCTCCTCAAGGACGGCGATGATGTCATGTTCGCGGAGTTGCTGGAGAATCCTGTTCGCCGTCTTCTTCGGGATCCCCGTTTGCTCGTAAAATTCGGACGGAATGAAGATCGGCGTCCCGAAGATCGCATCGATCGCGGCGACGGCGTACTGCGACCGGGTTACCTCCGGCACCGTCCGTTTCATCTCGTCGTAGAGGTCGAGGATTGCCTTTGCTTTTTTGCCGTTCTCGCCTGCCTGCTCCTCGATAGCACGGAGGAAGAACGCAATCCAGCCGTTCCAGTCCCGCTCACGGGAGACCGCGAGCAGCCGCTCGTAGTAGACCGGCCGGTGCCGCTCGAGGTAGGCGCTTATGTAGAACATGGGGCTTCCAATCAGCCCCTTCTCGTACATGATCAGCGGGACGAGCATCCTCCCGATACGCCCGTTGCCGTCGCAGAACGGGTGGATGAGTTCGAACTGCGCCTTCAGGACGGAGAGCTGGACGAGAACGTCTTTTTCCTCGCGCTGCAGGTAGGCCTCCCAGTCCTCGAGCGCCCCGGGAACCATTTCCGGTGCCGGCGGAACGAAGATCGCGTGCTCGATCTGCGCATCCCGTCCGATGAAGTTCTGGATCGTGCGGACGCACCCCGGCTCCCGGTCCATGCCCCGGCTGTCGGTCAGGAGAATCCGGTGCAGGTCGCAGATCAGGGCCGTATCCAGCGGCCGGGTCTTGAGGGCGTCCACCGCAACGTTGAGTGCCTCCCGGTAGTTGATGATCTCCTGGATGTCGGCAAGGGTGGTGTCGTTGATCCGCTCCCGCGGGTTCGCCTCGAACCGCAGGACGTCCTCAAGCGACGCCTGTGTCCCCTCGATCCGGGACGACAGCACCGCCTCCTGCGTCAGGAGAGGGGAAAGCAGGAGTTCGGGGTTCGGGATCGCCTGGAGGATCCCGTCGTACCTGGCGAGGGCACGGTTCGCCGACGCTATCTGCGGGATGTGGGCCTCCCAGTCGATACCCTCCGGGGGCAGCGGTTCCGGCACGTAGGGCGCAACCGTCATGCCGCCTCCTCACGGACCGCCGTGAACCCCCCGAGAGTAGCAAAAATGACGATGTGCCGGAGATCCTTCATATAACTATCCGGTGGTGCGAAAGAGTATTAACATTGATTGTTTGCGATTGCAACGGTTGGGCCGCACGAGGAAGTGCAAAGAGTCCGATGCGGACCCGCTGGCCGAGTAGCGTCTGGGGAAGTGCGGTTGTTTCTGCATAGTATTACAATTAATAGAATTATGTATAATTAGTAACATATTTATTGGTTTAAGTGTTATTTGCACTGAGGGCCGACGCACCCTCAGAATCTATTTCGAACAGCATGTATCTATCGCCTCAACTCATGTCCGTCCCGGCGTTCCGCTGCACGTCCCTATCCAGATCTTCTTTTTCTCCCCCGGAGGCAGTCACGGGACGGCGCCCGCCACGTCCGCCCCGAGTTCGCGTGCCTTTCGGGTGGCCACCCTGATGATCTCCCGGTCGTCGGGCATGGGAGAAGGTATGGAACCGGGGGGTAAAGAGCGATCTGGTGGGGTGCCTATCACTCCAGGTACGGAACGATCGGCCCCAGATCCCGGTACCCGATCAGCTGCCCTGTTGCCCGGCGCTGGGACCGGTCGCCCCCATAGACCACGAACGATCGATCCGGGGTGTTGCCGGAGAGCCCGTTCCAGTACGTGATCTCGTCAAAGAAGTCGGCACTTGCCGTTCTGCCCGACTTGATCTCGACCGGGACGGGATCCCACCCCTGATACTCGATGATGCAGTCGATTTCATGCCCGTGTTTGTCCCGCCAGAAGTAGAGGTTGGACTCTTTGCCCCGGTTAAACCTGAACTTCAGGAACTCTGTTATGATGAGCGATTCAAAGAGCCCTCCTTTCAGGGGGTGGTAAACGAGGTCGTCGGCACCCTGTATCCCGGCCAGGTGCGCGGCAAGGCCGGGGTCCGTGAAGTAGAGTTTGGGCATCTTGATAAGCCGCTTGTTGAAGTTCTTGTGATGGGGCCGGATCAGCACGACCAGCATCGACGTCTCAAGGAGGGATAGCCACTCTTTTGCCGTGTTGTGGGTGATACCGCAGTCGTTTGCGAGGGACGAGTAGTTCACCACCTGGCCGGACCGGTAGGCGCACATCTTCATGAACGTCTGGAACGCCGAGAGGTTCTGCACCTGTTTGAGGAGGCGGAGATCGCGCTCGAGGTAGGTCTGGATATACGACGCATAGAAGTCTCGCGGGTGAATGCTGCTGCTGTAGGGGCGGGGAAAGAGGCCGGCGTAGAGGAGATCCTCGTAGCGTTCAATCCCTATCCCGGCACTGGCAAGTTCCCTCATCGAGAGGGGGAGGAGTTTGACGATCCCGACCCGGCCGGCGAGCGACTGGGATATCCGCTCCATCATCAGGAAGTTCTGGGACCCGGTGAGGATGAACTGTCCTGGCCTCTGGTTTGTATCAAGGACCCCCTGGAGGTATGAGAAGAGTTCCGGGACCCTCTGCACCTCGTCGAGGACCGCCCCGGTCTTCTCATACTGTGCGAGAAAGCTGCGGGGGTCCTCCTCTGCGAAGGCGCGGGTGTCGGGATCCTCGAGCAAGACGTAGGGCAGTTGCGGGAATACCGACCGGACGAGCGTCGTCTTTCCTGACTGGCGGGGGCCGATGACGGCTACTGCCGGAAATCCCCGGGCGAGCGAGCGGACCTTCTCCTCCGCCTCCCGTCGGATCATTTCCCGTACTGGACTGGACATATTGTAAATACAATTTACAATTTGTCCATATAAATATGGCCCTGCGGGGTCAACGGGAAATGCAGTCACGGGACGGCCGTGGAGGCACCTCCGATCGTCACTTCCCCGGCTGAAAGCCATTTCAACGATATCCCGATCTGGTATTGGAGAGGGTATGGGGGCGGGGGGTGAAGAACGATCCGGTTATTTGGCTTGCTAAGAGGGGACCCCGGGAACAACTTATATGAACGGGAGCGTGTAGGCTGCATGACACACCTGGAGGAGTTGAGAGTATGGAAGAGAAAGAATCATCGTGCCCGTTTCGGAGGGCATTCGGCCCGGGGATGTGCGAGATGCACCGGCGGCTCCACGAGATGGTGGCGGTGCCCGTGATCCGGGGTGCAGGAATTCCGGTCGACGTCCGGGATCTCGAGGATGAGGTCGCGGTCGTCGCCGACCTCCCGGGGGTGGAGAGCGGCGATGTCGCGATACGGCTCACCGGCCCGGGAACGCTGCGGATCACCGTCCGAAAGAAGGAGGAAGAGCGGGAAGGCTACGCCGTCAGGGAGAGGCTGTCCGGCGAGATGACCCGGGTTGTGAACCTTCCCGCAGACGTCACGGAAGAGGGTGCGGCGGCCGCCCTCCGAAACGGCGTACTGGCGGTGCGGCTGAAGAAGGTTCCCGAGCAGGGGGTCGAGATCCCGATCCGTGAAGAATAGGGCGGCGAGTTCCGGAGGTGATGGCCGGGCATATGCCTGAGGTAGAGGTCGTCACGCTTCACACCAGATGACCTCCTGTTCGATATACGGCCGGAGGTGCCGGCTGAGCCCATGTTCGGTGACGAGGTCCACGCGGCGGCAAAAGAGGTCCTCGAGGTAGAACGCGAGCTCCATGAAGTTCCGGAACGTCGCCTGCCCCGGTGCAAACTCGACCAGCACATCGACGTCGCTCTCCGGCCGGTCTTCGCCCCGGGCGGTCGATCCGAAGATGCCGATCTTCTCCACGCCGAACCGCTCACGGAGCAGCGGGAGCACTCCTTCGAGCCGGGCGACGAAGACGCTCTTCCCCCCCTGGCGCATCAGGTCTGGCATGCGGGTTCTGCGCTCCTCCTGAACGTACCTGGGGGCGAGGAGATGATGAAGATTGCCCCGGGGGAGGCGGGAGGCGAGTAGAGCGTTCTCTCATCCACTTCATCGGCCGGGTCGCCCGGCGTACACCGGTCCGGGTGTCCTTCAGTACACCCTCCTCTCCGGGACCGCCCCCCGCACTCCGCCCCGGCGTACCGCGGGATGACGTGGACGTGCAGGTGCATCACCGTCTGCCCGGCGGCGGTGCCGATGTTGTAGCCGTCGGGGTGGAAGCGTTCGTCGAGGAGGGTTTTTGCGTCCCGGAGGAGGACGAGGAGTGTGATCTCTTTCGCGGCCGTGCAGAAGACGAGGAAGAGGCTTAAGGAGGAACTGACTCATCTTTTATGCAAACACGGTGACCGGGAGGAGAGGGCGACGTCTGAGGATCTAAGTGCTCAACTGCGGAAGATGATGGATCTTCCGGCCGAAACCGAGTGGATCGAGTTCAAGGAGGCAAAGATCAACTTTGATTTCGATGACCTGGGTAGATACTTCTCGGCACTGAGCAATGAGGCCAACCTGTATGGGAAACCGGCAGGCTGGCTGCTCTTCGGCATCACCGATAGATCACCCCGAAAGATTGTCGGCTCAAATTATCGCCTCACTCCTCCTGGCCTCGACCGGCTCAAAGAGCAGATCGCCCAGCATACAAATCATCAGATGACGTTTGCCGGTGTCCATGAACTCACGGTCGATGGGAAGCGGGTGGTGATGTTTGAGATCCCTCCGGCTTCGCGCGGCATTCCCACCACGTGGAAGGGTGTTGCGTATGGCCGTATCCATGAGTCTCTCGGACCTCTTGCCCTCCACGAGATCGAAGAGATACGCCGGCAGGCCCCTCTGGACGACTGGTCTGCGAAGGTCTGTGAGGGGGCGACGTATGCGGATCTTGATCCTGAGGCGATCGCCTTTGCGCGGGAAGAGTACAAGGAAAAGCACCAGACCCTCGCAGTTGAAGTCGATGAGTGGGACGACGCTTCATTCCTTGCCAGGGCAAAAGTCTGCAGTCAGGGTCGGATCACGAATGCCGCAATCATTCTCCTGGGGAAGAGTGAGGCTGCCCATCTCCTCGCACCTGCAATTGCGCATATAACCTGGGTTCTCAGGGATGAGGGCGAGGTGGAGATCGACTATGCCCATTTTGGGTTGCCGCTGATCCTCGCTGTCGACAGGGTTTTTAGCAGGATCAGAAACCTCACGGTTCGCCATATTTCCGGGGAGACGCTGTTTCCTCTTGAGGTGACGCAGTATGACCCCTGGGTGATCCGCGAAGCGTTGCACAACTGCATCGCCCACCAGGACTACTTGCAGTCCGCCCGTATCACGGTGACGGAGAGGCCGGGCTCCCTGATGTTCACCAATCGCGGCAATTTTATTCCGGGAAGTGTTCAGAGCGTGATCGAGCGCGATACGCCTCCGGACCGGTATCGAAATCCTTTCCTTGCAAGTGCGATGGTGGAGTTGAACATGATCGACACCATCGGCAGCGGGATCAAGCGGATGTTCAGGAGGCAGTGGGATCGTAATTTCCCGATGCCCGATTACGATCTCGATGAGGCAGGTGTGGTGCGTGTCACGATTCCCGGCCGGGTGATCGATGAGCGGTATACGCGGATGCTGATCGAGAGGAAGGATCTGACGCTCGCGGATGTGATTGCTCTCGATAAGGTGCAGAAGGGCTATCCTATCCCTAAAGAGGAGCGGGAGCTCCTGCGGAGGAAGAACCTTATCGAGGGACGGCACCCAAACCTGTATGTCTCTGAGAACGTGGCAGCAGAGACCGATACGCAGGCTGATTATATACGGAAGCGTTCGTTTGATAAGGTGTACTTTAAAGATATGGTGGTGGCGTACCTCCGGACGTATCATGAGGCTCGCTGGCCGGAGATTGAAGATCTATTGCTGGACAAGGTTTCCGATGCTTTGAACGAGAAACAAAAGCGCGAGTTCATCAAGTCCCTCTTGAAGGAGATGCGAAAGGAGGGGACGATCATGACCGTCGGGAAGACAAGGGGTGCGAAGTGGGTGCTCATCCCCTCTCCTCCTGAGAAAGTATGATTTGGGAAAAGAATCCAAATTTCCTGCAATAGTTTAGAGAACAGAACTCTATTCTTTGATATTTTTGTAACATGGATTGGGGAAGATTAGGGATCGGTTGCGGAATGTTGGGGGATGTAATTTCAAATATTTTGCTCTGGATCGCACAATAAGTGGCTACGAGTTGATATTTTAAAATCTAGATTGGGGAATGATTGTGGATGGAGAGGCTATGGTCCTCGAGGGCCGGACAACCCCGGCGACTGAAGTGCTTCTTCTCGACAATTCTGCTGCTCTCGCCCCGGCCGGTGTGCAGAACCCGTGGCGTTGATCCGGCAATTCATGATGTCACGGCAGTTTGTGCCGCGAAACCTGGTGGGTGTCACCGCCTCCGGTTCACGCCGGGGTTACCCCGGGGCGACTGCCGCCCTGTTCCACGACCTCCCGCCAGACCGCAGGAGGGATGAATACAGCCCCAGATCAGAGATCTGAGGCAGTTGCACTGAAAGCGCAACTCGCTGAAAAGCGTTGGAGCAGATCGATACGGCCGATCAGCGAGAGATGGATGAGCGGCGAAGAATTGCTAACTGCGAGCGGCATAGGCGATGTCCCGGTCGAGATCCTCGTCGGCGTAATGCCGGGGGATCTTCCGTGCCCCGAGCAGTTCCTCCCACTCCCACCGGGTCATCCCTGCAAGAGCCGCCGCCTTCCCGGAGGAGAGGATGCCCCGCTGGTAGAGCGCCAGTGGCCGCGCTCCCGCTGCAACTCGGCGGCAACGGTGTCGGGAGGGAGCCGAAGCGCCTGTACGATATCCTGGGGGACGGTGATAGTAACATCGGCCATAGCAGTTTCACCTGATAGATAATGGATGGGAGGGAGATCCGAAAATATGGTGGTGAACGGAGGCCGGAGAGGTCCCCTCTAATACACCCTCCTCTCCGGGACAGCCCCCCGCACCCCGCCCCGGGGGTCTGCCACGTCCCCGGCGTAGCGGGGGATGACGTGGACGTGCAGGTGCATCACCGTCTGGCCGGCGGCCTCCCCGACGTTCACGCCGATGTTGTAGCCGTCGGGGTGGAAGCGTTCGTCGAGGAGGATTTTTGCCTCCCGGACGAGGGCGAGGAGGGCGGCGAGTTCCGCGTCGAAGAAGTCCGCGACGTGGCGGTAGGGGATGAGGAGGAGGTGGCCGGGGCTGACGGGGTACCTGTCATAGCGGGCGTAGCAGAGGTCGTTTGCGAGGACGATCTCGTCCGCGAGGGGGTTGCAGAACGGGCAGGTCAGAGGGCCCATGCCTCGTACCCCCGGACGTGGATTAAGTAGGCGCACTTTTCGGCGAGGTGGTCGAAGGCCTGGTCTCACCTTCTGGATGCTCAAGCTCCGTTCGCACCTTC
>Ga0209506_1002492_pt1 | contig 16361 bp, 15 predicted proteins | sample AD_JPNHG2_MetaG_FD_184409 | JGI IMG/M metagenome (GOLD analysis project Ga0209506, IMG submission 184409) | Active sludge microbial communities of municipal wastewater-treating anaerobic digesters from Japan - AD_JPNHG2_MetaG (SPAdes) (version 2) | ecosystem: Engineered > Bioreactor > Anaerobic...
GTAAGCGTCCGGTAAACCGCATCTATTCAAGATAAGGTAGTCATGCCATGGTATCGATCGAGGAGGATACCATGGAAGAAGAGAATCGAAGTAGAGGTAGTCGAGCCCAGAAGAGGCAGGAGTGGTCGGGTCATATTCGGGCCTGGAGAGAGAGCGGATGGAGCCAGGCGCAGTACTGCCGACAGCACGGGTTGAGCCCCGGGCTCTTTTCTTATTGGAAGCGAGGGATTGAGGAGCCGCCTCCCTGCGATGTCGAGCTGGTGCCGGTGGGGATGCATCCGATCCAGTTTTATTCTTCTGGGGAGGCGGCCAACTCAGCGCTGGTTCTCCTTGTCGGGCAGTACCGGGTGGAGGTCGGGGAGCGGTTTGATCCCGGGACGCTCGCACGTCTTGTCAGCATCCTTGAGCGCATATGATGGGAATGGGGCCTTCTTCGGGCGCGCAGGTGTACCTGGCCTTGGGAGTCACGGACATGCGCAAGTCGATCAACACGCTTTCGATTTTGGTTCAGGAGCGGCTGCAGGGCAATCCCTTCTCCGGCGCTTTGTTTGCTTTCAGCAACCGCAGGCGGGATATCGTCAAGGTGCTCTACTGGGACCGCAACGGGTTTTGCCTGTGGCAGAAGCGTCTGGAGAAGGACCGACTGCGGTGGCCTGAGTCGAGCGAGGAGGTGATGAAGCTCACCCGCCGGGAGCTGATGTGGCTGCTCGACGGGATGCCGATCCCGCCTCCGGGCGTGCACAGAGAACTGGCATACGGCAGCGTGTATTAAGACCTGGACAGGATGTCTTTCCTGCACGATAAAAAGATGCGGATAATTGTTTATTAGCTTGATATTTTCAGTAGTTATGGTATGAATACCCATGCAGTTCAGCCCTGAAAACCTGCCCGATGACATCCCTTCTCTCAAAGGGATGGTTATCTCTTTTTCACGGGAGAACCAGCGGTTCTGTGAAGAGAACAGGCATCTTTCCGAGAGTCAGCACCGCTACGAGATGGAGAACAAGCTGCTTCGCGAGCAGGTGCTGCTGATGAAGGCCAAGCTGTTCGGCCGCAAGTCCGAGAAGCTCTCCCCCGAGGAGGAGTCCGAGCAGCAGCTCCTCTTCGACGAGCCTGCCGAAGAGCTGGAGAACGATCCTGATAGTGAGCAGGCAGGAGCTGAGCAGACAATCGAGGTCCCTGCGCACACCCGCAAGAAGGCGGGTCGCAAGCCGTTGCCCGAGAACCTGCCGAGGGTGATTATGGAGCACGACCTTAAAGAGGAAGAGAAGGTTTGTGCCTGCGGATGCACGATGGAGCGCATCGGCGAGGAAATCAGCGAGCAGCTGGAGGTCATCCCGGCGAAGATGCGGGTGATCCGGCATGTCCGCTACAAGTATGCATGCAGGTGCTGCGAAGGGGTGGAGGACGACGGACCTACGGTCAAGATAGCCCCCGCCCCCGAGCAGATCATCCCCAAGAGCATGGCCACGCCGTCCTTGCTGGCGTACATCTTCACTGCGAAGTTCGTGGATGCGTTGCCGTTTTACCGCCAGGAGAAGATTTTTGCCCGGATCGGGGTGGAGCTTAGCCGCACGAGCATGTGTACGTGGGCCATGAAGGCGGCTGAGCGCTGCGGGCCTGTTCTGGATATGCTCCACGCCGAGATAAGATCTGGTCCTCTGATCAATGCGGACGAGACCACGGTACAGGTTTTGGATGAGCCGGGCAGGCCGAGCACGAGCACATCGTACATGTGGGTTTTTCGGGGAGGACCTCCGGGCAAGCCGGGATTGATCTATCACTATCATCCCAGCCGGGCTTCCGAGGTGGCGGAGACCTTTCTTGCGGGCTACCGGGGCTACGTGCAGACCGACGGGTACCAGGGGTATAATTTCCTGCAGGGGCTCGAAGGTGTAGAGCATGTAGGATGCTGGGCGCATGCGAGGCGGAAGTTCGTGGAGGTCGTTCAGGCCAGGGGGAAGAAGGGCAAAGCCGGCAGTGCGGATGTGGCGTTGCAGTATATCCAGAAGCTCTACCGGATAGAGCACGAAGCAAAGGGCCGGGGCCTGAATGGAGAGGAACTGAGCCGTGAGCGGGAGCGCACGTCCAAGCCGGTTCTGGAGGAGTTCAAGGCCTGGCTGGACAAGAAGGTTTTGCAGACCCCTCCCAAGGGCCTGCTGGGCAAGGCGATAGCATATACCCTGGGCCAGTGGGACCGTTTGGTCAGGTATGTTGATTCTCCATATCTCACGCCGGATAACAACCTGGCGGAGAATGCCATCCGCCCGTTTGTGGTGGGGAGGAAGAACTGGCTCTTCTCCGGTAATGCCCAAGGTGCCCGGGCGAGCGCCGCCATGTACTCCCTGATCGAAACGGCCAAGGCCAATGGCCTGGAGCCCTACAGCTACCTGCGCTACCTGTTCGAGAGACTTCCTCACGCCCATGCCGAAGATGAGTACAGAGCCCTGCTGCCGCAATACCTCAGCCCGGCAGACCTCGTTGCCGCTCAGCAAAAACAGAAAACCCTCGATCCTGAATAATATCCCATCGTCAAGATGCGGTTCAATTGGCGCTTACGTTATGCGGTTTTCATACCGCTCCCTGAGGTCGGGGAGCTTGTTTTTGCCCGACTGCAGGGCCGCAAAGTTCTCGACATCCAGGCCTGCACAGAAGCCCTTGCCTTCACCGGAGAGCACCACTACCCTCACTCCGGGCTCCTTGGCCAGCCTGCTGATGGTACCCGCAATGGCGTTGATCATATCAAAGCTCAAGGCGTTGTATTTGTCAGGCCTGTTGAAACGGACATCTGCAATGTGATTCTCAACCGAAATAGAAACTAGCTCGCTCATCGCTCCTCCTGAATAGACTTCTATCATCACCCGCACGCTGCTGCCTATGCCGATACCGAGTATAAAAGAGATGATTATACTCAGTCCTGACGATCTTTTGTAGATACCGCTTTCATCAATTCTTCGTGAGATATCGCTTTCAGGTATTCTTCGGTTATATCGGGCTGATCATAGGTCAACATTTTTTTAACTGCCTTTGCCAGCCGTATAAGCGCCTCATCACCAAGTTCATCGGTGCCCTTAACGATCTCAACTTCTGGGTATTTCTCCTTAATTATGGATTCATACTTTTTTGCAAACGGACACAAGCTGACCATACAGGTTGAAAGGTGTATCACTTGCGCCTGAGCCAATTCCACAAGCGGTTTTATCTTGGTCAGTATTTTCTTCGGTGCAAGTATCGTAGGACATCCTGCGCAGGTAGCCATCCCGACCAGCTCTACACCGTCATCATAGCGCGCAAACGATCCCTTGCGTGCGTTTAAGAATGCCAGGCACCCGACAGCCGGACAACCAAGCTCATTTTTAACATTTGAACAGGTAATAATAGCTATTTTTTTCACTGTGCCCTCCTTGTAATATTTGTAGTGTTTGATCGATTCATAAATTTTCTCCCCGTTTAAGGGGGAATCTCCTTTTGCCATATAATAGACCAGTCGACTATTTATTCGCGATAATAATTGCCCGCTTGTGCACCCATGAACCATGCCAGGACGTCATCCCACAGGGGTACGGCAAACGATTTGAAATAGCCCATATGACCAATGGTCCCGAATCCTCTTTTTGGGTCAATATCAAGTTTTTCTACAGGCGCGTTGCTGTACCCTTGTATGAATGCATCTCTGGATTTCGGAGAAGCCCAGTAGTCATCCAATGCATTTGCCACTACTATCGGGGTTCGAACATCCTGATAGAGGGTTGTTATTTCTTTCATCCTAGGATCATCGAAAAAATAGTGGGGGAACCGACACCAGTATTTCCATTGTTTGTAAATATCAATGGGGAGGTCTTCGCCCATGCCGAGCTTGCTCCATGCCATATAACCTTTCACCGCGACGATCACAGGGAGAACGATGTGCCACAGGAATTGCACCCGAATACGTTCAAACAGAGGCATCCACCCTGACCAGCCCGCGCCCACCGCAAAGCCATAAAATTTCTTAACGTATTGATGATTCGGCAGAAGGCCGAGAGCATGTCCGCCAAACGAATGACCGACTATGAATAATGGAACTGTTTCGCTTTTCATTTCTTCCACTGCAGCAGCAAGATCAAGTTGTGCCCAGTCCAGGTATGTTGCTTTGAAGCCTTTCAAAGTCGCGGGCTTGGATTCACCGATTCCCCGGTAATCCAGGGTCAAGGTGCTGAATCCCCTTTCACAGGCATATTCGGCAAACCGGCGATAGAATTTCTGCGGTACTCCTGTTGCCCCGGCAATAATGATATGTCCTTTGACAGGGGATTTGGCATTGAACTTGGTAACCGAAATAGGATAACCGTCTTTAGCGATAAGTTTGTTTTTTTGGCCCTCACAGATTGGACCATTAAAAGAAGATTGAGTGCTCATCGTTCTCTCCTGATAATCGACCAGTCAATTATAGTTGGTCGATAGTTATTCTTGCTTATTACGGACATATTATTTTCCTTTTCTTCCTTCAAACCGGTCCCCAAGAATCTTCGTCAGCTTTTTCATATGATCAAGAAGCTGTTCCCTGCTCTTGCCGGGAAACCTCCCGTAGTTGAAAAGAATCCCGTTGAGCGATGAGAAAAAAAGATGAGAGAGAAGCCGGACATCCTTCTTGGTAGAATTTGTGTGCTTCATGAACAGTTCATCGAAGAGATCCATGATGATCTTTTCTGAGGCGACGAATGTTCCCATGGGCTCTTCGGAAGCGAATTTCCCGAAAAAGAAACAGTGCTGGATCATGCGCATGTATTCATAGTGGTCCATGATATACTCGACATAGGCGTTGGCTACTTCTTCAATGGATGCGTCTTCCTCATGGATAAGCCGGGTGAACATCTTCACGAGGTCTGCATTTCCTCTCAATGCTGCTTCCATGAATAACGTTTCCTGGTCAGGGAAGTATGTATAGATCGAGCTGAGACCAATGCCCGCTTCCTTGGCTATTTCCCTCATGTTGACCTTGCTGAACGGTTTGTCCGCAAAGACTTTCTCGGCAGCATCGAGAATCAGCTCCTTGCGCAAGTTGCGTTCCTTGTCCTTCAGCTTGCCGAAGGTACTCTTTTTCTCTGACATCACATCCTCCGATGTTTTCTCATTATTCAAGATATTATGATGTAAGACAGAATACCTTTCGTTCATCTTTTCAGTCAACCTCAGTCATGTGCATCATTCAGGGAAGACAGTTGAGTCAGCCTGAATCAATGCTTCTTCTCCGCTCAGGATTCCCTGGACCTTGCCAAAGAATTTGGGAAACTCCGTACCCAGATAAAACCTCGATGACAGGGTCCTGCTCCGGTAAAAAACTTCGTCTTGAGTAAGCTCCGAACCGGCCACATCCTTTCCCTGGTCTTTCATTCTCGGGACAGTAATGCTCAAGCTCCAGACATGCATCCAGGCAAGACACAGCATGTGCATGGCCTGCTGAACCTGCGTGGCAAGGGCCAAGAGATGTATGAATTTCCCCTGGGTCAGGTGATCCAGAAGAAATGACACGATCTGATCCATCTTCACCATGGCCTGCTCCAGGAGAAGAAGGTATGCCTCGTCCACCACGGACCTTGCCTCGTTGATCGTTTTCTGAACGTGTTTCTTGAAGACTTGATAATTATGCTGGCTTGGATTCATGAGGATCTTTCTCATGACCAGATCGATTGATTGAATACCGTTTGTGCCTTCCACGATGGAGAGTACCTTGCAGGCACGGGCGACATGCTCCACCGGGTAGTCCCTGCAGAACCCGTAGCCCCCGAATACTTGAATGGCCTCCGCCGTGATGAGCCACACCATGTCCGTGTTGCCGGCCTTGCAGATCGGAACAAGCAGTTCCACCAGGGCAGCCGCATCAGAGGCCTTCTCTCCTGTTTCGATCTCTTCAAGGTCCAGGCACAGGGCAAGATAGTAAGTCAGCATGCGCATGCCCTCGACATGAGATTTCATCCAGAAGAGCATCCTCCTCACATCGGGGTGCTCGATGATCGCCACCCTTTCCGCATTGGGGTTGAGCATCTCCGTCGCATGCGATCCTTGAACGCGTTGCCTTGCATAATCAACGGCATGCATGTAGGCACTGCTCGAAGAGGCAAGCCCCTGGAGGCCGCAGAAGAGTCGCTCTTCGTTCATCATCTTGAACATGAGCTTCATGCCGGATCCCTCTTTGCCGAGGAGGAAGCCGGTGCAGGGGGTGTCCTCGCCAAAGGAAAGGGCGCAGGTGGGTGAGCCGTGGAATCCCATCTTCTTCTCTACTCCTCTGCAGAATACCCCGTTTCTTCCTGCCAGAGAGCCGTCCTGACGCACGAGGTACTTGGGCACGACGAACAGGGACAAGCCTCTGGTTCCGGAAGGTGCGCCCTCGATCCTTGCAAGCACCATGTGGATGATGTTCTCAGTCAGGTTGTGCTCACCGGATGAGATGAAGATTTTCTGCCCTTCGATATGATACGATCCGTCAGGCGTCGGTATCGCCCTGGTCCTCATGTTCCCTACGTCGGAACCGGCCCCGGGCTCGGTGAGGCACATGGTGCCTCCCCATATGCCCTTGAGCATCTTGTCCAGGTACAGTCCTTTCTGCTCTTCGGTGCCGAACCGTCGGATAAGACCGGCAGCACTTCCAGTGAGAAGGGTGCAAAACGAGAGCGCTGCATTGGCTGCGCCGAAAAATTCCTTGCAGGCCACTGAGACTGACTGGGGCATTCCCATGCCGCCAAGATCAGTGGAATCGGATATGGATATGAATCCTGCGCCGGTCATGGACCGGTATGGCTCGTGGAAATACTCCGGTACTGTGACGCTCATGGTCTTGGGATCGTAGCTGACACCTTCCTCATCACCCTGCGCGTCCACGGGATACATCTTATCCCATGCAATCTTTTCAGCCAGGTTCAAAGTGTCCTGAAAGATTTCCCTGTCATAGCCGCTGAATTTTTCAAAATGGGCAAGATCATGGATTTTAAGCATTTCATAAAGGACGAACTGTACGTCCTTCATATCCACGAGAAGGTTTTTAGCCATGGTGCGTCTCCTTTATCGCCTTGACTCGATCATCTCCAGAAGTGCCTCCATGCGCAGGAATACATTTGACTCGCTGTATTTCCTCACATCTGCATGGTCCACGTCGACCATGATGCATGGGATGTCGAGATCTTTTTTGATACCTTCCATTTCGTCCAGCTGCATGAGTGAGTAGACTTTACAGGATCTGTTGCTGGCGAATACGATGCCGTCGATGCTGTTCTTATTCACAGCTTCCCTCATGGCCTTGCCTCTTAAAGCCAAACCGTAAGGGCATACGGAGAAATTCTGCGAACGGGCGAGAAAGTGAAAAGGGTCTTTACCGTCGAAGGCAAAGAGATCTGTTTCGCCTTCAGTAGTGCCTATGCAGTAGGTGTAGCTGGCGGTGGTGATGTTTGCCCCATACTCGGCGAGCTTCGACGACATGCTCCTCAACTGATGCCAGGGCGCAATGCCGTCCCAGTAAAGACGGAACTTCTCGCCCGGGACCGGGAATATGCCCGAATCGATCTGACGGGCCGTCTCATCGGCAAGGAGGCGGAAGTGCTCCTTGAGCTCCATGGTCCCCCTGGAGGTCAGGATTGCGGCCATCTGGACAAAGGAGTCAAACGCGGTGATCCCCGAAGGTCTGTGGGATGCGAAACTAAGAAACCGTCTCCATTCCTTGTATGCCTCACTGGAGAGTTTTACGGCCTCGCGCGCTTTATCGATATCAAACCGCTGCCCGGAGAGATCTTCAATGGTCTTGATGAGAGCCTTGAGCTGTGAAACGATGTAGCCCAAGTCTTCCGTATTTTGTTTTTCATAGCAGAACGGTACGTCGAGGATGAAATGAGGGACGCCCCATTCCCTGTGATAGACATCGAACCACTTCACGAGCAGTGAGCAATTGTTGTTATTGCTTACGAGCAGATTCGGTTTCGGCAGTCCGAACGTGGGGGAGTCCTTTCCTCCATCAAAGGCTGTCCCGATGTCGATTCTGGCATAGGAGCACAGATCGGTGGAATACCCCATCTGCTCGGCCTTCTCGCACTGCAGAGGCCCGACGCCCTTGCCTGCGCTCATGGCGGCATGGCTTTCCGGTACTGCATAGACAACGTTATCGAACCCTGCAAACAGCTCAGGCGGTACGACAATGGCGATCCAGACCACGAAAGCACCTTCTGAAGCCTTCTGGTGCAAGGACATATAGGAATTGGTGATGATCTTGCTCAGGCGCTTGCCCGATTCATTTTTATTGTAACCTTCCCGTCGTTCTTTCATCTCCGACATGGCAGCTCCTTTCCTGCGGCACCTACGGCCTCAGGGTATCAGCAAAGCTTTCTATACGTGTCCTGTAGGACCCGATGTTTTCGTCGTCTTCCAGGGAGAAGTCCAAGCAGAGCATGCGGACCCCTTCGCCCTCAAGCACCCTCCTGAGATATGGCGTTTCGAAGTATTCGTATTCGCAGAACTTCTCTCCGACAAAGATGAAGCCCCTGATGTCGTGCTCCCGAACAGATCTCCGGATTACTTCGACTCTGGCATCTCCCGTGTGTAGGATGGTGGTACAGGGATAGTGATTGCTGTAAAGGTCGGCGTAGTAATCCTCAGGGTTAGTGGCTGATGGAGGTGTGTAGCTGTAAGCGCGCTTGAACATGGCGATGTCGTTGTCAGCCACCCTCAAGCCAGCATTTTCTATGCATTCCGTGATACCAGGAGAAGGGGGTAGGATCCCACTGATCATGATTTTTGGCAGATCCGTGCCAATATCCCGTGAAGTGTCACACTGCTCTCCTGCGTTCTGCAGCATTTCAAGGTGCCTTTCTACAGGAAGGAAGTTACCTGCACTCATGATCCTGCAGAACTCATTGAAAGAGATGCATCCGAGAGCCACCAACTCCTGAAGCCTTGAAGCCAGCTCGCGCTGCAATCGGTAGAGCCCTACGCTCTTTTTGAAGGATTCAATGGAGAATGGTGTGCCGAACGACTCTTCAAGCTCCCGAACGAGGCGGCGTACCCTGCCTCTGAAATATTCCGCATCTGCAGGCCTACTCAAGGGTGAGGTGGGAATATGGAGCCTTAACAGGGGGAGGGAGTCACTCTGTTCGGCGAGCCCGTTCTGAAGTATCTCGGGCAGGTTGCGCAGGGTATCGCATGCATTGTACATGAAAATCCCGTCCAGGGTCTCGCTTCCATAGCGAAGCACGAATTCAGTAAGGCAGCGCCCAACAGAACAGGTGTAGGCCTGCAGGTGCCGGTCGCTTAAGGGGACATTCCGATAACGATCTCTTAGGCCCCACAGCGTGATGGGGGTAAGCCCCATGGAGTGCAGGAGCTCCACCGGGGGATAGAGGGGGAAGCATCCGATTATCCTGTGGCCATCGTCTTTGAGGCCTTTTATCGCTGAATATATCGAGTTCATGGGCATCACACCGTTCCTTTCATGAAAACATTCAGCTCACCTGGATGCCTTCTGTACCCCAATAGGGTTTTCTCAGCTCTGTCTTCAGAATCTTTCCCGTGAGTGTCCTGGGTATGGAAGGGATGAAGTCAACGGATTTAGGGACCTTGTGTTTGGCGAGGTTATTACGGCAGAAGGCAATGATGTCCTCTTCTGTGACCGCGGCATTCGGGTCTTTCACGACAATTGCCTTGACCGCTTCTCCCCACTGCTTATCGGGCACCCCAATGACTGCCGCATCCTTCACACCCTCGATCTGCACCAGCACACCTTCGATCTCCACCGGGTATACGTTTACGCCACCTGTGATGATCATATCTTTGAGCCGATCGACAATGTAGTAATAGCCTTCCTCGTCCTGACGGGCGATATCGCCGACCGTGGCCCATCCATCACCCAGGAAGGCCTCTGAGGTAGCGGCTTCATTGTTCCAGTATCCTCTGAATCCTCCAAGACCGCGTGAATAAAGGATGCCGTTTTCGCCCCGGTTCACCTCGACTCCATTTTGATCGAAGAGTTTCAGTTCGAGATCATGCCCTGGTTTTCCGACGCAGCGCACCTTGCGAAGCTGATCAACATCGCGCAGACAAGTTGAAACACCAAGTTCCGTGCTGCCATAGAACTCATTCAGCTCGGCATTCTTGAACAGGTCTTTTATCTTCAGCTTCGTGTGTGTGTGCAGCGGTGCCCCGCCGGATATGAGGGTCGTCAATGAGCTCAAGTCATGTTCCCCAAGTATGTCTGCAGGCAACGCAGTGACAAAGTCGTACATAACCGGTACCATCATCAGCCAATTTGCCTTGTGCTTCTCTATGGTAGCGAGCAGTCTAACAGGATCGAATCCAGGCAGAATGACCAGAGTGCCCCCCGAAACCAAGGTAGCGATGAACCATGCCATGGCCCCTGCGTGGTATTGAGGTGTTGCCACGAGTTGCACGTCCCCGGAACGAATTCTCCAGTCTACACAAACAGTGATGCCGGTGTGATAATCCTCGGCTATGCCCCTGATCGCCCCTTTCGGCTTGCCGGTTGTGCCGGAAGTATAAAGGATTACATCGATGTCCTCAGGCGCGGGACTGTACTTAGTATCATCGGGAGATGAACTCCGTTTAAGGGCATCAAACGAGATTACTCCATCGGGACAATCTTCTCCAGTGACTATGATATGCTTGAGGTTGGGAACATAGGGATGGGCATCCTTGACAATGGGCAGTAGTTCCGGGCTCGTTACTATCGCGACAGCGCCACAATCGTTCAATTGGTATGAAAGCTCAGCGACTTTGAAGTTCGAGCTTACTGGGGAGCGAATCAACCCGGTCTTATACCCTGCAACACAGGTTTCTGAGAACTCGATACAGTTTTTCAGGAAAATGGCTAGCCTGTCGCCGGGTCTGAGCCCGAGATCCATAAGTCCATTCGCCAGGCGGTTGGTTTGTATCCACATCTCAGACCATGAAAGAGACTTGTTTTCACAGACAAAAGCTTCCTGATTCGGATTCTTGGCAACATTCATCTTTATGCTGCTAAGAATATTGTTTGAGTAACTTCCTTTCGGTTTGTACTGGCTGCTCAGTGGATGTCCCATTACGATCCTCCTTCGAACAGTTAAACGGTCATAGATCGCATGACCGATCATTGTTCATTACAACGATCAAAATATTATGTCAAACAAAAAATCGATGGTTTTTAGAGGAGTAATCTAATCTGCCTTTTTGAGTGTATGAGAACACCTGGAATAGATTTAGGAATAATGATATCAGTAAATATCTAAATTCAGATCAGCAAGGTATCGAGGGGACGAGGCGTAGATGCCTCGTCCCCTCGAAATCATTCCAGTATGTAAAGAAAGTGCCAAGCAAAGACAGACGTCCTCCGCTCGCTCGAAAAGCATCACGCCAACTTAAAATCCGTTGTCATTCTGCTTGCAGCGCTTCGGGCGTTGCCGGTGGTCACATTCTGTAACCACCTCCAGGTGGAAGCCTTTCAGGCTGACCTTCTCCGGTCGTTTCCTCCCTTCCCCTTCAGTCGTTTTTGAAAGGGGCAAGGGAGGAAAAGTTGTTTTTTAATATTACTATCAGGAGAGGTAAAGAGCATGGCAACGACGATATCACCAAGCGGTTCAACAATTGTTCCAAAGCATACCACATTGTTATCGGTTCCTGAACTGGCGGTTTATCTGAACATCAAGCCCAAGACCCTGTATGCCAAAGCAGAGGCTGGGGAGATCCCTCATTATCGTATCGGGCGCATTATCAGGTTCCGGTTGGATGAGATCAACAACTGGCTGGAAGGATGCCGGAACGACCGCCCACAGATAGTAGAGCAGAAGAGGAGCGTCAAGAGAAAGACTCGGCTGCGGAGACCAAACGATCACATGTCCTCTTTGATTTCAAAGGCCATTGACGAGGAACACAAGAAATATTACTCTGTTGATCACGGGAAATCAGACCGGATCGAGGGCCTCGGAAAGGAGGTCCACAACGATGGGATTATATAAACGAAGCAACAGTTCGGTCTGGTGGATGTGTTTTACTCACAACGGCCAGCAATACAGACGTTCCACCGAAACAGAAGACAGGAAACTGGCACAACGGATCTTTGACAAGTTAAAGGGAGAAATAGCGGAAGGGAAGCACCATTGGGTGAGCTCCGAGCGGTCCGATTTCGAAGACCTGGCGCAGGATCTTATCGATGACTACAAGTTGAACAGCCGCAAATCATTGGATCGAGCATCGCTTAGCATAAAGCATCTCAGTTCCTTCTTCAGCGGCACAAAGGTCAAAGATATTACATCGAGCATGATCCGGAGCTATATACTTGTCAGGAAAGAAGAGGGGGCCAGCAATGGGACGATCAACAGAGAACTCTCTGCTCTGAATCGAATGCTTACATTGGGTGCAAGGCAAACACCGCCCAAAGTGGTCAATCAGCCCTTTGTTCCCAAGCTCAAGGAGGCACCACCCAGGGAAGGTTTTTTCGAGTACGAAGATTATATCCGTCTTCTGGAATTCCTGCCGGATCACATGAAGCCTGTCCTGACCATAGCGTATTTTACCGGTATGAGGAAGCGGGAGATCCTCTGTCTGACATGGGATCGCACGAACCTCGATGAGAAAAAGATAACCTTAAGCGCCGGGACAACGAAAAACGATCAGGGGCGGATGATATTCTTATCAGGTGAGCTGTACAACACGGTCCTGAATCAAAAGAAGATAAGGGACAGTGATTACCCGGACTGTCCGTATGTTTGCTTCAGGGAAGGACAGCAGATAAAGAATTACCAGTCTGTCTGGCATACCGCCTGCAGAAAGGCGGGACTGAGCGGTAAGCTGCTCCACGACAACAGAAGAACTGCAGTACGGAACATGTCGAGGGCCGGGATACCTGATACTGTGGTGATGAAGATATCCGGGCATAAGACCCGCAGTGTCTTTGACAGGTACAACATCACGAGCGAAGATGATCTTCGTATCGCAGCAGTCAAGATTGCTCAAGCCCATCTTTAACAGTATAAAAGTAAATCAGCAAGTAAATTATAAAGTTACAAGGTTGCAAAAGTGCTTTGGCACTACAAATCAGCCTTTTTAAGCCGGCAGCTCTCTAATGGTGGGCGGGATTCCGATCCCGAGGGTTTGAAGGACCTTGCCCGATACCCCATGGAGGCGCGAGCGTACAACAAGGGACTTGCCCGACTCAGAGATGCTGACCTCCCGAAGAGCTTCAAGATCTCGACGAATGTCGGGCCAGGCAAACGAACAGCCCGCCTTCTCAAGCCTTGAGATAAGCTCCTTGATCAGCACAAGCGCAAGGAAACTGCAGAACACATGACCACGGATCGTCTCATCCCTTTGATGATAAACAGGCCGGGTATCCAGTACCGATTTCATGTCACGAAACACCTGCTCGACCTGCCAGAGCTCCTTGTACTTCAACGCCACCTCTTCAGCGGTGAGCTTTGTGTTGGTCTCAAGCACCCACTTGCCGTCAAAGCGCGCTTCCCCGGCTACCTTCTTCTCATCAATCCTGACATGGCTGCTCTCAACGCTAAGGAACCTGCGGTAGCCCTTGTTGCCCACCAGTGCCTTGGGCCCCTGCTTGAGCTTGTCTTTGAGCGAATCGAGAATCATCTGCCGGTCGAGCGCGTCCTTTCTCGCCTGGGCCTCATTGAGACAGACAATGAACCGCCTGCCGTGAAGCACGACCTCCTTGACCTTAAGCGGCTCCTTGTCCCCGGTGGGCACCTCATGATACCTGCCCGGCCGGGAAAGCACCTCTTCGCTTACCTTCCTTACCCGGCGCATCCTCACCCCAAGAATGTACGAAAGCCCCTTTTCTTCCAACTCGGTCAAGGTCCGGGCACTGATCATGCCCCGGTCTGCGACCACACAGAACTCCCCGATGCCAAACCGGCTACGGATGCGCTCGGATACCGGCACGAGCGTGGTAACATCCGTGGTATCCCCGGGCATCATCTCACAGCTCACCGGTCGCCCGGTGTCATCGATTACCGCACCAACCACCATCTGCTTGAGGTCGGGGCGAGAATCCTTGCTGTGACCGTACTCGCCCAGAGTGTCTCCACCTTCACCCTCGAAGTAGATGCTCGTGGTGTCGAAGAACACCAGGTCCATGCCGGTGAACAGATCTCTATTGGAAGAGAAGATCCCCTCTTCGATAAGGTCCTTGATACACCGGGGAGCACAGGGCAGGCTGCCCCTTTGGTCTTGGAGCTCCTCTCCCAGGAATGCCATGGCCCGATAGAGGTGGTGAAGGCTCAGATCCTTAGTGCCGGGGATGAGACAGTCCCTTCTCCAGCGATCACAGGAGCGATCAGAGCCCGAAGCGAACAAACGATGCAGCACGGTCATGAAGACGGCCCGCTCCACATCGAAGCCGAACTTGCGTCTTTTGAGGAGACCCTCAAGAACTGTATCGATATGGAGCTCTTTCCACAGGCGTTCGAATACCAGGGCGGGGCCGATGCTCACGGCATCGGCATCCACCTCGCTTTTGCCGGTGAGCACCATGAGGGTCTGCTCGGAGAAGCGCGCCAGGGAGCGAGCCAGTGCCTGGATGTCGGTGCCGCTTTTCAGATCGTCGAGTCTGCCCAGGGTGGCGATGACCCGCTGCGTCACCCGTTTTCCTTCCCGGTGATTCTCAACGATTTGCAGGTATTCGTTCCTGCCGGACTTTTTTATTCTTGCGAACACCACCACCCCCCTATGGCACTTCATTAATTGCCATAAATGAGCTGCTATTGCAAGTCATAAATGCATCAACTGTGGCACTACATTATACCGGTCTTGAAATGCGTTTCCTGGATTTATGCGGGTTCCCAGATGCAATGACCTCGACAACTGTTAAAGATGGGTCTCGCTCTTGTGGATGCAGAAATCAGAGATCATTCCCTGATCTACGAATTGGGTCTGAACGTATTCCCGGACGAGCGCAGTCTGCTGATTAAGATTCAGTTCCTTAGGCAGAGAAAGCTCAACCTCCCGTGCAAGCTGGGCATCTTTCCTCTTCTCCGTTCTCTCTACTTCGTTCCAGAGGGTTGATCGGTCTTTCAGTCTCTCGGGAGCGTTTGTCGGGAGAATGATTTCAGCATGTGCAAGGTCCTTCTTCTTCGAATAGTCGAACTCCATCCCCTGGCGTTCATCATAGATCTTATCACGAGAGCGGTAGGCGGCAGCGGCTACCGAGCTTCGCCCGGAGCCCCTGCTGATGACTTTGACTTCCGCATGATAACACGCCATGTTTATCTTTTCCCTTCTGCCTTTCCGTTTTTGCTAATCACGAAACTCAAAGTTACCTCTGGCAATGTCTAGCTTCTGCCTTTGATTTCACGCACGTCGCTTGCGATGTATAAGCGTGCCTTTACTTCGTAAAGTATTTGTTTTTTGCCGAGCTCTACCATTGGGAGTTAACCTATTTGGAACAGTGTACTGAAAACCAGTGCAGGCCTAATTGAACAGCGGTGAAGTATTGTTTTTCGATTTCTCATCTAAACAAATCTATCATATTGAGACCTATTTATCAATAAATATTGGGAGATATGTGGACACCAATAGAAAATAATTTTGAGATACAAAATATCTAGCCACAGTTGCAAGGCGAACGGGGTAAGGCTTTTATTATCGTTGTTATGATCCCTTGTCCATATATGTACTAAAAACTTACCTCTGATAATCTCACGAGATCATCATTTTATTTTCCTTACTGCCGCTTAGGTCGAGTTCTTTGCAGCAAATAAACCACAGCCGGAAATAGGACTTCAATCTTGGATTTTGGGTGGAGTCCACAGCCTACTACTGTCCTTATAGAGTTCGGCGATACGGGAAAGTGCCTCGATCTTCTTTTGGGTGATTGGCGTCAATTAGAAATCCTCTTTGGCGACAATTATTTCTCCCGTTTTTCCCCATGATCTTTTCTCATGTATTACGCGATAGGTTCTCTACCCCTTCCGCCCCCTAGGGGGCGGCGCTGCGCCGCCGGGCCTGTTCCATCCGGTAGCTTTCACAGTTCATCTCAAGGATGATACTGTGGTGGACCAGGCGATCAATAGCCGCTGCCGTGGTCATGGGATCTTTAAAGATGCTCTCCCATTTTGAGAACGCAAGATTGCTGCTGATCATCACGCTGCCCCGTTCGTATCGCTGGGCCAGAAGGGTAAAAAGGACCTCTATCTCGTCTCGATCGTGATGTACGTATCCGATATCATCAATGATCAAGGCATCGTACCTGGACAGTTTCTTGAGCTTCCGGTCAAGCTTCAACCCCTTCTTCTCCCGGAGCAGTTCCTCGACCAACGAAGAGCACTTGGTAAAATACACCTTATATCCCTGCAGAATCAGTTCCTGCCCAAGGGCACACAGCAGATGCGTCTTGCCAC
>Ga0209506_1002502_pt1 | contig 16310 bp, 15 predicted proteins | sample AD_JPNHG2_MetaG_FD_184409 | JGI IMG/M metagenome (GOLD analysis project Ga0209506, IMG submission 184409) | Active sludge microbial communities of municipal wastewater-treating anaerobic digesters from Japan - AD_JPNHG2_MetaG (SPAdes) (version 2) | ecosystem: Engineered > Bioreactor > Anaerobic...
TCTCCTTACTTTTGACTCATGAATACACCCAGATTCGAAATTTATCGCGCCTCGGCCGGTTCGGGTAAGACCTTTTTGCTGAGCATACATTATCTCACTCTGGTTTTGGAAAATCCTGAGGTTTGTTTTCGAGTTCTTGGTCTTACATTTACTAACAAGGCAGCCAAAGAATTAAAGGAACGCATATTATTTTTTCTGGGTTTGCTGGCTCAACTACCTGATTGTCATAAAGATGAACTTAAAGCCAGCATTTTAAAAAATTTGAAAAATGAGGGATGGAATATTGATGAGAGACAAACCCAACAAAAGGCATTAACAGCCTTACAATATATTTTGCATCATTATACTTATTTCTCAATTTCCACTATCGACGCATTCATGTATAAAATAGTGAATTCATTTACTTTCGACATGCAAATTGCGGATGATTTCGATGTGGAGCTCGACGCCAATATTTTGATTGATGAAGCTATTCACCGTTTACTCGATCAGGTTGGACAGGAAGAACCTATTACGGATTTACTCCAAAATATTTTGCTCGAAATGGTAGATGATGAAAAAGGTTGGAACATCGAAAAAGAAATCAGAGAGATGGCTCAAATCATCTTTCTCGAAAAATCTAATGATCCCTTACGCGAGTTGAATGCGTTTCAGCCTAAGCAAATACAGCAAACATCTTCAAAAGTGAGAGAGTATAGCAATAAAATACAGAGTTGTGCTCAACGAATAGCTCATGACATTTTAAATAAAGTTGAAAGTACTGGTCTTAGAGAAAGTAATTTTAAGGGAAAATCAAATAGTTTCTTGGCATGGGTAAAGAAATTCACCGAGGAAGATATTGATATCAAGGATATTTCTTATTTTACGGCGGTGCAAAAAGCTCTTGAGATCGATGAGTGGTTTACAGGTAATAACGAGCAAGAACGGAAGATGTTCGAGCCGATAAAGGAGGAGGTGAAAGACAATCTCAAGACATTGACTCATTTAAGAAGCGAATATTTGCTGGCTAACATAGTTTATAATTCACTATTTCGTTTGCCATTGTATTCCGATTTATATCGTACGATAGAGCAAATCAAACTTGAAAAAAACGTCCGGCATATCAGCGATTTCAATCGATTAATATCACAACACATTCGTTCTGAGCCTGTTCCTTATATTTATGCCAGATTGGGCTTGCGTTTCAAACATTTTTTGCTCGATGAATTTCAAGATACTTCCGTCATGCAATGGCACAATTTGGTTCCTTTGCTGCATAATGCTCTATCTAACAGCGAAGATGGATATGCTCGTATTGTAATCGTGGGTGATGGGAAACAAAGCATTTATCGTTGGCGTAATGGTGAACTTGAAATTTTTGAAAATCTGCCGAAAATTTATAGAAAGCCTGATCAACAAAATTTTGAAGATGCTGAGAATTTATTTTCTTCATTTACTCCACCCAACCCCAATATCCTGAAAGAGAACTTTCGTTCCTTGAAAAACATTGTTGAGTTTAATCAGAATTTTTTTGGTTATATAAAAGAAAAATTAGGCAATGCAGCAAAAAGAATTTATAGCGATACACAACAAGTGGCTGACAAAAGCCGTCATGGAGGTTTGGTACAATGGGAATGGGTAGCAAAGAATGATGAGAAAGATGATTCGGATGGACATTTGGAAAGGATTTATCAAATTATAGATGAATTGCTAAATTGTGCCGAGAAGAAATATCCTCTGAATGAGATTGCGATCTTGGTGAGGAAAAATATTGAGGCTCAACGCATTGCAGATTTCCTAATTAGAAAAAAGATTCCTGTGGTTTCGCCCGACTCGCTTATGTTGAGTCAATCGGATAGTGTCCGGCGAGTGATTTCATGGCTCAGGCTAATAGCTCAGCCCGACGACCGACTTGCTTTGGCTACTGCTATCGAATTAAATCAGGGAATGATAGGCGTGCCGGATGCAAACAACCTTCTAAATTTGAATCAACTGAGGGGAGAACAGTTGTTGGAAGAAGTCTTTGGATTTAATTCTTCCAATTTATCCTTCTATGATCTTTACACATTGACTGTTTATATTTTAAGAAGCTGCCATTTGAATGATCCACCCGATGTGTTCTGTATGGCCCTCCTCGAACAGGTAAAGGGACAAAATCGCTATAAACCACTTTCATTAGAAAAATTTCTCGACGAATGGGATCAGAATCAAGACCATTGGGCCGTTAGCTTTCCTGAAAATATGAACGCCATTCGAATAATGACCATCCATAAAGCTAAGGGACTTGAATTTCCCATAGTGATACGTCCTTATCTGTTTTCTCGGCCTGATTATCATTCAACGGAATGGGTCGCTTCGTCTAAAGTCTTGAATGATAGAAATAATGGCTTTTGGTCGAATTTCGAAATTCCCTGGCTCTACCTTAATTCTTCATCTAAACTCAAGGATTCGGACATCAAAGGTCTGCAAGAATTTTATAACGAAGTAACAGAAAAACAATTAATAGAAGATCTTAATTTAATGTATGTGACCTTTACCCGTGCCAAGGAAAGGCTCTATATTTTAGCCTATCCTCCGTCTTCGAAAGATTCTGATTTTAATCTTCTGGCAAATTCGAGTATGGGAGTATTGAAGGAGTATTTTGGTTTTAACGATGGACAAGTTTTTACCTACCCTAAAGATGGTTTTATGAAAAGTGGTGAAGAGGAAACGAAGAGAGAGGGAGAGGAGGAGACGAAGAGACAGAGAGATGGAGAGACGGAGAGATATGGAGAAGAAGAGGAAATAGTAAGAAGTGGGGAAGGAGAGAATGGGAGAATGGGAGATAGAGGGATAGAAGAAAAAGTTATTTCTGCAAACATGCTACCTAAAAGGCATTTAGCGCCTAAAGAGTGGAAAGCTTCTTCGCCCGATATGGAACGAGAGTGGGGTGCAATGATTCATTTGCTTTTGAGTCGCACGCACGAGCCTGAGGTCTTGAAAGAAATTCCCGAGTTTCACCAAATGACAAAAAAAATGGGCGAAACTTTTGGTTCCGCCCTCATAGAAAAATTGCGAATTTTAAAAGATGACCCGTTGTATTCAGTTGTTTTCGAACGTCAAGGAGAAAAATTAACCGAACGGGAAATTCTTTTACCCGATGGGAAATGGCTTCGCCCCGACCTTGTTGTCCTTGGCAAAAATTTTACTGTAATAATTGATTATAAAACCGGGCAACCAAATACTCAATACAAAGAGCAAATGCGTGAATATATCAAGGCTTTATCGGACGCTGGATATCCTTCAGTGGAAGGCTATCTGGTATATTTAGGAAATCCTCCACATATCGAAAGAATCGGTATTTAATAATCTTCGCGTTTACGTACAATGTAGAATAAAGCCAATCCGGGGAAATAGCCAAGTGTGTTAGCAAGGATATCGTATATTTCAAATGCTCGTCCTTCATGGCCAAGGTCTTGCAAAATCTCGAGTCCTAAGCCATAAAACATTACAGCGAATAAAGGAATTAGTACTAAACTACCTCTGAAAAAATTTGGCCAAGCCCACATCAACAAGAAAGAAAAACCTGTGTACATCAGAAAATGAATGATTTTATCCGCTCCGCTGAATAATTTTACGCTAGGCAAACCATTCGATGGCATCAAACTTAAGATGGTGATTAAAGCTAAATAAGCGAAAAAGATAAGTTTTCTCATCATGAGAAAGGATAGGTATTTGGTGGGTGGGGGATGGGGAATTGTGAGTAGAAAGTTTGAAAGTTATAAAGTTTATAAAGTTGGAAAGTGGCAAAGAGGATGGGGCATGGGTGATGGAGAATGGGTGATGGAGTTTCAGTTATCAGTTGTCAATACTAAGTTATTACTTATTAGTTGATAATATGCTTTTATCAGCGAGAAAGAAGTTGTTCTCGCAAATGTTCGCAGAAAAAAGCCTCGCAGATGCACGCAGAGAAAGAGGAATGGGGGGATGGTGGTTGGGGAGTCAAAAGTTCATAAACTGAGGGAAGGGAGGATAAATAAGATGGGAAGCTGAATGAAAAATTTAGCAATTGGAATTCTACAAATAATTTAAAAATAAAATAAGACTGATTAACGCATTATCAATTAGTAAATTTTATTATTTTCTTTAAATTGATTTATTAAATAAAAAAAATAAGCAATTAGATTTTAATAAACCATGAGCTTAATTTTTCGTCTCTTTTGCTACAGTACTTAAATACCGATTGGTGCTAAGTGTTTTTTCTTTTTATTAGCTAAAACCTCTACCCATATTACCCACATAACAAATATCATAAAATAAAAGAATGGTTTGAAAATATAAGTGTGAAAAAAGTGAAAGCTATTGGGTAAGGGAATTAAAAGAAGACTTAATCCAAATATTCGTATGACATTTATAAAATGGATGATAATTATTCCGGAAGGTATATACCAAAGTTTGTGTAAAAATGGACCACGGAAAAAAGTCATAATTACTATCCAATGCATCCAATGCTTTAGTGTAATGCAGCCTGACAGTATTTCTACATAACTCCATGTATTTTGATTATTAAGAATATAAATTGTATGATTTACTGTTGTTACATTTAATCCAAAAATATGATTTAATATCCAAACACTTTGATTGAAAAGAATATTAGAAGCAAATGCATATATTTTATCAATGTGGGTCTTAAAGGGATAAAAATCAACTTTTATCCATAAATGATATATAACATGAAAACTTAAAAGCAGGAAGGCAAACATAAGCACATCTTTTACAGGCTGCCAAGCTTTACTTTGTTTAAATTCTGCTAAACTTTGTTTTAAACTTTCATACATAAATCTGAATAAATGAACTTTTTTGAATTTGTCTATATTTTAATTTGGGGATCACTTTATAATCATAAAATATTTAAAACTGTGCTTGTAATGATAAATATTCATTATCAGTATCTTATTACATCCACTTCTTTAATTTATATCTTTTTATTCTTCTTTTCTTTATCGATTTATTTATTGTCTGATTTCATTATACCTTTTCTGTTCCTTTGTCTATTCCTTTTCATCCCATTCTTTTGTTATATCCAATCATCGAAACCAATTTTTAATAATTCACTATTCTTTACCTGCTTTTATTTACTTCTTGCATGTTTAAAAATAATATTATAAAGAGCTTTATAAAAATAGATGACATCAGTTAAAAATGGTTTTTTTCCCTTTAGTAATAGATATTTTCGCTCAGATTCTACTATTTCTTCGAATGTTTTGGGCATGTCGGCATAATAAGGTGGAATAAGTCCTGGTTTGAATTTACTCCTTAGTTTTTGAACATCTTCTGGATATAAACTAAAATAATGTTGACTTAGAGCACGAACGCCAACTATATTTAACTCACCTCTCAACCAATTGATAAGCTGTGGCATTTCATCAAGCCATAACTTCCTGAATATTTTTCCCCATTCGGTAATTCTAAAATCATCTTTTATTTTTCCTTTATCATCTAATAAATTATGATTGTAGATATATTCCTGTAAATATTCAGAATATGGATACATTGTCCTTATCTTATAAACATAAATGATATTTCCATTTAAGCCTACTCTTGCCAATCTAATTAATAGAGAATAGCTTGGATGTTGATCTGTAGAAATAGTTTTTACTTTGCGAGCAATAAACCAGAGATGATTATTGATTTCTTGTTCAGCAACTACTGTAAATCCGCAAAAATGAAGGCGTCCAAAAGCTTCAGCCTTAGATATGGCCCTATTCTTGCCATTGGTGAGAAAGAAGTAAATTTTCTTAAGTGTTGGTAATTTAGGAAAAGCTCGATAAAAAATAAAATTTGGAATATATAAAAGTTGAGCCAAATATAATGGCATCTTACTGAAAAAACGTTTTTTATATTGCTCAATCGTTTCTAAATTGCCTACAATGTAACCCCCATTTATAGTTAATTTATGTACTTGAATCAAATACTGGTTAAGCCATCTAAAATCATTTAATTTATGTAGATTTAAGAATAAAAAAATAGAATTCGATTTGTGTTGCAGTATATTAAAAGAAGTACACGTATCTAACATTACTACCGAACCGGCTTGGAGATTTTCTATTTCTATAACCTTAACAATAAAATTATATAAATCTTTTTTATTTACTTGTATTAAATAATTTAAAGTAGAATAAATTTCATTATTACCCTGTAAATGTCTTTCGGTTAATTCAAGGGATTCTCCTAACACGGGATTATTTGGCTTTGAATAAGGTTCAATTTTATCATGATTATTTCTATATAAAATGAAAATTAATGTAAAAACAATAAATTCTAAAGTGCCAAATAGAAATAGAGTTCCAAATATTTCAAAACGTGAAAGTTGATAAGATTTTAAAAGAAAAATCGATAAGGTTAATCCAAATAAAATAAGTATCCATGACTTAATGAAAGGGGAACTATAATTCCAGATTGTTTTATTATAGCCATTCTTTTCAAATTTATAAGTAACTATTGCTGTAAGGAACCAAAGACCAGTAACGACATAGAATATCAATAAATAATCATTTGAAAAACTTATTCTTCCCTCTTGTATTTTATTGATAATTATAAAGCTTAAAAATAATAGAATAGCATCCACTAATAGTCTTTTCCATGCAATTCTTGATGAATAGTGAACTTTCTCTTGAAATACTCTGTTTTTATCATAATTAATTCCATACTTGTATGAATAAAGCGAAAACAGAATACTTTCACACACAAAAAGTGTAAAACAACTACTTATTACAAGTTTTATGGAGAAATTAGACAACTGGAATAATACTATCATGAATGAGATAAGAAACAGTAGATATAGGCATGTTGTACCAGCAAGAGATATAGCGCCCCAGATATTAACTTTATGAAGACGTTGATATTTTTTATCTACATAGTTTATGATTAACCAAAAACCGTAGTAAGATAGCATCAAATTCCAATAGCTTTTTGATAAAGTAAAAGTTTCCTTCTGATAATAATAAATAGCTAAGAATGATATTCCTACTAAGAGAAAATCACACCATTTGAGCCACCTTTTGGCAATTTTTGATTTATGAGTAAAATTGTTCAATGCTATTGCTGGGTTGAATTACTAAAGAATTACCAAACCAAAAGTACAAAATCTTTTCACACAAGGATAATTAAATTTTCAGAATGAATTCATCTCAGTTTTAGATTCCAATTACGATATAAAGTGAATATAAACCAACCTATTGTGATTCCAATAAAATTGGATAAGATGTCGTAAAGATTAAACCCAAATTACGCTATAGAAAAAAAGATTACTTTTAAGGTGAAAAATCCTAATGCGTAGCGTTAGAAAAAATTAGTATATGAATTTCGAGCTATCCTTTACCAATAAAGAGATTACGCCATGGGGCGGAATGGTATTTTTGAAACAAATGTTGGATAAAATTCACTTTAAAGAGCATATTTTATCATGCGAAAATTTACCGACGCAGAATTCCAACAGGGGGCACAAGATAGATACGTTGTTAGAATCGTTTATTACATCAATTTGGTGTGGTGCCAATAGGTTTTTACATACGGAAGTTACAAGGTCTGACAAGGTATTAGCTAAGATTTTTGATTGGGAAACAGTACCTGGTCAAGACGCCTATAAAAGGTATTTTTCCAAATTCACTCAAGGCACCAATCAAGCAGTAAGCCACCATATGTTCAAATGGTTTTTTGAAAATATTCACTTGAATTATTTTACTTTAGATATAGATTCTAGTGTAATTACCCGATATGGGCATCAGGAAGGTGCAAAAAAAGGGTACAATCCCAAGAAAAAAGGCAGGAATTCGCATCACCCTATTATAGCTTTTGTTAATGATATACGCATGGTAGCCAATTTTTGGTTACGAAGTGGTAATGCGAGTTCTGCCAATAACTTTATATCCTTTTTAGAAGATACCCTGTCTAATTTTGGGAATAAAACAGTAGGATTAATACGCTTAGATAGTGGGTTTTATCAAAAAGAGATATTGGATTATTTAGAAAGTAAGCCTAAAAAATACATTGTTGCTGTACGTTTTTCTTGTCCGTTTCAGCAACACGTTATCCGACAAAAGAGTTGGATTCCCCTTGATGAAGGTATTGAGATTTGCGAAAGTATCTATCAAGCTCAAAATTGGGACACACCACGTAGAGTTGTAATAGTTCGACAAAAATTGGCACGAAGGCCAAATGCTACGGGGAAACAGCTAAGCTTATTTCCCGAAGATGAAATATACAAAAACTATAGATATTCAGCCTATGTAACGAATTTAGATATATCAGCACCTGATGTTTGGAGAAGCTATAGAGCAAGAGGTGATGCCGAAAACAGAATCAAAGAGTTGAAGCAAGATTTTGGTGCTGACAGTTTTAATCTCAAAAGTTTTTTTGCTACTGAAGCAGCTTTAATATTTGTAATGGTTGCTTATAATCTAATGTCGCTTTTCAGATTGTTTGTGCTAAGGGAAAAAACACAAAAAAGTCTTTCTACTTTGCGTTATAGAACTTTTGCAGTGGGAGCTTATTTTGAAAAAGTTGGAAATACTTTAAAGCTCAAAATTTCTCTTATTAAAAAACGAAGAAAATGGTTTCGAGGTCTTTGGGATTATCCTCTTGAATTACCTCTCAAAATATCTAATGCGTAATTTGGGTTTAATGTACGATAGGGCAATAAATATTGAATAATTTCGAGAATAATACTGTAAACAAGTATAAAAGTTATTACAGGAGCTGGCCGATAGCGTTGATGAAAGTTGTTCAGAAGACCTACGAAGCAAATAATTAGATAGGCTAAAATATGGAAAATATAACCTCCCTTAAAGATACTGTAAGAATCAGTCATTTTGTTTTCTATTCCATCAGGTATCACTGAAAGAATTCCAATAAAAATTATCAAAAAGACATAAATTGTCTGCACGAATGTTTTGATTTTGATAGAATTCATCTTTTTTGGGAAAGCATTAAGTGGGGATGACAGCATGTACAGGTATTAATCAAATAAATAGATTTCTGTACTCTGCACATCATGTTGGTTAGGTGATGTGTTGAAATTTACCATTCATATTTTGTTATAATAAAAAATGAAACCATGTAGATATCTTTCGTTTGTTTGTAATAATTTTAGAATCCAATAAATAATCCTCCTGAAATAATCGTTTTCTTTCCGCGATATATTTCTGGAGTATATTTTTCGAGATAGTATTGAGCTGTTTTACCATCTGCCTCATATCCTTTTACATCACTTCGGGAGATTCTAAACATTATACCTACATTAAACAAGATATCATATCTGGCATCCATTGCAAACCCCCTTTGCGACCATGTTAGATCTTTAAAGGGTTTATCATTATCTACATTGGGTCTGTTGTCATAAACATAATCATTGTAATGACGTGCATAAATATATTCTGCTGAAATTTTGAGCCCTCTCACAGGTTTATATGTGAGGCAGGAATATAATTCCTTGCTATTGTCTTTTAAATAATGGCCGAGATTGAAATCGTTAGAGGTGAAAGTTGTGGTTGAAATTTTATGTGCATAAGCTAAAGGTTTTGTAAAAGTATATTCACCTGTAAATGAAAAATTGTTCAATAATAAATTGGATGTCTTAAAACCCGTTTTGATACTGAAAAAGTTATGGATTTTGCCATTTTTTATTCTGCTAATATTTAATTCGTCAAAATAAGCGTTTCCATAAAGATGAATTTTTTTTATCTGTCTTGAACTGATAATAATAAACATTTGAGAATTTTGGCCGGTTTCGCCATATAAATTGGTATTGTTGAGGGTATGATCAACCGATTTGTAAAACATAAATGGATTCAGGTAACCAGGATGGATGCCTAAATCGCTGTAGATAATAGAATTCCCGAATGATAGGTGTAGATTTCGTACTGGGGAAATGGTCAGTAAATTGGCTGCAATAAATTTATTATGATAAACGGGTCTGAAGACGTAATTATCATAATAACTACGTGAGCTATCCACAACGTTCGAAACAAGCCACCCATGAAAATAATTGAATGATATCCAGGGTGCAGGCTCCAATTTTAAAATTATACTGACAAACGAAGGTGTGCGCCCTGAAAGAATGTTAGACCCATGATATCCTTCGCCCCAAACGAAATGATCTTTTACAAGGCCTATATAACCCCATTTCCAGAAATAGACAATACCTCCACGGCTTTCGGAATAATCAAATCCTTTGTTCCCGAAATTTTTAACTGGGACCCCATATCTTTGATTGAAAAAATCAGGTGCAGTTAATTTTCCTGATTCATTGTTATCCCTGAGGCTTGCATATACGCCCAGGTTTTCTCCAACCAAGATGTGAGCTTCCGCTCCATTCCAGCGGTGTGTGATGTTTTGATTACCATTCGAAAATACTTGATAACCTAAAATTGGCCTGATACTAATTTTAAGAAGGCTATCCTGATAGAAAAAATCCAATCTTGATAGTGAAAATCCTGAAGATATTTTGTCGTCTCGCTTTAGAAATAGATTTTGCTTATAAAATTCATTTGTTGGCTCACTATTATATATAAGAAGATAAAATTCTAATTCTTTCCTTAATCTTGTAGGCATTTCCTTCTTATGAAATGAAGCCTCATTTAGCCATTTTTGAATTTGAATTCCTGAATATGGTTTTACCCCGCTTTTTATTTCTATGTAACCACTGTTGGCCAATTCATCCAGAAAATCATATATAGCAGTAGCAGTTGGATGTTCATAAACCGTTTGGGCATTGATTTGATCTGCATTATAAAATAAACAGAAAATAAATAAACCAATTAAAACCACTAAAGGGGAAGGTCTCATTTTATGAAATTGCAAATTTTTGAAAAACATCTAATAATAAAATAAGGTATAATGGACAAAAATTAGGCTAAAAAAAACAGCGAAGCTTCTAATGGACAAAAATTAGGCTGTTTATTTTTATCGATTGTTATTTCTCTTATAAAAAATTATCACATTTGTCCTGTCTGTTTAAAACGGAAGTAGGCTCTGCTGGAGAGCAACCTATCAGGGATAAAACAGATAGCAGACGAAAATGGCAATGCAATGGGCTATGTGTACTCATAGTCCATTGATATTTTCAGAGGTTTTCATGCCTTTAAAAACTCATTGATGAACTTCATCTTTCGTGCCCTTGAAAGCCCGTTATGGTTGCGAAGTTTATTCTTCAAATCGGCAAAATGACCGTCAATGGCATTGGTTGTGCTTGGGATATTCATCTCATAGTAATCGTACCTCGTAAAAAGCCATGGTAGATTATGTTTCAAGCTGAGATAAGCGCTTCGTAATCTTTTATGAGTGTAAAATGACTTTTTAGTTAACGGGTTAACACTTCTCTGGTTTAGAAAATCTTGCCATTTATCAAACCATAACCCTAATGCTCCAGCAAAGGACTCTTTATCGGTCCACTTCATCAAATCAACCACACCCATCAGCTCCTGAGCCGCCTTTAACTTGGGCTTTCGGGTCAAATACCTTCGAATAATTGCAGCCTGATGGAACTGGCACATTTGCACAGGAAGCCCTGGGAAACTTTGAATTAGCCCTTTGCGGCCATCGCACACTATGGCCATAATAGAAAACCTTCGCTGCTGTAACTCTTGTATGCCCCTAACATATAAGGCATTGGCCTCGTGCCTAACGTAGTACTTAAGCAGGTTCTCTTTTGTGATAGCATCCTTGAACAGCATTACCCCAAAGTTCCTGGCCCAGTATGTTGTATCCATTAGAACAATAACCGCACGTCTTTGAGGCTTTGCAAGGCTGACAGAGTGCTTGTCTATGCTTCGTTGTATTGTTTTTATGGAGCAATTATACCTTTTCGAAAGTTGTGCGTAGGTTTGTTTGCCATTGACATACTCATCCCAAAGCTGTGCTTTATTCATCCGATATCCCCCTAAAAACTGCTTGCCACAAGCATAGCATTTGTATAGTTGAACTCCTTTTACAAAGCCATTTTTCTTGGTAATTGAGCTGTTACAGTGAAAGCACTTTTTTTATTCATAACCTTTGATTTGCTTCAAAGCTATCAATAATAAGGCTTGTAGAAGTTTCTAACCTAATTTTTGACCATTAAGCCTAAAATAATGAAATGAAAATAGGGATGCTATAAATCCACAAAGGCGCAAAGGCACGAAATTGCGCAAAGCTATATTTCATACGCTATCGTTTGTAAGGATTTTCCCTCTGCTCGCACAGCTATTCATCTGTGCCATTGCAATAGTTCTACTTTCAGGCAGCATCTGTTTGTTATATCTTATTCCGTAGGTCGCATACCTATGGTTATGAAAGTTATTGCCTTTCAGGCAACAATGAGTTGGTAAATTGAAGACTTTCAACTATGATGATGAATATTACAGTCTTACAGAATGCTCTTGGCTTGAATATCCGAATTTTCATAACCACAGAATTTATTCTGTGAGGTTAATCAGCATCAAACTCTCCTCTTAAGATAAGAGGAGTACCGCTGAAGGCGGGGAGGTATTATGGTTCTCCATTCACCATCGCCCATTCCCCATTCTCCATCCCCGATTCTCTGCGTGCATCTGCGAAGCTTTTTTTCTGCTATGATCTGCGAGAACTATTTAATCTTTTTCTCGCTGATTAACGCTGATTGTATCTGCGCATATCTGCGTCGAACTATTTTTTCTAAATTTTTTTCTCGCTGATAAACGCGGATTTAATCTCTCGCTGATTTACGCTGATTTATTATCTGCGACTATCTGCGACGAAATCTGCGTACAATTGTGAGAACTTTTTAATCTTTTTCTCGCTGATTAACGCTGATTTTATGGGATCTGAGTGAAATCTTCTGATTAACTTCCGAAACGGGTTTCGATGAAATTCCTCACATCAAACCAGATATCAAGGATCACCCGGCAATGTTTTCCCAATAGATTGAGCCCTTCTATTACCTCATCGGTTACAAAAGGATATTCGTGGGTAACGATATTTCTTGTTTCACGCAACACCATCCATTCTTCGGCATTGGGTATCACATTCAATTCCTCGAGTTTTGTAAGTCTGTCTATAAAAGGCAATTCCCGCACATCTTCCCCCAGATTTTCGAGAATTGCAGGAAACAGTTTCCCGCCCATGCTATCTTGAAGTTTTGAGAATCGAAAGATCAACTGATCGAAATAACTCAATTCTTCGGGTTGCAAATGCTCGTATTTTTCCTTATCGAGAGGAAAATGCGTCTTTATTTTTTCCCAGGCAAAACTCATACGTTCGCTGTGAATGGTGCACAGCTGAACCGCTTCCATCAGTTTGTCCCGTTTCTCCGATAGTTTTTGCATATTTGTGCAACTTGAAAGTTCATCACAATTTTACTCGATCTTGAATGATTGTTCTGTAAAAATTTTCTTTTTGCCGTGTAAAGTCATTGTCGAAAACCACATCTATTTTCCGGTCACCGATTTTTGTCTTAAGTTCTGCCAGAAATCGGACTTTTGCCTCGATATTCAATCTTCTTTCATCCTTATTTGTTATGAACAGGTCAATGTCTCCTCCTTTTTTATCTTCGTCAGTTCTCGAACCGAATAGGTAAACAGTAGTACCCTCGCCGAAATGCTTCTGCGCAAGTTTAGTTATGGCTTCTATTTGAAATTCATTCAAACGCATCGGGTTCGTTCTCCTTTATTGCCAAAAATAATTCTTTATTTCGACATTGATAACGTTAATTTTCTGCGCCCCTCTGTGTTTTCATCTGCGAATATCTGCGTATTCAATCTGCGATCATCTGCGTGAGATGTATTTTTTATTTCTCGCTGATTAACGCAGATTTAATCTCTCGTTGATTTACGCTGATTTATTATCTGCGATCATCTGCGTCGAAATCTGCGATGATCTGCGTGAACTATTTTTCCGGAATTTTTTCACGCTGATTTACGCTGATTTACCCTGATATTTTTTCTGCGCCCCCTTGCATAGTGCCACTTTACAGCAGTGAATGAAGATAGTTTGCCGTATCCACAAGACCATTCCTTCTCAGACTGTCCAGTACTTCGTATTCATCCCAATCAGGGTTTTTCTTGTTTAACACCATTTCCTTGAAGGCTTCGATTGCTGTTTCAGGATTCAAATCGATGATGTCGGTCAGAAAATCATCAACCGTTTTGATTTTCAAGCCATAATTTTCCAAAACCTCTTCAGGAAAATCTTTTATATTATTCGATACGATAACATGAGCATTCGTTTTGATGGCCGCCGCCAAAACGTGTCTATCCTTTTCATCAGGCAAATTCAAAAGTTCAATCAGACCTTCATAATTCTGAACCAAAGCATCCGGAAAGGCAAGATTTGCTTTTCTGACTCGTTTTTCTGCTTCTTCAGGCGAAACGCCTTTTCTTTGCATCACCTCTCTCCACTCATCAAAAATATGATGACTCCATTTGGGAGTATATAAATCGTAATATGCAAACCAGAAGAGAAGATCCCTGATGATTACCGGATATATCACATTGGTATCCAATACTGCGGTGAATTTAACACTATGAATCATAAAGCCCTAATTCTTCATCTGCATTCATTATATCGATGAGGTGTTTCTTTTGTTCTTCTTTCATTTTCTGCTTATATCGAATAACATCCTCATATTTAATGCGTCTGTGTTTGCCCACTTTCGTATATTCAATCTTCCCTTCTTCCAGTAATTTCACCAGATATGGTCTCGAACATCCCAACAACTCGGCTGCCATCTGGGTAGTTACTTCTGTTGCTATGGGTACTATCGAAACAGGCTTACCCTCGCTCATTGCCTTCAAAATTTCACCTAAGAGTTTTAAAGCTTTTACCGGAAGTTTTATTTTTTCACCGGTCTCCTCAATTTCAATTTCAGCTTGGTCTGTTTTTAACTGATCAATAGCTGAAAGTAGTGGTGAATATGATTTTTGTGCCAATTTTCGCTCTTGCTTGCTTGGCTTTTTTATTTCATTTATTGTTTCCATATTTTTTGTGCATTATTTTCAATGCAAATATAAACGAAATATTCGAAACAAACGAAATAGTTGAAATATTATTTTTCTTCCGATTAACATGAACTTTCTGCGAACATCTGCATATCTTCAATCTGCGCCCATCTGCGAGAACCCATCTTTTTCTTTTCTCGCTGATTTACGCTGATTTAATCTCTCGCTGATTTACGCTGATTTATTATCTGTGATCATCTGCGTCGAAATCAGCGAACATCTGCGTGAACTATTTTTCCGGAATTTTTTCTCGCTGATTTATTCTCGTGATTTAGTAACCATTTCTTTAATCGTTGAAGTAAATTCTTTCGTTAATGCGATTAATTCTTGCGTCATTTCATGATCGAAATAAATAAAATCATCGTAATCACTACTGTGCCTTTTTTCAAAAAGAGTATAATAGATGGATGCCTGATTAATAGGAATCTTTTCGTTTTAACGTAATGCATACCGAACAGAGTTTTCATGCCACTATGAGTATGCGCTTGAATGTCATCTTTGAGAAAGAGCGCTGAGATTACATAATAACAAGCATAATATAGTCGGTTTACTGCGGCATTGTAAAAACCTTCCTGACATAGCAATTCTGCTTCTTGAATAGCTTCATCCGATCGTTGACACCTATAACCGATTAACGCATCAATGCTGTTTTTATCCATTTTTTCTTTCATAAAACGATGCCTTCATTCATAATGTTGATTTGGAAAGGTGTTTTAAACGGTCTTTTTTCCCAGTTCTTTTTCAAAACAATCATTGCGCTGATAGGAACACCTGTTTCCATTTCTATCTCATAAAGCGGTATAGTAATTTGCTGCTCTTCTTTTATCGATAACCGATCTTCATCGACAATAACCAGTAAGTCGATATCGCTGTCCGGCCTGAAATCTCCTCGGGCCTGACTTCCGTACATAAAACTCTGGGCTGTGGGAGCTACTCTCTGCAGCGTTTCTTTAATTTGTTTTACTATTTCGCTTCTGTCCTTCATTGTTGTCCATGTCCGTAATGAAGAATTTTTCGTTCTTCTATATTGGATTGGCATATAGCTTTATGCAAAGATAAGCATTTTAAATTTCTTGTAAAGGCCCTGCAAAAACCGATTTGTTATGCCTTTATTTTATCGCGCGATTACTCCTTTAATCTTTCTCGCTGATTTCGCGAATTTATTTTCTCGCTGATTTACGCTGATTCTTTTCCATTAATAACGCTAATCCTCAGCGATCATCTGAGTGAAATAATCTTTAAAATTCTCTTCCATTGAATTTTATGGACATATTGCATTCATTTGTTAGATTACGCTGCGCTGCAGCTCCGGATTTGTGTTATTACATTTTCTTTTTCTAC
>Ga0209506_1002505_pt1 | contig 16308 bp, 15 predicted proteins | sample AD_JPNHG2_MetaG_FD_184409 | JGI IMG/M metagenome (GOLD analysis project Ga0209506, IMG submission 184409) | Active sludge microbial communities of municipal wastewater-treating anaerobic digesters from Japan - AD_JPNHG2_MetaG (SPAdes) (version 2) | ecosystem: Engineered > Bioreactor > Anaerobic...
GAGATACTCGCGCAAGGAAATGGAGGCCATCTGGAGCCCCGAGAACCGGTTCCGGAAGTGGCTCGACATCGAACTGCTCGTCTGCGAGGCCCTGGCCGCAAAGGGGGAGATCCCCCGCAAGGCGCTCCGGACGATCCGGGCGAAGGCCGGCTTCGACGTGGAGCGGATCGACGAAATCGAGCGGACCGTCAAGCACGACGTGATCGCCTTCCTGACCAGTGTCGCCGAGCACGTGGGGCCCGACTCGCGCTACATCCACATGGGACTCACGTCGTCGGACATCCTCGACACGTCGCTGGCCGTCCTGCTGAAGGAGGCCTCGGGAATTCTCCTGGCGGACATCGACCGCCTGCTGGCAATCCTGAAACAAAAGGCCCTGCGCTACAAGAAGACGCTCATGATCGGCCGGACCCACGGGATCCACGCGGAGCCGGTGACCTTCGGCCTGAAGATGGCCCTGTGGCACCAGGAGATGGAGAGAAACCGCGAGCGCCTGGTCCGGGCACGGGATGCCGTGGCCTGCGGGAAGATCTCGGGGGCCGTGGGGACCTTCGCCTTCATTGACCCGGCCGTGGAAGAGCATGTCTGCCGGAAACTGGGCCTGAGGCCCGAACCCGTGGCGACCCAGATCGTCCAGCGCGACCGACACGCCGAGTTCTTCGCGACGCTCGCCCTCATCGCCTCGTCGCTCGAGAAGTTCTCCACGGAGATCCGCCACCTCCAGCGCACGGAGGTCCGGGAGGCGGAGGAGTACTTCTCGCCGGGGCAGAAGGGCTCCTCGGCCATGCCCCACAAGCGCAACCCCGTCCTGTCGGAGAACCTGTCGGGCCTCGCGCGGCTGATGCGGGGCTACGCCCTGGCGGCCATGGAGAACATCGCCCTCTGGCACGAACGCGACATCAGCCACTCCTCGGTGGAGCGGGTCATCGCGCCCGACGCGACGATCCTGCTGGACTTCATGCTGCACCGGTTCTCGGGGCTCGTGGAGAACCTCGTCGTCTACCCCGAGCGAATGATGGAGAACATCCGCCTGACCCGCGGGGTCATCTTCTCCCAGCAGGTTCTGCTGAAGCTCATCGAGAAGAAGATGACCCGGGAGGAGGCCTACGCCGTCGTCCAGGATAACGCCATGCGGGCCTGGCAGGAGGGGCTCGAGTTCAAGGACCTGCTCTTGGCAGACGAACGGGTCCGGTCCGTCATCGACAGAAGGGAGATCGAGGCGGCCTTCCGGCTGGAGAACTTCCTGGAGCACGTGGATTACATCTTCCAGAGAACCTTCGGGGGGAAGAGGGTCAGAAAGAGAGAGGGTGAGAAGGTAAGAGGGTAAGAAGGTAAGAAGGTAAGAAAGCAGGAGAACCCTGAAGTTACCACAGGTGGCTGCCTATCCAACCTTCTCACCTTCTCATCGTCTCACGATCGTGTCGCGCTGCCAGTAGCGGTCGTCCCGATCGGGATAATCCAGGTTGTAGTGCAGGCCCCGGCTCTCCTTGCGCATCATGGCGCAGGTGATGATGAGATTCGCCACGACGGAGAGGTTGCGCAGTTCGAGCAGGTCCCGGGTGATCTTGAAGCTCCAGTAGTAGTCGTGGATCTCCTGGGCGATGAGGTCCATCCTCTTTTTGGCCCTCTCGAGCCTCTTGTTGGAGCGCACGATTCCCACGTAATTCCACATGCACCGGCGGATCTCGTCCCAGTTGTGCTCGATGACGATGGATTCGTCGCTCTCGGTGGCACTGCCCGAGTGCCAGTCGGGGATCTCTGGCTCCTCGTCGGGGGATTCGGGCAACAGCTCCACGATCCGTTCGAACACCCGGTGTGCGAAGACAACGCACTCCAGCAGGGAGTTGCTGGCCAGGCGGTTGGCCCCGTGGAGTCCCGTGCAGGTCACCTCGCCTGCCGCAAAGAGCCTGTCGACGTTGGTTTCCCCGTGTTCGTTCACCAAGACGCCCCCGCAGATGTAATGGGCGGCGGGGACGACGGGGATCGGCTCCCGGGACATGTCGATGCCGTATTGGAGGCATCGGTTGAAGATGGTGGGGAATCGCTCCATCAGGTAGCCGCGGTCCCGGTGGGTGATGTCGAGCAGCACGCAGTCCTCGCCGGACTTCTTCAGCTCGATGTCGATGGCCCTCGCAACGACGTCCCTCGGCGCGAGGCTCTTCAGGGGGTGGTACTTCTCCATGAAGGTCTCGCCGCTCTTGAGTTTCAGCACGGCCCCCTCGCCGCGGACCGCCTCGCTGATGAGGAAGGATTTCGCCTCGGGGTGGTAGAGGCACGTCGGGTGGAACTGGATGAATTCCATGTTGGCGATGAGAGCGCCCGCGCGCCATGCCATGGCGATGCCGTCGCCCGTTGCGATGTCCGGGTTCGTGGTGATGAGGTAGACCTTGCCGGCCCCGCCCGAGGCCAGGACCGTAAAGCGCGCCCGGAAGGTGTCGACGCGGTCTTGGTCGATGTCGAAGACGTAGGCGCCGAGGCAGCGGTCCCGCTCTTCCCGTGAAAGGGGCCTGCGGCCCCGGACCTTTGACTCGCGGATGAGGTCAATGGCCAGGGCGTTCTCGTAGATTCGCACGTTGCCGAGGGACCGCGCCTTTTCGAGGAGGGCCCGCTCGATCTCCCGGCCCGTGGAGTCGGCCGCGTGGAGGATCCGGCGCCGGGAGTGCCCCCCCTCCTTGCCGAGATCGTAAGGGGCCTGCGCCCCCGATTTCCGCGAGAATTGCACGCCCCACTGGACGAGTTCCGCGATGCGCTCGGGGGCCTCGCTGACGACGAACCGCACCACGTCTTCCCTGCAGAGTCCCGCCCCGGCCCGCAGCGTGTCCTCGATGTGCAGGTCGAAGCTGTCGTCGGTGTCCGTCACGGCCGCAATCCCGCCCTGGGCGTAATTCGTCGAGGACTCCATGGCGTTTTTCTTCGTGATGACGGCAACGGAGCCGAATCGGGAGGCCTTGATCGCGAAGCTCAGCCCCGCCAGGCCGCTGCCGATGACCAGAAAGTCCGTCTTGATTTCCATCGTTCGTCGCGCCTTTCGTGCCTTTCTTATACGCGTTTCACGCTTCAAATCAAAGAGAAAATGTGATAGAAACCAGAGCCATGCTGGTACTCGGAATCGAGTCCTCCTGCGACGAAACGGCGGCTGCCGTGCTGCAGGACGGGCAGAACCTCTTGTCGAACGTCATCGCCTCGCAGATCCGCATCCACGAAAAGTACGGCGGCGTCGTCCCCGAGATCGCGTCCAGGAAGCACGTGGAGGTCATCGTCCCCGTCGTCCTCGAGTCCCTCGAGAAGGCGGGCGTGACGCTCGAGGCGATCGGGGGGATCGCGGTGACGCGCGGGCCCGGCCTCGTGGGCTCGCTGCTCGTCGGCCTCTCCATGGCCAAGGCGCTGGCCCTGGCCCGGGACATCCCCTTCGTCGGCGTCAACCACCTCGAGGGCCACGTCGCCTCCGCGTTTCTCGGGGAGGAAACGCCCTCGTTTCCCTTCATCGCCCTTGTCGTCTCGGGGGGGCACACGAACCTCTACCTCGTGAGGGACTTCGACCGCCTGCGCCTGATGGGCCAGACGCGCGACGACGCAGCCGGCGAGGCCTTCGACAAGGCGGCGAAGCTTCTCGACATCGGCTATCCCGGGGGCGTCGTCATCGACCGCCTGGCCAAGTCGGGAAACCCGGAGGCCCTGGCCTTCCCGAGATCCATGAAAGACAGCCTGGAGTTCAGCTTCAGCGGGGTCAAGACGGCGCTGCTGACCTACACGAAGAAACGGGAGCGCCCCCCGGCTGCGGAGGAGATCCCCGACATCGTGGCAAGCTACCAGGAAGCCATCGTGGACGTCCTCGTGGAGAAGACGCTCCGGGCCGCCGAGATGCAGTCCATCGGGCAGGTTGCCGTCGTGGGCGGCGTGGCGGCCAACAGCCGTCTCCGAGCCCGTTTCCAGGAGGACGCCCGGGACAGGGGGATCCGGGTGTTCATCCCGCCCCCCGTTTTCTGCACGGACAATGCGGCCATGATCGCCGTCGTCGGCCATCACGCGCTGGCGCGCGGGCGGAGAGACCCCTTCGACCTCAACGCGCTGTCCCGCTGGCCGGTGGACACCCTCTAAGCCATGGAGATCGAGGATCGGATCCGAGGTTTCTACAACCGCTTCCTCAGCCTCAGCGGCGCACCGGAGGAAATCGCCCGTGCGATGGCGCTGGGGGTCTTCATCGGCACGACGCCGACCATCCCGTTCCACACGGCCCTGGTCATGGTCAGCTGCCTCGCGCTCCGGCAGAATATCACGGCGGCCCTCCTGGGGGCGACAATCATTTCCAACCCGTTCACGATCCCCTTTCTCTACCTTGCCCAGTACGAACTGGGCGTCATCGTTCTGGGCATGCCCGCCAACCCCTTCACCGTCGCCGGCTACGACATGCGGTCGATCCTGGAGATCGGGCTGCACATCCTCTACCCGCTGCTCGTGGGGGGGGTGCTGCTCGCCGCCGTGTTTGCGGTGCCGTCCTATTTCCTCGCCCGCCAGGCCGTGGTCAGGTTGAGATCCCGAAATGCAGAGCCCGTTGAGCCTTCTCCGTAAGCACGGCATCCGGCCGCTGAAGCGTCTCGGCCAGAACTTCCTGTGCGATCCCAACATCCTGGAGAAAATCGTCCGGATCGCCGAGGTGCGGGACACGGACACCGTCGTCGAGATCGGCTCCGGCATCGGGTTTCTGACGTCCCTCATCGCACGCCGGGCCCGGCGCGTGATCGCCCTGGAGGTGGACCGGAGGCTCGTCGAGGTCCTGCAGGAGGAACTCGGGGGCATGCCCAACGTCGAGATCGTCCACGGGGATGTCCTCGCGTTCGACTTCGCATCGGCCTGTCCCGATCGCGGGGACGGGAAGGGAAAGATCACGGTCATCGGCAACGTTCCCTACAACCTGTCGAGCCCGATCGTGGTCCGACTTCTTGAATCCCGCGCGTCCATCGACCGGGCCGTCCTGATGCTCCAGCGGGAGGTGGCCGAGAGGCTGGCGGCGCCGCCGGGTACCCGGGACTACGGTCCCCTTTCCGTCACCGTCGCCCTCTACACGCAGGCGCATCTGGAAATGCGGGTGCCGGCCTCCTGCTTCGTCCCGCGGCCCGACGTGGAATCGCGCGTCATCCGCCTGGACATGCGGGTGAGGCCCCTATGCCAGGTAGACGACCCGGCCCTGTTCCGTGACGTCGTTCGGGGCGGCTTCGCCAGGCGGCGCAAGACGCTGCTGAACAGCCTGAAGCATTCGAGCCTGCCCGTCGATGCGGAAAGCATTCCCGCCATCCTCGAAGAGCTCGGGATCGACGGGACAAGGCGTGCCGAGACGCTGACGGTCCGGGAATTCGCCTCTCTGAGCAACCGGATCGCGCGCGGACAAAATCCTTGACAGCCTGCAGGTCTTCTGTTATGAGGGGACCGCACCGCTTGGATCCCCCCCGGGGGACTGGGACGGAGGGTTATCACTCGAGAAGTGCGCTGATGCCAACAGCCTCCCGTCCCGCGCGGGAGGCTTTTTTCGTTCCGGGGGCAGGCCATGATCGTCATCGAGAAAGCCCGGGAGATGCAGCGGCACGCCGACGCCCTGCGGCAGCAGGGAAAGCGGATCGCCTTCGTTCCGACCATGGGGTATCTCCACCGGGGGCACCTGAGCCTCATGGAGGAGGGAAGGAAGCGTGGAGACTGCCTCGTGACGAGCATTTACGTCAATCCCACCCAGTTCGGTCCCAAGGAGGATCTGGCCAAGTACCCCCGGGATTTCGACATGGATTACAAGCTCTGCCGGGGCGTGGGGGTGGATGTGATCTTCTACCCGTCCGACGGGGAGATGTACCCGCCGCAGTATCAGACCTTTGTCGATCTCGAGGGCGTGACGCAGAATCTCTGCGGCCTGTCGAGGCCCGGGCATTTCCGCGGCGTGGCCACCGTCTGCGCCAAGCTCTTCAACCTCGTGAAGCCCCACGTGGCGGTCTTCGGGAAGAAGGATTTTCAACAGCTCGTCGTCATCCGAAGGATGGTGACGGACCTCAACATGGACCTGGAGGTCGTCGGCCTGGACACCGTCCGGGAGGCCGACGGGCTGGCCATGAGCTCCCGGAACACCTATTTGAAGCCCGAGGAGCGCGAATCGGCCCTGAGCCTGAGCAGGGGCCTCAAGATGGCCCAGGCGATGTACGCGGGGGGCCAGCGGGATGCGGCCGTCATCATCGACGCCGTCAGCCGCTTCATCGCCGGGCATCCCCACGCGAAGATCGATTACGTCAAGATCTGCGACACGACGACGATGAAAGACGTGTCCCGTCTGGACGGGGAGTGCGTCATGGCGCTGGCCGTGCGCGTAGGGGCGGCGCGCCTGATCGACAACTCCGTCTTCGGGGAGCCCCTGAACGTCTGACGTCACGGTGACGGGAAACACCGGCAGCCGAGAGGGAGAGAGGGAAGCCATGCAGCGCATCGTGCTCAAATCCAAGATCCACCGCGCAACGGTAACGGACGCCAATTTGAACTACGAGGGGAGCATCACGATCGACGAGGGCCTCATGCAGCGGGCCGACCTCGTCCCCTACGAGAAGGTGGCGATCTACAACGTTTCGAACGGCGAGCGCTTCTCGACGTATGTGATCAAGGGCAAGAAGGGCTCGGGCGTGATCTGCCTCAACGGGGCCGCGGCGCGGAAGGTGTCGAAGGGCGACCTCGTCATCATCGCGAGTTACGTCATGGTCGAGGACGCCGCGGCGAAGCGGTGGAGTCCCAAGTGCGTCCACGTGGACGCGAAGAACCGGGTGAAACAGTAGCGTCGACCGCAATCCGGCAGCGAATCCGGGCAAAGGGTGTCGAACCTTTGCCCTTTTTTTATCGGGAACGCAAACGCATGAAACACCGGATCAAGAACATCTTTCTCGCCGGACTGGCCGTCTCGGTGCCCATCGGGCTCACGATCTACATCCTCTTCTTCCTGATCGACCTGATGGACGGCCTGCTCCGGGTGATCCCCGCGGCCATCCACCCGGAGACCCTGCTGGGGGCCCGCATCCCGGGGCTCGGAGCGATCGCCACCGTCCTGCTGATCTTTCTGGCCGGTCTCGTGACGACCAGCTATGCCGGTGCCCGGGCTTTTCGCATCGCCGAGACCCTCGTCGAGCGGATCCCGCTCGTGCGGGGCATCTACCAGGCGATCAAGCAGATCGTGCAGACCATGGTGAGCAAGGAGGGGCAGAGCTTCAAGCGGGTGGTCCTCGTCGAGTTCCCGCGGCAGGGGCTCCGGACGGTGGCCTTCGTGACCGGGGCCGTGACGGGTGAACTCGCGCGCAAGACGGGCGAGCGCTCCATCAGCATCTTCGTCCCCACGACCCCGAACCCCACGTCGGGGTTCTACGTGATCGTCCCGGAGGACCGCGTCACAGACCTCGAGATGACCGTCGAGGAGGCCTTCAAGCTCATCATCTCGGGGGGCATGCTCCCGCCGGCCGAGAGCAATAAGCAGTTGAGAAACGGATGAATTTCTGTTACAAAGAACGCCGCTTGATTCCTACCCAACCCCAAGACGGCATCGATGCCGGATGGTATCCCAAGCCATGGAGGGCCTATGCAGATCACATCGGAGAACATCAAGATCGGACACCCGGACATCGTGGCCGACGCCATCGCCGCCAACATCATCGCCGAGATCCTCGATGCGGAGAAGAAGCTCGGCCTGACCGTCTACAACATGCCGCACTGCGGCCTCGAGGTCTTTCTCGGAAAGGGGTTCTGCATCGTCGGCGGCGAGGTCTCGACCCGCTGCTACGTGGACGTGGAGAAGATCGTCCGGCAGACCGTTCTGGGCATCGGGTACAACGAGTTCTGCCTCGGACTCGACGGGGGGTCCATGGGCGTGCTGAACGCCATCATCCCCCAGTCGCCGGACATCAACATCGGCACGCGGGCCCACCTCGGGAAGCACAAGGAGATCGGCGCGGGGGACCAGGGGATCATGTACGGGTATGCCTGTTCTGACACCCCCGAGCTGCTGCCGCTTCCCTACGTGCTCTCGCACCGGATGATGCGGGCCTTCGAGGACACGAAACACCCCTACTTCGCGCCGGACGGCAAGGGCCAGGTCAGCGTGGAATACGACGACAAGACGGGGAAGCCCCTGCGCGTGGTCAAGGTGCTCATGTCCAACGCCATCGACTACCGCCATGTGGGCAAGGGAAAGAAGAAGGAAGTCGAGGCCGTCGCGAAGAAGATGTGCTTCGACGTCCTGGGCGACTGGATCGACCGCAAGACGGAGTTTCTCTTCAACCCCACGGGCGAGTGGCAGGCCATCCACTCCTGCAGCGCCGCCGATTCGGGCGTCACGGGCCGGAAGCTCGTCGTGCAGTTCTACGGCGGGTTCCCCGGCGCCCAGCTGGGCGGGGGGTCGGTCATGAACAAGTCCCCCGAGAAGGTGGACTGTTCCGCGGCCTTCGGCGCGCGCTACGCGGCCAAGAACATCGTCGCCGCGGGGCTTGCCGAGAAATGCTCCATCCAGCTCTCCTACGCCATCGGCGTGGCGCGGCCCTTCTCCATCTACGTGAACACCTTCGGCACGGGCAAACTGTCGGACCGCAAGCTCGAGCAGATCGTCACGAAGGTCTTCGACTTCACGCCGGCCGGCATGATCATGCAGTTCAACCTGCTCGACGGCAGCGTCTACCGGAAGCTGCCGAAGACCTTTTTCATGGACAAATACGCCTGGGAGAAGACGGACAAGGTGAAGGAGCTCCGGCAGCTGGCCAAGATCTGACCGCATTCCCCCCGCGGGGGGGTAACGAAGCCGGGCGCCGCAGCCGGCGCCGTGCAGACAGAGAGGGAACGCATGGATTACGACGTCAAGGACATCAGGCTGGCCGAGCAGGGCAGGCTGGCCGTGGAGTGGGCCTACCGGAGCATGCCCGTGCTCGGCCCTGATCCGGAAGCGCTTCGCGAAGGAGAAGCCCCTGAAGGGGCTGCGCCTGGCGGCCTGCCTCCACGTCACGACGGAGACGGCCAGCCTCATGGAAACCCTCAAGGCCGGGGGGGCCGAGGTGCGCCTCTGCGCGTCCAACCCCCTGAGCACGCAGGACTACGTGTCGGCCTACCTGGTGAAGGCCCACGCGATCCCGGTCTACGCCGTCAAGGGGGAGGACACCGAGACCTATTACCGGCACATCCACGCCGTGCTGGACATGAAGCCCCACCTGACCATGGACGACGGCGCCGACCTCGTCTCGATGATCCACTCGAAGCGCAAGGATCTCATCCGGGGCATCATCGGGGGCACCGAGGAGACGACGACGGGGGTCATCCGGCTCAGGGCCATGGCCCAGAGGGGGGTGCTGCGGTTCCCCATCATCGCCGTCAACGACGCCCGGACGAAGTACATGTTCGACAACCGCTACGGCACGGGCCAGAGCACCATCGACGGGATCATCCGGGCGACGAACCGCCTCGTGGCGGGTTCGGTGTTCGTCATCTGCGGCTACGGCTGGTGTTCCCGCGGGCTGGCGATGCGGGCCCACGGGCTCGGGGCAAGCGTCGTGGTGACGGAAGTGGACCCCCTGAAAGCCCTGGAAGCCGTCATGGACGGCTACCGCGTCATGCCCATCGGCGAGGCGGCCGCGATCGGGGACTTCTTCTGCACCCTCACCGGCGACATCAACGTGATCCGCCGGGAGCATTTTCTCCGGATGAAGGACGGCGCCATCGTCTCGAATTCCGGCCACTTCAACGTGGAGCTCGACCTCGAGGGCCTCGCGAAGATCACGAGGAAGACCCGGAAGATCCGGGAATTCGTCGAGGAGCACACCCTGACAAACGGCCGCAGGGTCTACGTCCTGGGCGAAGGGCGGCTCATCAACCTGGCGGCGGCCGAGGGGCATCCCTCGAGCGTGATGGACATGAGCTTCGCAAACCAGGCCCTTTCGGCGGAATACATGGCGAAGAACGTCAAGTCCCTGAAGAAACAGGTCTACGCGGTTCCCCAGGACATCGACCGGGAGATCGCCCGGCTCAAGCTGGCGGCGATGGGCGTCCGGATCGACACGCTGACGGCGGAACAGAAAGCGTACCTGAGCTCCTGGGAGATGGGCACGTAACCGGGTTCAGGGGCCCGGGTGCAGACCAGAGGACCGGAGAACATCAAAGGATCAGGGAGAGCCCTGGTCCTTTTTTGTGCCTGTGCCCCGGTCCCGGGGCACTAGGTGTTGACCCTGCGGAACATCACGACGGCCACGATGCCGAGGATGACGTTGGCCGCCCAGGCGGCGGCAAGCGGGGGCAGCGTGCCGGAGCGGCCCAAAGACAGCGAGAAGGCAAACACGATCCAGTAGGAAAAGCCGATGATGACGCCGATGCCGATCCCCTGGGCAATCCCCCCGCTCCGCTCGGAGCGCATCGGGAATGCGACGCCGATGAGGGCCAGGATCAGGCTCACGAAAACGAAGGCGATCTTCCCGTGGAGGTCCGTCTCGTAGCGGGTGGCGTCGTAGCCTTCCTGGCGGAGTTTCCGGATGTAGTCCCTGAGCTCGCGGAAGCCCATCTGATCGGCGCTTTTCTGAACGGCCCGAAGGTCTTCGGGCTTCTCGGGGATCGCGACGGGGAGCGCGGGCAGGCGCTCGATGGACGGGAAGTCCCTGCCGGCAAAGGTGGTGCGAAGGACATCCCGGAGCTCCCAGCGCTCCCCGGTCCAGCGGGCCTCGCGGGCATCGATGCGGGAAACGAGGCCGAAGCCGGCGTCGAGATAGAGGATGGTCACGCCCTGGATGCTGTTTTCCGTGGGGGAGACGAGCTTGAAGTTGTAGATGGCGTTATGGCTCTTGTACCAGATCTGGTTCTCCTTGAAGGCCCCCCATTCCTTCTTCTTCTGCACCTCCACGTACTTGATGTATTCGGCCCGACGGTTGGCCGCCGGGGTGACGAACTCGTTGAGCAGGAAATTCACGGCGCAGGCGACGATCGCGAAGGCCATCACGGGCAGCGCGATCCGGTAGAGACTGATCCCGTTGGCCTTCATGGCCACGATCTCTTGATTCCGCGACAGCAGCCCGAAGGTGATCAGCGCGGCCAGCAGGACGCAGGCCGGGAGCATCATGGCCACGATGCCGGGCACCGTGTAGAGGTGGTAGGAGACGATCTGCCCCAGGGTCGCGTTGTTGCTCAGGAACATCCGGATCCGCTCGAAGAAGTCCACGATCATGTACAGGCACAGGAAGGCGAGCAGGACGAAGCCGAAGGTCAGGATGAACTCGCGCGAGATGTATCGGTCGAGCACGGTCATCCGCTCACCCTTTACCCTTCCTTGGCGTCAGCCACTCCGGGACGATCTCCCGTTCCCGTGCCCGGGCAAAGTAAACGTAAAGGCCCGCGGCCATGAACAGGACGTTGGGGGCCCAGACCCCGATGACGGCCGGGACCTTGCCGGTCTCGCCGAGGGCTTTCCCGTAGAGCAGCAGCACGTAGTAGACCATGACGAGCGACAGCCCGATGGTGAAGCCGCGCATCTTGCCCGAGCGGCTCGACTGGATGCCCAGGGGAATGCCCAGCATGGCGAAGATCAGGCAGCTGAAGGGGGTCGCCAGCCGCTGGTTGAGCTCGATGAGCATCTCGCGCCTTGTCGGCCCCTGGGGTTCGGGGGCATCGATCCCCCTGCGGAGGTCCCAGAGGGTCATCTCGTCGAGCCTGCTGAACTTGACGCGGCGTTCGTCGGCGGCCGCGCCCTTGAAGTCGAGCCGGACGTCGTAGGTGCTGAAATCGACCTTTTTGTAGTTCTTGAACTGGGCATCGGCGGTGTGGATGCTGCCGTCCTCGAGCCGCAGCGTCACCGTCAGGGACTGCGGGTTCGAGATCAGCGTGCCCCGCGTGGCGATGATCGTGCTCGGTTCCTCTGCGGTCCTGTCGTCATAGAGCAGAACGCCTTCCATGGAGTCGCCGTGGGCGGGAATCCGGTCTGCGTAGATGACGATGCCCCGGAAATCGTCGTTGAAGACCTTCTCCTTGATCCCGACGCTGGCCTTCTGCTTGACGATCGCAAACAGGAGGTTCTTCGCTTCCAGATTGCCCAGGGGGATGAGGAAGAAACTGGTCAGGGACGACAGGCCGAATGCGATCAGGGAGGCGGCCAGCACGGGAGCCGCGATCTGGTGAAGGCTCAGCCCGCAGGCCTTCAGGACGGTGAACTCGTTGTCCCGGGACAGTCGCCCGATCCCGATCAGGATTGCGATGATGAGCGCCAGAGGGATCGTGAACAGCATCAGCGCGGGCATCAGGTAGAGGATCAGCTTCAGGATGTCCGAGAAGCTGACCCCCTTGTTGATCATGAGATCGACAAGGCTCAGGATGCGTCCCATGATCAGCACGAAGGTGAAGACGAAGAGCGTCATGAGGAAGGGGTAGAGGATCTCACGGAAGATGTATCGGTTCAGGATGCTGAACATGCCCTTGTGCCGCCCTGGCGCTTCACGTATCAGTTTTTTCTTTCTTAATCCAGTCAAATCCTGTAAATCAACGATTACTTTCCGCGCCGGGGAAAAGACGGGCCCGCGTCACGGGCCCGGAGGAGGCAGGCCATGATCGATCTGCACACGCATTCACTGTTCAGCGACGGGGAGCTGATCCCGTCGGAATTGGCTCGAAGGGCCGCCGTTGCGGGATACCGCGCCCTGGCCGTCACGGACCACGCGGACCACTCCAACTTCGATTTCATCCTCGAACGGCTGACCCGGGTCTGCGGCAGGATCTCCGAGGCCTACGGGCTCTTCGTCCTGCCGGGAATCGAGATCACCCACGTGCCGCCCCGGTGGATCGCCGCCCTGGCGAAGGAAGCCCGAAAGGCCGGGGCCCGGATCATCGTGGTCCACGGGGAGACCCTCGTGGAGCCCGTCATCGAGGGCACGAACCTGGCCGCCGTGCAGGCCGACATCGACATCCTCGCCCACCCGGGCCTGATCGACGAGGACGCGGTGCAGCTGGCGGCCAAGGCGGGCATCCACCTCGAGATCTCGGCCCGGAAGGGCCACTGCCTGGGCAACGGCCACGTTGCGGCGCTGGCCCGCAGGCACGGCGCTCCCCTGCTGCTCAACACGGACGCGCACGGCCCCGGCGATCTCATCAGCCGGGACTTCGCCCGTCGTGTCGCGCGCGGCGCAGGGCTCACGGAGGCGGAGGCGGCGCGGATGTTTCGCAACGCCGAGGAGATCGTCCGCAAGAAGACGACGACGGGTGCCGCTGGCGGCAGATCGCGGAAGAGGGGATGAGGGCCGTCTTTTTCTCCGATGTGCATGCCCGCGATTCGGCCGATGCGGCCGCCGCATGCCTCCTGGCGTTCCTGGGGGAGGTCGCGGGCTCCCTCGACCACCTCTTTGTCGTGGGCGACCTGTTCGACTTCTGGTTCGCGAGGGACGGTGTCGCGTACCCCGGGTTTCGGCCCATCATCGACCGGCTGGCCGCGCTGCAGAGCGGCGGCGTGCAGGTGCATCTCTTCGAGGGCAACCACGATTTTTTCCTGGCCGACTATTTCACCCGGTACCACGGGATCGAGGTGTTCCCGTGCGATGCCCGGGTCGTACTGGGCGGCAAGACGCTCTACATCGCCCACGGCGACCTGGTGGACCGGACCGACCGGGGATATCGGTTCCTCCGGAAGATCCTGCGCAGCCCCTGGTTCTATGCCCTGCAGAAGCGGCTGCCCCTGTCGATGCTCTGGGGCCTGGCGCGGCGCAGCTCCGACGCCAGCAAGGAGTACCTCGCGAAACCGCAGGAGGGCCTGGCCGCAAAAATGGAGGACTTCGCCCTCGCAAAGTTCTCCGAGGGATTCGATGCGGTCATCCTCGGCCACTGCCACCTGCCCCTGCTCAGGGCGCACACGATCGGCGGCAGGCAGAGACATTTCGCCCTGCTGGGCGACTGGCTCGCCCACGGCTCCTACCTGCGCCTCGACGGGGAGCGGTTCGAGCTCTGCTTCCGGGGCGCAAGGCCCTGAGGGGCCCGCGTTCGGCCGACCGCTACACGCCCCCCGGAGGGACAAAAAAAGTGGACAGCCGGTGTTGAATGTGTTAGCAAACACACCTTAAAAACAGTCAAAGCATGGTCCCATGAATTTCGGCGGAATCGAAGCACGGTACGAAGCGCTCGAGCGCGCGGCGTTCGTCGTGGTCCCCGTCCCCTACGATCTGACGACGACCTACCAGGGGGGGACGCGCAAGGGGCCCGCGGCCATCCTCGAGGCCTCCTGCAACATGGAGCTCTACGACGAGGAGATCGACGCGGAGACCTACCGGTCGGGCATTCACACGATGGAGCCGCTGGAGCCCGTTGCCTCCGGCCCGGAGGGAATGCTGGCGCGCATCGAGGAGGCCGTCGCCGGCGTCTTCCGGATCGGGAAGGTCCCCGTGATGCTCGGCGGCGAGCACAGCATTACGCTCGGGGCGGTTCGTGCCGCCCGGAAGCGCTACCCGAAACTCACGGTGCTGCACCTGGACGCCCACGCGGACATGCGGATGTCCTACCAGGGCACCCCGTACAGCCACGCCTGCATCGGCAGGAGGATGAAGGAACTCTGCCCCGTGGTCCAGGCCGGCATCCGCAGCATGAGCGCCGAGGAGGCCGCCTACCTGGGGAAGGGGAAGGTGCCCGTCTTCTCCGCGGCAGCCGTTCGCAAGGACCGGGCATGGGTCGGCAAGGTGCTGCGCCATCTGTCGAACGACGTCTACGTCACGATCGATCTCGATGCCTTCGATCCCTCCGTCATGCCCGCGACGGGAACGCCCGAACCGGGCGGGATGCTCTGGCACGACGTGCTGGATCTGCTCCGCGAGGTCTGCCGCAAGAAGCGCGTGATCGGCTTTGACGTCGTCGAGCTCGCGCCCATTGCGGGCATCGTCGCCCCGGACTTCCTGGCGGCGAGGCTGACCTACCGCGTGATGGGGTACGTGACGCAAAAATCCAGATAAAGGAGAAGGGCCGTGGATATCTGGGTACCGAAAAAGATCTTCTTCACCAAGGGCGTCGGGAATCACAAGGAAGAGCTGCACTCGTTCGAGCTGGCCCTGCGGAATGCGGGCATCGAGAAATTCAACCTGGTGTACGTATCGAGCATTTTCCCTCCCGGGTGCAAGATGATCTCCAAGGCCAAGGGGCTCAAGGAAAAGCAGCCCGGCGAGATCACGTACTGCGTCATGAGCCGCTGCTCCAGCAACGAGCCCTACCGCCTGCTGGCGGCGTCCGTCGGTTGCGCGATTCCCGCAGACACGTCCCAGTACGGGTACATCAGCGAGCATCATGCCTTCGGCCAGACGGAAAAGCAGGCCGGTGATTACGCCGAGGACCTCGCGGCGGCCATGCTGGCCTCGACCCTGGGCATCGATTTCGACGTCGACAAGAGCTGGGACGAAAACAAGGAGATCTTCAAGATCAGCGGCAAGATCGTCCGGACGCGCAACGTGACCCAGTCCTACATCGTGCCGAGAAAGGGGGGCTGGACCACGGTCCTCGCCGCCGCGGTGTTCGTCTTCTAGGCCGTTCCGGGGAGGCCCGTGCCCCGCGGGCTTTTTGGGAAAAAGGGCTTGACTTATCGGGGCGGGGATACTAGCATAGTCACTCACGACGCGGGGTGGAGCAGTCAGGTAGCTCGTTGGGCTCATAACCCAAAGGTCGGTGGTTCGAATCCATCCCCCGCTACCAGAACGTCAAAGGGGCCGGGAGTTTCCCGGCCCCTTTTCTATTGCACCGGGGGCGGCGCTCAGCGCCGCGCCCTGTAATACTGCATCGCCTCGGGGATCTGGGACTCGATGTCGCGGATCCGCGATTCCGGCGCCGGGTGCGTCGAGAGAAATTCCGGAGGCCGCGAGCCGCCCTTTGCGTTCATCCGTTGCCAGAGTGCGACGGCCCCGCGGGGGTCATAGCCGGCCTTGGCCATGAGGACAAGACCGATTCGGTCCGCTTCCGATTCATGGAGGCGGCTGTAGGGCAGCAAAAACCCCACCTGGGTCCCGACGCCGTAGGCCTGCATGAAGATGTCCGAGGTGACCCCGGGGCTGCGGGCAAGCGCCAGGGAAAGGCCGATGGCGCCGAACTGCGCGAGCAGGGCCTGGCTCATCCGCTCGTTGCCGTGCTTGGCGATGGCGTGGGCCACCTCGTGACCCATGACGACGGCCAGGCCGTTCTCGTCCTGGGCGATGGGAAGAAGGCCCGTGTAGACGGCCACCTTGCCGCCGGGCATGCACCAGGCGTTGACCGTCTTGTCGTCCTCGATCAGGTTGAATTCCCACTTGTAGTTCCTGATGTCGCCGCCGCGCCCGGTCTCCT
>Ga0209506_1002512_pt1 | contig 16276 bp, 17 predicted proteins | sample AD_JPNHG2_MetaG_FD_184409 | JGI IMG/M metagenome (GOLD analysis project Ga0209506, IMG submission 184409) | Active sludge microbial communities of municipal wastewater-treating anaerobic digesters from Japan - AD_JPNHG2_MetaG (SPAdes) (version 2) | ecosystem: Engineered > Bioreactor > Anaerobic...
GGCCACGCTCTGCCTGCTCACCCCCAATTCCACCCTCTCCACCCACAAAGACCCGCCAGACTGCCACCCCCTCACATGCCCGAACCCTCCCACTCCCCAGACCCCCGCGACTTTGACGGGAACCTGGGCGGGGCCGGGATCAGGGTTGCGCCGCGAGGAACTCCTCGAGCGCCGCAGCCAGTCGGTCCGGTGCCTCCTCCATCGGCAGGTGGCCGACGCCGGGAAGGCGGACGAAACGGCTGCCGGGGATGCGCCCTACGCCCCGTGCGCCTGCCTCCACGGACAGCAGGCGGTCCTGCTCCCCCCACACGCCGAGCGTCGGGACGTGCAGCGCTTCGAGCCGCACCTCCGGACGAACTTCGCTCGTTGGGGCCGTGAGCCCCTGGAAGGCGCGAGTCGCCCCTTCCACCCGGAGGCGGGCGAGATACGCCCGCACGAGCTCGTCGGTGACGATGGTGGGATCGGCAACGGCCCGCTCGAGGCCGCGGCGCACGAACCCCTCACGCAGGGCCCGGGTGCGCACGAACAGCGCGACCAGCGGGCGCCAGGCGGCCCAGCGGCTGCGCCGGGCCGAGGCGTAGGTCGGGAGGGTGCTGGCGACGAGCGAGAGCGAGCGCACGCGCTCGGGGTGCTGGGCCGCGAGCCAGATGGCGAGCCCGCCACCGTACGAATGCCCCACGAGATGAGCGCGCTCGATGCCCAGCGCGTCGAGCACCCCGAGCACCAGCGCCGCCTGGCCCTCGAGCGTGTACGCCTCCCGGGCGCGCGGCCGCTCGGTCCAGCCGAACCCGTTGAGGTCGATGGCCACCACCCGGAAATGCCCGGCGAGGCGCGGGGTCATCTGCCGCCACAGGTACGTGGAGCCGCCGAACCCGTGCAGGAGCACGACCGGCTCGCCCTCCCCCGCCTGTTCGACGTGCACGCGCTGGCCGCCGACCTGCACGAAGCCGGCGTCTCCGACCTCGGCTCGCACGCGCTCGAACGGCACCAGCGACACGCACCCGGACGCGAGAGCGCACACTGCCACCGCCGCCGCGACCCTTGCTTGCACAGCCTGCTTCCCCACAGCCCGCCTCCCGGCTTGCCGTTGTACCAAAGACAGCCGCAACGTCAATCCCGCCAACGCATCCGACCTGCCGGCGGCGGCGCAGGGGGCCACGGATCCTGCCGGGCTGGGCTGGCGTACCATGCTGGCATGAGCGGGATCTTCGCGTACGAGCGTGAGCCGTACCGGACCGAGCTCGAGACCGTGGTCGTCGAGGTCGGCGAAACGGGGGGACAGCCCTGGGCGGTGCTGGAAGACACGGTGCTTTACCCCGAGGGGGGCGGGCAGCCAGCCGACCACGGGTGGCTGGGCGAGGCGCGGGTCGTGGACACTCGTAAGGTCGAGGGAGCCATCCGACACGCGCTGGACCGGGCGGTGCCGCCAGGGCCGGCGACGGTGCGTCTGGACTGGGCGCGGCGCTTCGACCACATGCAGCAGCACACCGGCCAGCACCTGCTGACCGCTATCGCGCTCGGGCGGTTCGGCTGGCGCACCACGGCGTTTCATCTCGGGCCGGTGCTGTCCGACATCGAACTCGACGTCCCGGCGCTCACAGCGGCACAGCTCGAGGCGCTGGAGGAGGCGGTGGCCGCCGAGATCCGGGCCGCCCGGCCGGTGCGCGCCAGGCGGGTCTCGCCGGCCGAGGCGACCGCGCTGCCGGTGCGCTCGCGCCTGCTGCCTGAGGGGTTTGCGGGCGACCTGCGGCTGGTGGAGATCGAGGGGATCGACCTCAACACCTGTGGCGGCACGCACGTGCGCTCGACGGCCGAGATCGAGGGGCTCAAACTGGTCGACACCGAGCCGATGCGCGGGGGGACACGGGTGTTCTTCGTGGCCGGGGGCCGTCTGCGCCGCCGGCTGGGCGCCCACGAGGCGCGCAACGCCGCGCTCCGCACCGTGCTCGACACCGGCGACGACGAGCTCGTCGACATCGCCCGGCTCAAGCTCGAGCAACTGGGGGGCGCGCAGCGGCGAGTGCGGCAGCTCGAGGAGCAGGTGGCCGAGGCGCGTGCCGCCGGACTGGCTGCCTCGCCGGAGCGCGTCGTCGAGGCACACTTCGACGGGGCCGACGGCCCGTTCCTTCAGAAGCTCGCCCGTGCCGTGGTGGCCGCCGCCCCTGCGAAGGCGGTCCTGCTCACCGCCTCGCGCGGCGAGACCCACCTCGTGGTGCTGGCGGCCGGCGAGAGCTGCCCCGTCGACGTGCCGGCGCTCGGCCGGCAGGTGCTAGACCTGCTGGCAGGCAAGGGCGGGGGCGGCGGCCGGCTCGTGCAGGGCAAGGCTGGCAGCCTGGCCCGGCGCGAGGCGGCGGTCGACCTCGTCCGCCGGGCGGCCGGGAGCTGACCGGTGCGGCCGGGGGCGGTAGACACGACGAGGGCGGCCCCGGAAGGTCGCCCTCGCGATATGCGCCGGCTCGATCCGGCTACTGCTGCGGCTGCGGCTCCGGCGGCGGCAGCAGCGCCAGCGCCCTGAACGCCGGGATGATCGGCTGGACGCGGTCGGCCCGGCGGATGAAGGCGAGCTTCTCCTTCTGCTCCTGGGTGAGCAGCGCCTCGAAACCGGTCACGTAAGTTTCCTGCGCGGCACGGATCTCTTCCCGCAGAGCCCGGTTGGCGAGGATGAGGTTGCCGATCGCCGCCGGGTCGGGGTTGGGCTGCTTGAGCAGCTCGGCGAGCTGGCGTTCGTTGGCGGCGATGTGCTGGAGAAGCGGCTTCACCGTCGACTCGAGCGTGGTGAGCAGCGCCTCCCAACCCGCCACCTGCTCGGGCGTGAGCGCCAGAAAGCGCGTCACAACCTCCTTGGGCCGCGGGGCGGCCGGCGCCGGGCCGTTAGGCCCCTCGCCCGCACCCATCGGCTGGATGGCCAGCGCCATCTCGCTGAGGTCGACGGCCGGGATCTGGGCCCAGGCGCCGCCGGCCAGGGCCACCGCCAGTACGGTCAATACCAGTTTCTTCATGATCTCCCTCCCTTTCTCGAGGTCATCGTGGTCAGAACCTGCGCCGCAGCGGGCGGTTCGGGAGCGGCCGCGCACCTTCCGGCCGCTCCTCGATACGCTCGCGCAGCGCCTCTCTCGTCAACTCCCGCAACCGCACCCACTGCTCGCGGGTGAGCACTTGCCGCACCTTGATCAGCAGTTCGAAACGCTCGCTCTCGAGGCGCATGCGGGCCTGCTGCAACGCCGCGAACGCCTCCCGCGCCGCCCGCGGGTCGAGGGTGTCGGCGTCGCCGACTGCCTTGAGGTCGAGCTCGGCCTTTTCCACTGCCGCCTTGAGGTCGATCATTACCCGCGCGCTCTCGAGGCTGGCGCCTTCCAGCTTCTGCTTCTGCTCGGCGGTCAGCCCCAGTTCCTGGGCGACTCTCGGCCGCTCCCACCACTTCCCCGGCGGCAGCGCCGGCCCTTGCGCCCACGCGCCGGCCGCGACGAGCAGCAGGAGGCCGGCGAGCGTCCACACCGTCGCCTGCCTGGTCATGAGTTGCTCCCTTCTCCGGTCGTGTCGTCGACCGGCGCGATCGCCTCCACGAGGTCCGTGGAGGCGAAGACGGCCAGCGGGTCGCGCGCCAGCGCGGCGTCGACCTCGGCCAGCACCGTTTCCGCATTGATCGGCCGCGTGTCCACGCGGTGGTTGCGCACGAGCGGCAGCACCCCCAGCCCCACGACCGCCGCCGCGGCCGCCGCCCACCGCCACCAGTGCACAGCGGGGCGAGCCTGCCACGCCGTCAGCGCCGCCTCGCGCACACGCGCCCTCGTCGTCTCGTCGGGGTCCTCGGAGGCCGCCTCGGCCACCACGCCGAGGAAGGCGTCGCGCCGTCGCCGGCAGGCGACGCAGCTCTGCAGGTGGGCCTCCCGCTCGGCCGGCAGCGCCTCGCCGCACAGCACGCAATCCAGCTCGTCGTCTGCAAGGTGTTGAGCGCTCATGGCATTGCCTCCTCGACCGCGGCGCGCAGGCGGTGCACGGCGCGGTGCAGGTGTGTCTTGACGGTCCCCACGTCAACCCCGAGGGCGCGAGCGATCCCCTCGAGATCGAGGCCCGAGAAGAAGCGCAGGGAAAAGACCTCCTTCTGGCGCGCCGGCAGTTTCGCCAGTTCGCGCCGCAGCCGCGCCACCGCCTGGCGCGCCATCGTCGCCCTCTCGGGGCTCGGCTCCGCGGCCGGCACGACCGCGAGCGGATCCGGGTCGTTCTCCGTGCCGGCCTCGAGCGGCTGGAACGGCACCAGGTTCCGCCGGCGCAGCCGGTCGCGGCAGTAGTTGGTGGCGATCGCCGCCAGCCACCCCGCGAAGCTACCGGCCCCGGCGTAGCGCGGCAGGCTTCGCAGCGCCCGGAGCAGCGTCTCCTGGACCGCCGCCTCGACGTCCTCCCCGGCCGGTAGCAGCCGCCGGCAAATGCGATGCACGAGCAGGTCGTGCCGCTTCAGCAGCTCGGTGGCGGCCTCCACGTCGCCGCGCTGGGCACGAACGATCAGCTCCGCGTCGTCCATCTCGTCTCGCTGCGCCGGGAGCGGGAACGGGCTCGCCATGCCGGGTATGACGCGCGGCGGCTCGCCAGGTTGACAGCGCTGCCCACGATCGAAGCATACCCCTCGGGTGCGACCCGGCAGGGGACCGCGAACCGTCCGAGGCCGTGGCGCGTAGTAGCGGTTGCAGGCACGGAGGACTCCGATGGCACGCAAGCGCATCTGGGTGATCGTGGTGGTGGCGGTGGCGGTGGTGGGTGCGACGGTGGCGCTGGCCACCCGGCGCGGCAACGGCGAGGGCGACACGAAGAAGGACGACGTCCCGATCGCCAGGGTCGAGGCGGCCGAGGTGCAGGTCGAGGTGCTCGAGGTCGGCACGGTGGAGCCCGGCATCAAGGTGGACGTCAAGTCGGGGCTCTCCGGCAAGCTCGTCGAGCTGCCGGTGCGCGAGGGCGACGTGGTCCGCAAGGGGCAGCTCCTCGCCGCGGTGGAGCCCGACGTCAACCAGGCGCAGACGCTCGCGACCGTGCGCCGCTCGGTGAACCAGGCCGAGATCGAGTTTTCCGCCGCACAGAAGGACTACGCCGCCAAGGGAGAGCTGCTCCGCGCCGGCCTGCTGTCGATCGAGGCCCACCGTGATGCGGAAACCCGCTTCCGCACCGCCCAGGAGGCGCTCGAGGCGGCGCGCGAGAAGAGCCACATCGTGCAGTCTTCCGGGGTGCCGATCACGGCCAACGTCAGCCAGCTCGTGAACATCACCGCGCCGATGGACGGTGTGGTGATCCGCCGCCCCGTCGAACTCGGCGAGGCGGTCACCGGCGCCGGGTCGTTCAACGCCGGCACGGTCATCGCCACCATCGCCGACATCTCGACGATGCTCGTGAAGGCGGGCGTCAACGAGGTGGACATCGGCAAGGTGCGCCTCGGCGCGCCGGTCACGGTGAGCCTGGACGCGTACCCGAAGGTGCGGTTCGCCGGCAAGGTGGCGCGCATCGCACCCGCCGCGCGACTGGCCGAGCAGGTCAAGGTGTTCGACGTGGAGATCGCGCTCGACGCCCAGGGGAAGGAGCTGCGCACCGGCATGACCGCCAACATCTCGATCAAGGGCGAGCGCGCCGAGGGTGTGCTGGCGGTCCCCGTCGAGGCGGTGTTCCGCCGCGACGACGGCGACGTGGTGTACGTGCGCAAGGCCACGACGCCCCGGACCGACGGCGCGAGCAAGCCGGAACCGAAGGCCACCCCCGACCCGCGCGAGGCGTGGAAGCAGCGCTTCGAGGAGCGCAGGGTGGAGACCGGGCTGGCGTCGCTCGCCAGGGTTCAGGTCGTGGCCGGGCTGACGCCGGGCGAGGAGGTCGCGCTCGAGGATCCCACCAGGCCGACGAGAAGGGAGCGCTGATCATGGCCGAGCCGCTCATCGTCCTCGACGGCGTGTGGAAGACGTACGACACGGGGGCGCTGGCGGTGCACGCCCTGCGCGGCATCGACCTCAGGATCGAGCGCGGCGAGTACGTGGCGATCGTCGGCCCCTCCGGCTCGGGCAAGTCCACCCTCATGCACATCCTCGGCTGCCTGGACACTCCTACCAGGGGACGCTACACCCTGGCCGGCGAGCAGGTCGCGGGGCTGCCTTCCTCCAGGCTCGCCGAGATCCGCAACCGTTTCATCGGCTTCGTGTTCCAGTCGTTCAACCTGCTCCCGCGCGCGTCCGTCCAGCGCAACGTCGAGCTGCCGCTCATGTACGGCGGCATCGGTCGTGTCGAGCGCCGGGTGCGGGCGGCCGAGATCCTCGAGCAGGTCGGGCTCGGCGACCGTGGGCATCACTTGCCGGGCCAGCTCTCGGGCGGGCAGCGCCAGCGCGCCGCGGTCGCGCGCGCCCTGGTCATGAAGCCGGACCTGCTGCTGGCCGACGAACCGACCGGCAACCTCGACCAGGGCAGCGGGGGCGAGGTCATGCGGTTGTTCGACGAGCTCAATCGCGCCGGCCAGACGGTGCTCATCGTCACGCACGACCCGAACGTCGCGGCGCGCGCCCGGCGGGTCGTGCAGATCGTCGACGGGCTGGTGGCGCGCTCCATGGAACAGGCGGCATGAACATCTTCGAGGCGGTGGCCGACGGCTGGGCCGAGGTGCGCGCCCACACCGGGCGCACCGCGTTGCAGACCCTGGGCGTGACGCTGGGCGTCGCCTCGGTGGTCGCCACGATGGGGCTCATTGCCGGCGGCAAGGCTCAGAGCCTCAAGTACTACGCGGAGTCGGGCGGAGTGCTCAAGGGGATGGTCTACCCGAAACCGATCGAAACCGTGCGGGCCTCGGCGAGGGAGAGGGCCAGCCCCGGCCTCACCCTCGAGGACGTGGCGGCGATCCGCGCCGCGATCCCGGGGTTCGACCTCGTGGAACCCGACGTCTCCCGGAGACTGCTCGTGCACTCGACCGTCGCCGAGGCGGTGTACCGGGTGTCCGGCGTCGGTCCCCGCTACGCCGAGCTGCACGAGCTGCAGATCGAGCGCGGGCGGTTCCTCTCCGACGACGACATGGCGTCCGCTTCCGCCGTGTGCGTGCTGGGCGCCGACCGTGCGCGCGAGTTCTTCGGCACCGGCGACCCGGTCGGCAAGACGCTGCGCCTCGGCGGCCAGCCCTACCAGGTAGCGGGGGTCATGAAGCCGCGCGAGTTCTTCTTCGGCGGTGGCAACCACAACGCCTTGCGCTGGATGAACGAGCTCATCCTGGTGCCGGCCACGGCCATGCTCGCCCGCCAGGTCGGCTCGGGCTCCGATCGCATCGGCTCGATCGGCGTGCGCCTCGTCTCTGTCGAAGCCTACAAGGAGGCGATCCCGGCTCTCAGGCGGCTGCTGCGCGCCCGCCACGGCGTGGAGGACTTCGAGGTCTACGACCGCCAGAGCCGGCTGTCCGAAATGGCGCAACAGGACCGTGTGTACGACCTCACGTTCCTGGTCTGCGGGCTCATTTCGATCATCGTGGGTGGGATCGTCGTCGCCAACATCCTCCTCGCCTCGTTCCAGGAGCGCATTCGCGAGGTCGGCGTGCGCAAGGCGATCGGCGCCAAGGGGTGGCAGATCGCCCTGCAGTTCCTGGTCGAGAGCGTGGTCGTGACCGGCTTCGGCGGGGTCGTGGGGCTGGGCCTTGGGATCGGCTTCGTGCACGCCATCGCCGCGGCGCTGCGGCAGCCGGCGGTGCTGACCTCCGGGATGGTGGTGGCGGCGCTCTCGCTCGCCACCCTGGTGGGGTTGCTGTTCGGGATGTTTCCGGCGGTGCGGGCAGCCCGCCTCGACCCGGTCGTCGCCCTGAGGTGCGAGTGATGAACGCTGCCAGAACGCTGTCGCTGCCCGGGAGCCTCGGAGAAGCTGTACGCACCTCGCTCGGCGAGGTGTGGGCGCACAAGCTGCGCTCGGCCTTGACGTTCATCGGCGTGATGCTGGGGACAGCCTCGGTCATCGTCATGGTGACGATGATGGAGGGGCTCAAGGCGGTGATCTGGGAAGGCGCGGCCACGCTCGGCTTCGACGGCGTGCTCTACATCTCGCAGCAGGCCCCGACCGACCTGCTCGAGCGCAAGAAGCTCACCCGGTCGCGCGGCATGTCGGTGCGGGACCTCGAAGTGCTCTCCGGGGGCGCCGAGCGGCTGCAGCACGTGGCCGGCACGCGGCTGCGCGAGGAAGTGGTGCGCGGCAACGGCGTGGAGCGCAAGGCCCGGATCTACGGCGTGACCCGCTCGTACGCCGACGTCCACAACCGCTCGGTCAAGGCCGGGCGCTGGTTCGACACCGGGGACGAGCAGGAGCGCCGCCGCGTCGCGGTCATCGGCTGCGAGCTCGCCACGGTGCTGTACGGCAGCCAGGACCCCGTCGGCAAGGACCTGCGGGTCGGCGACGGCATCTTCCGCATCATCGGCGTCGAGGCGCGGATCGGCAACGACATCGTCCAGGAGGAGTTCCTCCGCCGCGAGATGCAGGGCGTGCTGGTGCCGCTGGCGACGTACCGCACCTACCTCGAGGGGGGCGAGTCGGTGAGCTACCTTTCGGTCAAGACCGAAGACCTCGACAACCTGGGGCTCGTCAAGGCCGAGGTGGAGCGGCTCATGCGGCGGGCGCACCGCGGTGTGGGCGACTTCGAGATCGAGAACGTGGCCGAGGAGATGGTCAAGGCGCGCGAGCGCGTCGGGGACCTGCTGCGCAACATGTCGATCGTGCTCGCGTCGATTGCCGCCATCTCGTTGCTGGTGGGCGGGGTCGGCATCTACTCGGTGATGAAGATCTCCCTCGCCGAGCGTCTCTTCGAGATCGGCCTCCGCAAGGCCATTGGCGCCTCCGACCGCTCGATCATGCTGCAGTTCCTCGTCGAGTCGACCACGCTCTCGGTGCTCGGAGCGTGCGTGGGCTGCGCCATGGCGCTCGGCATCACGGCGCTGGCGTCCTCGCAGTTCGAGGCCGGCCTGCCGCTGTCGCCGCTCGGCCTGCTCCTGGGCGTCGGCTTCGCCGTCGGCACAGGGCTCTTCGCCGGGCTGTTCCCGTCCATTTCCGCCGCCCGCCTCGCTCCCGTGGATTGCCTGCGCGGCTGAGCCCGCCCCCGTCCAGCAAGTGACCGGTGGCTGGTGGCCGGTTCTCCACCCTTGCCCCCACAGCACGGCCGCCCACCCCCTCCTCCGCCCAGTCCAGCGACGTGGACCTGGTCGTGGACGGCCGCACCCCCACCCCGTCAACGTCCAGGTTCTCTCGGGGGTCGGGACTTGGGGGAGCGAGTGCCGTACCATGGCTGGCGCCTGACCCTGGAGGGCGGCGACGGATGGTGACGCTCACGACCCTGGGAATCCTCGGCGCGGCCATGGTGGCCGGGGTGGTGGGGGCGCTGCTCGGGCTCGGCGGCGGGATCATCGTTGTACCGGCGCTCACGCTGCTGTTCGACGTCCCGATTCACCTCGCGATCGGCGCCTCGATCGTGGGCGTGATCGCGACGTCCTCCGGCGCCGCCTCGCGGTACGTGCGCCGCGGGCTCACACACATGCGGCTGGCGATGGTGCTCGAACTGGCGACTGTGGTCGGGGCACTGGCCGGCGCCACCTTTGCCGGCCTTGCCAGCCCACGCGTGCTGTACCTGCTGTTCGCGCTGCTGCTCGTGCTGGCGGCTGCCTCGATGCTGCAGGGCGAGACGGCGGACGCCGGCGAGGCCGTGCCGCCGGGGGGGCTGGCCGAGTGGTTGCGCCTGGGCGGGTCGTACCTCGACCCGCAGCGCGGGGCCACGGTCGCCTACCATGCGGAGAACGTCGGCGGCGGCCTCGCGGTCAGCTTCGTGGCCGGGGTGTTCAGCGGCCTGCTGGGCGTCGGCGGCGGTTTCTTGAAAGTCCCCGCGATGCACCGCCTCATGGGGTTGCCGCTCAAGGTCTCGACCGCCACCTCCAGCTTCATGATCGGGGTCACGGCGGCTTCGAGCGCCGCGGTCTTCTTCGCTCGCGGCGACGTGCGCCCAGAGCTGGCCGCCCCGGTCGCGCTCGGCGTGCTGGCCGGCGCGACCGTCGGCGCCCGCCTGCTGTCGCATCTCCCGGCGCGGGTGATTCGCTGGGCGCTCCTGCTCGTGCTGGCCGTGGTGGCCGTGCAGATGGCGGTGCGAGGGGCACGATGACGGACGACGGCGCGTCGACCCGCCGGGTGGTGGGCGGCGTTCTGGCCGCCGGCGTCTGGGGCAGCGTCGCGCTCATGCTCGCCGGTGCCGTCGCCGCGTCGATCTCGCCTTCCCCCGCTCCCGTCCCCGCGACAGTGGAAGGGCTGCTGCGCGGCGCGGCGTCCGGCCACGGGCCCGCCATCATGCAGCTCGGCGTCGCCCTCCTCATTGCCACGCCGGTGCTGCGCGTGCTGGCCTCCGTGCTGTCGTTCGCGCGCCAGCGCGACTGGACCTACGTCGCCATCACCACGACCGTGCTCGCCCTGCTCGCACTAGGGATCTTGCTCCCCGGCCTGCTCGGCCAGGGATGAGCCGGCCCGCCCCCGCTGCCGGCTATACTCGGACCATGCCCGTGCGGCGCGTGCTGATCGTCGATGACGAGCCGTACATCCTGCGGATCCTCAGCTTCAAGCTGCGCCGCGCCGGCTACGTGACGGCGGAGGCGAGGAGTGCCGAGGAGGCGCTGCAGGCCCTGTCGAGCGCCCCCGTGCACTGCATCGTGCTCGACGTGACGCTGGCCACGCCGGTGTCCGGCTTCGACCTGGCCGCGCGGCTGCGCGAGGACCCGCGGCTGTGCCGCCTCCCCGTCGTGTTCCTCACCGCCCGGACGCTGGGTTCCGACGTCAGGCACGGGCACGAGCTGGGGGCCGCCGCCTACATCACCAAGCCGTTTTCCCTCCAGAAGGTGCTGGACGAGGTGATGCGGCTCGCCCCGCTCGCGAGCTGAGCCGCCAGCCTCGGTTGGGAGCCCGGCCTTCCCGCACGGCCCGGGCTGCCCGAAGGCGGCGGAGTATACTTGCGGGTCGCATGTGGCGGCAGCCGTCGCCTGCGACGAGGTGGCGCATGTACAAGGACACGTTGAACCTGCCCGCGACCGAGTTTCCGATGCGCGCCGACGCGGCGCGCCGAGAGCCCGAGCGCCTCGCTGCCTGGGAGCGCACGGACCTGTACGGGCAGATCATCCGCGCCAGCGCCGGCAAGCCCTCGTTCATCCTCCACGACGGTCCCCCGTACGCCAACGGCCACATCCACATGGGGCACGCGCTCAACAAGATCCTCAAGGACGTGGTGATCCGCTCGCGCACGATGATGGGCTTTTTCGCTCCTTACGTGCCGGGGTGGGACTGCCACGGTCTACCGATCGAGCACAAGGTGGACCGCGAGCTGGGCGCCAGGAAGAGCGGCATGACCGACCTCCAGATCCGCGCCGCCTGCCGCGAGTACGCGGCGCGCTTCGTCGACATCCAGCGCGACGAGTTCCGCCGCCTGGGCGTGCTCGGCACCTGGGACGAGCCCTATCTCACCATGTCCAACCGGTACGAGGCCGACATCGCCGCCGCGTTCGGCAAGGTCGTCGAGCAGGGCCTGCTCTACCGCGAGCGCAAGGCGATTCGCTGGTGCTGGCATTGCGGCACGGCGCTCGCCGAAGCCGAGCTCGAGTACCAGGCGCGGCGCGACCCCGAGATCACGGTGGCGCTGCCCGCCGCCGACCCGGCCGCGGCGCGCCGCGCCTTCGGCGCCGACGGCGACGCGCCGGTCGCCTTCGTGATCTGGACGACCACACCCTGGACGATGCCTTCGAACCTCGCGATCGCGGCCCACCCGGAGGCCGAGTACGGGCTGTACGAGACCGCCAGGGGCGGCCTCGTGCTCGCCGTCGCCCTTGCCGAGAAGGTGCTCGCCAGCACCGCGCTCGCCGGTACCCTGGCGGGGAGGGCCCGGGGCTCCGACCTCGTGGGCCTGCGCTACAGACACGCCCTGCCTCCCGGCTGGCGCGCCACGCTCCCCGAGGGCGCAAGGGCCTTCGTGATCGTGCCCGCCGACTACGTGACGCTCGACACCGGCACCGGCCTCGTCCACACCGCCCCCGGCCACGGCGAGGACGACTTCCGCACCGGCAAGCTCGAGGGGATCCCGATCGTCTCGCCGCTGGACGCCGGCGGGCGGTACACCGAGGAGGTCGCGGACCTCGCGGGCGTGCACGTCTTCGACGCCAACCCCATGGTCACCGCCGAACTCGATCGCGCCGGCGCGCTGCTCGTCCAGGGCACCGGCGAGCACGAGTACCCGCACTGCTGGCGGTGCAAGCAACCGGTCATCTTCCGCGCCACCGAGCAGTACTTCATCGCCCTGACGCCCGACGCGGCGCCCCACGCCCGCATCGACCTGCGTGCCCTCGCGCTCGACGAGATCGCCGGGGTGCAGTGGGTACCGCCGCGCGGCGAGCCGCGCATCGCCGGCATGGTGGAAAACCGCTTCGAGTGGTGCGTGTCGCGCCAGCGCCGCTGGGGCTCGCCGATCACGGTGCTGGTGTGCGCGAACCCGGCGTGCCGCGAGGTCTGGCCCTCCGGGGCCGACGCTGGCGAGGCCCGCGAGTTCTTCGCGCGCGTCGAAGCGCACTTCGCCGCCGAGGGCGCCGACGCCTGGTACGCGCGGCCGGTCGAGGACTTCGCCCCGGCCGGCCTACGCTGTCCGCGCTGCGGCGGCACGGCGTGGGAGAAGGAGCGCGACATTCTCGACGTGTGGTTCGACTCGGGCGCCTCGCACCTGGCGGTGTGCGACAACGGGCGGTTCCCGGGCCTGTCGTGGCCGGCCGACCTCTACCTCGAGGGACACGACCAGTACCGCGGCTGGTTTCAGTCGTCGCTGCTCGTCGGCGTCGTCACCCACGGCCGCGCTCCGTACCGCGCCGTCGTCACGCACGGCCACGTGCTCTCGGCCGAGGGCGAGAAGATGTCGAAGTCGATGGGCAACGCGCTTTCCCCGGCGGCGCTCATCAAGGAGTACGGCGCCGACGTGCTGCGGCTCTGGGTCGCCCAGGTCGACTTTCGGGAGGACATGCCGATCTCCAAGGAGATCATGACCCGCACCGCCGAGAGCTACCGCAAGATCCGCAACACGTTGCGGTTTCTCGTCTCGGTCCTGAACGACTTCGACCCAGCCAGACACTCGGTGCCGCTCGCCGCGCTGCCGGCGCTCGACGCGACGTTCCTCCGGCGCGCCCGCGCGCTCGCGCTGCGGTTACGCAAGGCATATGAAGACTATGAGTTCCACGTCGTCTACCACGCCCTGAACAACTTCTGCGCCGTGGACCTGTCGGCCACGTATCTCGACATCCTCAAGGACCGCCTTTACTGCTCCCACCCGGACGACCCGGGCCGGCGCGCCGCGCAGACCGTGGCGTACCGCATCGCCCGCATGCTGGCGACGCTCGCAGCGCCGGTGCTGGTGTTCACGGCCGACGAGGTGTGGGAGCACCTGCCAGGACCGAGGCGGGACTCGATCCACCTCGAGCCGTTCGACCTCCTCGCCGACGTCGAGGAAAACCCCGAGGTCGACCTGCGTTTCGCCCGCCTGCTCGGGCTGCGGGAGGAGGTCAACAAGCTGCTCGAGCTGCTGCGCCGGGAAGGCGGCATCGGCAAGTCGCTCGAGGCGGCGCTGGTGCTGGGCGGCGAGCGGGCGGCGCTCGACGCGGACCTCGCCGCGACCGGAGCGAGCCTCCCGGAGTTGTGCATCGTGTCCCAGGTCGTGGCCGGCGAAGGGAACGTGGAGTCGGCGACGTATCCGGGGCTCGTGCTCGCCGTGCGGAAGGCAACCGGCACCCCCTGCCCGCGCTGCTGGCAGGTGCTGGAGCCGGCCGGCCACCCCCAGCACCCCGCGCTCTGCCCGCGCTGCCTCGACGTCGTGCTGCGCCTGCCCAGGACCGCCTGATGCTCCGCTCCTCGCTCATCGCCGCCGCGGTGCTGACCGTCGACCAGCTCACCAAGGCGTGGATCGTCGTCAACTACCCGCTCGGCTGGGAGCGACAGATCGTCCCGGGGCTGTTTCGCCTCGTCCACACGCGCAACCGCGGGGTGGCGTTCGGGCTGCTCGGCACCTCGGGACCGGTGGTGCAGATCGGCCTGCTCGTGCTGATCGTGGTGGTGGTCGGGTACATCACCTGGCAACTCGTGCGCGGCGGCACCGACGGTGCGACCCGGATCGCCCTCTCGCTCGTGCTCGGCGGGGCGCTCGGCAACCTCGTGGACCGGGTTCTGCGCGGCGAGGTCGTCGACTTCCTGCTCTTTTACGTCCGCTCGGGCGGGCGGGAGCTGGCCTGGCCGGCGTTCAACGTCGCCGACTCGGCGATCTCGGTGGGCGCGAGCCTCGTGATCCTGGCCGAGATCCTCTCGGCGGTGAGGAGCAAGCGTGTTCCCCTCGATCGTTGATTTCGGCTTCTTTCGCATCCCCACCTACGGCGTGCTGCTGGTGACGGGGATCGTGGTGGGGCTGTGGACCGCCCGCCTCCGCGCCCGCAAGGTGGGTCTGCTCGACCCCGAGCGGGTCGTGGACTTCGGGGTCTGGGTCGCCTTGTGGGGGCTGGTCGGCAGCAAGCTGCTGCTGATCGTCACCGAGCCGGCCTATGTCACGTCGCTCGAGGGCTGGAAGGGGTTGCTGCGCGCCGGTGGCGTCTTTTACGGGGGGCTCATCGGGGCGCTCGTCGCCGCCGTCGTCCTGGTGCGCCGCTACCGCCTGGAGCTGTGGCCGCTCGTCGACACCCTGGCGCCTTCGGTGTCGCTCGGCCACTTCTTCGGCCGCCTCGGGTGCTTCGGGGCCGGGTGCTGCTACGGCAGCCACTGCGAGCTGCCGTGGGCGGTGACGTTCACCCATCCGCTCGCGGCCGAGGTCTCGGGCACCCCCCTGGGCGTCCCGCTCCACCCCACCCAGCTCTACGAGGCCGTCTTCAACCTCTGCAACTACCTCTTTCTGGCCTGGCTGTTCTCCCGCCGCCCGCGGCACGGCTCGGTGCTCGCCTCCTACCTCGTGACCTACGGCATCGGCCGGTTCGTCATCGAGCACTTCCGCGGCGACCCCGACCGTGGGTTCGTGTTGGGCGGACTCCTGTCGACCAGTCAGGCGATCGCCATTGGCATGGTCCTCGTCGGCCTCGGCATCCTCGTCTGGACGTGGGTGGCTTCCAGGCGTGCCGCTCCGGTTGCGGGCTGAGGCTCTTGCACCTCTCGATTCTTCCCTCGTGACCGACCACTCCCCTATCCGCCTCGTCGTGCCTGCCGAGCAGGCGGGGCTGCGCCTCGACCGCTTCCTCGCCGCGGCCGGGCAGGGGTGGTCGCGCTCGCAGGCCGCGCGCTGGATCGAGGACGGACGGGTGCTGCGCAACGGTCGTCCCAGCAAGCCCTCGCAACTCCTGTCGGCCGGCGACGTGGTGGACGTCTCCCCGCCCCCGCCCGAGCCCTCGGAGCTGGTGCCGCAGGACATCCCGCTCGACGTGCTGTACGAGGACGAGCACCTCATCGCCATCAACAAGCCTCCCGGGCTCGTCATCCACCCCGCCGCCGGCAACCCCGACGGCACGCTCGTGAACGCACTGCTCGCCCACTGCAGCGATCTTTCCGGCGTCGGCGGCGTGGAGCGGCCGGGGATCGTCCACCGGCTCGACAAGGACACCTCCGGCGTGCTCGTCGTGGCCAAGCACGACCAGGCGCACCGGGCGCTGTCGCTGGCGTTCCGCTGGCGCACCACCGACAAGCGCTACCTGGCCGTCGTCTACGGCATCCCGAAAACCGCCGAGGGCGTCGTGGACGCCCCGATCGGCCGCCACCCCACAGAACGCAAACGCATGGCCGTGGTCCCCGAAGGCCGCCCTTCCCGCACCCTGTGGAGCGTGCGCGAGCGCTTCGCGGGCACCTGCCTCGTGGAGTGCCGCCTGGTCACCGGCCGCACCCACCAGGTGCGCGTCCACATGGCGCACCTCGGCCACGCGCTGGTCGGCGATCAGGTGTACGCCGGCAAGCAGTGGCGCAACCTCTCGGACGAGCGCGGCGCCGCCGCCTGCCGCGACTTCCCCCGGCAGGCGCTGCATGCCTGGAAGCTCTCGATCACCCACCCCGCCTCGGGCGAACTCATGACCTTCGAAGCCCCCGTCCCCGCCGACATCCAGGCGCTGCTCGCGGCCCTGCGCGGCGTCCCGACCCACAGGGCTCAGTCACCGTGACTGGAAGGCTGAGCGTTAGGAGCGTGATAGGGAGGGGGCTGGACAAGCCGGTCTGGACATGATAGAGATGGAGCATGAAGCCGGGAAGGCTGACAGCGGCGGATAGGGATGTGCTG
>Ga0209506_1002527_pt1 | contig 16182 bp, 14 predicted proteins | sample AD_JPNHG2_MetaG_FD_184409 | JGI IMG/M metagenome (GOLD analysis project Ga0209506, IMG submission 184409) | Active sludge microbial communities of municipal wastewater-treating anaerobic digesters from Japan - AD_JPNHG2_MetaG (SPAdes) (version 2) | ecosystem: Engineered > Bioreactor > Anaerobic...
CAAAATATCTGGTCAACAGGCTGATGAACAGAATGAGCAGGGTCAGTATGGCAGCTGAAGCAAAAGCCCGTTGCTGAACTTCGGGAAAAGGAGAGCCAAGCTGGAAAAAAATGGCCAGGGGCAAAGTTGCGACTGGTTGAAACAAAGAGGTTGTGATGCGATCGGTGTAACCAGCCGTAAAAAGAACTGAGGCTCCATCCCCGAGGCCACGCCCCAGAGCAATCAGAATCGAGGTGATTAATCCGGGCAAAGCCTGACGTAAGACGACCCTGGTAGCTGTTTGCCAGCGATTGGCTCCCAGGGAATAGCTGGCCTCTTTGAGTTCAGGTGGAACCAGTCTGATGGTTTCATCCAGGGCCCGGCTCAAAATGGGTAACTCAACCAGAGCAATAGTAATCATGCCCGCCAGAAGTGAGGCCCGCAGGTGGAGCATGAGCATCAGCAGAAAACCAAAGACTCCATAGACGATAGATGGAATACCCCAGAGAACATCGAGGCTCAGTCTGATCGCTTCAGCCAGGAAAGATCCTCTTTTGAGGTAAGTATTAAGGAAGATGACTGTGGGCAGAGCAATTATCAGTGCTATTAAGGTGGCTCCTAAAGAAACTTCCAGCGAACCAACGATAGCATTGAGAATACCGCCCTGTTGGCCGAGGTAATAACCCGTACCCGGCGTCTGAAGGATCATCGATAATTTCAAAGCGGGCAGACTTTTCCAGAGAATCGTCACCAGAATAATAGACAGTATGGCCACAACCAGAATGACCGAGGCCAGCAGGATTGATTTGAAACCAGCTTCGGCTCGATGCCTTCTCTTCAGACGGTGGTCAGTGCCTGGCTGGTGACTGCTCATTAATCTGTCCTCTGTTCCAATTTATTTAAATACAGGCGAGCAGCTAGGCTGAAAATGATTACCATAAAAAGGAGAACAATAGCCGCCAGATTAAGAGCTGCTTCATAGCCCGGGATGGATAACATCTCCCCATAATTGTTGGCCAGCAAAGCTGGCAGCGGGTAGGCAGGTGAAAAAAGCGAAGTCGGAATAACCGGGACATTACCAACCACCATCATAACGGCCAGAGTTTCGCCGAAAGCTCGAGATAAGCCAAGAACACAGGCCGCAGCTACTCCTGGTGCTGATTTTTTTAAGACTATAAACCGAACTACTTCCAGGCGCGTTGCACCCAGAGCCAGAGCAGCTTCTTTGAGGTCAGCCGGTACAGTGCTGAGGACTTCGACTGAAATGTTGACAATAGTTGGGAGGATCATGACCGCCAGAACAATGCCGGCCGTAAGGATACAATAGCCAGAACTGTAAGTTCCAAAAAGAGGAGCCAGATACTTTCCCACCAGCGGCACAATCAACAAGATCCCCCACATGCCATAGATGACTGAGGGTAATCCAGCCAGAAGATCAAGGACAGGCACCAGCCATTTTTTCAATCGGCCAGAGGCATAATCGGAAATATAGATAGCAGTCAGAATAGACAGAGGAGCAGCCAGGATAAAGGCAGTGATGGTCACCCAGATAGTCCCGAGGATAAATGGCCAGAGGCCAAATTGCCCCTTCTGTGGTTGCCAGGCTGAGGAGAAAAGAATAGTGGGCAAGGATTTTAAGGACAGGAGAGGAAAAGCCTTGGCCAGCAGCAGAAGGAAAATGCTGATGGCCAGAATGATGGGGAGAAGAGAGAATAGGCCGGCCACAAGCTCCTTACCTTTTTCTTTTTTCACTTATCTAAGCCGCTCCCTGGTCTTTTAGTTTTCCAAAAGTTTCTGTTTTTCTGTTTGAGCCAGATTTTGATCGAGGGCCAGATAGCCAGCTTCGGCCGCATACTGCTGCCCGCGGTCAAGAACCCAGAGGAGGAAATCTCTGACCAGAGTCTGCTTGACTGGTTGCTTAACCACCAGATATAAATTTCGGGCTGGAGGCGAAGGGTATAATCCTCTGGAAATAGCCAGAGTTAGCTCATCACGCTGGCCATAGAAATTCTCCTCAGGGGTCAGCTGGCCGTTGCCATCAAGATCGAGTGGACCGATGGCCAGTCCAGGATGAGGTCTTCCCGTCTCTGGATGATAGGCAAAGTTCAGATTGTTGAAACCGAGTCCGGTCGGATCCTGGCGTACAGCCTCGGCCAGGCCCGGATCACCATAAATGGCTATGCCCTTCAGATCTTCCTGATGGCCTCCCAGAAAGGCCGCCCAGGTTTCAGCCGCTCCACAGGCATCGGAACGGGTGTAAAGATGAATAGGGGTTTTGCCTGGCTGTCCATAAATTTCTTCCCAGAACTTAATCCGGCCCTCTATCCAGATTGCCCGGAAAATTTCTCGATTCAGCCCTCTTGCCTGAATGAGTTTCAGGATGGGATTTCTGGTATTTAGTGTAGCTACAACGGCATCCCTGGCAACAGCCAGTGGTAAAGCTCCCTTCTCTATTTCTTCTGGAAAAATTTCTCTGGAAATCATGCCTATATCGACCAGACCGGAGAGAACATCGGCCATTCCTTTACCAGCACCGCCGGCCTGGAGATCAATCTTAACCGCCGGATTTTCTTTCTGAAATTCTTCTACCCAGCGAACGGCCAGCGGGTAAAGAGCCCAGGCTCCGGAGATGCTGAGCTGGCCGGCGCGACTTTTTCCCGAGCCAGTTGTTCTCTGCTCTGCTCGCTGGGGGGAAGAAGGCTGAGGTAAAGCAGAAAAATTAAAAATAAGATTTAGACATACTACCAGAAGAGAGAGAAATCCGAAGGTGAAAGTCATTTTTTTAAAATTGACTTTTTTCATCCTATTCCTCTTTTTGATCCTTATTTTTTAAAAGCCTACCTGGAGCAGCAAAAGAGCTGCCTGTTTGTCCGGACCACTTTCAGTCTGATGGTATTCATAATTAGCCTGAAGCTTCGATTTCTCGGTTAAAAACCAGTTAATCCCGGCCGTATAAATAGTGGTCTTTTGAGCGGGAAGGTGGCGGTCAAGATTAATGGCCTCCAGACGACCGACCAACTGCAGTTTCTGGCGCAGGACAGAATAAGTGGCCAGAGTATACCAGCCCTCTTTTTTGGTCTGGTCGTCGGTTGCCCGGATAAATTCAGCTTGAAAGCCCAGTCGCTGATAATTAAAGGCCAGCTCCAGGCCGTACCTGTTTCTTATGATTAAAGCTGGATTGTCACTGACTGTCTGCCTGCCGTTATATATAGAGAAGGCCAGAGATAGAGGTTTCCAGGGGTGAGCTACCAGCCGTCCGGCCAGATCTTTGTGATCGTTGGTGTCGGCCTTATTTGCCCCGGAACCATTGAAAAGGCCGATAGAATAATCAAAAATTGAGTAAGAGCCAAAAACGGCTGCACCAAGGTCGCGACCAGCCGAACCATTGTCTCTGCCCGGGGCCAGTTTCTCGACGGCCTGAGAACGGTTAACAGTCAGGAGATCGGAAGAGGAAGTGATATTTTCCAGACTGAAAGGCACCAGAAATTGCCCGGCTCTGAGATTTATAACCTGAGTCGGAGTGAATTCTGCCTGAGCGTCGAGCAGGGCCGGCGACCTGGTGAAATCAAGCTGAAGTTTAAATTTTAATGTCTTAAGGACCTGTCCACCAAGCGAGAGGCGGGCCCTTCTGATAGAAAAGGTATCGTTGTCTTCACCTTTCCAGGCGGCTTGCATCTGAGCATAGCCTGATAGTTTCAGTTGAAGTGATGACTGAACAGTCGTAGCTTTTTTATCCGTGTCGTCCTCATTTAAAAAATTTTCTGACCAGCAAGCCCGGACCTTAATTGGAGCTATAAAAAGGCTGAAATAAACCACGACTGAAAGCACCATCAGCTGGACGCGCCGCTTCATTTTCCTTCTCTTCGGGTTAATTTTTTCTGATTAATTGCTAACTGCCTGTCCAGAACCTCAGCAAAAGTAGTTTGCTCTAAATATCTGGCTACCATATCTCTGACTTCTTTCCAGACGGATCTCAAACCGCAGTTTTCTTCAAGGGGGCAGGGTTCATGTTCGATCACACTGACACAATTGATCGGAGCCAGAGGGCCGTCCATAACTCTGATCACTTCTGCCACTGTAATCCTATCCGGTGGCTTTGATAAAAAATAACCACCATGTGGGCCTTTTTTGCTTTTGACGTAACCTGCCCGGCGCAATGATAAAAGAATCTGTTCCAGAAACTGCTGAGGGATGGCTTGAGCCAGAGAAATAATTTTAATAGGCACCGGACCCTGCCCGTAGCGGGCTGCGAGTTCCAGCATCGCCCGGCTGGCATATTCACCTCTGGTCGAAAGCTTCATGAGATTCCATTATTAGTTGATTAATATTATCGACTATATCATATATTATGCTTATAGCTGGTTGTCAAGAAGTTTTTTTCTGAACCGTATCGGTTATTTAAGAACCGAACTTTTCTTGTTATCTATTCAGGCCATCCGGCTCTCCGTCTGACCAGAACTGTTCTTTTTCTCTTCAGGCTGGTGCTTGGGCTGCGCTGCTGGCGGCCGGGTTCCTGACTCGATTGAACAAATTTCCAAAATATGACATGATTATAAAAACAACGGAGGCCAGGATGAGAATTAGACGATCAGTGCTGATAACCCTTTCTCTTTTAACTTGTGTTTTTTTATTGTCTCTTGCCCCACCTTCCATTTCCGGTCAAAGTGGGTCCCCCAGTGTTGTTTTTAAAGAGCTGGAATGGAACTTCGGGAGAATAAAACAAGGAGAAATGGTCAGCCATGAATTTATCTTTAGAAATGAGGGTACGGCTCCGTTAAAGGTGACCAGGGTGACAACTTCCTGTGGTTGTACAGCTGCTCTCGTTTCGCAAAAAGAAGTCGCTCCAGGGAAGGAAGGGCGAATTAAGGTCAGTTTTGATTCTCGCGGCTACAGCGGCCAGGTGGTCAAATATATTTATTTTGACAGCAACGACCCGAAAAAGCCACAAGTAGAATTAACTGTAAAGGGGGAGGTGGAAACCGGTCCTGCGGCCCGGCTGGAGCTTGACCGTTATAACCTGGACCTGGGGATTTCCCTCGAGGGAGAAGAAACCTCGGCTAAATTGCTGGTCAGGAACAGCGGACAGCTGGAACTAAAACTGGAGACGGAAAGCCCGGAAGTATCCTTTTTCATCAAGGATCGGCCAGTTAGTTTTCCTTTAAGGGTGCCAGCCGGCAAGTCGGTAGAAGTGGAAATCAGATTGCCGGGCAGAGCCGGTCGCACAGGACTGCTCCGAGACTATATTATGCTCAAGAGTAATGATCCGGTGAGGCCAACGGTTTCGGTTTTTATCAGTCGTTATGTGGTGACCAAGGAAGAACTAAAGGAGCTTTTTGAGAAGTACAAGCAGGTGCTGGAAGAAAAATCAGTGTGAAGCCTGATTTAAATCAGTGGCAAACCAGCCGAAAACAGAAGAGTTTTGTTTCAGGCGGGGCCAGGATAGAAAAATTATTAAGGCTCGGAATCAGACCAGTCATGGACGGTAAAGCTAAAAAAAATAAAAGGCAAATAATTACCGTTAAGGTGCAACCTAAATCGAGACAGCAGCAATTAATCCAGTTATCTGCTACTGAGTTTAAGGTCAGATTGAAAGCTGCTCCGGATAGAGGCCAGGCTAACGCCGAGCTACTGGTTCTTCTGGCTGATTATTTGGGACTGCCTCCTTCCCGGTTGACAATCATTCGAGGTGAGACTGCCAGAACAAAATTAATAGAAATCAAAAACACCACGACTCCTGAGAAAACAAGCTGATAACCAGCGTCTATTTAAAAGTCAGGCAATTTAAAAAGTTTACCTTGATGACCCTGGTTATGATAAAATGAAAAAAAACTAAAGGAGAAGGGTCAATGAACTATCAAATCAAGAATATTCTCTGGTCAACGGACTTTTCTACCGAGTCCTTAACCGCTCTTAATTATGCTAATTATCTCGCCGAGCATTTTAAGGCTTCAATTAAAGCAGTTCATGTTGTACCGGATTTTGCTCCCGCTCTTTATGAAACCAGGGCGATGATGGTGGCTGATCTGATCAAACGGCAGGAGGATCTTATAGTCAAAGCCAGAAAGAGATTAGAGAAAATTTCGGCGAAGAATCCGATAAAATTTTCAAAAATCCTGATAGAAACCGGCTCAGCTGGAAAAAAGGTACCCGAAATTGCTGAAAAAGAACATTGCCAGCTGATTGCTGTCGGGCGGAAAGGGATGTCTGCTCTGGAGAAAATTTTGCTGGGCAGCGTGGCCAACCAGATACTCCGGCGCTCGAAAGTCCCGGTGTTGATCGCCCCCAAAAAACGGGGACAGGCCGAAATTAAAAAGATACTGGTTCCGACAGATTTTTCAGCTGGTGAAGAAAACGAAAGAGATTATGCCTGGACAATGGCCAGCCAACTTCAGGCTGAGCTGACTCTAATCTATGTCCTCGAGCTTTATGATTTTAAATTTTCTCCAGAAGAAGTGAAAGCCCTGATGGATGAAGCTTTAGCCCGGCTCCAAAACAGAAAGAAAAGGAGGGCCAATATTAAGGTGGAAGAGGTGGTGATTCGAGATTTGAATGCTCCTGCCGGGATTGTGACCTATGCTAACCGCCATAAATTCGACCTGATCCTGATGTCCACCTGTGTTTCACCTGTGGAAAGATTTTTCCTGGGGAGCACGACTGAAAAAGTTATTTCTTATGCTACCATGCCGGTTCTGGCTCTGCCTGCGGCCTATTGTAAAACGTGAGGATAGATAATCATCAGGTTTTCTGGCTGGCCCTGAATTATCTGGTAACCGATGGCTGTTTATCGGCAGGTAAAGCTCTACGTTTTTTTGATTCAGAGGACAAATTATTAAATCCAGAACCAGATTATTTAAGCTGTTGTCAGTTGAGCTCGCTGGCCAGGCAGAGAATTCTTTCCGGGGAACTGGTCAGTCGGGCCAGCCTGGAGGCGGAGCAGCTTGAACGAAACGGCTATATTCTGCTGAATTTTAAAGATAGCCAGTACCCGCAACTTCTCAAGGAGATCGTTGAGCCGCCTGTCGTGCTTTATGCGTACGGTCAGATTGATCTTCTTAATCAGGCCGGGGTGGCTGTAGTCGGTTCAAGGCATCCGACTGCCTATGGACGGTTGCTGGCTGACAAACTGGCCGATGAGCTGGCTGCTTGCGGTCTGGTGGTAACAAGTGGTCTGGCCAGAGGTATTGACACCTTAGCGCATCAGGGTGCTTTACGCAGCGGAAAAACCCTGGCTGTCCTGGGATCGGGTCTTGACCGGATTTATCCTAAAGAAAACAGACTCCTAGCCGAAAAGATAGCTGCCCGAGGCCTGGTGGTAAGTGAGTTCCCTCTTGGCTCTGAACCTCTAAGCTTCCATTTTCCGCTCAGAAACCGGGTGCTGAGCGGTCTATCGCTGGCTTGCCTGGTGGTTGAGGCTGGCCTGAAAAGCGGCGCTCTGATTACGGCTGGACTGGCTCTTGACCAGGGGCGGGAAGTCATGGCGGTACCCGGACCGGTCACTTCCGACCTGAGCCGGGGTACGCATTTTTTGATAAAACACGGGGCTAAGCTCGTTGAATCGGTTGAGGACATTGTCTCTGAGTTACCTTTTCCCTGGAATGAAGCGGCGCTGAATCAGTTGACCACCAGCAAGTCAGCCAGGTCAGAACTCAATAGCCAGGAGAAAAAGGTGCTCCAGGCTCTGTCCGAAAACGAGGTTATTCACATTGACGAATTATCTGATAAAATTCAGATACCGGTAGGTGAACTGCTGACTGTTCTCCTGAGTCTTGAGATGAAAGAAGCAGTCATTCAGGAGCCGGGTAAATTTTTTCGCAGGAGATGCTAAGTGGCGAAATCATTGGTAATTGTAGAATCACCAGCTAAAGCCAAAACAGTTAACCGTTATCTTGGGCCCGGCTACCTGGTTAAAGCCTCGATGGGGCATGTCTGTGATCTGCCCAAGAGCAAACTCGGCGTGGATATTGAAAATGATTTTAAGCCGACCTATCAGATCATTCCCGACCGCCGCCGGCTAGTAGCTGAGTTGAAAAAATTGGCCGAAGAAAGTGACCAGGTGATTCTGGCAGCTGACCCTGACCGGGAAGGAGAAGCTATTGCCTGGCACATCAGCCAGTTGCTGGAACCAGTCAATCCAAAGATATATCGAGCTGTCTTCTATGAGATAACAGAAAGAGCTATAAAAGAGGCTTTTTCCCGCCTGGGCACACTTGATCAGAATAAGATTAATGCCCAGCAGACCAGGCGTATCCTGGATCGGCTGGTAGGTTATTTGATCAGTCCTCTTCTCTGGAAAAAAATTGGCCGAGGACTGAGTGCCGGGCGAGTTCAGTCTGTTGCTCTCAGGTTAATCTGCGACCGCGAAAAAGAAATTAAAGAGTTTAGACCGGAGGAATACTGGACGATCACTGCCCATCTTCAAGCAGAAACGCCACCGGATTTTAAGGCTAACCTGGTCAAAATTGACGGCAAAAAAGCCAGGATAAAAGATGGACAGCAGGCCCAGGCTATTCTGGATGCCTGCCGCCAGCAACCATTTGTTATCCAGAAGATTCAGGTCAAAGCCAGGAAAAAGAACCCACCTGCTCCCTATATTACTTCTACCATGCAGCAGGAGGCTTACCGCCTGTTACATTTTCCAGTCAAAAAGACTATGTCCGTCGCCCAGCGATTATATGAAGGTCTGGAACTGGGCGAACTGGGGCCGGTCGGGTTGATTACTTATATGAGAACGGATTCGGTCAGAATTTCTGAAGCAGCCAGGAATGAAGCTAAAAAATACATCGAAGAACGCTTTGGCCCTGATTATGTGCCGGCTAAACCTGTCATTCACAAATCGAGAAAAACAGCTCAGGAAGCCCACGAAGCGATTCGCCCCACCCATCTTGACCTGCCACCAGCCAGAGTTAAACCTTTTTTAAAAAAAGAAGAATATGATCTTTACCGTTTGATCTGGAACCGCTTTCTTGCCTCGCAGATGAGCCCGGCGGAAATTGAGGAAACGCAATTTGAAATAACCACCGGGCCGTATGGCTTCCAGGCAAAAGGAGAAGTGGTTAAATTTAAGGGCTTTCTGGCTCTCTATGAAGAACAGCGGCTGAAGTTTGACGGCGAAGAGGCGGAGGAGCGGACTAAGAAGGGTGAAGAAGCCATGGAACTGGCTCCAGCTGAGACGGGCACCCTGCCGGTAGCCAGAGAAGGAGAAATTCTTACCCTGCTTGACCTGGAGAACAAGCAAAATTTCACCCAACCACCGCCTCGCTATACAGAAGCGACGCTGGTCAAAGAGCTGGAGGCCAGGGGTATTGGCCGTCCCAGCACTTATGCTCCTATCATCTCCACTTTGCAAAACAGAACCTATGTGGTCAAAGAGGAAGGCCGGTTTAAACCGACCGAGCTGGGAATATATGTGACTGATTTTCTCGTGAAATACTTTACTGAATTGTTCGATTATCGTTTTACAGCCAGAATGGAAGAGCAGCTGGACAGAATAAGTGATGGCCAGGCCAATTGGCTGGAAGTGCTGCGCCGTTACTATGAGCTGCTGGAGAAGTATCTACAGCAGGGACAGGAGACTGATTCAGTTAAGAAGAATGGCATACCGGTTGAGGATAAATGCCCCAGATGCGGCCGGAACCTGGTTATCAAAGAGGGGCGCTATGGCCGTTTTAAGGCTTGTTCTGGTTATCCTGAATGTAAATATAAGGAATCGCTGGTCAAGAAGGAGACCAAAACGATTGAAGCCAAATGCCCTGTTTGCGGTTCGCCTCTGGTCTACCGTCGGGGTAGATACGGAACATTTATTGCCTGTTCAAATTATCCCCGCTGCAAATATATTCATAAGGAAAATTCTGACACCGGTTTGCCCTGTCCGCTGGGTTGTGGCGGGACAATTATTAAAAGAAAAACAAAACGAGGAAAATATTTTTATGGGTGCAGTCACTACCCGCAATGCCGTTTTGCCACCTGGGACGAAATAGTTCAAGAGACCTGTCCCCAATGTGGCTCCTCTTATCTACTAAAAAAAATGGCTAAAAAGGGCAAGCCCTACCTTTACTGTCAGAAATGTGATTATGTCCGCTATTTAAACGGAGATGAACTAAATCAACCTGGTATAGAAGCTAAAGGAAGTCAGAAGCAACGGACGGATCAATCTGAAGAAGGCCTTCCGGCGACCGGATCTTCTGCTGATTCCAATGAAAAAAGAAATTGAAGAATTTCTCAACTATCTAAGGCTGGAGAAGAATGCTTCTCCGCATACCGTCTCGGCCTATGGACGGGATCTCCAGCAATTAGCTTTTTACCTTAAAGAAAACGGATATAACTGGCGGACAGCTGATACTCTGGCCCTGCGCGGCTTTCTGGCCGAACTTCACCAGCGCCATCTTAAAAAAAGCTCCATGGTGCGTAAGCTGGCTGCCATGAGATCCTTTTTTGCTTATGGCCTCAAAAAAAACTGGCGACAGGATAATCCGGCCAGTCTTCTGGCCACTCCCCGCCAGGAGCAGTCAATCCCTGGCTTTCTGACTGAAGAAGAAACTGCCAGGTTACTTGATTGGCCAATTAACTCTGGCGATCCGCTGGAAGTGAGAGACAAAGCTATCCTGGAGCTCCTGTATGCGGCGGGACTGCGCGTCTCGGAATTAACTTCTCTTAACCTTGAGGATATACATCTTAAGGAGCGGCTGATCCGGGTCAGGGGCAAAGGTAAAAAAGAAAGAATCGTTCCCTTTGGCCGGCAAGCTGAAAAATGGCTCAGGGAATATTTAGGGCTCCGCCCTTTACTGGCCTTAAATAAAGTGTCAGAGCTGGCTGTTTTTCTTAACTACCGTGGCGAAAGGCTCAATGCCCGTTCGGTTCAGAGGCTGGTTCAGAAAAGGCTCAACCAGATTGCCATGACAAGAAAAATTAGTCCTCATTCCTTGCGACATTCTTTTGCTTCTCATTTATTGAGCCGCGGGGCCGATCTCAGGGCGATTCAGGAATTACTCGGTCACCGGAGCCTGGCCACCACTCAGAAATATACCCACCTTGATTTAGGTCATCTGCTGGAGGTCTACCGCCAGTCTCACCCCCGCTCCTGACATATCTTCCACTGGTTGAGCGCAACTTAGGGCAAAAACTGAAAAAGAGGGAAAAGGCGGAAGAGGCAAAATTGCAGATTTTCTCTTCCGCCTTTTTTGTCACTGGTTTTACTTTGACTCGCCGACGGTAATCCGGTCTTTAAGCTGATCAAAAATTTTTTCCCCGATGCCCTGGACCTTCATCAGGTCTTCGACCTTTTTGAAGGGTCCATTTTGAGTCCGGTAATCGATAATGCGCTGGGCGACCTTTGGTCCGATTCTCGGCAGGCTCTCCAGCTCGGCTAAAGTGGCTGTATTGATGTTAATCTTGCCTGCCGCCGGCTTGTTCTGATTTTGAGCCTGAGCCCAACCGCTACCGGCCAGGGACAAAAAGACCAGGACGGCCAGATTGATGGCCAGTGCCTTAACCAAAACTCTTTTCATGGGAAACCTCCTCTCGCCCCTACCTGATGCGAAAAGCGGGCCAGATCCTTTCAGTTTGCTAACTTTTTGTTTTTCAATAAGATAGCTGCGGTGAGGATGGCGCTTGGAGTCAAGAAAAATTTACTCCAGCTCTTTTTATGTCCAGTAGATTTGACCTCGCGGCAGATCAAGAAACATTTTTCAGCCCTGGAGAAAAGATAAAGATGGAAAACCTTAATTTTTAGCCTTAAGTTTTTCCAGATAAGCCCGCATTTTTTTCAGTGCCCGGCCCCGGTGGCTGATTTTATTTTTTTCTTCAGTCGTCAGTTCAGCCAGGGTTTTCCGGAACGGAGGATAGAAAAAAACAGGATCATAACCGAAGCCATTCTGCCCCCTGGGCTCAGGCAGTATCCTGCCTTTTAATTCTCCCCTATAAACTTTAAGAATCTTTCCCTGCCTGGCCAGACTAACGACACACATAAAACGGGCTTTTCTTTCTCTGTCAGGGATATTTTTCATCAACTTCAGGAGTTTTTTGATGTTTTTTTCGTTGGTAGCTCGAGGACCTGAGAAACGAGCCGAGAAGACACCTGGCTTTCCCTGCAGAGCCTCTACCTCGAGACCAGAATCTTCGGCCAGGACCAGCCCGGGGTATTTCTGGCTGTAAAACATGGCTTTGCCCCGGCTATTTTCTTCAAAAGTGCTGCCTTTTTCCTCAAATTGTCCCAGGTCCGGGTAATCACTCAAGCTTTCAATCCTGATATTCAAACCGGCCAGTAGCTTTTTGATTTCTTTAGCTTTCCCCGGGTTGGTAGTTGCTACCAGCAGTTGCCGCTCAGTCAAGCTTGAACTCCTCCAGCTCGCCCAGCTCCAGGACCGCTTCATTAAATTCCTGTTCTTTGTCTTCAGAACCAACGGCCGTAAAAGAAACAACCAGAAATGGCCCGTCTTTTTTCAGGCTGAGGTGTTCGAGTCTGATTCCATGATGAAAACTAAGCTTCCTGAGTTTGGATAGCAATTCAGGGTGCTCTCTGAATTTAAGATGATAGTGATAGACATGTTTTCTTAGATAAACCTCTTCCACTTGTCTGAAAGCCACCAGAGTGGCAATAATGATAGCGGTAAAAATTATGGCCGGAATATAATAGCCAGCACCAATGATTAAGCCCAGGCCGGCTACTACCCAGAGAGTGGAGGCCGTGGTCAGCCCGATGACCGCCCCCTGGGCGTGAATAATTGTCCCTGCCCCCAGAAAACCTATGCCGGTGACCACCCCGGCGGCCATTCTGATTAAAGAATCAGGAGAAGCGCTGCTGCCTTTAATCAGTCCAACCGCCATGCTCATCAACATGGCTGAGCCGAGGCAAACCATGATATTAGTCCGGAACCCGGCCGGTTTCTGGCTGGATTCCCTTTCCAGGCCGATCAGCCCGCCAAGAGCAATGGCCAGAATTAACTTGAGAAGTATTTCTAAGATATCCATCTGATGGTGACTCTCCTTCTTGACTGAAATCAAAATATATATCTTTTGATGTTTATGATTTTATTAAAAAACCAGAAAAATTTAAAGGCAAGAAGCTGGTCTGAGTCCGGGTAACTTCAAGGGCTTTTAGCTCAGCGTCAAGAGGATGATTCCGGCCAGGCCCAGGATGATCCCGAAATAAGCTCCGGGCTTGATTTTTTCTTTAAAATAAGCCAGTGACAGAATAACGGCGGCGATGATCGGGCCAGCCTGAATAACCGGAAAGACTACTGGTTCTGGCAGTCCCGTCAGGGCTTTGAGAGTAAAGAAATTGCCCGCCACACTGCCGGCTGCGGCCAGAGCGCCAGTGGACAGAGCCTGGCGAGGAAGTTTTGTCTTTTTTGCCGCGAGATAAATGATAAAAACCAGGGCCCCGGCCAGAAAGGTAACGAAGAGATATGACCAGAGATTGATCTCGGCCAGGCGGACCGCTGCCGCCTGAGAGATTTGAGGAATGCCGGTCAGGAAAAAAGTCGCGGTCAGGAAGATGAGCCATTTTAGAAAGAGCCCTGATTTCTGGCTTTCGGGGGTTGAGCCGGCTAAGGAAATAAAAATAATTCCAGCGATGATCAATAAAATTCCCAGGGTAATTAAAGTCGTAACCTGCCTGTCCCAGAAGATGATCGAAAAGATAACCGGGTTGAGAAAAGTCATGGTGTAAATGGAAATAGTCAGAGCGTAGCTTCCGATTTTTAGAGCCTGAAGAAAGAAGAAATAGGCGACCGCCCCACCCGCTCCCCCGGCCAGGGCAAGAAGTATAACCGCTGGAGTAAAATTTAAGGCCTGCCCGCTAAAAATTAAAATCAGAAGACAGTAAAGTGAAGCCAGAGCAAAGAGACTGCCGGTCAGCTCAGAGGAGTTTAATCCCCGCCGACTCCCCAGTTTCATCACAAAATTCATGGCGACATAGCCAGCGATGGCCAGAAGAAGAAATAACCAGCCCATGATTAGATCCCTGCCGATTTCTCAGAGAAACTATCCTACTATTAAAGGCGAGGCAAATAAAGCAATCATCAACAATCGACCCTCCACCTCGAGCTTACCGTTTTTGCGCTGGAACTGAGTTGACTTGCCTTGCCGTTAAAAGTTAATAAGGTAAGGGGGAATACATATCTTGATTTTTTAATCGGGGAAGCCTGACCCGAAACAGGAACGACAGGAACATAAAGCAAGCAACACAAAAGGCTTGTCCTCAAGCGCCAAATGAAATATAAGGGGAGAGGGCAAAAAAATGAGCTTTATTTAACGGCAAAATATTTTATATATGATTGCCAGTTTAAAAACTTTAATTTTCAGGGCGGTGAAGCATGGGAAAAGTCGCCAGATCAAGCCTGGTGTTTTTTATCATTCTGTGCCTTTTCATCGGCTGTCGAAGCGATAACTCCAGACAAAAATCAGAGCCTGCCGGTCTCAGCCTGGAAACCATCGTTTCTCCCTTTCGACCGGCGCGCGGGGAAACGGTCGTCATCGAATCAACTGTCCGGACGGCGAAAAGCGGGCCGGTGAAAATTGAAGCCAGAATGTTCATCCCGGGTAAAGGCCCGGAAATTCTTTCCATGACTGAGGTCCAGTCGGCTGATCCAGCTGCGAAAAAATTTCGCGCGGGAAAAAAAGTAGAGGCTGATGCGCCGGAAGGATTTTATACGCTGACGGTGGCGGCGACCCAGGGCCGGCAACGGGTGGTGAGCAAAGGAAGTTTTCTTCTGGGCAGCCTTATTGGCGATTTTACGATCTTAAGCAGTTTTCCGACCGATGGCCTGGAAAAGGACATGCGGGCTTATTTTGAAGAGTTCCAAAAACTCGGTGGTAATCTCGTTATTATTCACAGCGTTATTACTCCAGAGAAAGCTTATTATCCTTCGGCAGTCTGCTCAAAGCCGGCGGTAGCAGGAAGTCCGGAAGATAGAATCAGCCTGGCTTTAAAACTGGCGGCAGAATATGGCCTGACGGCGCTTCTCAGTGTGAGCTGGGATATGACCCGTGAGATGCCTTATAGTGAATGTCTCGACAGCACCAGAAGGATCATGAGCGAGCTCTGGGCTCTGTACGGAAACGAGCCAGCTCTGGCCGGTTTTTATAATTACCAGGAAGGGAGCGGAACTTATTTAGTCTGGCAGATGAGAGAATTCTGTGCGGCGGTGAAATCTCATGACCGGGGACTCCTCACCGCCTGCGCCCCTTATATTGACGACCCACTTCTGGCCGGCTACCTCGCTGCCATTGATGACCTGGACATAATTATTTACCAGGGAGCGGTCATGGCTTCGTACCGAAAAGATAACCGCCGCTGCTTTCCTTATCGCCGGGTAAAAGATTTTGCCAGCCTGGCGGCCGGAGCGACCAGGGTCAAAAATAAAATTACTCTATCTCATGTTGAACTTTTCGGTTATCTGGAGAAACAATATGCCGGCCACTATCTGGCTTCTCCTGAGGATATCTATCGTCAAATGCTGAGCGCGGCCAGTGCTTCCGGTCCAGAGGGGATTATTTTCTTTACCTATCATTACAATATTTTTGATTACGCTAAAACCATCCCGGCCGCCCTGGAATCAAGAACCGGCCTGACCGAAGGTCTTAAAGCTTTTCGACTGATCGCTAAAACAGCTGCCCTTCATGGAACTCACCTGGGCCTCTATATTCCTTATAATGACTGGTGGGCCGACCGCTGGACAAACGCCATTGTGCCCGCCCTCGATGCTTTCCGCTCTCTGGGCCTGAGTCCTGATATTCTGCCTTTTATCCCCCGCCGGGGAGAAGAAGTACTGCCCTACTATCCTTACCATCCGGATGAAGAGCAGCTTCAGTTTCTTCTAAAAAATCGCTATGTCCTTGTTCTCAGCAACATAGCCGGTATGCAGGACCCGGATAGTCAGATGTTAAAGGATTTTGTTGAACAGGGGGGCGTGGCTGTGCTTTTTGGCCCGGCTATTCCCTATGGAGACAGGTTCGAACGGGAAGAGCTCACCGGTGGTCGGGAAAATCCCGCTGGACTTCATCCCTGGCTTAAAATTGAAAAGCCATGGGAAAAAAGAACTCAAAAAGACAGAATCTATCATTTAAAAATGACCAGAGCTTCTTCCTGGCAGCCGACCACAGCTACAGTTTTAGCTTCGTTTGAAGATGGTGGGGCAGCTATTCTGGCCAACCATTACGGTCAGGGCTGGTGTTTTACTTTTCCGCTGAGTCTTCAGGAGGCGG
>Ga0209506_1002546_pt1 | contig 16086 bp, 13 predicted proteins | sample AD_JPNHG2_MetaG_FD_184409 | JGI IMG/M metagenome (GOLD analysis project Ga0209506, IMG submission 184409) | Active sludge microbial communities of municipal wastewater-treating anaerobic digesters from Japan - AD_JPNHG2_MetaG (SPAdes) (version 2) | ecosystem: Engineered > Bioreactor > Anaerobic...
CTTAGAAAACCGTGATTCTGAGTCAAGCTCAGAATGACATCAAGTGGGTCCGGCATGACGTGAAGGAGGAAAGACCGCGAAAATGGGGACTGACGGGCTCCTGACGTCTGTCCCCGTTTTTCGCGAAGACCGGGATCCTTACTAGGAGCGCGTCAGGATGACGTGAGGGGAGAGCCTGCCCTGAAATGCTCCTATTCAGGGTCATCCCGTAATGATCCTATACGGGATCTCGTTCTTTAGTACCCCCCCGCACCGGCATCCTTGGCGAAAAGGGAAAAATGGGGATTGACGAGCTCCTGGCGTCTGTTGTACACAATTTTCGCAAGTCCCTGTTCCGATCCTGTCATCCCGTAGTGCTCCTATACGGGATCTCGCTCTTACCAGGAACCAACAACGAACAACCAACAACCGCTCCTATCATCCCACATTGGTTCTCGCTCAACTAAGGACCGGACGAAATAATCGAAATCACGTTCGTTTCCATCCCACATTGGTTCTCGCTCAACTGGACGACCTTTCCGGCGCTACGTTTACACATATATAGTTTCCATCCCACATTGGTTCTCGCTCAACAGAGCAGAGAGGAAAAGGCGGCCAAGAAGGCTGCCAGTTTCCATCCCACATTGGTTCTCGCTCAACCGGTGAAGAAAGCGATATCTATTACTGCATCAAAAGTTTCCATCCCACATTGGTTCTCGCTCAACATGATATACCAATAACCCCAGAAGCTCAAATGTGGTTTCCATCCCACATTGGTTCTCGCTCAACACGAAAGGAGGCACCTCCTAAGCTATGTTCGGGCGCCGTTTCCATCCCACATTGGTTCTCGCTCAACGTGTCAGGTAACAGAAGTAGAAGAACTCGTCCAGCAGTTTCCATCCCACATTGGTTCTCGCTCAACCAGTATATGACTGTGAATAATCCGCCATCTTGGGTAAGGTTTCCATCCCACATTGGTTCTCGCTCAACTCGGTAGGTTGGTAAATTTCTATTCTACTTATGTCTGGTTTCCATCCCACATTGGTTCTCGCTCAACATCCCGGAGGAGGCGGAAGATGAAAGGCCAACTTCGTTTCCATCCCACATTGGTTCTCGCTCAACCTCCTGAAGAAGTTTTTCTACCACGGCCACGAGGTGTTTCCATCCCACATTGGTTCTCGCTCAACGAAGTTGTTGGCCTACCATCAAGAATGAAAATCATGTTTCCATCCCACATTGGTTCTCGCTCAACTCATCCCTCTGGACTACTTTTCTTCCGAGCCTCCTCGTTTCCATCCCACATTGGTTCTCGCTCAACTCAACAAGCCGATGAAGTTGTTGGCCTACCATCAGTTTCCATCCCACATTGGTTCTCGCTCAACAAGACGCTCCTTCACTCCACAAAGTGTACCTTCAAGCGTTTCCATCCCACATTGGTTCTCGCTCAACGAAGGAAGTATGTCCCGGCTATCGTGCTTGATTCGTTTCCATCCCACATTGGTTCTCGCTCAACACGTTTCACACTTTGCACGTCAGTTCCAACACGCTCGTTTCCATCCCACATTGGTTCTCGCTCAACTATTCTCTTAACTCTCACCCCCTCTTCATACTCAAGTTTCCATCCCACATTGGTTCTCGCTCAACTCATACTCAATAAAAACTCTCACCACTTCCAACCAGTTTCCATCCCACATTGGTTCTCGCTCAACACGTTTCACACTTTGCACGTCAGTTCCAACACGCTCGTTTCCATCCCACATTGGTTCTCGCTCAACCATGTGCTTGGTACTGTTAATTACCTTTCTCCTGGTGTTTCCATCCCACATTGGTTCTCGCTCAACGAAGCGTCAGCTGGAAATAATATACACGGTGCAAGATTTGTTTCCATCCCACATTGGTTCTCGCTCAACATGGTTTCCGTTGGAGAATTTCGAGAACTTCAAAGTTGGTTTCCATCCCACATTGGTTCTCGCTCAACTTTTAGCGTTATAGCTGATGGGATCAGGCTTGCGGTGTTTCCATCCCACATTGGTTCTCGCTCAACCAGCCCACATCTTGCCTCCGAAGCTTTTTACAAGTTTCCATCCCACATTGGTTCTCGCTCAACGATCATATACTGCCTATCTCTAGGTATCTTCTTCCAGTGTTTCCATCCCACATTGGTTCTCGCTCAACACAACACAGCCTCACCATAAACAGCCCACATCTTGCCTCGTTTCCATCCCACATTGGTTCTCGCTCAACCAGTTTTACGGTCGGGCTTTTAAGAAGAAGATGTAGTTTCCATCCCACATTGGTTCTCGCTCAACTCAAAATATCTTCTAACCCTTCACACAAAAGCCCAGAGTTTCCATCCCACATTGGTTCTCGCTCAACATGCAGCCACTACCGAGCTAGCATCATCAATTTCGTTTCCATCCCACATTGGTTCTCGCTCAACATGATACCTTCACATACTTCTACCATCCCTTTATCAAGTTTCCATCCCACATTGGTTCTCGCTCAACCCACAACCGACATGCCAGCCTACAGCGCATGGCATGGCTGTTTCCATCCCACATTGGTTCTCGCTCAACCAGATGGGCGACCGGCCCGGCCGCCTATCTGTCGAACCGTTTCCATCCCACATTGGTTCTCGCTCAACTCCCATCGGCGCGGCCCAGCGCCTTGGGAACGCGTTGTTTCCATCCCACATTGGTTCTCGCTCAACAAGGAGGATAACATGACTAGAGCAGAGAAGACACTAGCGTTTCCATCCCACATTGGTTCTCGCTCAACGAGAGGGCAATTCATTATCACGAAATGGTTACTAACCGTTTCCATCCCACATTGGTTCTCGCTCAACAATATTAGAGATAGATTTTGGGAAGGGTACTGGATACCGTTTCCATCCCACATTGGTTCTCGCTCAACACAGAAATGCGAAACAAGCCCTCCTTTGTGGCACGGTGTTTCCATCCCACATTGGTTCTCGCTCAACATACAGGACTGCCTTTTGCAAGATACTCCGCTATGAGGTTTCCATCCCACATTGGTTCTCGCTCAACCTATGTGCGGGCATTTAAGGCTACAATCAATAGCCGTTTCCATCCCACATTGGTTCTCGCTCAACCATTGTAAGGGATTGAACCCGCATATCATAAGGAACGTTTCCATCCCACATTGGTTCTCGCTCAACAGCCTTTATTACAAGAATTATACAGGATTACAGGGGGCAAAGTCAAATCTTCTTGCGAGAATCGGATACAGATTTCAAGAGCCGGTCAGTCCACATTTTCGCCTGCCCTTACGAAGTACGGCTCTTTTGCGAAAATCGGGTACAGACCCCAGGAGCTGGTCAGTCCCCATTTTCGCCGCCGCGGTTTTCTGCAAGTCGGTTGACCTTCCGTAAGTCGTGTTTCTGTAAACTGTATTAGAGTTATTCAAAATAAGTCTAAAAGATAGAACAGGAAGGAGAAAGCGGCGAAGATGGTATACAATCGATCCGACGAGGTGAAATTACGTTGATGTTAATGCGTATCTGCGTTATTCACGGGGGATGATAACCGAAATCGCTAATTCTGATCAAATTACTCGAATAAACGAAGTTAACCCCTTTCGAAGAAACGAAAAGCGATGCGACAATAAGCATAGCGTACGAAGCTCTGAGATCGTTTTTTTGAGAATACTTGCGAGAGAGGGTCAAACATTAAGTCGGGTGAGTGAAATATGAAAAAAACCAGGTTATAAGCAAAGCATGAATAAGGGTTATTTTAAGGTGTTAACGGTTTTTCCGTTCTTGCTACAACCGTACTTAAGAGCATACCGCCACCCCGTTCAAGTGGGGACTAGTTTCAGAGCGGAAGAGCGAGAAGAGTAGAGAGTAAGAGAGGAAGAGAGAGAGAGAAGAGAGATATGTGAGAATTCTCGCCTTCTCGTGAGCGAAGCGAACTCTCGATGCTCTTTCTCGGCTCTTACCAACGATCCACAACGTACAACCAACAACGGTTCTTAGTAGGAGCACTACGGGATGGCAGTGCAGGGGCATTAGCGAGATGGCGTCCTTTGGAAGAGCCAGTAAGAGCCACTGGGACCATGGTATGGCAAGAGCGAGAAAACGATGATGCTGCGAAAATCGGGTACAGACCCTAGGAGCCGGTCAGTCCCCATTTTCGCCATTTTCGCCGGAGCCATTCGATGTTCGAAAGAGCGAGATCCCGTATGAGAGCACTACGGGATGACACGGGATTACAGAGTCGGAGATTGAGATAACGGCGAGAAAGATGGAGAGTCTGCCCGGGAAAACCATGGATGACAGGATCGGAGATCGGCATAACAGCGATAAGACAAGTTGTATCGATTACGAGATTACCACCACATGTGAAGAGCTTTGTATTTTTCATCAGCCATAAGGCTTCTTATCAGCTTATAGCATTCCGTGAGAAGCAGTGTGTTGTATGACACCTTTCTTTTGAGGGTAGGGTGAAATACTGTCTCTTCCATGAAGTCGTCGAAGTTTTGTACGTATTTTTTCATCCCTTCGGTTGTGAGAAGCGTCGAGTTCAGATCTTGATCAAAATCGTTTTCAGCGATCATGTTTTTATTGAGAAGCGATACGATCAATCTGTCGATTATAACCGGCTTGAATACCTCGCTTATATCGAGTGATAATGAGAATCGCATTTCGCAGGGTTCGTGAAGGTAACTTACGGTAGGGTCCAGCTGGGTCTGGTAGATTTTGTTTAGTGTTCTTGTGTATAGAAGGGTGTTTCCAAACGAGATCATACAGTTGAGGATTCCGAGGGGAGGTTGTTTGACTCTGGTGATGAATTCCTGACCTGTAAGTTGTGCGAGCAGTGGATAGTAGTTCTGTCTGAAGGCTCCTTCGACTGCCATTACTCCATTTATAGTCGTTGCATCGGAGAGACGTCTGCGAATTTCTATTAGCCCTTCTATTCTCTCTTTGTATCCATTGATTTTTTGCGACTGTCTTTGCAGTATTCGAAGCATATTGTGCATGGCACCGTCTATGAATTCACGGGCTATTTGCAGGCGATCAATAGGGTTGAGAAGGGTTTTTACCTGTTCGGTAAGCAGTTTTCCGGAGACTTTTTGCCTTCTCGGGACAAAACTGCCTCCATACCAGCCGTTGTGATTGAACACATGAAGAGCGATTTCCTTTTGAGATAGGAACGATAGAACCCGGGTGTTGAGGTCCAGTTCTCCGAAAGATGAAATGGATTCGATTTTCTCCACGGGTATGAATTTCTTTTTTCCTTCTCTTTCGAGAACGAGGGTGTTATCCTGTCTGCCAAGTTTGCCGCTGGCGAAGAGATAGTAGTTTTTCTTCATGTTTGCCTCCTACGAGAAACAGAGATCGAAGTAAGAACACCCCTTGCAGCCGCTCTTGAAGAGCGGCGCAGGGGCGTTGTCCATATTGAAGATCGAGGTTATTTCGGCAAGGTCTTTAACAATAAGTTCTTCGTCGCCCGGAAGAAGGGAAAATACAATCGTTTTCTTTGCCCTTGGGTATGTGAGACGGGCAGTGTAGTCTGTGAGTCCAAGTTTATGCTTGAGGTAATAGAGGTAGTACTTGACCTGAAAGATGTGACCCTCTTTTATTTCTTTGCTGTATTTGATCTCGATTATTTCTCTGGTCGGCCTGAGGATGTCAAGGGAGATTTCGTCGATTATTATGTCTTTATCTTCACCTTGGCTGTATTGTTCGTGCATCAGTTTGCCGAGCTGGACAGTCTCTGAAGTCGATTCCATGGAGATGTTATGAAGGAAGAACCAGAGTTGAGTCTTGCAGTGGTGTAGATAGTTGACCGCGTTTCCGCCGATCCTCGGTTGCCTGTCGATTATTTCCATCAGCTTTCCTCGATTATGTTGTCGTCTTCTTTGGGACCGATATACCCGAGGATTGAGTCGTAATTCACAGGGGCGTACAGGAGATGTTTTTCATCTTTTTCGATTCTTCCGAGTACATCCTTCAAGGGAACTTTGACCATTTTCCCGATCTTTTCAATCATGTTCATTTTCGAGTTTTTGTACTCTTGAGGAATTACCTGAAGGGTTTTATAGGGCATCCGGCGTATAAGATCATCTGCCAATCTTTCTTCAATCGTCATTGAGTAGATCCCGAAGTTTATGTCTCTCAGAAACTGCCAGGCTGCCTTTCCGGCTTCTATTTCGCTGTCTATTGTTTTGGGTTCATCCAGCGATTTTTCCATCATTCTTTGGAGATCCAGCCCGTCAGGCACTGGATTGTTTTGGAGAAGTTCAAGCGCCTTGTTGACGATACTCGAGGGATAGATAGAAGCGGAGTTCTCTTCCTGCGGATAAACAAAGACCTTACCGTCGGGATTCGTCCCCTGCCTGTTGATTCTGCCGAACCGCTGAGCCAGGGAATCGATCGGGGCTGCTTCGGTTACCAGCACGTCGTAGTCTATGTCCAGACTGATCTCGATAGTCTGGGTGGCGACTATGATCTTCGGCCTGTTTTTGGAGGTTATGCTTGAGAGTATCTTGCTTCTATCTTCGAGATTGAAACGTCCGTGGTACAACGCTATATTTTCTGAATCGACCTTTTGAGCGAGTGTCTGATAAGTCCTTACGGCTGCCCCGACGGTATTGCAGCAATGGATGACGCTTTTTCCTTTCCGGTAATTATCCAGCGTTACGGTTGACGGATCAACGTTTTCTAGTAGTTTCACGGTGACTCTTTTGAGGTTTTCGCCCTCTTTGTCGCGTATAACTTTGGGAGTGTCCATGACCGCCTCGAGTTTTTCTATCATGTAGGCGGGAAGCGTTGCGCTCATTACACAAACGGGAATTCCGTATCTTTTGAGCGACTCTATGGTCTTCAGAAGTATTCCGAATGTATATGGTTGGCTCGCGTGTATTTCGTCGAAGATTATCGCCGACTGGGCCAAATTTACGGTCTTGGGTTCCCACCTTCCCCAGTTGAGGGACATCAGGAGTAGTTGATCGAGCGTTGCGACGGTCACCGGGTTCTCAAAGGCCTTCATCCAAAAGATTCTTTCGCTAGTTTCGTCGGAGATGCCTTCGTTAGAATACAAGTAATAGGCAAGGTTTCCATGTACAAGAGCCGAATCGTCCGTCAGTTCTTCTTTGTACCTTTCGTACATCGCCTCGACGGTGGTCACCGTCGGTAGAAATACGGAGAGCTTTCTTCTGCCCGTGGATTTTGCCCAGTTCAGTGCGGCAAGCGTTTTACCCCTGCCAGTTGGTGCGATGATTATTATATCGCCACCCGTAGCGGCCTCTTTCTGAAAGGGTCTGAGGTTTTTCGTATCGATCTCAGGGAAGTCGTCGAAAGATTCTTTGTGGCCGGAAGCAGTCCAATCGGCCAGATTCAAAACTCCCTGTATGTAAGCGTAAACCTCGCGGTCACCCGAATCGTTGAAGAATCTTTTGTTGAGATATCTCATCAATTGCGCGGGATCGGGGACTCTCAGCTCGATATCCGGCAACGCAACTTCGTAGACGCTTTCCACAAACGATCTGATCTCTCCGTATTCCCGTGCAAGTTCGGGGTTTGGCACTGTTGACTGTTTCAAGTATTTACACGAGGTGAAGGAGTCTTTCGATCTGGATCCGTGGTGACCGAGTACGGCCTGAACTATGTAGGGCTTCAGCGGTGTATCTTCCAGGGTTGCCAGCGCTATCTGTGCAGACGCAAGCGCGTGCGAAATCCTTTTTTCTTCAAATGAAAAACCTTCACAGCCCTTTCCCAAATCGTGAAAAGCGCAAGCGATCAGCACGGCATCTTTGATCTCTCTGCGGGAGAATGGCGAGCCGGAGATTTTCGCTCCGACTTTCCACAGGTAATCCGCTGCATGGAGCAACACTTCTATGGTGTGATCTACCAGACTTACATCAGGTTTTGCAAGCGACAATTATTTCACCTCCAGATCGGGAAGTTAAGACCGTTTACTGATAGGAGTTCGCCGGTATAATCGACCCGGGCGTTTACAAAAGTGAATGGGGCCCTGTTTGACGGACGTCTGAGGCCGGGGTTCTTCGAATCTCTCTCGAAACTGGAGCTAAGCCAGTAAGTTTTGAAAGCCTTGATTTCTCCGGAATGGATATCGCAGTTGTGGATTTTTCCGGTTAGATCTCCTTTCAAAACGGTATCGGAAACGATTCCGCCTTTTATAGGTTGAGCATCTACCATTTCATATCCTATGGAAGTTATGAATTCATCGTCTCTCCCGAGGCTCAGTGGATATACGGGGTTTTGAAGGGCTTTCTCGATTTCTATCAGTTTGTCTTCGGGTCCACAGACGATTATTTTGAACGATGGTTTGTATATAACTTCCCTAGTCACGACGGCTTTGCCTATCTCTCTGCCACCGTTTTTGATCTTTCTGATGGCCCACTGATCTTTCGCCATTCCACAATTGCTTCCGACGACCACGCCATAAGATAGCTCGCGACAGTATTCTTGAGCCTTCATATATTCCTTTCCCAGCGCGGCTCCTATCAGTCCCGTGATGGTTGTGGGAGGCGGGAAGGGAAGCGAGTCCTGGTAGTTCATGGAGTTCGGGTTTCTGAAGGAAGCCGAGAGAGCTTCGAGGGTCACTCGCAGGACTTTCACATATTCACCTCCATAGAGAAAAGCCCCTCGATGAGGGGCTTCAATTTAAAGTTTGGAGAGGTAATTCTTGACTCTGGCGAAGGCCTCGGCAATGGGCAGTACTTGAATATCATCCCTTGTTATAGCTTTGATCTCGCTGGAATCTATGACACCGGTCGTACCGATTATGACTTGCGCCGTCACCGTCGAGTAATTGCTGAGGCTATCCAGGAGTTTTGCGGCATCGACTTTTCCTTTCACATCGCAACTGACCGCTTCAAGGAGGAAGGGGAGTTTGATCGTTTGAAAGGAGAAGACTATGAATTTCGGCGAAATATCCGAGAGGATATTGGTCTGCTTCCCACCGGTCCAAAGAGTCATTAGGGAATCAAGAAGAAGATTGAGCCTTCTATTGCGTTCGGAGGTGGGGATTTCTGTGGCTTTGTCTTTGATCTCAGAGGAGTTGAATTTACCGACTCTATCGAGCTCGATAAGACCTCCGCCCCTCATGAAAGTGGAGTATATTTCGGTTTCTACCATGTTTCCGCCCTTGTCGCTGGCCTTCCTTGTCTTAGTCAGCAGATCGCGGTCTCCGCGGTATGGAAAGAGAGACACGAGCGGGGCGATTCTTACAGGCGATGTTCTTTTGCGGTTGTCTCCGGTAACGGCTATCATGTAGCCGAAGAGGTCATCGTCGATGTAGTTGGCTGGATCTCCAAGTGTTGTCTCGACTTCTCCATCGACCGGTGTCGAGAGAGGCTCCCCCATCTCTGCAAGTCTCTCTCTTATACCGTGGCGCTGACACTGACCGGAGATGTAGTTCAGCGCGCTGCCTTCGGGAGTGATGATTTTCTTGGCCGTTTGAATGTTTCCTTCTGTGAAGCCCGCGTTGGGATTGCCCATCGAGATTTTGCTGAGTGAACCCCATGTCAGGCACTTAACCTGCAACTTTTTCACCTCCATTTTTCGAGGATGCATATTTTCTTGCAAGGTACTTGTTAACCGCGAAGATTACTAGAAGAGCTTTGGGTTTTTTCCAGCTGTCCTCGCTCAGGATTCTTATGAACTCTTCGGGAATGGTGATCTTCCAGTCTTCTTTGGCGTACTTGAATTCCAGATCCGAAAGCGTAAGTAGAAGATCTTCGAGAGACCGGCTGTTGCGCAGAGAGTAGAGGTCTCCAAAACTATCGGCTTCGAAAACGGCGTTCCCGACGATCTCTCCGGCTTTCTTGCAGAGATCTATCGTTTCCTGATCCAAGCCATTCACTCCTTTCACTGTATTTGTTGCGACGATCATTTCATACAAATATCTTATGGATCTCTCCAGTTCGAATATCATGAACTGGAGCCTCTCTTCGACCGGTTTGAAGGTCAGTATCATTCTGGCCATCTCTTCACGCATAGAAGTGTCTACGAGTGGTTGTTTTATCACAACGAAGGAATCCATGAAGGCCGAGAAATCACCTCCAAGGGACTCGTTGGTTTTCAGGAGTTCCATGAGTTCATCGACATTCTCGAAGGAATCGAAGCTCAGAAAAGTGTTCGTGTTCCCGTTGCTTGAGACCTGCATTGTTCTGTAAGTCGCCCGGGGAATGAACCGGGTCTTTTCAAACAGCGTATTGAACATGAGTATAAGAGACTCGAAGGGTTTTACCGGGAAGAATTTTGCCCTGACTTTCATGTTGCTCCAGCCACCGGCTTCGGAGATATCCTTCATCCATCTGTAGGTTTTGTCAGTCTCTTCAAGATCTTTTCCCTGAGGGAACAGGTAGGTTATGACGTACTCCTGACCTTCTCTGTATGATGTATAGAACAGCGCCAATCCGGACATGATTCCCAGAAACAGGCAGTCGAGACATATTTCACCGCTTGCCGAACCGTGACTGAAAAAGCTCTGGAAGTTTTCTACCTTCACGGCAAGGGGGTCGGCGAGAAGGGAGAGTTTCTCGAGAGTCGAGACGCGTGAAGTGCAAAAGCTGCAGACTTTGCCGCCAGGCTTTTTCTCTTCCAGAAATTTTTCCAGTTTTTCAATCTGGTTGTACTGCTTCAAGAATGGCCTGACGTTTGGAGCCCAGGGCTTCCCGTTTTTATTGAGGAGTTCGGGAAGGGCTCTGGCGAGTATTTCCTTTTTTGAGCAGGAGGTTTCCAAGGTATCGCCCCTGATTTGAATATCAGGGGCGAACTTACGTATGGCTATTGCTCCGGCCTGTTGCCAGAAGTTCCGGGTGAGAATTTTCATGATTTCACCTCTGTGGCTAGTCGTTGTCTTCACAGTTGCTGCATACGTTTCTTCCGTTCTGAATGAAGCAACCACCGCAATCGCAAAAGGCTCCCTTGCACCAGCATGTAGCGCACGGATCGCCTGGAAGGTCGCAATCGTAGTTGTCATCGAACGCTAGCTCTTCATCGTCGAAATCGAATTCGGGCAAATTATCACCTCCTTCCTTCGGGTTTCTTTTGACTAATGCGAAGGTTCAGAAATTGTAATTCTGAGATTTGAGCCCGCTGGTGATGAAGTTGTTGAGATTCTCAACGGAGTCGAGAAGTATTTTCCAGGAACTAATCATACTTTCTGTCAGATCGACTATTCTGCTCACGCTGTTTATAGTCTCGATTACGCAGTAGACTTCTTTGAATGTCCTGAATGTTCTGCTGGCCTGTTCGATTACTTTGGTGGTCTCTTCTATTGTTACCAGGAAGGTATCAACTTCATCGGCCAGCAGCTCGGTAAATTCCCTCGGCTCTTCGATCAGCTCTTTGAGCGTAATCAGTATTTCGATACGCTTGTCTATGAACGAGATCTGTGCAGTCAGACTGTCTCTTTTTATCTCGTAGATTTTTGTCTTCGTTTCCTTGAGTTCTTTCAATTCACCGGTAAGCTTTTCCTTTTCAAGTCTTTCAGTCGTAATTTTACTTTCCACAGCGCCAACGATTCTTTCAAGATCTCTGAAGCTTGCCTCAAAGTTTTTCTCGATTTTCGGACGCATACCGGAAAGTCTTTTGAAGTCCTCGTAGATGCTGTCCATAAGCTCGACCTGTTTTTCCAGCAGTTCCGAAGTTTGCTCAGCTGAGCCCAGCCGATCGGTATAACCTTTTAGCGCAACGACTTTATCCAGCGCGCTGTCGATGAAGTTGTACACATCGGTAATGTCTTTGTACATTATTCGATCAACCGTTTCCTCGACTCTTTCACCTATCTCGTCTATCTGGAGACTGCCAGCGAAAAGAGAGACAGACACGATAACTATCAGCACAAGAAACAGGGTCTTTTTCACCCGATCACCTCCTCTTGCAAGTTGTCTATTGTCTTTCTTGAGAATCAGGGGATAGTAGATGGAAAGGTATTTCTAGATTCAAGCCCGTTGCAACCTGTGTCTCTTGAGAATCCGAAGGAGAAGCGACTCTGGCGATCTGTTCTTTGAACTCCTTCATTCTCACAAACACGTCATTCCAGGATTTCTGATCTTCTGGCGCGATCTCCGTCTCCTTCTTACAGGCTGTCATAAGCGGAACGGCAAAGACAATCATGATAATTAGGAAACCGGTAAGTACATTCCTCAAGCCTTCACCTCCTCTGGTGCCACTGATATATATACACTTTCTTGATCTACAACTTTTCAATTCATCTCAATTCGCGACCCATCGAGCTTCGCAAGCTTTTCAACGTCAATCCTGATATTCAATCTTTCCAGTAGTTGCCTTATGAAACCGAGAAGATTTTCAGCTTCTTCCATAGAGTCTCCGTCGATCCCGCAATTCATGAATAGCACTGTGAGGCTAAAGCCACCATTAGTCCATCTGCCAATCTTCAGTTTTGCTTCAACCTCGAATTTCCCTACGTCGAGAGCTTCCCACAGCCTTTCTTTGAAGTAATTTACGGCAACATCCGACGCCTTGCCTTTGAAATAATACGAGAGCTCCAGAACGATCACTCCTTAGGAGGCCTGTGTAAGGCCTTCAAGTTATATAAATACACTTTAAATGTCTCTTGAGATTTCTAGAAGAGATAAAGCTGATTGGATGAGGATTCTGAATGAACTAGCAAGGCTAGAAACAGTGTCTCGTAGCTCTTAATTCCCACTCCTGGATATGAGAGGATTTCTCTGAATCTCGTTACTTTTGTCAGGGCTTCGATGACCCTGCTTGAAACGGCACGGGTGAGCCCAAGTTTCTGAAGGGCGGAAATATCTAGAGAATAAAGTCTTGACAGCATACGTTTCTCAGTCTCGGAAGGCAGCTTGTCAAGGCAGATATATACTTCGGACGGAACATCTCTCAATACCTCTTCGGTAATGGAAAGGGAGATCTTTGGATTGACGCCGCCCTTTCCGGCCCCGGCAAGCGGCAGTGCGATTCTTTCTATGCCTTCTGAGAGAATGATTTCCGAAAGCCTTTCGAGTGTCTTCCTTATCCACTCTGGCTTAGATGGTTTTTTCCAATCTTCCTTCACAAATAGACTCACTATGTCCGGAGTCCCTCTAGAACCACGGTAAAGCCAGACATCGCCTGCGCCGGGAAGATCGCTCGCGCATCTCTTGTGATAATCGTCGAAGTATTCCGGGTATCGTAATCTAAATTCAAGGGCTAAGCCAGCTCCCATGACACCCATGGTGTTCACGGTATTCGCGATTGTCTTTATACCTTCCTCTTCAAGTGCTGCGAATACGCTTTTCTGATAGATATTCACTGCTGACTCCTCGCAACTATACATAGAAGTACAGATTCAAGGCATTGTCATAAAGTTGTTTGACCGGTAGATCTTTGATACGGGATCGCCCTGGTACGAGAAAAATGCTTTCAATCCATTTCGAATCAATTATATCAGTATGTACAAGAATCTCGGCTCCCATTCTCTGTTTAAGCTCTTGATCTCCGTAGAAGCTCTTCGCTTTGATGATATCTTTTACTCCGATAAGCTTCAGTGACTGTGCAGTAAGATCTAGTATTTTTGCAAATCGACAGGCAGCTATTCTGTCTGAAACCTTGCAATCATATTGAGTAACTAGATCGCTCATCAGTCTCAAGATTACAAAGTCGACTCCACTCTTCTGGTAACGATAAGTCATAGCATTTCTCGTATTTAGAAATAGAGGTACAAAGCTATGAAGAGATTTTTCTTCGCGGATAGTCTGCACATCTCTATCGGAGTAATCGGCATAGTTCAGATTGAGGTTTTCAACCCTTCTCTTGTTCATGATTCCTCTTTTAAAAATTGATCTGAGGTTTTCAACTGGTGCAAGATAATAGAGAAACTTAATGCCGAAGTCGAGAAGAGGGTTCTCAAAAGTCACCATATTCATCACCTCCAGAGTTATAATTACACTTTTCGTGATTGAAGGCGGTAAGCAGCTAATTATAAGCCTTATATAAAACAGTTGCTTTTTTTATACGAGTATGGTCCCCATCAACACGCTCACGACCTTCACAATCTCTATAAACTTTTCGGGTCAGTGGGCTCGTGCGTTTTGTCTTTTTATGTTGAGCTCGGGATGATAATATTGATATCATTACGGATATTCGAGGTGGGATATGGATAGAGAGGCGGTAAGACTGACACTTCTGGCCGAAGCGCTGGAGCTGAGCCGGAAAGACCGTATTGAATATTACGCATTCGATGAGCTGGACGCTTTTTTCGATAGAAAGAAAGCATTTGAATTCGCCGGGGCTTTGAAGCGCGGGTTTTTGTTGGATCAGCCTTTGGAAGCGATAATGGAGAATGGTTTCTTCAGAGGTTATTTCGCGGGGCTTATGCTCTCGAGTGACAGCCTTTCTTATGAGAAGAAAGAAGAGATGGCGAGAATTCTTATGGAGAGGTTTCTCGTTGATTTGAAGAAAGCGGATGATGTGTTGCCGGGTATGGAAGAGTTTTTCGATTCTGCGAAGCGTTTCGAGAAGCTTTTCTTTCCGTTTTATAAGGATAATTATCGCGAGCGGGCGAAGATGGATTTTAGAGATAACTTACTGATGTACTGGTGTTTCAAGAATAGAGAATATTACATCCCTATAATCCTCTGGGGTAATGAACTGGCCTCGTTTCTTTGTGAGATCGCAGATAAGGAGAAGTTTGAAGGTGAGTTGGGAGAGAAGCTGAGAAAGATTTTGCCTCCGACCCTGGCCTATTATTCGATAGTCAAATTTGCTGGCTATAGTGTGGATATAAATCTTCCGAGGGCCGAAAGCATTACAAGTTCGCTGTTCCCAATGCTGGTGCTTTTGGGTAATGAGAAGTTGACTTCGCGACAGCTGTCGGAGTTTATAATGAGCATTGCCCATTTTACAACGATCGATGTTTTGCTTGTCCCGGTGGCAATGGTTGCCGGGGGAAGTGATGAAGAGAGGGCCAAGAGCATTGAGATTATCAACTGGATCTACACTTTGATGGACGATTCGATGCTTGGTTTGGTATTAAGCCTTTCCAGCGGTGTGGCTAGAAATGGCTTTCTGTACGAGCTAGTGATGTCTAACGATTTCGCTAATCTCTTTGACAGGCTGAAGATTCTCCTGGAAGGTCTTAGTAAGGATAATTTATCCAGTGCGCTTGCGGCTATTGCGAGCGCCCTTGATGAGAAGGAGGAGCCTAGAGATAGCGTTGAAAAGTTCATAGAGTATCTCATGACGCTTGAGCTTTCTTCGGGAGTCGAGGTTTCCGGGATTTTGCTCAGTAGAAAGTACGGGTTTGAGCATGAGGAGTTCTTCAAGAAGGGTGTGAATGGCAATATATACGGTGGATTCGATTATTCATTCTTAAAGAAAATTGCGCGCCACACTTTCAGCTTTCTCGATGAGCTCTACGAGCAGATGGTACTGGGTTATGAGAATAGATACAGGCCGGAATATATTATTACCAATGTTGAAGCGATGCTGGTACCCTCCTTTCTTTCATGCGAAGATGAAGAGATCGAATACTCGAGAGCGCCGATGTACACGCTTATAAACTCTGTGATGGAGCTCGACGATGCCGACGAGGTTTTCAATGCTATCGTGGCTTATTGTAAGAAGTATCCCTACAACTTTGAATTTGTAAATGCCCTAATGCTTGTGTCTGCATTTGAGGTCGATAATGTGATTAAGCTTTTGTTCGATGCCGCGGAAAGGGCTTATGGGATTCTATCGAGGATCGTTGTTGACAAAGACGGGGATATATATCTCAAGGGTAGTGAAGAGAGCCCGTCCAATAAGGAGTTCGTGAATCTGATCGATAACTATGTGGACCAACTGGTCACGAAAAAGGATTATAGAAGGGTGCTGAAGGTTGCAGACACCGCCCTTCCACTTTTAAATTTGGAAGACTCAAAATCACTTCTCGCGAACTCTTTGATCGCTCACTGGAGGATGAAGGACTATAAGAGGTTGCCTGAATTGTTTGAAGAGGTCGATGACGAAAGCGACCCGAAAGCCCTGATGGTTATGGCTCTGATGAATTATGTCAATAAAGAGATAGACGACGCGGAAAGAATTATTCTGAATATTCTGGAGCAGTTTCCCCACTTCATCCAGTTTCTGCTCAGGAATGAAGAACCAACCAA
>Ga0209506_1002556_pt1 | contig 16023 bp, 13 predicted proteins | sample AD_JPNHG2_MetaG_FD_184409 | JGI IMG/M metagenome (GOLD analysis project Ga0209506, IMG submission 184409) | Active sludge microbial communities of municipal wastewater-treating anaerobic digesters from Japan - AD_JPNHG2_MetaG (SPAdes) (version 2) | ecosystem: Engineered > Bioreactor > Anaerobic...
AACCACGACCGCTTTTGCAGGGGTGTCCTGACGGTGGAGGATGCCGTCGTCCGCGGCCGCCTCTTCGAGACACCCTCCGGCATCACGGTCCTGGAGGTTCCGGAGGAGGACATCCTCGCCGTCGGGGCCACCAACCCGCTCGTCGACCTGGCCACACAAGCGCACGTGCCGGCCCGCATGTCCAGTCCCGCGCCAACCCCCGACCGGCCCCCGAAAAGTTGATATTGAAGGATTTCGGTGAACATCCGGAGAACCAGAAGGATTATGAGAAGGGTTGCACACGGGGAGCCGACAAGCGAAAACGGGACCTCCTTCCGGAGGCCCCGTTTTTTATCAGCTCCCCGGTCTGACGAGAACGTCGGTTTTCCTTTCTTGCCGACCGGGTAGGCCTCGAGGCAGTCGCCCATGTGCCGCGACTTGATTGCACACTGCACCCGGGCGATGGTGCGGGACGACCCTGTTCATCTGAGGCGGGATGTCGTCCGCCGAACCGGGTGTTTGCCGGCCGTATTCGCGGCCTAACTTTCAGAAGCCCTCGAAAAAGGCTGTGCCGCGGTCAGGCAAGATCGAAACGGTCGAGGTTCATGACCTTGTTCCACGCCGCAATAAAGTCTCCGATGAACTTCTCCTGGGAATCTGCACACCCGTAGACTTCCGCCAGGGCCCGGAGCTGGGAGTTGGAGCCGAAGATGAGGTCGACCCGTGTGGCGGTCCACTTGAGCTCGCCCGTCTTGCGGTCGCGCCCTTCGAAGACGTCCCCATCCTGCGGCGTCGGCTTCCATACCGTGCCCATGTCAAGCAGGTTCACGAAGAAGTCATTGGTGAGTGCCTCCGGCCGCTTCGTGAAGACGCCGTGCCGCGTGCCTCCGTAGTTGGTGTTCAGGACGCGCATGCCGCCGATGAGGACGGTCATCTCCGGCGCGGTCAGCGTCAGGAGCTGCGCCCGGTCGACCAGCATTTCCTCGGCCGATACGGCGTATTTGGCCTTCTGGTAATTGCGGAAACCGTCGGCCTTCGGCTCGAGGACGGCGAATGACGCCGCATCGGTCTGCTCCTGCGACGCATCCATCCTGCCCGGAGAGAAGGGGACACTCAGCTTGCAGCCGGCGTTCTTCGCCGCCTGTTCCACACCGGCGCATCCGCCCAGGACGATCAGGTCGGCGAGGGACACTCTCTTGCCGCCGGACTGGGCACTGTTGAACTCCTTTTGAATTTTCTCCAGGGTCTTGAGCACCTTCGCCAGCCGCGCCGGCTCGTTGACTTCCCAATCCTTCTGCGGGGCGAGGCGAATGCGCGCCCCGTTGGCGCCGCCGCGCTTGTCGGAGCCGCGGAAGGTCGACGCCGAAGCCCAGGCGGTCGAAACGAGCTCCGATACGGACAGGCCGGCAGCCAGGATCTTGCCCTTGAGGGCAGCGATGTCCTTCTCGTCGATCAGCTTGTGATCGACGGCGGGGACGGGGTCCTGCCAGATCAGTTCCTCTGCGGGGACCTCCGGGCCGAGGTAGCGCGACCGGGGGCCCATGTCGCGGTGGGTCAGCTTGAACCACGCCCGTGCGAAGGCGTCTGCGAACAGCTCTGGGTTCTGCTGGTAGTGCCGCGCGATTGGCTCGTAAATCGGGTCGAAGCGCAGGGAAAGGTCCGCCGTGGTCATGATGGGCGCGTTCCGTTTCGCGGGATCGTGGGCATCCTCCACGGCTTTGGAACCGGCGCCGCCCTTGGGTACCCACTGGTGCGCGCCGGCCGGGCTCTTTGTCAGCTCCCACTCGTACTTGAACAGCGTGTTCAGATATCCCATGTCCCATCGGGTCGGGTTCGGCTTCCAGGCGCCCTCGATGCCGCTGCTGATCGTATCGCCGCCCTTGCCGCTTCGGAAGCTGCTCTTCCAGCCGAGCCCCTGCTCCTCGATAGGGGCGGCTTCGGGCTCGGGTCCCACATGGGACGCGGGGCCGGCGCCGTGACACTTGCCGAAGGTGTGCCCGCCGGCGACGAGCGCGACGGTCTCTTCGTCGTTCATGGCCATGCGTGCAAAGGTCTCCCGGACGTCGCGGCCCGAGGCGACCGGATCGGGGTTGCCGTTCGGCCCTTCCGGGTTTACGTAGATCAGGCCCATCTGAACGGCGGCCAGCGGGTTCTCCAGATCGCGGTCGCCGGAGTAGCGCTTGTCGCCGAGCCAGGTGTCCTCGCTGCCCCAGTAGATGTCCTCTTCGGGCTCCCAGATATCCTCGCGCCCGCCTCCGAAGCCGAAGGTCTTGAATCCCATCGACTCCAGGGCACAGTTGCCGGCGAGGATCATCAGGTCGGCCCAGGAGATTTTCCTGCCGTATTTCTGTTTGATCGGCCACAGCAGTCGCCGCGCCTTGTCGAGGTTCACGTTGTCGGGCCAGCTGTTGAGGGGCGCCAGGCGCTGGGACCCGGACCCTGCGCCTCCGCGGCCATCACCCATGCGGTAGGTGCCCGCGCTGTGCCACGCCATCCGGATCATGAGCCCGCCATAGTGGCCCCAGTCGGCCGGCCACCAGTCCTGCGAGTCGGTCATCAGTGCATAGAGGTCTTTTTTCACGGCCGCTAGGTCGAGCTTCTTGAATTCCTCGGCGTAGTTGAATTTCTCACCCATCGGATTGCTCAGGCTGGAGTGCTGATGAAGAATCCTGAGGTTCAGCTGGTTGGGCCACCAGTCACGATTCGACGTGCCTCCGCCGGCGATGGATTTGCCTGTCCTGCCCGTCACCGGGCATTTGCTGTCGTCACTCATGAGATTTCCTCCTTTTTTATTCGTTCGTCCGTTTCCTTTTCCATTACAACAACCCTGGCGATTCATTTGTTATTATTAATTTCTATAAAGAATAATTATTGTTTACGGGGCAAAAAACACACGGTTTTATGGGTTCTTCTGACATTCAGGACAAAGACCGAAAAAGTCCAGGCGATGATAGAAGATTTTATACCCTGTCATCCGGACCATCTCTTCGCTGAGCGTGTCCATGGTTATCAGCTCCGGATCCATGATCCGCTTGCACTTGACACAAATCGCGTGCGGGTGAGGGCGTGGGTTGTTTCCGTCATAGCGGTTGCTCCCGTCGGGAAAACCCAATTCCAGAACCTCATTGAGTTCCTTCAACAGGGAAATGGTCTTGTACACTGTGGCCAGGCTTGTCGTTGGAAATTCAATCTTCACTTGCCGGTATATATCGTCGACGCTCGGGTGACCCTCGCTGGCAGACAGTATCCTGAGAACTGCAAGGCGCTGGGGCGTGATGCGGAAATCCCGCTCCTTCAACTTGGAGAGCATCTGCTCCATGCGCGCTTGAGACTCGGTTGCATTCATAGGCATCGTTGAGGCATAAACGGAACAATTATTATTCAATAATAATTATTAATTACTCGTCTTTGTGTCCCTTGTCAATATTTTTTTCTTTTGATCGTTTTGTCCCTGCTCGATGCATTTATCATGGTTCGATGCAGGTTTTGCTGAAACGCTGAAGCATTTGCTTTCACAGGGAAACCAGTCGATATTTTTTGTTTTTTTTGTCTTTCTGGGCCAAAGGGCGTTTTCCCCGGTGGAGCATTTGCTCTGCCCTGGGGGGGGACGACGAAGAGGCATACATTGTAATACTCAATATATTCAGACACATAGAAATGTTTTCATGCAGGCATGATCCATGCTTTGGCGAAAGGTCCAAATCGCGAGGAGAGGTGTGACCATGAAGGCCAGAGCGATGCGCAAACCGATCTTTCGGACAGAGGGGAACGAGGCCGAAAAGGCTGCCATGAACAATCAGGATATGGCCAAGCTGCTCGGAAAGAAAGAGGAAGTGAGAAGATACCTCATGGACATCAAGACCGCCACGGCGGCCCTCGAGAGGATCCTGGCCACCGAAAAGGGGAAGAGCACGTACGAAATCAGATACGTCGCCGATATCGACGACTACACCATGTAATGATCGTTCGGTCCCCTTTTTGCACTCCGGCCGCTTCCGGCGCCGGAGGCCCTCAATCGCTCGTCGGGCAGAGCCTGAACTCGATGACGGCCTCGTTTTTCTCGAGACACCGGCAGAGGCGATTCAGATTCTGTTCATTTCGCGTATTGATGATGAGATCGTAGTCGAAGAATTTCCTGTCGCCGGTGACGGCGTAGCACAGGTTCGATACCTTGAACCCGTTTTCCTTCATGAGGGCCCTGATCTCCTCCTCCTTCATGGCCCGGTCATAATCAAAGCGGATAAAGTTCTGGACATAGAAGAGCATGGGAAGCTGTCTCTCCACGAGACGGAAGAGAGTCAGCGTGCTCAGGGTCAATACCGTGACGACCACCAGGGCACTGTAAAAGCCTACCCCCGCCAGGATGCCGATCGCCGCGGTGATCCAGATAGAGGCCGCCGTGGTCAGCCCCCGGATCGATGCCCCTTCCTTCATGATGACCCCGGCCCCCAGGAACCCGATTCCCGTCATGATGCCCTGCGCCATGCGTGTGGGGTCCACCCGAACCGTTTCGATCATGGCACCGGAGAACCAGTCTCGCTGGTAGATGGTCACGAGCATCAGAAGGCTCGACGCCATGCAGACCAGCGTATGGGTTCGAAAACCGGCCGGGCGTCCGTAGTAGCTCCTTTCGAGCCCGATCAGCCCCCCGGCCACCATGGCCACCACCAGGTGTATGAAAATGTCCGCGGTTTCCTTGTTCATGAGACGCCTCCACGCCCCGGATTGCCTGTCTCCAGGCTTTGTGCAGGACTGTAGCACGAAAGCCCTGCAAGAAAAATTCCTTTTGTAATATTTGCTTGACCTTTTCCTGAAAGTGCCGGTAATGGATTCAGCGGATCCGCTCCCTTCCGCCGCGGATCCCGGGGCAGATCCCGACACCGACCGGAGTGGAGGATGACATGAGGCTGGAGATTCCTTACGGGAATACGAGCGAGACGATCGAGCTTTCGGACGGCCATGTCGAGCAGGTCATCATCCCCAACACCGTCCAGACGGCCGACGAGCTGCAGACCCTCAGGTCCGCCATATCCAACCCGTTGAAATCGCCGGGCCTCGAGGAGTTTTTGAGGGACCGCCGGAACATCCTGCTTCTCGTCAACGACGCCACGCGCCCGACGCCGACGGGCGCGGTCATGGAGATCGTCTACCCGCTGCTGAGGGACAAGCGCTTCACGATCCTCATCGCCACGGGCAGCCACAGGGCCCCCACGGAGGAGGAGTACGACTTCATCTTCGGCAACCTCAAGGGGGAACTGAGAGGTCGCGTGCAAGTCCACGATGCCAGGAAGAGCCCCTGCTATTGCCTGGGCAGGACGAGGCACGGCAACGACCTGATGCTCAACACCCTCGTCCGGGAGGCCGATGCGATCATCCCCATCGGGAGCATCGAGCCGCACTACTTCGCCGGATACACCGGAGGCCGCAAGTGCTTCATGCCCGGCGTTGCGAGCTATGACTGCATCACGGCCAACCACAAGCTGGCCATCTCGCAGGCCGCCCAGGCGATGGTTCTCGAGGGCAACCCCGTCGCGGAAGAGCTCGACGATGCCGAAAAAATCCTCGAAAAACTGAACGTGTTCTCGATCATGACCGTTCTCGACGGCGAGCACCGGGTCTATGCGGCGGCCGCCGGCGACCTGAAGGAGTCCTTCTACTCGCTGCTGCCGCGGGCCGACGAGGTCTTCGTCGTCCCGATCCGCAGGCAGGCCGACATCGTCGTCACCGTCGCGCTGGAGCCCAACGACATCGACCTCTACCAGTCCCAGAAGGCCCTGGACAACGGCAAGACCGCCCTGAAGGACGGCGGGATCATCATCCTCGTCTCGGCCTGCCGCAGCGGGATCGGCTCCCAGGCCTTCCTGGACCTGCTGAGCTCCGAGCCGACCTGCAAGGCCGTCATCGACAAGCTGGACCGGGAGTACAGGCTGGGCTACCACAAGGCGGGGAAGATGGCCGAGATCGGCGCGAGGGCCCAGATGTGGGCCGTCACGCCGCTGGACAAGAGCCTGATCCGCAAGGCCCACATGCGCCCCTTCGGCAGCGTCTCCGAAGCCCTGCAGGCGGCGCTCGAGGAAAAGGGCCCCGCCGCGAAGGTCACCTTCATCATGGACGGCGGGATGACGATCCCCCGGCTCACGGTTTCCTAGGATGAATCCGCTTCGTTGACAGGCGACAGGGCTTCCCTTTATAGTCAACCGACGCCGACGGAAGGCCCTGTCGCGGGAACCCCACCCGCGGCGGATTCGACGCAAGGCAAGAAACTCACGGGAGGCACCTCGATGATGACCGACGATCTCAAGAAGAAAATCCGCGATATCGTGGGCGCGGAAAACGCGCTCGATGCGGACCTGGACCGCTTCGGGTATTCCTACGACGCGTCGTTCGTCCCGCTGTTCCCCGCCAACAAGCCCGACCTCGTCGTGCGGCCCGCGACCACGCAGGAGGTCTCGAAGATCATGGCCGTCGCCCATGCGCACGGGATTCCCGTCACGCCCCGCGGCGCGGCGTCGGGGCGCACCGGCGGGAGCATCCCCCTGCAGGGGGGCATCTCCATGTCGCTGGAGCGCATGACGAAGATCCTCGAGCTCGACGTCAACAACATGATGGTCTGGGCCGAGGCGGGTGTGCGGACGATCGATCTCTACAACGCCTGTGCCGCCAAGGGGCTCTTCTACCCGCCCGACCCGGCGAGCTGGAAATTTTCCACCATCGGCGGCAACGTGGCCGAGAACGCCGGCGGCATGCGGGCCGTCAAGTACGGCGTGACCTCCAACTACGTCATGGGACTCGAGGTGGTCCTGGCCGACGGCACGGTGCTCCTCACGGGCGGCAAGGCCATCAAGAACGTCACGGGCTACAACCTGACGAGCCTCTTCACGGGCTCCGAGGGGACCCTGGGGATCATCACCAAGGCGCTGCTGCGGCTCATCCCCATGCCGAAGAAGCGCGGCACGCTGCAGCTCATGTTCCGCACCCTCGATGACGGCTGCGCGACGATCCACCGGATCCTGCAGTCGGGGCTGCTGCCGGCGGCGGCCGAGATCATGGACCGCTTCTGCCTCGAGGCCGTGGCGAAGCACCGCAAGACGCAGCACGACCCGGCCGTCGGGTGCTGCGTGATCGTGGAGATCGACGGCGAGGACGACGCGGCCCTCGACACGCAGGCCAGGCGGATGGAGGCCGTCGCGAAGGAGTGCGGGGTGTACCAGTTCCGCGTCGCCCAGTCGCAGCAGGAGTCCGACGAGCTCTGGGCCATCCGCCGGGGCCTGAGCTCCGCCATCGCCAGCCTCGTGCCGAACCGCCTCGGCGAGGACATCTCCGTCCCGCGGGACGCCTTCCCCGAGGTGGTGCGCCGCATCGGAGCCATCGCCGAGAGGCACAAGCTCACCATCGCCGTCTACGGCCATGCCGGCGACGGCAACATCCACCCCTCCATCCTCTGCGACCTGAGCAAGCCCGGCGAGGAGGAGCGGGTCCACCGCGCCGTCGAGGAACTCTTCGATGCGACCCTGGCCGTCGGGGGGACCCTGTCCGGCGAGCACGGCATCGGGATCACCAAGCGGCCCTACATCGCCAAGGCCCTCGGCGAGGCGGGGGTGAAGGCCCTGGCCGCCGTCAAGCAGGCCCTCGACCCGAAGGGCATCCTGAACCCCGGCAAGATCTGGTAAGAGACGGAGAGAGACGAGAATCTCATGCGAAACGATACGGACGAAAAACTTCTGGACGCCGCAAGAAAGATCGTCAGCCAGTGCGACCGCTGCGGGACGTGCCTGCCCGCCTGTCCCCTCTTCGACGTCAACAGCGTCGAGGCCTCCAGCGCCCGGGGCAAGAACGTCATCGCCCGGGCCCTGGCCGAGGGCGGCATCGAGCCCACCCCGGAGGCGCTGGCCAAGGTCAACTTCTGCCTGCTGTGCCGCTCCTGCGTCGACATCTGCCCGAGCAAGATCGCGACCGACGATGCAATGATCCACATCCGCCAGTACCTCGTGAACAAAACGGAGGCGGCCAACACCAGGTACAAGGCCATCGGGGGAATCCTCAAGAGCCGCGGCATGGTCAGGCTTGCGGCCGGCTCCCTTTCGCTCCTGCGCAAGCTCGGCCTCAACGGGGTCTTCCCCCACGGCATGGTGCCCGAGGAGTACACGAGGGCCCATTTCCTGGCCGCCTTCGCCGGTCCCGCCGCACTGGCCGGCCAGGCGCCCCCGTCCGGGGCGGCGGTCACGGCGTCCACCCGCGTGGCCTACTTCGAGGGATGCGGCATGCGGATGATGTTCCCCGAGGCCGCCGCCGAGACGCTCAATCTCCTGAAGGCCGGGACGAAGCCCCTCGTGAAGGACAACGTCTGCTGCGGCCTGCCGCACCTGGCCCACGGGCTGCGCGGCGAGTTCCTGGAGCTGGCCCGGAAGAACATCGAGATCTACGAGGACGCCGATGCCGTCGTCTGCGACTGCGCGAGCTGCGGCGGCACCCTGAAGCATCTCGCCTCCTACTTCGCCGACGATCCGCAGTGGAAGGACCGTGCGGCCGCCTTCAGCCGCAAGGTGATGGATTTGACCGAGTATCTGGCCAAGGCCGGCTACACGCCGCGGCAGCGGGTGGATGCGACCTTCACCTACCACGACCCGTGCCACCTGTCCCGGGGCCAGGGGATCCGGAAGCAGCCGCGCGATCTCCTGAAGGCGGCGGGCAACTTCGTCGAGATGAAGGAGGCCGATCTCTGCTGCGGCGGGGCGGGGTCCTTCCACATGGATTACCCCGGCATCGCGTCGAAGATCCTGGACAGGAAAATGGCGAGCATCGAGAAGACGGGCGCTGCGATCGTCGTGACCGGATGCCCGGGGTGCCTCATCCAGCTCGCCAAGGCCGCGAAGGCAAGCGGCGGCAGGTTCAAGGCCATGCACATCAGCCAGGTGATCTGAGAGCGGCCTCGAGAACGCAAAACCCCCGCAGGATCTTCGGCGCGCCCGCGCCGGGTCCCTGCGGGGGTTTTGGCGACCGGCTAGAAGGGCATCACCACGATCCGGTTGAAGGAGAGCCACACGGGGCTTCCCTCGGCGATGCCGTCGGAGGCGGCGGGCCCCGTGACCCGCACCTCGAGGGAACCGAGGGCCACCCGGTAATCCATCTCGTTGCCCAGGTAGATCTTGCGGATGAGCCGCCCCGGGATGGCCCCCGGCGCAGGCTCGCTCAGGACCGCGATCGACTCCGGGCGCGCCGCCAGCACGACCCGGTCGCCTGTTTTCATGACCGAGTGCAGAGGGCCCCTGAGGTGCACCGGCCCCGGGATGCCGTTGAGGGCCACGACCCCGTCGGGGCCTTCCAAGGCAACGAGCTCTCCCTCCAGGAAGTTGATGAGGCCGATGAAATCGGCCACGAACCGGTTCGCGGGGGTTTCGTAGATCTCCCGCGGGCTGCCCGTCTGCTGGACATACCCCTTGTCCATGACGATGATGCGGTCGGACATGACCATGGCCTCGGCCTGGTCGTGGGTCACGTAGACGACCGTGATCCCGAGGCGCCGCTGCACGTCCTTGATCTCGAAGCGCATGCTCTCGCGCAGCTTGGCGTCGAGGTTCGAGAGGGGCTCGTCGAGCAGCAGAAGCGCGGGCTCGGCCACGAGGGCCCGCGCCAGGGCCACGCGCTGCTGCTGCCCCCCGGAGAGCTGGCTGGGCAGGCGCTTGTCCAGGCCCTCGAGGTGCACGAGCTCGAGGACATGTCCCACCTTCTCGCGGATCTTCTTTTTCTCCATGCCCCGGACCTTGAGCGGGTAGCCCACGTTGGCGAAGACATTCATGTGGGGCCACACGGCGTAGGACTGGAACACCATCCCGATGTTGCGCTGCTCCGGGGGCTTGTAGAGATTCGTCTCGGCGCAGCTCACGAGTTCCTGCCCGATGAACACCCGCCCCGTGGTGGCCCGCTCGAACCCCGCGATGATGCGCAGCGTCGTCGTCTTCCCGCAGCCCGAGGGGCCCAGGAGGGAGACGAACTCCCCCTCCCGGATCGTCTCGCTGAAAGCCGCCACGGCCTCCACGTTTCCGAACTTCTTCGATACGTTTTCGAGTCTGACATCCGCCATGGAACTTTCCGGTCCCTTTCCTTCCCGGCATCAGGGACGAGGACGCCGCCGGCGCCCCGTCAGATGGTGATCTTTCCCCTCGTGATTTTCGACACCAGCACGTTCCCCCCGAGGACCACGACGAGGATCAGCACGGCAAGCACCGAGGCCGCCTGCTGGTTCGAGTAGGTCTGCATCTCGTAGAGAATGACCCCCAGGTTGTGGGTCTGCGGGCCGTAGAGCAGAATCGACATCGTCAACTCGTAGAACGTCGTCATGAACACGAGAAACCACGCGGCGATGAGCCCCGGCCGCACGAGCGGCAGGATGATGTCCCGGAAGCTCTGGAGCCAGCTCGCACCCGAGATCTGGGCGGCCTCCTCCAGCGAAAGGTCGATCTGCTCCAGGGAGGCGCAGACCGTCCGGACCGAGAAGGCCAGGTATTTCACGATGTAGGCCACGATGAGGATCGAGAACGTGTTGTAGAGGTTCAGGCCGTATTTCCCCGAGAAGGCGATGATCAGCGCCAGGGCGATGACCGTGCCCGGTGTCGCGTAGGGGACGGTGGCGATGAGATCCGCCGCCCGGCCCAGCGGGCTTTTCGCCTTGACGCGGTAATAGGCGATGAGGCTTGCCACCAGCAGCGCCAGGGTCGCCGCCGTGATGCCCATGAACAGGCTGTTCCAGAAGGCCTCGAGGGCCGTTTTGAAGGTCAGGATGTACCCGTAGTGCTCCAGGCTCAGGTTCTCCAGGGTGGTCGGCTCCCCGAAGATCCGGACGAAGGAGGTCACCACGATGGCCCCGATGGGCAGCACCACCAGCACAAACCCCAGCAGGGCCGAAAAGACCAGGGCCGGGATCCGGAAGCGGCCCAGCGGCACGGGCAGCACGCGCGAACTCTTCCCCCCCACGAGGGTGTAGCGCTTGCGGCTCAGCAGCCGGTTTCCGAGGGCCATGGTGAGGACGGCGATGACCATGAGGACGACGGAAAGGGCCGTCGCCTCGCGCATGCCCGAGGTCGTCCCCATGTAGACGTACTGGATGACCTGTGTGGAGAGCACGTAGATGCGGCTGGGCATGCCGATCATGGCGGGCACGCCGAAGGCCGAGGCGGAGGCGGCAAAGACGAGCAGGCCCCCCGCGAAAAAGCTGGGCGACACGAGGGGCAGCGTGATGTCCCAGAAGACCCGCAGGGGCGAGGCCCCGCTGATGCGGGCGGCCTCCTCCAGGGTGTTGTCCATCTGCTCCAGGGCGCTGGCCACGTTGAGAAAGGCCAGCGGGTAGTAGAACAGGGTCATGACCCACACGAGGCCCGGCACGCTGTAGATGTCGAAGGGGCCCGGCATCTCGGCCCCGAAGAGCTCGACGAGCATCTTGTTGACGTACCCCACGCCCGGGGTGAGCAGGAGAATCCAGGCGATGGCCCCCACGTAGGGCGGGATCACGTAGGGGATGAAGAACAGCGACCGGAACTGGCGCCGGAAGGGCAGGTTGCTGCGAACGACGAGCCAGGCCAGGCCCGTGGCGAAGATCATGGAGAACAGCATCGTGAGGCTGCAGACCCAGAGGGTCATCACCACGGCGTCCCAGTTGCGCTCCATGCCGTAGACGGCGATGTAGTTCTCGAGGCTGATCTCGCCGTCGGCCCCCAGGAAGCTTCTCAGGACGAGCAGGGCCAGGGGGAACAGGACGAAGGCGACCAGGAACAGCAGGGCGGAGCCGATGACGAGGTTGCGTACGCTGAAGATCCTGCCGATCGAGGTCATGAAAGGGGCCGCTCCGCGAAAGAAATTCCCGCCGGCCGCGGCGGGGCCGGGCCGGCGGGAAGGTGAGCCGCAACGCTACCGGAGAACGGTCTTGTCGAACCGCTCCTTGACCTTTTCAGGCTCCCGGCTGATGGCTTCCCAGTCCATGGGAAGGGCGAACTTGTTGATCTCCGTGATCTTCAGGGCGGCGTTCTGGGGCGGGGGCATGTCGGGCCGCACCGAGTGCATCCAGCCGTCGAGGATGGCCTGCTGGCCCGCCTTGGAGAGGAAAAAGTCGTAGACTGCCTTGGCCGCCGCGGGGTTCTTGGTGGTCTTCATGATGGCGATGCCCGAGGGGTTCACGACGGGCCCGTCGGAGGGGTAGACGAACCCCAGGGGCTTCTTCTCCTTCATGGCCTTCAGGACGTTTTCCTCCAGGAGCATGGCCACGGCGAGCTGGCCGGAGAGGAGCTTCGTCTCCACGGCGCCGTTTCCGGGCTCGCAGGCGATCCGGTTCTTGCGCAGGGCCTCGAAGAAGGGCCAGCCGTGCTTCGGCGAGCGCACCAGGCCCGAGGTCCCCGCGAAGGCCGTCCCGGACAGGAGCGGGTTGGGCATGCCGACCCTGCCCGCCCACTTGGGGTCGGCCAGGTCCCACCAGGTCTTGGGCACGTCCTTGGCGGCCACGATGTTCTTGTTGTAGGCGATGCCGATCACGTTGATCCGCACGCCCGAGAAGTAGCCGTCCTTGTCGAGCCAGGCGGGGTGGACGTACTTTGCATTCGGCGACTTGTACTGCAGCAGCCGCCCCTCCCGCTTGAGGGTCAGGTAGTAGGCGGGGTCGGCGATCATGATCAGGTCCGCCATGGTCGCCCCCTGGTCGAACTCGGCCACGAGCTTCGCGATCACCTTCTCGGAGCCCCCGTAGAACCACTGGACGTCGACCTCGGGGAACGTCTTCTTCAGAACCGGCTTGAGCTGCTCGATGATGTGCAGGTAGATGGAGCTGTAGATCATGACCTTGCCCTTGACCGGCTCCGCGGCGAAGGCCGAACCGGCCGACACGGCGGTCAGCAGGATCAGGCCCGCTGCCAGCACCGCCCATTTCGAACGCATGCGTTTCATAGTCCCTCCTCCTCGGGTGGATTCGTCGAAAGGTGATTCCGGTGATCCGAAACTCGACGGGCCGCAGGAAGGGTCGACCGGCGTTCCCTGCCCGGCCCTCCCGCGCCGTCTCTATACGGGCAATTCGGCCGTTTTGTCAAGGCAGGACGACGAGGTCCTCCCTGCCCATCCAGAACAGCATGTCGGAGAGGTTCATCCGGGACCGGACGAAGGGTGCAAACATCACGGCCCAGCGGAATTCCTCCGTCCCTGTCGGCGGGACCGTCTCTGCCGGCCGGCAGGGCAGGCCCGATCTCTTGAGGAGCTGCTCCATATCCGCGGCCCGCAGGGTCAGGCGGGCCAGCTCCCGCCGGATTTCGTCCCAATCGTTCACGAAAGACCCGATCCGCGCCCGGGCCGCGGCCCAGCGTCTTGCCTTTTTCTCGTATTCGCCGGCAAATTCCGCGAGGGCCGCCGTCATCTGTCCCCGGAAGGCCCCCGTGCCTCCCGGCAGGGGCGCCGCGGCGAGTCTGTTCTCCAGCACCCGCAGGGCCTGCCCGGCGTCCCCGTCCCGCCATTCGACAGCCCGCAAATTCCCCAGAGACAGGACCCGGTCGATCGTCCGGGCGCTCACGAGGGAGCCCAGCGCAACCTGCTCGCCGTGGAAGACGAGGGCCCTTCCTGCCGTGAGCCGCAGGAAATCGAGGGCATGGCTGATGACGTGCTCGAAGCCGGACAGCGGCGTCGTCTCCCCCGCCGTGGACATGGAGATCCCCGCCATGGCCAGGGCCGCCGCGGTGCAGGCCGTTGCATCCTCCGGCAGGCGGTCGAGCCCGAAGCCCGCGGCGGCATCCCGGATCCCGCCGGCAAACGGTTCCATGAGGCGGAAGGCCGACTCGTCGTAGCGCTCCATGACCCCGAGGCGGTAGCCGAGAAACCAGTCCCCGTAGGCGACGAAGCGGGCCAGGAGATCCCCGTAGCCCGCCCGGGACATCCGGGGCGGCGCGCACTCCAGGAACGGCTTGACCCAGAAGGCGGCGGAAACCGGCCTCGACTGGAGCGTCCGCTTGGCCCCGTGGAAATCGATGATGGCGAAGGCCGAGGTGAAGGCGGTCACGGTCAGGGCCGTGGGGATCGAGACCAGGGGGATGTTCACGTTCTCGGCCTGCAGGGCGTGCTTCACCAGGTCCGTGATGCTCCCCGAGCCGAGGACCACCGCCGCGCCGCCGCTGCCTTCCCGCACGACCCCGCGGACCCGCTCCAGGCAGTCGTGAGAGGCGTGGATCTCCCCGGGGGGGATGGCGAGGGCCTCGGAGAGATCGGTCCAGCCATACGGGATCCCGGCCCCGGTCAGCAGGGCGCGGAACTCCCCGTCGATGTTCCCCGTCGGGCCCTCGGAGCACTTCTTGGCGGTGCCGTCCACGAAGACCCGGACCCCGACGCCTGCGGCCGGGCATTGCCGATGCCATCGCGCGAAGGCGTGGCGCAGGTCGGCCAGGGACTCGGCGTAATGCTGGACGGGCACAAGGGGGGCCTTTTCCCGGTCCTCGGGGATTCCCTCCCTTTCCAGCGCCTGCTGAAGGGTCGCAAACCAGCGGTTCATCGCATCGGGCCCATGGGGTTTCGGGGATGGGGGATTGTAAACGACGGGAAGCCGAAAGTAAAGCGGGCGGGAAAAAGATTGTCCTTCGGCGGCGGATGCCGTACAGTAAAGCCCGTCGCACGGTCCCCCCGACCCGCGCCGGGCGGGCCGCGGAAGGGACCGGCAAGCCTAAGGAGCGCCCGATGAATCGAGACCCCCGGAGACCTTCACCCCCCGAACGCCTGCCGGTGCTGGTGGACGATTGTCCCTGCACGCAGGTCCGCTGCCACCGCCACGGCAACTGCGTGGAGTGCATCCGCGTCCACCGCACGCGCAGGGAGCACATCCCCGAGTGCCTCCAGGACATGTTCCGCGACAGGATCCGGGAGCTTGCCCGCCTCGTGGAGTTTGACACCCGCGACGCGAGGCGGACCCCCGCGTACTGGGACGAGCGCCTGGGCAAGGAAATCCCGGCGTCCTCACCCGGGAAACGGACAACCGCGGCAACGAAATCCCCGGGCAAGCGTCGGCCGTCAGGCCGGAAGTAGGCGGCTTTCCGGGCGTCTTTTCCACGTTTCGTTCCCCTGCGTTGAACGGAACATTCAACCGGATGCCTTCACGCGACCGCCGGAGGTCCGCCCGGCAGCCGTGGGACTCGAGCCTAACCTGCCGTATTGTCATGGGATGCATGTTTTTTGCCCCGCCCTCCCGTCTCATGGCACGGGTCTTTCAATAGAACGGGACGGAACCCAGGGACGAGGCCGTCAAGGGGCTCGTCGGACAGCACGAAAGAAAGGACGGCGCCGGCATCGACCGGCACCGGTAAAAATCCCATGAGAACCGGAATCACAGCAGAACCCCGCTGCACGCTCTCCGAGATCCTGGCCTTCAGCGCCTGGGGTTTCGTCATCGCCGCAGGCTCCCTGCTCTTCTTCTGGGTCGGGGTCCTGATCGACGGCGAACTCAGCACCGAGCCCTTTTTCATGCTGGGGCTTCTCTTCCTGGCCGTGTTCCTCACGGTCGGGCGGCTCTGGAAGAAGGCCTTTGCCCTGAAGGAGCGGATGCGCTCGGGGCTGATCCCGGAGCAGGAGCGGAAAGTGCTCAGGCAGCTCGGCAGGACCGCGATCACCCCTCCCTGGCGTCCATAGAGAATCCCGTCCCCCCGTCCCTTTCCCTTGATCGGGGTGTCCAATCAGGGTATATAGGTCGCGTCGAACGGACGGGCCGCACCGGCCGAAAAACGGCTCGAAGGGGGGACGATGATCAGGACGCGCATCACCGAGATGTTCGGAATCCGGCATCCCATTGTCTGCGGGGCCATGATGTGGCTCTGCAAGCCTCCCCTCTGCGCGGCCGTCTCCGAGGCCGGCGGGCTCGGGAACCTCACGGCGGCCAACTACGAGACGGAAGAGGCCTTCCGCGCGGCCATCGCCGAGGTCCGGGCGCTCACGGGCAAGCCCTTCATGGTCAACGTCACGATCCTGCCGTCGGTGCGGATCACCGGGGCCCACCACAGGATGTACCTCCGGGTCTGCGCCGAGGAGCGGGTGGCCGGC
>Ga0209506_1002558_pt1 | contig 16007 bp, 12 predicted proteins | sample AD_JPNHG2_MetaG_FD_184409 | JGI IMG/M metagenome (GOLD analysis project Ga0209506, IMG submission 184409) | Active sludge microbial communities of municipal wastewater-treating anaerobic digesters from Japan - AD_JPNHG2_MetaG (SPAdes) (version 2) | ecosystem: Engineered > Bioreactor > Anaerobic...
CATGCGAGGTAGCCTGCCGACCGCCGCGCCAATCGAGAATCGATGCGACGCTCACATCCACCGCGCCGTCGGCCGGCTGCGGCTCGCGGGCCTGGACCGGGATGTACAGGAACCGCACCTCGCTGAGGCCGAACGTCCCCGTCATGCCGTAACCGTTGTTGGCGGTCAGACGGATGAACTGGGCCGCCACACCTTCAAGGTCGACCACGGTGTTAGCGGTGTAGGTCGTCTTGCCCGTGGCCTGGGCGAATCGCACATCTGCGAACGTCGTCCAGTCGACACCGTTCTCGCTGTACTCGATCGTGGTGTCCTTGAACCCGAAGCCCAGCATCATCTCAAAGATCACGTTGTAGTTCCAGACCTGCATCTCGTGGAGCTTATAGACCTTGTCGAACTCGAACTGAATCCACACGGGTTCGGCACCACCGGTCGTACCAGCCCACATGTCGGTATTCATCACCGAGTGCTGACCGGCGGCGTTGAGACCCGACCCGTCGACCGTCTTTTCCGGAGCGGAATCGGATTCGGAACTGGCGTTGCTCGTGGCCACGATGTTCGTGATCGGGTACGCCAGCGGTTCGACCGTAAAGCTCCAGACGTCGCCCTTGAAGATCGTGTGGTCCGGCGCCGCGTTGACCTCGTCCACGCGCCAGTAGTAGGTCTGCCCGAAGGCCAGCACGCCGGCGGGATCGTACGTCGTACCGCTCTGGTCCTGGCTGGCCAGCACGCCCAGCGGATTGGCCCGCCCGGCGGTATTGACGTCGGCGAACGACGTCCCGAAGTACACATCGTGCGAGGCCGCAAACTCCCCTGCCGTCCAGCTCAGCACCACATCCCGCGGCACGTCCACCTGCCCATCGGCCGGATACGGGCCGGCGGCTATCGGTTCGCCGGGTTTGGACTTGAAGTTGTTGGCGATCGCCGCAGGACTCAAGACACCGTCATGAATGCGCACCTCCGCGATGGAACCCGTGAAATTCACAACGCTGTGGACGCCGGTACCGGAATCGTTTGCCTGAGCCGCAACACGTATGATGTTCGGTCCATGCGTATTAAGCGCCTCGTTGCTTGTGGTATTCTCCTCGGCGTTCACGTAGAGACGGACCGTGGTGCCATCGTAGGTATACACGAGATACCACCAGTTGTTGGCCGCCGGAGCAGGCGAGTGCTCACCCGACCAGGGCATGTCCGGAGCATCCCAATGGCCGACGGCGCCCCATGTCCCGTGATTGCCATAGTTGAAAGCCATGTTCGTTCCGGCCGGCCCGCCACGATGGCTCCAGGAAACCATCGTCTCCTCGCCCACGAAATCGGGGCCGTTGTACACCCAGACTTCTATGGAGCGGGTGCCCGCCCCCTGGATGCCGGGAACCGACAGAGGCCCCTCGAAGTAGCTTGATCCGTCAAAAGTCACCGCTTTGCGGCCGGCTACATCCTCGACGACCGGAACGCCCTGGGGCTCGAAGTCGCCCAGTGTTCCATGATTGACCCATGTCTGCGTCACGGTTCCATACGGCAAATCCTCCGCTCGCAGATCGACCAGCAATTCCTCGGCCACGATGATGCCGGCCACGGCCCGGCCGGATGCGCCCAGAACCAATCCGATCAAGACCAGGTACACCGGAATCTTTCGCATCGTTATCCTCCTTTCAAGAACACTCACCTGACGATGTTTCGACCGAACGACAAGACCACGTCCCTTTCCAGCCAGCGCCACCGCCCGCGGAGGGATGAAGAACGACCCCATCCTGGCATGTGGGCACCGAGACTCGCTGCGTCAGGACCCTTGTCTCCGATTCTCTGGACCTATAAGGTTTGCCTCCATAGCCGGCGGCGAAAGGCTCTCCTGCGATGCTCCTGCCGACCCACACACGAGAGACCAGCCGACCTATTCTTTTTATACCACATAGCACCGTCTTCGGCAACGGAATTCCAGCGTACCCTGGTCCGGCCAAGGTCCTGCTTGCGTTCCAGATTCGGCCCGGTAGACTGAGTCGGCGCCGGAGCGCCGGCCGATGACAACATCCATCGTGGCACAGACATGGTCAAAGAGCAGGCCGTACACTGGACACGGCTGCGCCCTCGCAGGCAAGGGCGAGACTCCTTGGCAATTGCCCCCCAGCGGCAGCGCGGAGCATGACATGCGTATCCTGGCACTGGAACCCTACTACGGAGGCAGTCACAGAGCCTTCCTGGACGGCTGGTCGGCCCTCAGCCGACACGCCTGGACCGTCTTGACGCTGCCAGCGTACAAGTGGAAATGGCGGATGCGGCATGCCGCGGTAACGTTCGCGGAGGAGGTCCGCGCGCACCGGCCTCATCGACTCTCGTGGGACCTGCTGTTCTGCTCCGACATGCTGAACCTGGCCGAGTTTCGCGGGCTTGCCCAGCGCGACATCGCCGACCTTCCTGCCCTGATGTACTTCCATGAGAATCAACTGACCTATCCCGTGCAAATCGAGAAGGAACGCGACTACCAGTTCGCGATGACCAACATGACCAGTGCGCTGGCCGCCGATGCGGTATGGTTCAATTCTGCCTTCCATCGGGACGAGTTCCTCGGCGCGTTGAATGCCTTCCTGGTGCGTATGCCCGACCATCGGCCCACCGGTGCGGTGGAGCTCATCCGAAACAAGGCATGCATCCAGCCGCCCGGCGTCACGAGGATGCCGCGGCGCGGCCCCAGACAAGCCGGGCCGCTGCGCATCCTCTGGGCCGCCCGATGGGAGCACGACAAGAATCCGGAGGACTTCTTTCGGGCGCTCGATATTCTGCGACGGCGCGGCGTCGCGTTCCGCCTCAGCGTCATCGGCGAGCAGTTCCGTGAAACGCCCGAGGTTTTCACGCGGGCCCACCACGACTTCGCCGAGCGCATCGATCGATGGGGTTATCAGAACAGCCGGGCGGAATACGAGACCGCCCTGTTGGAGGCGGACGTCTATGTCTCGACGGCGCGACATGAGTTCTTCGGTCTATGTGCCGTCGAGGCGACACTGGCCGGTGCGTTTCCTCTCCTCCCCAGCCGCCTGGCCTACCCGGAGATCTTCGGGCTGGGCCAGAATGAGGACACCGACAGGTTCTTCTATGACGGGAGCCCCGAGGCCTTGGCCGAGAGACTGGCGGACCTGGCTGTACTTGTGACACAGGGCCGCTCGCTGGCCGATCGCACCGAGGGGCTGCGAGAGCGGCTCAGACGGTTCGAATGGCCTGATCTGGTGCCCGTACTCGACGAGGCAATAGAGAAGGTGGTCGGGAGCAGGGTACGACCGTGACCGGCGTGCCTACCGCGGGACATGTTTCTTGCGGTACTCCCGCAGACTGGTTCCCGTCTCCTTGCGGAAGTAGCGGCTGATGTGCTCGACACCGTCAAAACCGGACTTGACGGCTATTTCGGTGATGCTCATGTCGGTCCCTACAAGCAGGCCAATGATGTAGTTGACGCGGACCCGCCGGATCTCCTGGTAGACGGAACGCCGCAGAATGGCCTTGAACCGCTTTTCGAGAACGCGCCGGGAGACGTTGGTAGCCTCGACAACATCATCGACCTGGATCATGCGGTTTGGGTTGCGCCGGATGAAGCGCACTGCGGCGGCCACCTCCGGATCGGTCACGGCCAGCATATCCGTCGACATCCGCGTCACGATGTGCGTCGGACGCACGGGAATCTGCTGGCCGGCCATCGGTTCCCCTTTCATGAGCCTGTCGAGCAGACGAGCCGCCTCGTGGCCCGCCGTCTCCGTATCCAGCGCGATGCTCGAAATCGGCGGGTCCGCCAGATCGCAAATCAGGATGTCGTTGTCGACCCCGAGCACGGCCACCTGATCGGGCACATAGAGATCCGCCAGCTTGCAGGCCTCTACCACTTGCAGAGCGCGATCGTCATTGCAGCACATCAGCGCCACCGGCTTGGGCAGCGACTCCAGCCACTCGGCGATCAAGTGCTGCTCGCTCTTCCAAAGGCGTTTGGCGCGGGCCCTGGGCTGGCGGTACACGTTCGTACGGAACCCCGCATGCTGGAGCCGCTCGCTGAAATAGCGGGCGCGCAAGCGGGACCAGGTGAACTCATCGAGCCCGCAATACGCGAAGTTCTGGAAGCCGCGATCGAGAAAATGCTCGGCCGCCATGAAACCGATAGCAGCGCTGTCGGTGATAATCGACGGGAACGGCGCGTAGCTTTCCTTGTCGTGCTGCGCAAAAACAACGGGAAATTCCCACGCGGAGAGGTTCTCCGCGATGCCCACGTCACGCATGATCGCGCCATCGATCTTCAGGTCTCGCCATTCGGGCAGTGAGGAGTCCAGCCCGGCGGACCGCCGATAGACGCGCCACGGCCCGTGCAGCCGCGAGTAACGCGCGATTCCGTAGAGCAGACCGCGTCCGAACTCGCGAGAGGTCTCGATAAACAGGAGAACCGAGGGGGCCCTATCGGTCCCCGGCTTGGCTGGTTTCTGTGCGCTGGTTCGTTTGGTCTTCATCAGATCCTGGACACCCCGCTTCGTTCACCCCGGCAAAGGCGTCATCCGGTACGAGGTCCCATCCTGGCGAGCGGCCGCTCCGGGCAGTTCAGACGTGTCGATAAACGTCCCAGCCCAGGTAGTTGCCCAGGGCCTCGGTGATGGCGCCGGCCCTCTCACAGAGGTTGACCGCCACGTGGTGCTCGAATCCCATCTGGCAGATATAGTTCAGCAACATTTGCAGATTGTCGATTCTCATGACACCGTAGCCGCCGAAGGTGTCGAGCTTGTCGTTCGTGAACGTGCCCTGACCGACATAGGCGCGAAGCAGGCCCTCCACGTCGTCGGTGGTGGTGCGGCAAAACGTCGCCGGCGAGGGTTTGATCCGTCCGACGATGGTCCCGTAGGTGTTGTCCCTGCCCACCGATCCGGCGATGATCTCCTGAAAATCCATCCGGTCGGTCTGGAAAAACGACTTGGGCAGATTGCTGCAATGGAAAAGCACACACTTGTTCGGATCGCCCTCGAAGTTGTTGTTCCAGTCCAGCAGCGCGCTGGGCGTCCCACCGGCCAGTTGCAGAATGTACATCGCCAGCAGTCCGGTGACATCCACTTCGCAGGCGCTGGGCAGAAGCGATTCGCTCATCATGCTCATCAGCGTGCAGGGCACGATCCCGAAGTACTCCTCCAGCGCCGTCCAGCACTGGATGGCGGTGCCGGCCAACTCCTTCTCCTTGACCCAGGCGTCGATGACGACGCCGAACTTGGCCATCTTCAGAAGGCTGTCGGGGGGAATGGTCTCCACGTTGGTGTACTTGCGGATCGCGTTGAGCTTGGCCCGGACGGCGGGAGCTTTGTCGGCCAGACGATCGACCTTGGCGAGAATCTCGTACAGATCGACCGGCTCGACGGCAATATCGGCGAATTCGAGAATCTTCTCGCTGTAGCGAACCGTGTTGAATGCCGCCGGCCGACTGCCGATGGCGCCGAAGCGAATATTCTTGAGACCCTTGACCACGCGACAGACCGCCGCAAACTCTTCCAGGTCGCGTTGGAACTGGTCCGACGTGACTTTCATCGTGTGCGAGGTCGTGAGCGTGAACGGGATCCCCGCCTGCCGGAGATTGTTGCACACGCTGATCTTGCCGCAGAAAGAATCCCGGCGTCGGCCCATTGCCATCTGCCCGGCGACCTCCTCTTCCGCCTGGATCAGGATGGGCACGTTCAGTCCGCTGCGTTTGATCGCTTCGGCGACCCCCCTCTCGTCTCCAAAGTTGGGCAGCGTCACGATGATCCCGTCGATCCGATCGGCCTTGGAGGCAAACAGGGCCGCACATTTCTTCGCATCGTCGAACGTCTCGACCGCGCCGAACTTCGTCTCGGTCATCGACAACGCGACGCTGTCATAGCCGTTCTCTTTGAGAACTCGCAGAATGTCCCGGCGCCCCTCTTTTGCCAATACGTCTGGGAAGAAACCTCGGTTGCCTACGATGACTCCGAACGTGACCCTGGCCATTGGGGCTCTCCTTTACGCTTGCCCGTAATAGGCGTTCTTGCCGTGCTTTCGCAGATAGTGCTTGTCGAGAAGGTCCTGAGAAATGGGCTGCTGTTTGGGATAGATCGCCAGCGTCCCTGAGGCCATCTTTGCGACCTCCTCCAGGACCACCGCATTCTTCACCGCCTCGGCGGCATCCTTGCCCCAGGTGAAGGGGCCATGATTGGCCACCAGGACGGCGGGCATCTGCATGGGGTCGATGTCCCGGAAACGCCGGACAATCACCAGGCCCGTGTTGGCCTCGTAGTTGTCCCGAATCTCAGCAGCGCTCATCGTGTCCGTTACTGGAACGGCGCCATAGAAATGGTCGGCGTGCGTCGTCCCGAAACACGGGATGTCCCGCCGGGCCTGAGCCCACATGGTTGCATGGGGCGAGTGCGTGTGACAGATCCCTCCGACGCCCCGGAAACTGCGATACAACTCCAGGTGCGTCGGCGTATCGGACGAGGGACGCAGGTCTCCTTCGACAACGTTGCCCCGCAGGTCGAGCAGGACGATCTGCTCGGGCACCAGCTCGTCGTAGCTGACCCCGCTGGGCTTGATCGCGACGATGCCGGCGTCGCGGTCGATCCCGCTGACGTTGCCCCAGGTGAACACGACCAAGCCGTATCGCTGAAGATCGAGGTTGGCTTGCCAGACCTGCTGTTTGAGCTTCTCGTGCATCGCTACGTGTTGGCCTTCTCTTTGATTTCCAGCAGTTCCTTCATCACGTTGCCCATCGCCAGGGGCTGGCCCTGCAGGCCGAAGCCGTCGTGGAGCTGCCGGTAAAGCCCATAGAGCCGGCGATAAACCGCGTGGTTCTCCGGGATCGGTTTGAACGTCGTGCTCTTGATGCCGCACATGGCCGCCTGGGCCTCGGCAAAACCGCCGAATGCCCCGCCCACAACCGCTGCCGCAATGGCCGAGCCCAGCGCACAGGTCTGGGCCGAGCGCGAAATCTTCATCTCGCGGCCGGTCACGTCCGCGTAGATCTGCATGAGCATGGCGTTCTTCTCGGAGATCCCACCGCAGTTGACCACTTCCGAGATCTCGACGCCGTACTCCTCGAATCGGTTGATAATGGTCAGCGCGCCGAACGCGGTCGCCTCCACCAGAGCGCGGTAAATCTCCTCGGGCCGGGTGTGAAGGGTCTGACCCACGAGCAGCCCGGTCAGCCGCTGGTCGACAAGGATCGTCCGGTTGCCGTTGTTCCAATCGAGAGCCAGCAGTCCGGACTGGCCCGGTTTGAGCCGGGTCGCCTTTTCGGTCAGCGCCTGATGCGAACCGGCCTGTTTGCCGCCGGGCTGGATGTAGTTGACGAACCAGTTGAAGATGTCCCCGACGGCGGACTGGCCTGCTTCGAGGCCGTAGAAACCCGGCAGGATGGAACCATCCACGATGCCGCAGATACCCGGGATGTCGGGCAGCTTGGCGCCCGAAGGAGCCACCACCATGTCGCATGTGCTGGTGCCGATGATCTTGACGAGCACCCCGGCCTTGATGCCGGAGCCCACGGCCCCCAGATGGGCGTCGAAAGCACCCATTGCTACTGGGATGCCGGCCTTCAACCCCAGCTTGCTGGCCCACGCGTCGGTGAGCTTGCCGGCAATCCGATCAACGGCATACGTCTTATCGCCCAGAGTCCGGCGGAGCTTGCCCAATTTCGGGTCAAGTTTGGCGAGGAACGCTTCGTCGGGATAGCCGCCCCACTCGTCGCTGAACATGGCCTTGTGCCCGGCGGCACAGCGGCATCGCCTGATCTTCCCCGGAGCATCCGTCCCCGTCAGCACGGCCGGCAGCCAGTCGGCGTGTTCGACCCAGGTATACGCCGCATCGAAGACCTTGGGTGCAACGCGCAGGCAGTGAAGAATCTTGCTGAAGAACCACTCCGAGGAATACGTCCCGCCACACTTGGCCAGGTACTCCGGGTGCTCCTTCCGGGCCAGTTCGGTGATCTCAGCGGCCTCGGCGTATCCGGTGTGGTCCTTCCACAACCACGCGTGAGCATTCGGGTTATCCTTGAACGCATCGAGCATTGCCAGCGGCGTCCCGTTCTTGTCGACGGGCAGCGGCGTCGAGCCGGTCGTGTCCACGCCGATGGCGATGATGCTCTTCGGGTCGAACTTCGAATCCGCCTTACGGGCTTCGGCAATCGCTCCAGCGACGGCGACTTCCGCCCCCTTGAGGTAGTCAGCAGGATTCTGTCGGGCGAGATTGTGATCGGCCGCATCCAGCAGAATGCCCGCCTCGCCCGTCTCGTACTCATACACGCACGTCCCCAGTTCCCGACCGTCCGATGTATCGACGATCAGACATCGCACGGAATTGGTGCCGTAGTCCAAGCCTATCGCATACGCCATCGTTCACCCCTCGAATGCAGAGCGTCTCAACCTCGGAAGTACAGATACGCCGCCAGAATCGCCGCCAGAACGGCCGCAGAAGCAAGTACATCTCCGTAATTCCACGATGCCCGCGAGGCCTTGCGGTCCTCGTCGGTGAGAGTCCCATAGGTCAGGCCGCTGATCTTGCTGTACGCCGGCTCCTCCGTCAGATGGCTGACCACGACCATGACCGCGATGCACACCAGGAAGATCAGCAGGCTGTAGTACTGGAAGTACGTGTTGTTGACGATCCAGAAGAACGAGCCTTGCGCATATTGAAACGCCTCGTTGACGTCGGGCGTCGCCGGATTATCCTTGAACAGCTTTACCGGCGTATCGACGGCCAGCCGGAACAGGCCGAGCACAAACCCAACAATCAGTGCCCACAGGCAACCTTTGGCGTTCAACCGCTTGCTGAAGACCCCCAGGAAGAAGACGACAAAGATCGGCGGGGCTAGGTAGGCCTGAATCCCCTGAAGGTAGTCATACAGGCCCTTGCCACCCCGGATCACGGGGATCCAGGCCAACCCGATGAGCACCATGACGGCGGTCGCAACACGACCGACCCAGACGACTCTTTCCTGGGACGCCTGCGGGCGCAACTTCGAATAGAAGTCGATGGTGAATAGCGCCGCCGAGGCGTTGAACGCACCGGCCAGCGAGCTCATCAGCGCGGCAAGCAGACCGGCCACGACGATCCCGCGAATCCCGATCGGCAAGACCTGGGCAACAAGCAGAGGGAACGCCTGCTGGGCGTTGTCGCGAATGACGTGGCCGTTGGCGTCGAGCATCGTCTGCCGCAAGACGGCGTTCTGTCCGCTCTTGGCCAAGGCAAAAGCGATCATGCCCGGGATGATGAAGATGAAGACCGGCAGAAGCTTCAATGCAGCCGAGCAGATGGAGCCCCGGCGGGCGTCCGTCTCATTCTGGGCGCCAAGCACACGCTGGACGATATACTGATCGGTGCACCAGTACCACAATCCGACGATCGGCGCGCAGAAGAGCATGCCGATCCAGGGATAGTTGTCGTTGAAGTACCAGGCCATGCGGCCCGCTTCCTTGACGGGCGCCCAGGTGCCCGTCACCCCATCCGGCACGAGCGGCTTCCACAGGTTGAACATCTCCGAGCCGGCCCACTGGCGCAGCGCGCCCCAGCCCCCCAGCGCTTTGAGGCCGAAGACCGTCACGCAGGCGGAACCGATGACCAGAATCACCGTCTGGATGGCCGAGGTGTAGGCGACGGCACGCATGCCGCCCAGAATTGTGTAGAGACCGGTCAGCACAATCACCAGAATCGAGCCGATCCAGAAGCTGTCGAGCCCCATGAACGTGATGTCGGGAATCAGCACGGCAAACACCACGCCGCCGGCGAAAATGCCGACCGCCAGCTTTGTCAGCACGTAGGCAACCAGCGAGATGATCGAGAGCACTGTCCGGTTGACCGGCGAGAACCGTCGTTCCAGGAACTCCGGCATGGTAAAGACCTTCGACCGCATATAGAACGGCACCATGATCCACGCCAGGACCAGCAGGCACCAGGCATGGAGTTCGTAATGCGCCATGGCCACGCCATCCGTGGCGCCGGAGCCGGCCAGGCCGACGAGATGCTCGGACCCGATGTTCGACGAGAAGACCGCCGCACCGATGATCCACCAGCCCAGATTACGCCCCGCCAGGAAGTACTCTGTCGTTGTCTGCGACTGCCTTTCTTTGAGGTAGGCCCACCACGCGATGCCGAACACAACAGCAAAGTACGCCGCGATCACAAGCCAGTCCACCGTATGTAACGCCGTCATGCTCTCTCCTTTGTCTTGAGTTCGGGGATTCTCTCACGCCACCCTGCATCACTGTCCCGCGGCTACCGCGTGGAGAACGCGTACACCGTCGCGGTCTTATAGACACGACCCGGACGGAGAATGGTCGACGGGAAGTCCGGCTTGTTCGGAGAATCCGGATAGTGCTGGGTCTCCAGGCAGAAACCAAACCGATGCTTATAGACCACTCCGTTCTTCCCCGTGATGGTCCCGTCCAGGAAATTGCCCGCGTAGAACTGGATGCCCGGTTCGGTCGTCCGGACCGTCATCAGGCGTCCGCTCGTCGGTTCATAGACCTCGGCCGCGAGCGTCATCCCATCGCCCTTCTTGTTCAGAACCCAGTTGTGGTCGTAACCGCCGCCGAACTTGAGTTGCTCGTAGTCGTTGTCGATCCGCGCCCCGATGGCGGTACGCTTGCGGAAGTCCATCGGTGTCCCCTCGACCGGCCGCAGTTCCCCCGTCGGGATCAGTCCCGCATCAACGGGCGTAAACCGGTCCGCGTTGAGCATCAGCTCGTGATCCAGGATGTTACGCCGCCCGCCGGTCAGGTTGAAATAGCCATGGTGCGTGACATTGACCGGCGTCGCCTTGTCGGTCGTGGCCTCGTACTCGATCCTCAGCTCGTTCCGGTTGGTCAGCAGGTAGGTCACGCTGACCTTCAGATTGCCGGGATAGCCCTCTTCGCCGTCCTTGCTCCAGTAGCTGAGCTTGACACCGACGGCATCGGAGCGATCGACCGGCTCATCATCCCAGACGACCTTGTCGAAGCCTTTGAGCCCGCCGTGGAGATGGTTCTCGCCGTCATTCGTCGCCAGCGTGTAGGTTGTGCCGTCGAGCGTGAACTTGCCCTTGCCGATCCGGTTGCCGTACCGCCCCACGATGGCGCCGAAGTACGGGCTGACCTTGATGTAGTCGGCCAGATTGTCATAGCCCAGGACGACGTCGTCGAAGTTCCCGTCTTTGTCGGGAGCCGTCAGAGAGACCACGATGGCGCCGTAGGTCATGATCTCGGCCGTCATGCCCTGCGTGTTGCGAAGCGTGTAGAGGCGAACCGCCTGACCGTCGGGCGTCGTGCCGAACGGCCTGGTGCTGCGGCTCATCTCCGTCTTCGCCGGCCCCGACCTGATCCATTGTTTCGTCGTGTCGCACGAACACAGCGTTACGCCTACCGTCGCCAAGAGTACCGTCAACCCGATCCGTCGCGTCTTGTCCCTAAGCATCTCTTGTCCGCCTTTCCAATACGTGTAGAGCTGATGAATTCGACACCCCGGCCGTAGTGGACCCGGCCGTGGTCCAATTATCCCTTTCCCTGTCCGAAAGCAAAGGTTATTTTGCGTTTTCTTTTCATCAAAATGCGAACGCGACCCCGCGCCGTTCCGCGCAGAAGCCGAAAAGCACAACTCCCGTCGGGCGGATCGGAGCCTACTTCGCCGGCGACAAGACCGCCGCGAAACCGCCATACGGCAGGAAATCGATCTCCATGAAGTCCTGCGAAGTCAGGCCCCGGAAGCTGCTCAGGGGGCCGAGTTGATCCTTGGAGACCTTGGGAGGCGCCGTGATGTTGAAGCTGCGCGGGGTCTTGCCATCGCTGATCAGCAGGATCGTGTACTGCTCGTCAGCGTCAAGAAAGGACAAGGCCACTTTCTCCGTTCGCCCGGTGTTACGGCCGTTGATGCCGCCGATGTACCAGCTATCCCCATGTCGCCGCGCCAGCACCACGAATTGACCGGGCCGGCCGGCCAGAAACTTGGTCTCGTCCCACGTGACAGGAACCAGGCGGAGGAATTCTTTGGGGAGCGGTTCCAGTTCAAGGTACGCGCTGACCCGGTCGGCAAAATGCAGCCAGCCGCTCTCGAAAACGATCGACAGAGCCAGTTCGTGGGTATTGGTCGTGATGTGTTTGTACACGTTGTCTTCGAACATCACGGGGGTGTAGTCCATCGGCCCGACGGCGTTACGCGTGAACGGCATCACCGTGTTGTGCATGGGCGCGTAGTTTGTGAAGGACCGGTCGAAGCTGTAACACTCGGCGCCACGGACCGCTTCCATGCTCATCAAATGTGGATACGTCCGGCTCCATCCGCGGGGCAGCGTGCAGCCGTGGAAGTTGACCATGATCTGGAAATCGGCCGCATCCTTCAGGATGTCGTGGTACAACTGGATGATGTTCTGCTTGTCGCTCTGGAAGAAATCGACCTTGACGCCCTTGATCCCCCAGTTTCTCAGCCGCTGAAACTCATATCGGCGGACCTGGCGAAGGTCCATCGTGCCGCGCGGCTGCTCCGTGACGTAGTTGTGCGGCCCGCCCGAATTATACCAGAGCAGCAATCCGACGCCTTTGCCCTTGGCGTGGGCAATGAGGTCATGAATCGTCCCGTTCTTCATGATGTTCCAGTTCGCGTCGATCAGAGAGAACTCCCATCCCAGCTCCGCCGCCAGGTCGATGAACGGCCGGAGTCGGTCGTGATCCTGGGGACTGTCATGATCGCTCAGCCAGCTCCACGAGGCCCGCCCCGGCTTGATCCAAGCGGTGTCCTTGACGATCGACGGTGGATTCAGGTTGTTTACCAGAGTGGATTCCACAATAGGAGCCGGCGTCTCGCCCACGATGACCACGCGCCACGGAGTCGCCCAGGGCAGCGTCCACGACGGTTCGCTCGCTCCGGTGCCGTTGCCTTCGCCCTCGGCCGGAAACTGCAATCGATACACACCATCGGCCGTCGGCTGCCCCAGGTGCGAACCGCAGTAGGAACCGTCCACCGCCGCCTCCGTGAGCAATGCCCAGCCGTCTTCTTCCGGGGTGCAGAACAGCAGCGGAAACGCCCAGCCTTCCTCGTTCGACGAAGCTGTGCCTGCTTTGACACCATCGACCCAGTATGTCTCATAGGCCGGCGTGTACTGACCGGCCTTGTCGTACGGATGGGCCCAGACCTTGCCACCTTCAGGCAGTCGGAAGCCGGTCGCCTCGCTCATCACGACGTGCTTTTCGTCGCTGCTCTCGGGAAACCGGTATCGAAAGGCGACGCCGTCGTCATAGGCCCGGACGACCAGCTCCAGTTTCGCGTTGTCGGGACCGAAAAAGACAAGCGTCTGCTCCTTGGCATGATCGCGGCACACCTTGCGCTTGCCGGTCAGCATCGTGTACGTCTCATCGATGAAGATGACAGGCTTGGCCTCAACAAACCCCAGACCATCTACGAAGGCCCGGTCCGCTCGCGTGATTCCGAGAGGTGACAGCGGCAGCATGGTCCGGCCTTTGCACTGGACCTCATAGTACAGCCGCACCTTGCCCGCGGGATAATCCGCCACGCGTCCAGGATCGGCCAGCCGGACTTCCATCGCCACGTTCCCATCGGGCGAAGTCACCTTCCATGCGTCTTGTCCGTACGCAGCCTGCGCCGCCAAACACAAGATACTGCCAACAACCGGAATTGTCGTCGCGCGCGCCATAGCACGGCCTCCTTCAGTCAGTCTCTGCGAAGATTCATGATGTACCGGCACGAAATCACGGATGACTCGCACCGCGGGGTAGGATATGCGATGGGGCCGCGATTGGCAAGCCACCAGACGCGGACATCGCTTGACCCGGCACGCAGATTTCTCACCGATGGACCGTTGACAGGCTTTGGCCCGGTACCATATGCTGACGGCCATGGGTACGAGCGCTGACAACAAGTTCGGTGACGGATCGAACGCTGCCGGGCGGGAGACGATCGGTGGCATGTTGGCGTCCGCGTTGAATATGGAAGACGAGATCAGTTCGGGCGTCTACGAGGACTACTTGAACCGGCGCCACTGGCCCGAAGAACTGGAAGAGGACGTCTTTGCCAATATCCAGCGGCGTTTGACCGTGCTGATTGACGATACGAAGAAGCACAAGAAGATCCTCCAGGCCCTGGTCAGGGAATATGGCAAAGACAAGTAGGCGAGCCAAGGACGACATCCTCCGTGAGTTCGAGACGATGAAGTCGTTCGAGCTGTCGGCCCACGATCTGTACACAAAGATCGCCACGGACCCCCACGTGGGCTCGCAGAAGATCAAGACCGCCTTCGCATCTCTGGCGGCCGACGAGCAACGCCACGCCGACCTGGTCCAGGAAATCATCAACATCGTCACCAATGCTCTGTGAGCGCAGACACCCGCCGGGTCTGGTCCTGGGCTTGGCCCTCACCGTCGTCCTGCTGTCAGGCCGTTCACACGCGCAGATGCACGACCCAAGCACCATCTCCGGTGCCATACTCTACCTTGTCACGTCCGACGCCAATACACCGGGATTCATCGTTGCTTCAGAGAGCACGACCTGCGGCGAGCCCAATCTCATGGTGGTCACGCATGGGTGGTATGAACGGCAGGTCTGGCCGAGCTGGATGGCAACGGCTATCGCCAAACGCGTGGATCGGCGGCAGTGGCAGTGCGGCTGGTATGACTGGCGGGTTCAGGCCAGGACGCTACGGCCGTCGCACGCTGCGAAGGTAGGCCGCAACGTGGCCGGACCATGTCTCGGGAATAAGATCGTGACTCTCTCGAAGAACTGGCGACACGTGCATTTGATCGGTCACTCGGCCGGCGCGTGGGTCGTCAACGCCGCCGCCGAGACCCTCGCACGCCAGACCGCCGCCGAGATTCACATCACCTTCCTCGACGCCTACGTCCCCAGCGGCTGGGATGAGAAGGCTCTGGGCCGGCTGGTGCAAGCCGATCCAAGCCGCTGCTGGGCCGACCATTACTTCACGCGGGACCCGCTCCACCTCACCGAGAACGTGCTGAGCGGCGCGCACAACGTGGACATCACGGCGATCAACCCGGGCATCCGAGGCCATCTGTTCCCCTGGCACTGGTACCTCGCCACCGTCACCGGACGCTACACTACGGACGAGCGATTCCTCGACACGCCGGTCCTGTGCCGGGCCGACGGCATCCCCTACGGGTTTCCCCGCTCCCTCGAAGCCGCCCCGTCCCAATGGCAGGTCAGCGTCGCCCTCCGGCCCATCAGCGGCCCTATCCGACTGCGACGCCTGGAAGGAGATCCGTAGATCGCAACGGGTCGTTGGAGACATCTGCGAAGGGTGTCCGCATGAGTTGTGCTACTTCAGCAGAGCCGCGACACGTTCCGGGTCCACTCGGGCCACCAGTCTCAGGATGGCATTGACCTGGCCGAGGCCGGTCTCACCAAAGTGGCCTGCGATCTCGGCGGCCAAGCGCGGATCAAGATTGGACGCGGCCTCATCCTGCGGGGCCGAACCGTGCTCCACGAAAGACTTCAACTGATCGATCGTGCTGCTGTGAATGTCCACAAAGCCCGTCTCGGCGAGAGCCTCGCCCAGGAATTCCCTGCACAGTGTCATGGCCCCTCGCATGCCCGGCTTGGTTTCTTTCTCCGCAGCCAGATTGATTTCCCAGGTCCGGCCGGTCGTTCGGTTCAACAACGGGCACGAAAGACCTGCACTCCCAGCACCTTCAATCCCGTTCATTTCACTTTCTCCGCGAATTCGTGTGATTGGTGGTGTTTCACAGAGGAAATGATCAGGGCGCCCTTCGATATCAAAAGTATAGAAATGCCAAACAGGAATCCAAACCGATTTCCAAGCTTTTTCCCAGGCTGCCTCCGCCAACCGCTCGCACCGCCGAGCCATCGGCCAGGGCATCCTGGCCTCTGTCTCGGCGCCGCAGGCGGACAGGGCAAACGCAAAGTCGATAGGGGTTAATCGTAAAGGATTGAATTGGCCGATGGTTATGGAGTGTGATCGTCGCACAGAACCAGGAGGCCAAGGATGGTTATCGAGTCGATTCGCCAGTATTTCAGTGGGTTGCCGGACCCGCGCT
>Ga0209506_1002578_pt1 | contig 15932 bp, 9 predicted proteins | sample AD_JPNHG2_MetaG_FD_184409 | JGI IMG/M metagenome (GOLD analysis project Ga0209506, IMG submission 184409) | Active sludge microbial communities of municipal wastewater-treating anaerobic digesters from Japan - AD_JPNHG2_MetaG (SPAdes) (version 2) | ecosystem: Engineered > Bioreactor > Anaerobic >...
GCGCCATATTTCCTGATGCTTTCGGCCACCCCGCACCAGGGCAAGACCGACGCCTTTCATCGGCTGGTTTCCCTGATCGACGCCCAGGAGTTCCCGGACATCAGCAGCGTCACCCGCGAGCGGGTCCAGCCGCATGTCATCCGCACCGAGAAGCGCCGCGCCATTGATGCCGATGGGAAGCCTCTTTTCAAGCCGCGTCGCACGCAGCTTGGCCCGGTCTCATGGGAAGAGCGGCACCGCAGTCAGCAGCTCCTCTATGAGGCGGTCACCGAATACGTCCGCGAAGGCTACAACCAGGCCATGCGGGAGAAGCGGAGCTACATCGGCTTTCTGATGATCCTGATGCAGCGCCTGGTGGTCTCCAGCACGAGCGCCATCCGCACTACGCTTGAAAGGCGTCTCGCAATCTTGGAAGGAACCACGAATGAACACGAATCAACACGAGTGGATAGTGAAGAATTGGTGTCTATTGGTGTTTATTCGTGGTTCGCCGAAGAGGAATGGGCGGACCTGGACAGCCAGGAGCAGATCGATGTGCTGCTCCGCACCCGCCTCAAGGCGCTCAAGAACGAGCGCGCCGAGGTCAAGCTGCTGTTGGATGCCGCGGCCCACTGCGAGCAAATTGGCCCGGACGCCAAGGCCGAGGCATTGCTCGACTGGCTCTACCGCCTCCAGTCCGAGGAAAGCGACCCGGAGCTCAAGACGCTGGTGTTCACCGAGTTCGTTCCCACCCAGGAGATGCTGCGTCGATTCCTGACCGAGCGCGGTTTCTCGGTCGTCTGTCTGAACGGCTCCATGGACATGGAAGAACGTAAGCGAGTCCAGGAGGCATTCGCCAAGGATGTCCGCATTCTCATCTCCACCGACGCCGGCGGGGAGGGCTTGAACCTCCAGTTCTGCCACGTGGTGATCAATTACGATATCCCCTGGAACCCGATGCGACTCGAACAGCGGATCGGTCGGGTGGATCGTATCGGCCAGGCTCATGCAGTTCGTGCGGTCAACTTTGTCTTCGAAGACTCGGTCGAGCATCGGGTCCGTGAGGTACTGGAGCAGAAGCTCGCCGTCATCTTCGAGGAGTTCGGCATCGACAAGACCGGCGACGTCCTCGACTCGGCCCAGGCGGGCCACATGTTCGACGAGATGTATGTCGAGGCGATCCTCAACCCCGAAAAGGTGGAGGAATCCGTGGAGAGCGTGGTTGCCCGCTTGCAGGAGCAGGCCCGCGAGGCGCGCACGACCGCATCCGTCCTTGGCGCGACCGAGGACCTGGAACCTGGCGAAGCCCAGCGGCTGCTGACTCACCCCTTGCCCCATTGGGTCGAGCGCATGACCGTGAGCTACCTGAAGGCGCATGGCGGCCAGGCCGAGAAGAGAAGCCAGAGCTGGAACCTCATCTGGCCCGACGGCGAGACCTACGAGAATGTGGTCTTCACTGGCAAGGAAGCCGAGCGGCTTCCGGCCGCCCGGCACCTTACCCTTGAAGAGCCGAAGGTCCGCGGACTGGCCATGCGGCTCCCTCGTTTTGCGCCGGGCCAGCCGGTTCCCATCGTGTCGATCCCCGGTCTCTCCGAGGAAGTTCAGGGCGTCTGGTCTTTGTGGCGGATCGCGATTGCCACCACGGAGTGGAACCGTCGACGGATCATGCCTCTCTTCCTGGCCGACAACGGCGTGGTCTATATGCCGACGGCCAGACACGTGTGGGATCAGCTCCTCGCCGCAAGCGCACAAGTCCGGGCTATTCTTGACAACGCCGTCTCCCAAGCCGCTTTCGAAAAGCTGCAAAGCGCCGCGGAAGAACATGGAAAGCCCATCTACGAAGCGCTCCTGCAGGAGCACCGGAGCCGCATCGCACGCGAGCGAGAGAAGGCCGACTACGCCTTTGCCGCGCGCCGCAGGACCGTCGAGCGGATTGGCCTGCCCCAGGTTCGCAACTATCGCCTGAACCTCCTGGCCCAAGAGGAGCGAAGCTTCCAGGAACAGCTCAATCAGAAGGCCCATGCCTATCCCGACATGGTGCCGCTGCTTGTGATTCGGGTGGAGGGCGGTGGCCATGAGTAGCTGGCGCGATCAAATCCTGAAGGAATTCACCCCGAAGGTCGCCCGGCTCACGCTGGTGGCCGACCCGGACGGACTTCTCCTCGAGGAAGGGATTCTCGAAGGCGTCCGCGAGCGCGGATTCGAGCTGATCCCGTTCGAAGACCACATCGCGTTCCGTTATGCCTACGAGTCGAAGTTCCGCTCCCGATGGGACCGCGGCGAGCACACGGACCTGGTCGTCATATTGCGTTCCCAAGCAAGCGACCTCAGTGGGTTGCCCTATGATCTCCTCCAGGCCGGTCGCAGACTCTCCTTCAACCTCGGCGACATCTTCCCGAACCTCAGTTACCCGGTTGTGACCGCCCTGGATCGTGGGGACCTCGATGCCTTGTATGAGGCACAGAAGCGACATGCACCCGGTCAGTTGGGCGACAACGCCACCAAGGAATTCGTCCTCCGGCACGTCTTTGAAATCGCGCCCGAGCTGGTCAAACAGCCATCGGACCTCTTGCGTGTGCTGCTGCGGCGTCACTACCGCGGCCAAAGAATCCCGGCTGACCTCGACGGACGGTTCATCCAGCTTCTGCGCCAGAGTAACGTCTTCGACGACTGGCCACTTGAGATGCTGGTGGCGGATAGAGAAGCCTTCTTCACGTTCCTGCAAGAACGCTGGCCGATCTTCCTTGACCATGAAGCAACCAAAGGGACATCCAGTGTTCGTGAGGATGAGAAGCCCTATGGTCTATCCATTAAGGGACCTATCGAACTTCCCTTCGACCACCATGACATTCGGGTCTACATCGATAACCTGTTCGTCGAGAGGTTGTTGCATTCAGTTCCGCACGAGCATGCGGACACCTTGTCTAAGACCTGGGTAGGCATCGGCGTTCGAACCGCTCCCATCGAAGACAGGTCCCGTCGCCTGGGTAAGCTGATCGACAGCCTGGAGGCATCCATTCCGGCCGAGGACGCAAAGCACACGGACTGGTTCTATTTTGCCCGCGGATGGGCGGAGACGATCCTGCTGGCGAACGATCAGGCCGAAGCGATTTCCGAACCGACGGGAGAACGCATCAAGAACTTGCAGGCTAAGGTGGATGCCGGTTTCGCATGCTGGCTCTTCAAGCGGTATGCCGGGCTGGTCAACCTGCCACCGGTGCCTCCGGTCATGTTGCATCACCTCCCGCGATTTCTTGTCCGCCAAATGGGAGAAAACCGCAACTCCAAGATCGCTCTGATCGTGGTGGACGGCCTTGCCTTGGACCAATGGCTGGTGGTCCGCGAAGCACTTGCCACAAAACAGCCTGAGCTGCGATTCCGGGAGCAGGCGGTCTTTGCCTGGATTCCTTCGCTCACCTCCGTTTCGCGCCAAGCGACCTTCGCCGGCAAGGCTCCCATCTTTTTCCCGAACAGTATCCAGACTACGGACAAGGAACCCGCTCTCTGGGCGCAGTTCTGGGCGGATCAGGGCTTTATGCCAAACGAGGTCGTCTACATCAAGGGCTTGGGTGACGGCGGCCTGGAAAACGTTTCCGAAGCGCTTTCTCATCCCAAGGCAAGGGTCGCCGGGCTTGTCGTGGACAAGGTCGACAAGATCATGCACGGGATGGAAATGGGCACCGCCGGGATGCACAACCAGGTGTGCCAGTGGGCCAAGCAGCCGTACCTGAACACACTCCTCGATCTGCTCTTGGATCGGGGCTTCCGTGTCTATCTGACTTCTGATCATGGCAACGTCGAGGCGGAAGGTTGCGGTCGTCCATCCGAAGGGGCTGTGGCGGACCTGCGCGGCGAACGAGTCCGCATCTATCCCGACGCAGCTCTTCGCGGAAAAGTAAAAGAACGATTTCCCGATGCGCTGGAATGGGGAACCGTTGGTCTCCCGGAGGATTACCTCGCCCTGCTGGCCCCTGCTCGGCAGGCGTTTGTCCAAGAAAAGCAGCGCGCCGTGAGTCACGGCGGCGTTTCAGTCGAGGAACTCATCGTCCCTCTGATCCAAATTGAGAGGAGGGGCGAATGACCAGACGGACCGACCAGATCGGATTCAGTCAGCGGGTACGTCTGGAATGGCTTGAGCAGACGGCCAACCTGATCCTGGCAGGGAATGACAAGGCTGCGGTCAACGATGCCTTGCAGGAGCTGCTGAAGGGCAAGGTTTCCGTCGGCGGCCAGGCCGAGCGCGGCAACCGCGAGAAGATCATTACGATTCTTCTCAAGACGTGGCTGACGGTTCCGAGCGAACTCGAATCGTTGCGCGTCGAAGGCCTGGAGCTCCTCAAACGTGTTCCTCGATGCGATCATCTGGCCATCCACTGGGGGATGGTCATGGCCGTCTACCCGTTCTGGTCGGGTGTAGCCACCCAGATCGGCCGTCTTCTGAGGCTTCAGGGCTCGGCTGCCGCGGCTCATGTCCAGCGCCGGGTCCGCGAGCAATACGGCGAGCGGGAGACGGTTTCCCGAGCGGCCCGTCGTGTGCTGCGTTCGTACCTGGACTGGGGCGTGCTTCAGGAGACCGGCGCAAAGGGGATTTACTCCGCCGGAACGACCCTCGCCGTTGATGATTCCCGACTGATCGCCTGGCTGGCCGAAGCATCCCTCCACGCCCGGGCCAACGGCTCGGCTCCGCTGAGAGATCTGATCGACAGCCCGAGCTTCTTCCCGTTCCGGATCAAACCAGTCCACGCCGAGAGCCTTGTGGCTGCGTCATCCAGACTCGATCTTCTCCGCCACGGGTTGGACGACAACCTCGTCATGCTGCGGAAGCAGACAACAAAAGGAGGTGCACCATGACCATTGCAAATGGTGAACGAACCTATCAACTCAAGGCATTGACGGACTTGTGGACCGGCAACGCAAATAGAAACTCGGACCGCCTGATCACCACCGGCCTTCTCGGCTCCATCCGCTGGTGGTTCGAGGTGTTGGTGCGTGGCCTGGGCGGCAGCGCCTGTGACCCAACCGATACGAAATGTGAAGACCGAAACCATTGTGTTGTCTGCGAACTATTCGGCTGCACCGGTTGGGCGCGGAAATTCAGATTTGAAGTTTCGGATGGGAACGGCAATGCCAAGGTAGACCAGATCAAACAAAACCAGAATTTCAATCTCCGGTTCACACCCCTGCGCCCGATCTGCGATGAAGAATGGGCGCTCCTGGATGCCACCCTTCGCCTGATCGCCGAATATGGGGCCATCGGCGGCAAGACTGTATTCAAGCTAACGGACGAATCCGATAGGGCAAGCAAGTTGCACCACAAAGACTATGGCCTGGTACAGATGGTCACGTCTCAGCAATTCGCTGAAATATGTCGTGATGATCTGGAAAAATACCTGTCGAAATGGCGGAAGCTCAACCACGGTGAGTTCGCCTGGGCTTCTTTGCAGCACTTCTGGTGCGTCAACGGAAAGTATCTCGGGCGGGTAGACAACAATAAGAGCACTTTTAACCAAGTGCTCGGACGTCAGGAGGCAAAAAATCAAGGACAACAGTTGGCCACCCAAAACGATGGAATAGCCAGATGGCTTGCCGGCTCGCAACAAGAAAGCAAGAAGGTGTTCAGCTTCAAGAATCCCGCGAGAACATTTGGCTTCGTGAAGCCCGACCTGATCGATTTCGACGCCATGAAAGAACGCCTGGCGAGCGTTTGGGGGAAGAACGGCTGGGAATTTCTTACCGGAGACAAGGTCATTAAACAGCTATTCGCTGGGAAGAAGGATCGCCCATGAGCTTCGATTATTACGCTTCCCTATCCGAAATGAAAGTCTGCCCGAAACAGGTGAACGAAAGCGGCCTCGCTTCCGGCTTCATGGATGGGTGCATGGTCTGGTCCTGCCGCGATGGGGAAAAGAACAATGCACGCCGATGCTGCATGAAACGGGCAGCTGAACTGGAGCTCAATCTCCCACAGGACCTTCACCTTGAGCCAGACCATGCTTCCCTGCCGGATTCGACCTGGTTCGGCATTGACGTCTCTTTCACACTGGCATCGCCCTGGTACTCGAAGGACGACCGTCCCTTTCATGTGCTGGACAACCCGGTACGCAAGGATCGCGTCTTCGGAGTGCCATTCATGTCAGCGGCCTCCTGGAAGGGACTTCTTCGCTGGGCCTGCCGGATGCAGGCGGGCTTGGTTCAGCATCTTGAAACGCACGACATGAAAATGGACGGGTGGAAGGACCATGCATGGATTATCCATCTTTTCGGCAATGAGAAGGGAGAGGGAAAAGACTTCCGTTCAGGGGCCTTGGTCTTTTATCCGACCTGGTTCAGCAAGGTGGGCTTTGAAGTGATCAATCCTCACGACCGCAAGCGTCGGGCAGGGACTCAGCCCATTTACTATGAGGTCGTCCCGGCAAAGACAAAAGGTAGGCTACGGCTGCTCTACGCGCCTCTGCCGGGAGAAATCGAACGCGACAAAATAATACCGGTTGACTTCATCGACAGTCTCATCGACAGCATAAGGGTGCTTCTCAAAACGTATGGCATCTCCGCCAAACGCACCGCCGGATGGGGTACAGCGAGGATCGATGAGTGGACAGGTTATGTGAAGGCTTCCGCGCAACCTCCAAAGGCTGAACCACGATCCACAAAGAAGACTCTCCGCAGTCTTCAGGACCGTGGCACTCTGGTACGTGAGCAGAGCCCACTCGGTTCCTTCACTTCACAGGATGCGGAAGGATTCAAAGCGGAGATGAAAAGCCGAATTGCCCCGAAACGAGGTGACCAATGACAGGGTTTCAACTTCCGGACACGTTGCGGCAACATCGCCCTCTGCTTTTGGCGTGTGAGGCAATCGGCTGGCTTCACATGACAGGCAAGGCCAAAATCGATTTCCTGCGGGAGCATGGTGGCCAGAAGAACAATTATGATTACAAGAAGTGGCATGAGCAGGAGAATCCACAGTTTCCGTGGGATGATCTGCTGCAATGGGTGAAGGGCAAATTCAGCCTGGGGAATAACGCGTGGCCCGGAACTTTCACAGACTTTCTCTCCAAACATCCGGGCCGAGATGGCGGGGTGCTCGGTTTACTCCAGGCCGGTCATGCTATGGCGTCGGGTATCGAGAAGAACCTTCCGTTGTCCACCGCAAAGTATCTGGGCCAGGATGTCACCCACATGTGGTTGTCCACGGCCTTCGGCTACCCTGTCTGCAATCTGTTAGCCGCCCCGCCTGAATTGCTGACTGAATCTGGTTGGAAACGGCTGCTTGAGGAGGTACAGAATCTCCTCACCGAGCTGCAGCAGCTTGGCAACAATGCTTCCCTAAGCAACATTGATGACTGGTGGCGTTGGCGAAATGAAGCGGTGGGCCCCGAAGGATGGCTGCGCAAGGCATTTACCAGTACTCTGGCCGAAACCAGGTTGCCGAACAACGATGTCACGCTGTTTGACCAATCCTATGTCGCGGCCGCACTGTTCAAAAGCGCAGTTGCCGGTGCGATTTTGGAAGGTAGCTCGTTCCCTTGGCCCAGCAAGGGACTCAAACAACAGACCAGCAATGGACTCAAACAACAGACTCGTTGGCGGCTCCTAACCATCGGGATCGGTGCGGACCACTATGAGGCCCGGGCAGTGAAAATCGGTGACTGGACCGGTGCGCGGCTGGCGATGGACGAGCTATTCAACGAGGTTTGTAGGCTCGTTGAGGTTGATCTGGCAATAGGTTCCCTTTTGTACAGGGACGGGGAGGTTTGCGTCTTTTCTTTCCCAGGAGAGCGATTCGATCACGACAAACAAGGGTATCAGGGTGGTAATTTACGGATCGAGGGTTGGCAATGCTGGCTGACGGAGCAGATTGACGGCTATGCCCGTGACGCCAGCCTCGAGACGCCCCCTTATTGCAATATTAGCGCGCCTTCCCGTTCTCTTGTGGGGATGACGGGGGAAATCCAGAAGGCGCGGGAAACGATGGCCGTGCCGCTTCACCGCGATTGGCAAATTTCCGGGCAGGATTCGTCGGATGGCGGCCATGTCTGCCCGGTGTGCCTTGTGCGCAGAAGCCGCTCAGGGACAGACAAGCAAATGCCGTGCGACCCGTGTAAGGCTCGGCGGACTCATCGCCTGGACAAGTGGTTGAAGGGGGGGTTCGGATCAGACTCCATCTGGATCAGCGAGGTGGCCGATGCGAATGACCGCGTCGCCCTCGTCACGATGAGCCTGGACATCGAGCGCTGGCTGGACGGAACTCGGCTGGATGCGCTCAGGACCCAGGCCATTCCTGAATGGCGCAAATTCAATCCTGTCTTGCAAAACCAACCGAACCCTATTGATCCTTCCACCTGTTTCGACAGCCTCTTTCAGTACATAAAAGGAAAACTCCAGTCCTTTGACAAGGGAGACCCCGTGCTGAGCAGCTTACAGGAGGGGTACCAGCGTGAGACAGATTGGCCATCTTTTTTCTCCAAAATCGTCGAGGATCGGGCTGATGCCCCCGACTGGAACAATCTATCTGATGACGAGCGCGCTGGATGGCTCACGCATCAGTTGTTCCGTAAGCTCGCCTCACCAGGCCGCATCTATCGTTTCTGGCGGCAGGCCGAGGATTTCTTCAAAGCTTTGCTCGATGAATTCCGCGACATAGCGGCCGCAGACCAGAACCGCTGGCGCGTGCACCGATTGGTTATCAAGCCGGATAACGGTTCATCTGGTTCGTGGGAAGACCGGCAGACCTATGGCGGACGTTATGGGGATGCTCCCGTAAGCCTGTTGTATCGTGAACAGACCAAGGACTTCCTCACCATCTGCAACCTAGGCCGACTTCTGAAACCGGAGCGAGACAGGGATTGCCTGCGCGGGATCACTCTGGAGTTGAAAGCGGATGACAGCGTGGAAGTCAAGCAGCTAAAGGTAAAATCGGCAGAGGATGCTCGAGAGACCCTGGGCGTTTATTATCCGGTAATCCCCATTGAGCTTTCCCCGGTGCGTTTTCGGGTCCTTTTGCCGCTTGAGGCCGCATCGACTTGTGTGGATCGGGCGATTGAAGCATGGCGTGATCAATTCGCCCGTGTCTGGGACCGTCTGCCGCTTCGGGTCGGGGTCGTGGCTTTTCCCAGGATGACGCCGTTTCAGGCCGTGATAGAAGCTGCGCGGAACATCGAGGGTGATCTGGATGGGATTAAGAAGGCCGAAACCTGGCGGGTGGCGGGATGCGAAACGCGGGAGGGCGTCACCGCTCTCAGCATCAAGTCGCTCGATCATCGGCAAGAGCTTCTTCAAACCATACCCATCAGACTCCCCGATGGACGAGAAGACGTGTTCTATCCGTACGTTGCCGTGGAAGATAGACAGGCTCGCCTTCCTATGGATTTCCGACATCCCGATGGCCGGGTTTTCAGGCATGCGAAAGACTTGCGAAGCGGGGACGGTGTTCTCGTTTATCCCTCGCTCACCGCCACTCTCTTTATGGACGGCACGGCCAGGCGTTTCGAACCGTTGTGTCGTAGAAATCTAACGGAATGGCTGCGGATGAGAGAGATCTGGAGACTAATAAGCCTGCATGTACCAAGTCAGACCGCGCTCCGTGGCGCATGGTCGGAAATTGTCGAACGGCGCGAGGCCTGGCAAGGGTCAAACGGAACATGGTTCGAGGGAGGGAAGACGGCATGGCTCGATTTCGCACGCGCGGTGTTCCATGAACGTCTGGGTGTTCGAGGCGCTTGCCTTGAGACGTTGGTGGAAACCGCTGGGGACGGACTCCTGGACTGGAGCCTGGAATGGCACATGAGCGTATTAAAAAAACAAGTGTCCGGAGGTGACCGATGACAACAAATAATCAGAGTTTTATGACATTTCCGTTTGCCGGCATGGCGCTCGATCCCATCCATGTCGGCACGGGTGGAACTCGGCTGGGCCGGGTGGACAACACCATAGTGCGCGACCCCGTCACGCGGATACCGAAGATTCCGGGGTCGAGCATCGCGGGAGTCATGCGAGCCTACACAGCCATGGCAAAGAGGAGATACCCCAACTGCGCGGGTCTTGGTCAGCCGGAGCGCGACGGTGCAGGTGGTCATTGCGGAAAGGCGGATTGTCCTGTGTGTACTGTGTTCGGCTTTGCTAAAGGCATAGGCTCAAGTGGCGGGTTCGCGGGACTGGCTGCATTCAGCGACATGCATGTGCTGCTCTTTCCCGTGGCCTCGCAATTGGGGCCGCAGTGGATTACGTGTCCAATGGCATTGCGGCAAACCAGCATCGCGGAATTCTCAGAACTGGGTGACCTGCCTGAGCAGCAGGTCGTTTTCCGCAAAGCGGACGGGGAGGCAGCTCAGCCATCATTGAATTTGGGCTGGCTTTTTCTTCCGGTCAAGACGGATTGGCAGCAACTGGGCGAGGTTGCTCAAAGGATCGAAGCAATGGGTATACCGGGCTACATCATTAGCCGCTTGGGTGTCGTTTCGGACAAGCTGTTCACCCATATCGTGAACAGCAACCTCGAAGTACGGACCTCGGTCGCCATCGATCCGGCCACTGGCGCGGCTGAGGAAGGAGCGCTGTTCACCTATGAGGCCCTACCTCGAGGCTCAGTGCTTTTTTGGGAGCTAACCTGCCGGAATCCAAAACACTTTAAGATCAATCAAGATGATGTGAAGGCGGTCGACTCACCGGAGAAAGTCAGAGATGTTGTTGCTGATGCCCATTCTTATCTGGAACATCTCGGCATCGGCGGCATGGGAAGCCGGGGCATGGGACGGCTGCGCGTGCTCGCAACGAGGGAGCTTGCCGATGCGGATAAGCTAGGAAAGGAGGTCTCGTAATGGACACTCCGACCTTCGAAAACCTGGACCTCGCTTGTGCCAAGGTGGGTAAAACTATCGCGGAGAGGCCGTCAAAGGAGCTTGAGAACCTCATTACAAGCGCGCTCGCTGTTCTGGAAGAGCAAGGAGTTTATGCTCTGTTTCTCTTTCTAAAAACGCGAGGCGGCAGTGGGGCCGAAAATGTCAACCAGAAGATTCATGAGTTCCTGAAAGTGACGCCGCAGCAAGCCCCTTTACTTTCTGACAATGCGGACGTCTTCACCTCGCTTCAGCAGATGGCCAAGGACCTTGACAAGTTACTGCTGGCCCGTGATCTGGTCCGGCAAACACTCGTCTACGCCCGCTATCACGCTCGAGTACAGCAAAAGAGTGAGGTGCGAACATGACCTGGACGGCACTTCGATGGATTTGGCGACTGGAAGCGCCGCTTTTCGTCGGCATGCCTCCGGCAGGGGCGTTGAACCGCTGTAGACCCTATGTCCCGGCGCGTGTGCTTTGGGGAGCTGTAACCGCTGAGATATCTCGATCAACAAACGGTGAAGGCTTTCCGGATTACGGCAAACTTGGGGGGGAAGTTGCTCTCAACTGCCGTTTCACCTACCTCTTTCCGGCCGAGAAACGGGGCGACAAGTTCCTGGCTTGGATGCCGAAATTCGAAAGGAAGAGAGGCGTCCAATGGTATTGCTGCGGCGGCGAGGAGAGTCTGTCGGATCGTGACTTCAGACGTCGTCTACTGGACTCCCGGCCCGGCACCGCAATCGCTCCCGAATCGGACTCAGCATCTGAAGGCACACTCCGGGAGACAGAATGTATCAATCCCTGGTGGCGTGATTCCAAATGTCAGGAGGAATCGAGTGCCGTGCTGCTTTTGGGGTACGTCTTCCTGAGAAACAACGGCTTTCGGAGGCAGTTGGACAATATCGATATCCTCTATGTCGGAGGCGACACCAGATACGGTTTTGGGAAAATATGCCGTGTGGGGTGGCATGAGGTATCCGGTGACTTGTCCGTCTTCGGGAAACGGGTTCATCTGGATGGAGAGCATCCCGAAATACAGAGCGCCATCGTTTGGGGACATGCCTTGGAAGGTGGCCACCTTCAAATCCAGGGAATGCAAGGAGTGAAAGAGCTTCTTGGCGGCTGGGACCAAGGTAGCCCATGGAGAGGGACGCTTACATGGGCTCCCGGATCATTTTGGAAAGAGCCAGCGGTCTGGTCGATAGATAAATATGGATACTGGATGCATCAAGACAAGAGATAGGCGCGAAAAGAAATAACCAGGCACTTCAGGCCTATTTTCACGATCACCAACCGGATCACCGCCGGGCCGACCCGCATCGAACGGGCCCGGGGGTCCCTGGAAGCCGCCGCAGCACTGGCACCCGCACCAGTTGCGCCACAATGCGGCGACCTTCCTGCGGAAGGAGTTCGGCCTGGAAACCGCCCGAATCATCCTGGGCCATCGCTCCTCAGCCATTACCGAGGTCTATGCCGAGCAGGACCAGCAGAAGGCCATGGAGGCGATAGTGCAGGTGGGGTAGTATGTAAGTCACCTTTCCATGGTTATGAAAACAGAATCACGCGAAAGTTTATCGAATGCCTTCGGAGCCATCGATTGTTTCAAAAGTTCCTCATAGGCCTCCAGCATAGAACGCACCGTCTCCTCTTTAGCCGGGTCGGTGCCGTGAGCCAGAAAAGATCGGTTCCTTTGGTTTAGACAGTTTTGCAGCAAGCCATGATGCTTTTGAGGATTTGGCGACAGGCCTCGCCTGAATGACCGTCCCCAATACATCTCAAACAGTTTGATTCCCACCTCATCCTTCAATTCCGCCAGCAGCTCAATCGCATCCACCATTCCTAACTTGAGCGGTCCGCGGCATTCTTCGGCCTTTTTATGGAGCCGGCAGTGAGCACGGCGTGATAAGGGCAGCTCCTCAATCTTCTGCAGCGTAAGGTTTGAAGTATCCACATCGAAGCCGCCTTTCAGCCGATTCTGCACGAGATACTCATAGGCCCGATACAGCCGTGACAGTGCATCATCATAACGGCCCTGCTCCAGCCGGCGGCCGGCGTTTGCATACAGTTCAAACAGCCGTTCCTCACCGTAAGGACGTTCCGCCAGCGTGCGGGTAAAATCGGCGTTGGCTTCCAAACGCTCCCGCCTCACTCCTGTCAGCCCTTCCCTTGGGTTGGCGGCCTTCCTTAGAAGATGCGATGCCCGTTTCCACTGAAACCGCTCCCATAAGTCGTATGCCTGCGAAACCAGAACAATGGTTTTGGCCTGTACCCGCAGCGGGCTGTCCGCCGGCAATGTCTTATCGTATCGCTTCGCCAGTTCCCATGCCGCATAAAAATCCAGTTTATTAAACAGCATCCGGGCTTTATCCAGCTGCCGTTCCGCAAACACCAGTTCGGGACAAAAAGACGAAACTTCGGTCGATTCAACGACCCGGCCGGTCTGGTCTCGCGGACCGAGGATATAACTGACCTCGCCAACCTCCAGAGCGACGGCGGCGGCAAAGAGGGCGGCACTCATGGCCTTCGTGCCGCTGGTGAAATCAACGGTGATGCAGCGGGGATCGCCGAGTTCCTGCAGAATCTTCAGATAATCTTGATAGAGGGACTGCACGTTGTTTTCGTTGGAAATGGTGTAGGAACGGAAGGAGATATTTTGGGCAAGCAGAAACGTTTCGATGTGAGGAAGGGTCTGTTCGGCGGTTACGGGCGAACAAAGCAGGACCACCTGCTGCGGCTTATGATACTCGACGGCAAACGAAAGGGCTTTTGCAATGTCTGTGCGGCTGCGGCCGGTGCCAACGGTCATGACCAATGTGTTCATAAGGTTTTTCCTTTCATTCATCAGATTTCAATCCCTTATTCATCAGGGGAATTCATCAACTTAGAAAGGGCTACGGAATGTGTTTTGATTTCACCTATGGTTTCAATCCCTTATTCATCAGGGGAATTCATCAACGTATTGCTGCACGAGATAGCACACTACATAGCATTCACTATGTTTCAATCCCTTATTCATCAGGGAAATTCATCAACTGGCAGGTCAAGACATCCAAAATCAACCTCTATCAATAATGTTTCAATCCCTTATTCATCAGGGAAATTCATCAACACGTTATTAGATTGCGGCCTCCGCGTGGTGCACTCGACCACGTTTCAATCCCTTATTCATCAGGGAAATTCATCAACACGTTATTAGATTGCGGCCTCCGCGTGGTGCACTCGACCACGTTTCAATCCCTTATTCATCAGCGAAATTCATCAACATAGTACAGCCGGCGCAGGCATGGGTCGTCCAGCGCAGTTTCAATCCCTTATTCATCAGGGAAATTCATCAACGAAAGGAGAATGAAAATGAACGCAAAAGTTAAAATGTATCGTTTCAATCCCTTATTCATCAGGGAAATTCATCAACGTACTGTGATAAATTGCTTGCCAAGGCAAAACTCGTTAAGTTTCAATCCCTTATTCATCAGGGAAATTCATCAACGAATTAATCGCAGAATCAAACGAAGAAACCATTACAATTTGTTTCAATCCCTTATTCATCAGGGAAATTCATCAACTTAGAAAGGGCTACGGAATGTGTTTTGATTTCACCTATGGTTTCAATCCCTTATTCATCAGGGGAATTCATCAACGTATTGCTGCACGAGATAGCACACTACATAGCATTCACTATGTTTCAATCCCTTATTCATCAGGGAAATTCATCAACTGGCAGGTCAAGACATCCAAAATCAACCTCTATCAATAATGTTTCAATCCCTTATTCATCAGGGAAATTCATCAACACGTTATTAGATTGCGGCCTCCGCGTGGTGCACTCGACCACGTTTCAATCCCTTATTCATCAGGGAAATTCATCAACACGTTATTAGATTGCGGCCTCCGCGTGGTGCACTCGACCACGTTTCAATCCCTTATTCATCAGCGAAATTCATCAACATAGTACAGCCGGCGCAGGCATGGGTCGTCCAGCGCAGTTTCAATCCCTTATTCATCAGGGAAATTCATCAACGAAAGGAGAATGAAAATGAACGCAAAAGTTAAAATGTATCGTTTCAATCCCTTATTCATCAGGGAAATTCATCAACGTACTGTGATAAATTGCTTGCCAAGGCAAAACTCGTTAAGTTTCAATCCCTTATTCATCAGGGAAATTCATCAACGAATTAATCGCAGAATCAAACGAAGAAACCATTACAATTTGTTTCAATCCCTTATTCATCAGGGAAATTCATCAACATAAAGACAATATCCGTGGCCGGCGGAAAAACAAAATACTCGTTTCAATCCCTTATTCATCAGGGAAATTCATCAACTCCAGGAAAAAAACACGTACTGGCTCTGGGATGGTTTTCAGTTTCAATCCCTTATTCATCAGGGAAATTCATCAACACAAAAGGAGTTTAAGGCCTTTCAAGAATGGATATGTGAAGTTTCAATCCCTTATTCATCAGGGAAATTCATCAACTTGAGCATTTCCACTCCGCCGGAGCAGGATGGACGACCGATTGTTTCAATCCCTTATTCATCAGGGAAATTCATCAACATCTGCGAGGGGCCCACCGACTGCGCTGCCGCGTTAGAGTTTCAATCCCTTATTCATCAGGGAAATTCATCAACGTTAGTTTGGAGGTCAAAAGATGATTGACATCAGGGAAATCATGTTTCAATCCCTTATTCATCAGGGAAATTCATCAACGGATAGTGGATAACAAAGTGAGAGCCGGCAATTTTTTTAGTTTCAATCCCTTATTCATCAGGGAAATTCATCAACGTAGGCCTACGGTAGGCCGACCGCGAGAATACATTGCGAAGTTTCAATCCCTTATTCATCAGGGAAATTCATCAACAATTAAAAGTCAACGCTGTCTATCATCCTTTGGCTGGGTTTCAATCCCTTATTCATCAGGGAAATTCATCAACCCGGACAGGATCTGGAGGAACAAGCCAAGGCTAATGAAGTTTCAATCCCTTATTCATCAGGGAAATTCATCAACTTGTCAGGTAGGCGTCGCTGTCTAAAATATTCCGCAAGTTGGGTTTCAATCCCTTATTCATCAGGGAAATTCATCAACCCATCCCGCCTTCCAGTTTTTCAAAGAGAGGTTTGCAGTG